>Ga0137397_10002217_pt1 | contig 13629 bp, 15 predicted proteins | sample czorhiz116metaG_FD_106658 | JGI IMG/M metagenome (GOLD analysis project Ga0137397, IMG submission 106658) | Vadose zone soil microbial communities from Angelo Coast Range Reserve, California, USA - czorhiz1.16 metaG | ecosystem: Environmental > Terrestrial > Soil > Vadose zone | place: USA... | reverse complement strand
TACAGCACCCACGCCGCGCGTTCTGGGTGTATGCATAGCTCTGAGAGGGGGAGAATACCTGAGCTGTAACGATGGATTGTCAGGGAGCGGACACGACAGCGCCGAAAGATGTGACACACGCAGTAATAATCGACGCAAGACGGTCAGAGAGCACCTGGGCGTCCTCGGATGGAGGGCCTGACTTGAAACGTGGCGCGCACAACGCCGGAAGGTCGACGTTCGGGACTAAGGTCGCCAGTCAACCTCGCCGTCGGTTGGTATAGTCACGGCACATGCGAACCGAGAAACCCTTCTGTGGGTTGTTCGAGGTCTGGCTCTGCGATCTCAGCCTTGACGCCACATACGATGGTGGTCTCTCCGAGGCGCACGAGCGCGGAACCATCTGCGGTCGAGATGGAGCCGACGTGCACGAAGAGGTCACGCCATTCGGATGGCTCGCGACCGTCTGGACGGAACTGATCTGCGAGAAAGCGTTCGAGGTAGGCTTTTGGATGGAGTCGTTGGAAGATTTGAGCGTCAACGTTCATTGTGAGAGTGAGAGACTGAATGGGGCACATCACTAAGCAAGCCAGTCACCTCGACCCAACTCGCCTCTTCTTTGTCCCGCTCGCCATGTTCGAAGATAATCCACTCGAGCCCTCGCCCTTCGTTCTAGACACGAATGACCTGTCATCATTCGTTGATTTCGACAACTTTTCAAACTTCAATTCCAATTCCTCATCCAGGCATCCATCCCCTGCCGTCCCCACCATAGTCGAACCGCAGTCGGACCCCACCAACCTTTGGTTCAACTTCTCCAACATCAACGACGACCTACTCAACGCCAAGTCCACCATACCACAACCCATTACCGGCTCTCCATGGGATTTCCTCACCTTCTCCGACGTCGGCCCCGAATCTGGCACCACCAGCACCTCTGGTGATCTCTCCCCACCGTTTACCATCGATCCGCAGCTCATGGCGACCCCTGCCACGTCCAAGGCTCTCAGCGACTTTGGTGATGACGACACTTCGAAGGACGAACATGGCCACGAAGAGGAGGACGACGAGGACGACGAAGGCCCCGTCACTCCTCCCCCAATTAGACCTTCTGGTAAAGGCAAGGATCGGAAGCCGGTCGTTCATTCTGGTGGTATCCAGAAAAAGGTCCATGTCAGCTCTGTCGTAAAGATAGACCCACACGACATCGCCCTGGAAGACTGGCGTCCCACGCCCGAGGAATACCAAAAAATGTCCAGCAGGGAAAAACGTCAGCTACGCAACAAGATTAGCGCCCGCAATTTCCGCAACCGTCGTAAGGGTGCGTATTCCCAATCCCCCTTCGCTCCTTTGTAGAAACTCAGACCTTTTTTCTAAAATCCGATGCGAACAGAGTATATCAGCACGCTTGAGGGCGATGTTGCGGAACGTGATCAACTCATCGATGCAATTCGCGCCGAGCTTGGCTCAACACAATCCGAAAACGCTGCGCTGCAACAAGAGATCAAGGCCCTCAAGAAAGTCCTCCTCGGCGGTGCGGGACGCGCCAGCTCGCCAGTCCTCCCTCCACCCGCCCCGTTGCCAATCTCCCCGCCCGCCCCCGCGCTGCGGAGTCCTGCGTCTACGTCGTCGTTGATCACGCCCAACATGCACAAAGACCTGCCTTCGACATCTCCGCGCCTTGCAGCCAAGGCATTCTGGGGCGGCAGCAGCACTACCTTTGGTGGCATCACACCCGTGCATACGGTCACGATTCCAGACCTTCTCGCAGGCGCGGCGATCAAGCCCGCCTTACAGGAGAACATCAACCCGTCTCTCAACACGAACAACGGGATCAACAACATCGGCCTTTCGACTCTCGGGGGGCCAGGCAAGCCTGCACCGTTCGATTCGTTCGCGGACTCGAATCCGTTCACCATGAAGATGCTCGATGCGTACGTGTTCTAGCCTTTATTCCCCTTTTGATGGGAGACCCTAACTGTTGTATTGCATTGTGCAGGTATCGTATGCAGTTGTGGACCCGCCTGGCTCAGCAACAAGGACAGCATCAACCCAATTCTCCCCAACAGCAGCAGCAGCAGACATCGTCCTCGTCTCCGCCGCTCACAGGCCTTGCGGCCAGCCTCCGCCCACATTATTTCTCTTCCACCGCGGCCATGCGCAGCTCCGCCTCTCTCAGCGGCAAACACATGCTTACGTCTTCCTTCGCGTCCACATACCCCACGCCGCCCTCCACACCCAAGCTCAGCTCAGCTTCCACCTCCGCGTCATCGTCGTCGTCACCAACGCCACAGCAGGCGGCGCTCGCATCGATGGCCTCGCAGACGCTCACGCAGCGCCTCGGCAGCGCGTTCTGGCAGGCCTTCTCTGGCTCCTCGTCGTCCTCTTCTCCTTTATCATCGTCCCACTCGACTTCGACTTCGTCGCCGCGCGTGCAACCCTGGGATGCGGATAAGATCCGACGCGTGTTGGAGGGCACGGCCGTCGTGCGCGTCGTGGACGTCGAGCAACCACCATCGTCCGCGCAAAACGGAAAGACCGGCAACGTGGCCGCGAAGGAGGCGACGGAGGGGTTGGCGCAAACACTGGCTGCCCAGCCGGCGTGCGCGAAGCTCTGTGCGACCGCGCGCGAGACGGGCCTCGGCGTGCTCGAGGAGAGCATGCGCGCGTTGACGCTCGGTAAGAAGTGAAGATGTGACGATGTTGATTTTCTCGACTTTGAATGTTACTGCTGTTGCTGTTGCTGTTGCTGTCGCTGTCGCTAATGCGTTTTCGAAGAGAAAGCGACTGCGCTAGGTTGGTTTTCAGAGCGCGGTCAGGAGCGAGTTTTTGCGCGAGTCCGTTGTTCCTCCTTCCACCCTCACCTCTCATTCCTCGCTCTCTAAAATATGTACATCACTTTTTTTTTATCTAATATGCTTCATGTTTGTCTACTACTATCACTACTACTTACTGACCGTGCGTGCGTGCGTTTTGGGGCCCCGTCTAATCTCCCACCTTTGTCTCTCGTTTTGGTTTTGTGTCCCCGCGTTTTTTTTCCTCCTTTCCACGTTTCTAATTAGCTACACAATACTGCTCTGTGCTCCCTACGAAGAATGAGATGTATCGAAATGGGCCATCGTCCTGCTTGACTCGATTCTCGACCGGTGGGGGAGTACTGTACTTTGGATACGCACTTGTCCACGAGCGCTTGTCGAGAATCACTTGATAGCCGGCTACTACTGTAGTTAGCCGGCGAAGTACAACAGAAAGTTTGAGGAACATGACAAGACAAAGGAAAAGAAAGAAAAATGGGGGTAAAAAACATGAAAAAACTATTCCAAAATCGCCGCAGCCTCTGACGACGTTGAAGTAACCCCGCCGCCACCACCACCAATAATCCCACCAGCGACAGACCTGCTAGTAGCAGTAGCAGTAGCAGTAGCAGTAGCAGCAGTAGTCAACGTGAACTTCTCGAGCCACCGCATACGCGTGGCGTCCCTCTCGGCGAGCCTCGCGTTCGCGCGCTCAGTTTCTGCGGCGGAGGGCGTGCGCCACAGCACGTCCTCGGTCAGCGAGACGTAGAACAGACGGTAGGTCCGGACGCAGACTTTGATCTCCAGCCCGCCGCGCGCGTAAAAGTCCTGTCCCGCTCCAGCTCCCCTTGCTCTCGTTCCTGCTCCCGATCCTGCGCCTGCTGCTGTTGTTGCCGTGGCACTGGCGGGTAAAGACCTGCTGCGATAGTGAGTGGCGAGAGAGAGAGGAAGGGAGAGAGATTATGATAGAGCGGGAGGAGGAGGTGGTGGTGGTGGTGGTGGTGGTGAATGGTGATGGTGGTGAATGGTGATGGATAGATGGAACCCACGTACCTTCTTAGAAACGGGCGGCGCACTTTGGCCGCAGGAACGCCGGGCGTCTCAGCGTCCGACACGAACCCTTCGACGTAGGCCTGCCAGCGACCCGAGAGCACCTCGGCGTCGTCCAAACTCGAACCGTCCTTGCTGAGCAGTTGAAACGTGATCATTTTCGATTCTGGGAGCTGGCCGATATCGGATCAGCCTTCAAGTGAAAAAGCGCGAAAGAAAGAGCAGAAGAGGAGAAGGATCGTTTACCCAGTCGATGCGGAACAGGTTGTCTTCGGGTCCTAGGATCTCCTCGGCTTCGCGGCGGAACCTGCGGTGGTCCTCGACAGTGGGAGATTCGAGACGTCGCTCGTCCCAGAGTACCTTTGCGACCTTCTCAAGTTTTGGGTCTTGTTCCCAGCTTTGAACCTAGGATACCACGTCAGACACGCTAGGAACAGGAGCTGATAGGGCTGATAGGTGGAAGGCTCACATGTTTGATGAGGGAGGCCAGAACTTTATCGATAGTGAAGATCTTGTACGCATCCTGCAGCCACTCGTGTTAGATGACAGACCGCCCAAACAAAGACCAAAAACGTGCATGCAACCCAAACATCTCGCGCATCTGATCTTCAAACACAAGTTGCTCCACCTGATTATCGAACAACCGTTCACAGCTCTCCAACATGAGTTCATAATATTGCGAAGCGGTAATCTGACCCTGTCCCTCTCGTTGGGCCGACGACGCTTGCATCAACTCGAGATCCATGGCGGTGGCTTTGGAGTTCGTGTCGAAGGTCGGGTCATTCACGCGTTCAATCGCGATATTTTTGAAAAGATGCAAACGAGAGTACAAAGCCTAACAGATCGATCGAAATCCTCAGCGCTTGGGGGTTTTTTTTTGGGGGGGGGTATAGATAGATAGACCGACGCACCTCGATCATCCGAAGTAGGGTATAGAACCAGGTATTCGTGAAGAACGACCGCCGCTTAGACCGTCGCTTCTCACCACCAGCCGAATTTGGGTCGGTGGTGCCCGCTGCCGTAATTGGCACCAAGGCCGGCGCGGGTGCTGGACTCCGACTCCTCGAGGCCGCCGCCGCTTCTTCGTCCAATGTCATGGGAACGGGCGAGGGCTTCCGCGAGCCTATGGGCGATGATGACGAGGGAGGCGGGTGAGTTTGACCGCGCGTAGATTTGGCTTGTTCGCTCTTGAGTAGGCTCTTCCGCAGATCGCCTGAGAAATTGGCCGGCAGAGAGCCGTTCCGAGCACTATGGCCCGCGGGCCTCGGCGTACTCGAAGAAGCAGCCGCTGCGTCCACCTCGTCCCCGCCGCCTGCGCCGCTCGTCGCAACGGCCACCGCTTCCGTGGCACTAGCCACCGGGACCATACCCGTCGGATGCGAATTCGACCCCGCCGGGTGCTTCCCGTTCCCGCGCGGTCGTCCCGCCGAAGGCCGCTCGTCCCACTCGCTGAGCTGAAAGAACGCGCGCACGATGCTGTACAATCTTATCTCGACCCAGTTTTTCCGGGCCGCATCGAGGCGGAGCTGGGTGCCGCTGAGGCGTGAGAGGTACGAGAACGCGAGCTTGATGGCATCTCGGAGCACGTCCGCGTCTTCGACCTCGTACGCGAGCTGATGCTGTGGGCGCGCGCGCGCGTAGAGCGGGTCTACGAGCGCGGCGCGGCGGGCCATCTGCGTCTCCATAATAGCCTCGATCTGCGCAACGAACGACTTGGTAGAGAGCGCTTTCTTGTCCGCCATCTTGAACGTAATCCCTTGGTGGTCCAGCGAGCGCGCGTAGTTCGCTGCGTCCACAGCGCGCCAGATTTTGTTCCACTCGCGCTGGGCGCGCTTCCACTCTGTCTCCTTCTGCTTCAGCCTCGTGAGCACGACGGGCAACGCCAATGCGGGCGAATCCTGCATCGCCTGCAGGACCTCGATCCCTGCCTCCCGTCCGTAGATCTTTTTGATGATGCGCTGATGCACCGCCTTCCCCGCTCCGCCAAAATTCGGCTTGAGGCGAAAGATCAAGCGCTCTTCGGGGCTCATCCCCATGATCTTGTGGCTGAGTGGTTCGAGTACGCTGATCGTGCGCACAAGCGCATCGATGTGAAAATCATATTCGTGGCGCTCTTCTTCGGTGCGATGCAGCGCCTCCTCGTAAAGGTTGTTCTTATGCGCCATGAAGACGGAGTCTTCGCTTGAGAAGCTTGGATGGGAGACCCACTCGTCGTTCAATACTGATTTGCACATTTCGTCACGACCGCTGCACTCCACGTTGATTTCCTAAACAAGAATCTTAACACCATGGCCGTATGACGACGCAAGGCGACAATTACGTACGTCTGCAGGCAAGCGTCGGTAGCTGCCGTACCGAATATTCAGTTCTTCGCGGCTCGGACGGTCAAGAATGGTCAATGGCCGCCCTGGAGGCTGGTAGAGCTCTTCACGTTCCTTGGCCAGCGCCGAACGTTCCATAGCCTCATCCCATCCCAGAATTTCTTTAAACTGGGCCATCAGCTCTCCCTCCCCAAGGAAAGAGCGGCTTTCGCGCACGAGGCGCGCCCGATCAATGAAGTCTTGTACGAACAGGTTCACGAGCTTGAGGAACTCATGGTACGTCTCACGCGAGTCAAGCGCTGCTTTCACGCGCGAGAAGAACTGCGTGTCGTCGAAGTTAACCGCAGGGGGTAGTGGCGGAGGAAGGTGACCAACGGCTGGACCTTGCTGCGAGAAGTTTTGCGATGTGGCCAGGGGCGGTGCCTGGTGTTGATAGGAGTGGCCAGATCGGCGAGGCGATGAAGGTGCGGGGATGGTGCTAAAATGAGAGAACCCCGGTTCGCGACCCGTAGGATGCTGTTTGGTCTTTCCGGAACGTCAATCACCTCCCGCGAGCCGAAGATACACGAGCACTTACCCGGCTTCCGGATGTGCGCCCAGCATCCCGCTCCTTGTCCTTATCTCTATCGGCTGCCTTCCTTCTTCTCTTGGCGGGGGCAGATGCAGAAGCTGGAGCGGTTTCTGCGGGCTGCTTCCGCTTCTGTGCACGCGCATGTTCGCCACTTGGCGTTCCGGTTCGCGCGCTTGGTCCCCTAAGCATAACCAGACCATCGGAATCCGGCGCGCCGCCCGCGCCAGGCAAGAAGTCACGAAACGCAGAAGACAGGTCTGGGGCATCTTTGAAGAGTTCTTCGACCTTTGCGAAAACTTCAGCCTAATGGACCATCAGAGTCAAGCAAGCGATAATAACAAAGACAAACATTGTTGGCGCTGGATTTATGACTGGCTAGGATCTCCAAAAACTGTTTGTATGTCTCTGGATCATTGGTGAAGCGTGTCTTGATGCGCTGAACGTAGTCCATCGCAGGTCCCAATCCTTGGCGTTCCTGGTAGTCGACCGTAGATCCCAGACCTTGACGTTCGTGGTCGTCTATGATGTCAACGGAGCCAGCGGGCGGCTTCGGGGTATTTGACAACCCTAGAGCAGATGTAGAAGGAAGTGGAGGAGGCACAGGAGGCTGGTCTAATAGCGGCTGACTGGGCTCCTGTGGTGGTGGCGCTGGCTGTGACGGCGGCGGCGGAGGGATACTAGGACTATTAGTTGACTGCAACATGGTCCCTGACGGAGTTGTGACGGTAATGACCTCTGATGACTGTGCATCAGTGCCGACTTCGATGCGGTATCCGATAGGAAGAAACGTGTTGAATCCCTGGATAAGGGTGGGATGGCCGTGAAACAAACTCGCAACGCGCTGAATGACCCCTGGGGTATCAATCCTATCGAAAACACGTTGTGAGAGATGGCTTTTACGGGGAATGACTCGATGAAAGAAAAGTCCGCCGACACAAATATCACGGGCGCTTGTGACGCAAGACAAAGGCAAAACGGAGGGCGGATCATCTAAATGAGAATTGACTTACACTTGGCTCTTGAAGTCCTTCATGATGTCCAAGAAAACGTTGTAGACATCAGGGCGTTCATGAAATTGGACCTTGACGGCATCGAGGTAGCTAAGCGCGTCCGTAACATTGAGCTGACGGTCGATGCCACCGTTCAGATTCTCCGACGGGAGCTGAGCTGCCGGCTCCAGCTTATCCTGCCTCTCTGTAGGGGGAGAGTCCGGCGCAGTTACTATTGGTGTGGGTGCCGAGACGCTGGGAGTATCAGCAGGGGGGTGCGGGGAGGGTGCGGGAGGTACGGCGGGCTCAGCGTCTGTCTCCGCGGTTGGCAGGGGTGGGGCGGCATTCTGGGGAGTGCTGTCTATAGACGGATCCATGGGAAAGACAGAGCCGAGGTTTCTCTCTGTGAAGACTAAGCATGCAGTGATAGAATGGCATTCTGCTCGACGTACGCGGTTACTACTCGGATCTCCCGGGGAATAGTGGCGCAGCAGCTTGGAACGCTAGTGGGATATATGAAACGCGTACGTTTGATGCGGGAGCCGAATCAGCTCTGAAGTCCAGATATCTCGTCTTGCCGACACGCTCTCTTCCAAGGTGTTGACGGGTCAAATTGACACCTTCGCCATCAGCGTCAGCGGCACAACGTTCAAAAACCGGTCCGAACGGATCCACGGGCCGCACAATGGCAACAACGCAACATCATATTTGTCATCCACAAACAAGTATCAACTTTGTACATTTACTGTCGGCTCAACCTCGCCTTTGCTTTGCTCAGCAAGAATTCCTGTCGAAAATTCGATAAGCACCGAGTCCGCAAGTACATCCGAGATACGCACCGAATCAAAGCTATTCTTGAAGCTCGGGCGGCTCGAGATGTTGGCAAAGTACTTCTGCAGGCGCGCAAAGCGCTCGCTCTGGAAGAGTATCTCGTACACGCGCGGGCCAGTTCCCTCCGCATACTTCCCAACGTCATTGCGCAGGAGCAGTTCCCACCGGCCGAGGAACGGAGCTATCGCAGCGTCTGCGATCGTAAACTGGTCGCCGACCGCGAACCCATTCGACGAGAGCAACTCCTGGATCGCGGCCACCGCCGCAATGAAGTTGTCTGGTGCCTCGCCACGGAACATGAATGCAACGTATGGGTCCGTGGCCTTTACAACTGCGTCGATGAAGAAGCGCACACGCGCGCGCTGGACCGGGTCCTTCGGAAGTAAGCCCGAGTCGGGGTACAAGTCCGCGACGAACTCGAGTAGGACCAAGGATTCAGTTATCTTGGCAGACTCTGCAGATGGGTGTTCGGGATCTGACTTTGGAGATCCGTACACAAGAGCCGGGACCTGTCGGTCGCGCAATCGGGGCAATCAATGACGCGATTAAGGCAATCCAGAGGAATGCATAACTGACCTTACTCGCAGGGTTCACCCTCGATTCATACCACTCGGGCTTGTTCTGAAGGTCTATCTGATACCGCGCAACGTCGGCGCCTGCCTCTTGGAAGGCAAGCTCGACCTGTAGGGTGGGTTAGCATCGCATATATTTGCATTATCATGATATAGCGTGGCCAACCCTCTGAGCAAATGGGCAAATCTTAATCGTTCACGATATCAGCTTCAGTGAGTTGACACGACGACAAGTGTCGTGCGCACCTTGGCGGTGTAGAAAATTATGTCAGTGGCCATAGTTGGGTCTGTTCAGGTTAAGAAGTAGGAGTTGTGAAGAGACACCTTTGAATTGTAGGCTTTATAACCTCACGACCTATAAATACTTAAGCGTGCAACTTGTGTTTGTCATCGCATGATTCATCCAGGACGATGATCTCACCGCCGTTGGGCGTCGCTGCACATCGGCATGGATATGAATTTCCCATGGATCGCGGTGGGGCAGATGAGTAAGTATACTCACGTAAGTTCGGACGGAGTCACGGCGTCGACTACAATTAGTGCTCCGGCTGCATCTTTCACAAGACCGTGTAATCACGGACATCCAGTATCTGATCCGAGGCAATGTTACATTCCAGTTACGTTGTGGACATTATTGAGATGCGTAACAAAGCCCGGTCCCACACACGATCAGAAATCGGGATTCTCGGGCGGCGTAAGTGTCTCATGTGGTAGCGATTGATGATCGATGATTGATAATAAAATAACACAACGATGACATAGCACGTCAAGGCCCTGGCCAAAGCCCAAGTACATGGGCCATCGGGAGAGGGCGGCTTGTCACTGGCTTGCCCCCTACGCTCCCGTCCCCTCTATCCGAGACGGAGGCAAAGTCATACTATATATGCCAGCATCGTGGAGGGGTCGAAAACGCAGCGTTGATGGCACAGGGATCACCTGAGAACGAAGCCCAATGAAATCGACAACTTGAAGCTTCCAAGTCGCTAAGAAGAATCGAAACGCGTTAATTTTTCGACGTGCAGGTGCGCAGCATCTATGAGTGTCCATCCGAACCCGAGAATACAGAACAGAGGGAGACTCAGGCTGGCGGTCTTCGAAAATAAAGAAAGAGTCAAAGGCCAAAGAATAACGACGAGTGGGAGAAAGGTAATGATGAGCAACAGGTAGGGAAATGAAAGACCCCAAAGCCTGAGCGTGGGCCACGATGTCTGTGCGTTCGTGATACAATGGGCGAATAAGGGAGGGGATGACGCGGGCATTCTGCGAGATGTTCCGCGCATTTTGGAACGTTCACAACTCGTTGAAAAAAATGAGCGGAGTGCGGGAACGCGCGAGCGGGCTGTATGCCCTATGTCCGATTGTTGTCGCTCCGACCCGGCCACTACATGACGCCGGCCTGTGGTTGCCAGTACTAGTCTTCCAGTTCCAACACGCTTGCCGTACAATGTCCAGGCTTGAAACAGCTACAAACAGGTGAAGTGGCGAAGATAAAGCAGCCACTGAAAGTGGCTTTGTGTGGCACGTGGCGAAAAGCCACATCAAGGCCCAAGAGTGACAAACCATCCACAAAAAATGATATTCCGTCCGCAGGACCACATGTGAGATTTGCCACAGCTGCGACGCCGCTTCGACAAAGCGCAATGCGAGGATTTACATATATGGAGCCACCTCAGTGTCGGGATAAGTCTCTCATCGCATCTTAGGACGGTTAAGCCACTCCATTTCCAACTTCCTTCTCACCTGCCACTTCTTCCCCCCACCACTACTCAAAGTTAACCAAGCATCATGTCTCACAACTATCTCCTCCGCCCCAACGTCAAAGGTCGCATGCAAAGGCGACTCGACGTGCACGTCGCGGCATTCGGCGAACAGAACCGGGACAAAATCGTCGCCATGCCCAGCGAAACGGGCCAAGGTGTCCACCTCTTCTTCGACCCGGAGCGGTCCCTGTCTCCAGAACCCGGCCGAGTCATCGAGCCACAATGCGTCAATGCCTCCGAAGAAGTGGTGGCCGTAGAAGCCTCCTACAGCTCCAGCTCCGACTCAGAGCTCTCGAGCTTGGACACCATAATCGAAGATACCTACTGCAGCGAATATTGGCCCGGCTCACCACCACACGCACCCAAAGCCCCACGGCACATAAGACAGGGTAACTGGAACGAGGAAACCGCCCCGTCCTCCCTCAGCGCGGTCGATAGCATGGCAGCATTGGCAGAGCGCAGGCAAGCCCGGCACGTACGATTTGATGTCGAACAAGCCCGCCAGAGCTTTATGGAGGAGCAGCGCCGCCGAGAAGAACTGAGTCAGCCCGGGCACGAGCAACAGGTCGAGCAAGCCGAGAGAGATCGGAGGGAGCAGATCGTGATGCTACGAAGAGATTACGAGCAGAGGGTTGCGCAATTCAGGGAGGAGCGTGCGGAGCTATTCGGTTCCCAAGATCAGTTCGAGGGAGAGCGGGTCGCCGCGAGGGAGACGATCGACGCTGGGGCCGGGAACAACTTGCCGGAGTTTCCGCACCCACTGGCACCTTCGTCAGAGGGTGGTGCGGGTCCTTCGCGTGGCGCACCGGGGCGTCACTATGGAGCCGAGAAAATAGTCGACCCAAAATCCCGTCAGCAGGACAGCACCGCGCTGGCAACGCGCTCAGCACCGGATAGGCCGTTCGTTGTGGTGGCCAAGCGTGTACCAAAGTTGGGACCATGCGGGACCATGGTGATCGACCACGAGACGGGCATGCAGATGGTGGAGACCAGACGTTATCGGGTACGCGCTGATGAACTTGAGAGCGTTGACGAGGATGGGGATTCAGTTATGGGGAGTGACGAGTTCTACGTATGCGATTCTTCTGCCATGTGATCATCAGTCTTTTTTATGCTTTGGCAACTGGTATGTTAAACGAGTAACTCAAGGAATCCACACCACCGGGCGCATAAGGGATTACCTCTTTCCTGTAAGACAGGGGGGCTAAGCCTTGCCATTAGGCTTGCTGAGAGAGCAGAAAGTCTGCGAAAAAAAATCCGCTCGAGACGATAACGTAATGTTCGAAAAAGGAATCAAAATTGACCGCTTCACTTGCTCTATCGTTTAACGTTCACCACCCTTTCAAATGGCAAAACCTTTCATTGCCCTCGGGCGTCAATCCTGGTTTTCTTCGACACGACGGCCAAGAGTAGATCAGCCGCGTCCGCTTTTAGTCGACTTCTGGGCCAAACAAGTTGAACTTGGCAATGACGCTTCACAGCGAGGTCTAGTCTCCGAGTCGCATCGATTGTCTCTCTGCCGAGTGCCGACTTTGTAGAGACGATCGTCTCTTAGGTTTTATCCCGCCCGATGCAGGTGTTTTGTGGGGTGCCACGTGCGGATCTACGTCTGCGTGCCGTGCATGAATTTGTTCTAGGTCAGTATATTGCCAGTGTAATGTTAATTTATGCTAGAAAATAGGAGCATAGCCCCGATAACACGATTGGGGATTCATGGTAAATGATTTCAGCCAACGTGTCAGCCAAGGACAAGGACAGAGCGACTCCGCTGCATTGTGCGTCAGAGCGTGGTAATCTGGGACTTGCTCGGTTCCTCGTCGAGCACGGCGCTAACGTGTCAACCAAGGACAAGTACCAGTCTACCCCACTACATCGGGCGTCGGACCTTGGTTATGTGGGTCTCGCGCGGTACTTCGTCGAGCACGGCGCCAACGTCTCAGACAAGGATAGGGTCGGGTCGACTCCGTTGCATTGGGCGTCGACACGCGGTCATGTGGAACTTGTGGGGGTGCTCGTCGAGCACGGCGCCGAAGTGTCGGCCAAAGGCCAGGACAGGTCGACCCCGCTGCATGAGGCGTCGTCACACGGTCACGTGGAATTGGCGCAGTTCCTCGTCGAGCACGGCGCTACTGTGTCAGTCAAAGACAAGGACGGGTCGACTCCACTGCATCGGGCATCCATAGGTGGCCATGTGGATCTAGCGCGGTTTCTCGTCGAGCACGGCGCTGATGTGTCAACCAAGAACAAGAACCAGTCTACTCCGCTGCATTTGGCGTCGCAAGGGAGAAATGTGGACCTCGCGGGGTTCCTCGTCCAACACGGCGCCGACGTGTCAGCCAAGGACAAGAGGCGGTTGACTCCTCTCCATGAGGCGTCGATACATGGTTGTGCAGTTCTCGCGAAGTTCCTCGTCGAGCACGGCGCCGACTTGTCAGCCAAGGACAAGGAGCGGTTCACTCCGCTGCACCGGGCGTCGATAGGTGGTCATATAGACGTCGCGCGGTTTCTCGTTGAGCGCGGGGCCGACTTATCAGCCACGGACAAGAAGCAGTTCACTCCGCTGCATCGGGCGTCGATGGGTGGTCATGAGGATCTCGCTTGGTTACTCGCCAATCACGGCGCCGACATGTCAGGCAATGACAAGTCAGGCAATGACAAGTCCCAGTCGACTTCGCTTCATTGGGCGTTGAAACGTGGTCATCTGAGCCTCGTGCGGTTCCTCATCGAGGACATCGCTGACGTGTCAGCTCAGGACAAGGAC
>Ga0137397_10002215_pt1 | contig 13631 bp, 20 predicted proteins | sample czorhiz116metaG_FD_106658 | JGI IMG/M metagenome (GOLD analysis project Ga0137397, IMG submission 106658) | Vadose zone soil microbial communities from Angelo Coast Range Reserve, California, USA - czorhiz1.16 metaG | ecosystem: Environmental > Terrestrial > Soil > Vadose zone | place: USA... | reverse complement strand
CCATCCCAAATTGGATTCCTGCTGAAGGATTGTCACACGTTTATCGTCAATCCCATCCATGTTCTCGGGCTCGCCGTTGTTCACTACGTAAATATGACCTGAAAACCACGGCGTCAAAAGAGATCTCAAACAGGGCATTAAATACTCGTTATTGTTCCACGTGGGTATCAAAATGCCAATACTCATTGGTTTTCCTTATACTTCAAATAGTCTCCATATTGTTTCTCGCGTTGTTCCGGAGTCAGTTTGTTCCACATGTCAGAATACTCCTCCGTCACCACAATCGGATCGGACAAATGTCCTAACTTGATTCGCGAATCCATCCATACTCGAAAACCAGCCCTCCGCGCCTTCGTACAGAGCGTCACATCCTCACCCGTCTGCGCCATCCCGAAAAACCAGGGTTTCGGAATCTTTTTCAAGACGTCCGTTTTAATAAGTACCGCCCCAAATCCAACTGCATCACATTCAAAAAGCGTATTGCGTGGATAATTTTCAATATACCGTGTAAATCCATAACGTGTTCGAGTCGTTTCGTCAAATCCCTCTCGCGTTTCATACGCTACGGGTTTGTGGTTCGGGTTTCGAGTGAACGCCAACGGCGCACAGATGTCCTTGTCATTATCTACTAACTTAAAAAAGAGGTCATGAGGACAAAGCATATCATCATCAATCATCAAAAGCCATTGAGCCCCTAATTCTAAAGCTCCTTCGGCCAAACGCTCTCTGGCATAAGGAACCAAGAGTTCCCCTATTGCTCCAAGCTGGAACGAATAGCGGGGGTTCTTATGCTCGTAAAAATCTTTCGCTTCTCTACTTCCCAGGTACTGCCACATCATCATTCGGTCATGATACGACCGTGGCGGGGTATGCCCTTTTAAGGGAATACCTACCAAGACCTTTTGGACAATCGATGTTAACTCAGCAGTGACCGAAGAATGTTCAGAGGCGTTTCGTTCCGCATCCAAACTCTGTGACCCAAGCAAACCCCCCGATTCAACCTCGGCAACCGCACAATTTTTTGACATACCTCGCACCAAAACACACGGCTGGGGAGATTAGGAGTTTTATCCCCTAACCTCCGTTCCAACCATGCCTTGAAAATCCCCCTTAAACCCATTCCTTATTTTAAACAGCGAACAAACCCCGACACATACAATGGTGACGCCTGAGACAACGTGTTGGATGGAGGGTTTGAACAAATCACCCAACCAAACCCAGATCCTGCATAAGTCGGAGCACCCAAAACAGACGAAAGCGTTCCGGCCAACGCACAAGGCGTTAAAGGATCGCCAGTGTTAATCGTGATGGATGTTCCCATGTTGGAAACCTGAACAGAAAGAGCATTCCCAAACACTTGAACCAGACCATACTGACCTGTCGGGATGTTCGCCGCCGCAATCCCCAAAAACCCAGGTGGATTGGACGCCGCACCCGATGCCACTAGCGTAATCTGCGTACCGTCAAAAGACGCCGCTCCACCAATCGCCAAACAAACCGCCTGACCCAACGTAATCGAAGTTCCAGACGTGTTTTTCCACGTCCCAAACCCTCTTTCATCTCCTAATGCCGCTTGCTTAAAGATCATGTTTTCTTCTTCCTACCCCTATTCCCACACGGACGCTATGGGGTGTCACCCCGTGTCATCGCTACTGAAGCGAGCGGTCAAGGCCATCCGGCCTCAAGTCGTCCGTTGTTCACTTACTGCCCCAAACTAAACAGCATGAATGACCCAGTTGTCACGTTATCCTGATTTTGGATCGTTAACGTTCCAGGATTCAATAAACCATCCCAGTTCACGGCAGGAAACACTTGATTCGTCTGGGCATTGGTCGTGGTCGTGTCATTCTTGAACCACAAAGACCCCACAAACCGACCCGCAAACGTAATCGTTCCTGCCGTGTCACCTGCCGCTCCCGACCAGTCCCCGTACGTCAACCGAAGAGCCGCTCCTAGATAGGCCGAACCACGTACCGTCGCTGAAAATGCCATAGAAGTCCCCTCCTATGCCGTCACGGACGTTAAGTTGAAGTGCTTTCTCCGATTGTTGGAGGTCAGCTCCCCAGCCCAATAGAGTTGCGCACCTTCTAAGTCTTGGTTGATCGGCTTTACCCACTTTGACAGCGTGAACAAGCGATCCTGGTGCTGTACCAATTCCAGGGCCTTCGAGTTCAAGCCCCAAATGTTTCCAGAGGCCGCGTTCGGGTCCCATGTCCAGACGGCTTGCTTGTAGGCAAGATTGGCAAATCCCAAGTCACCTAGACTCACGTCCGCATAGCGAACCGTGGGAACGAGCACCGCTTCATACGCCTCATAACCGGTCTGATCGGAAAGCAACAGATCAGGCCCCCCTGCTGGCATACGAATCGAGACGTTATCCCACGCCGTGCGAAGGTCAGACAAACCACGAGCCGCAAAAGACCCAGACGTCGTGACGGTGCTCTGCCACCACGTATTGGTCGCGCCGTTGATGTCTCCGTACGTCCCCGTATTCGCAATCGCCGCCGGAAGTGGTGTGATGTTATTGCCGACCTGAGACGTCGAAAACAACTTGATATCAATCGTCTCTTTTAAGGAGGCAATCGCGTTATCAATTTGCGCCTTGGCGTAGTCAATCACCTGCGCCGACCCTGCGTTTTGAAGCGCAATACGACCCGTCACAATGATCGAGGCCGCCGCCTGACGCCATTGAAACTGCGCCGAGGTGAAGTTGTCCTGAATCGTCGTGTCAATCACGTCATCTCCCGCATAGAATGACGCGGTAGAGTTGCTCGCGAATACGACACTACGCACAGTCGTCGCTCCGCATTCTTCTGCGACTCGCTTTTTGATCGTCAGCCACGCCAAAAGCGGTATGGCCTTGTGAATATTGTCTCCTAGTGATTTTCCGTATTTCGATAGCGTCGTGGCGAGGAGACTCGTGACGTTCGCCGGACCCATCGTGAAGATTGTGTCTGCCATGTGCTTTCTCTCTCTCTACCCCTATAACCTACGTTTTTTGAATTTCAAATCGGATACCCTTTTTACCGTCGAGTTCCGCTTGCATCGACTTACGAATCAACTCATCTTGGTCCCTGACATACACCACCGTCTCACCGCCTATCTGTGTCGACGGCCCCGCCGTGACCGAATCTTTTTTGTCTTTCACAAGCCCCATCGCCTTGGCTTTGGCACCTGAGGCCATCGCGTCCGACCACCGACGGGCCATTTGATATCCTTCTTCTAGCGGTCTGCCGTTATTTTCCGCCCAGTTGATGCAGTGCTCTAGTAAACTCGTCCCTTCGCCCTTATCATCCAGCCCGATCTGGTCCAACTCTTCGTAGTCCGGATGGTTTTTCATCAACGCGTTCATCTCATTTTGAGTCTTTAAAGTCGAGACTTCCTGGTGCAACTTCTGAACGACAGGCGTAGCCAGCATCGCAAACCCACGCGCCTGAATCTGCTGAAGCTTCTGAGGATTGCCGTTCGACGCATCAATCACCGCCTGCGACCATTCCTCAGGTGTGGCAAAGTCCTGGGGCCTGGCTTGCGAGATTTGTTCTTGGGTCTGCGCCGTCTGCCCCTGCATCGCCTGCTGTTGCTGTTGGTTCCACCACGAGACAAACGCCGGATGCTTGACTAAATTATCTAACGCTTCGGCTTTCTCGCGGTATGGCTTGGCCGACTCTTCAGATGCCGTTTTACGGGTGCTTTCGATCTGCTCAGACGCCTTCTTTTTCCAGCCGTCTAGTATCGGGTCCAGTGACGCCCTCTGTTCGGGAGACAGAGAGGCTAACTGCGACTCTTCTAAAGCAAACGGATCTGCCGGAGCTTTTGGCTCGTCCTTTATAGGTGCATCGACGACTGCTTCTTCCGCCATGATTCCCCCCTTAACGTCCCATCATTGGCATTCCTGGACTGACGCGTTGCGCAACCTGATCGGCCATCTGGCCTTCCCCATAAGAAGACGCCCCTCCTAAGGGTTTTACACTCATCACGTGAAAGTGCCCGTCTTCTTCGACGTTGCCGCGCACTTCACAGGCCAGTTCTAGCCCAGGCTTGACGTTCTGAAAGGCTTTCTGCTCCTCGTCCGAGAGCTTAATGATCCGAGACGTCTCGTTCGATTCGTCTGGATCGTCCACCGCCCCTTCCGACTTCGGAGGCTTGGCAACGTCGTAGCCGTCGTCCCGAACTTGCTTTAAGTAATCTGCCGCAGGCATTAGGGCTTACTTCCCTTTCCTCGGATATTCGCGTCACCATCCTTGGTAGGATCTTTTATTTCGTTCACATCCCAACGGTCATAGCTCTTCAACGTCTGAGCCAATGGCCCCTGTGCGCCTATTTTCTGAGTGACGTTCATATCACTCGTTCCAATATTCGTTCCCTTATCATCCTTCGTTGAACCATCCATGTTAATGTCTCCTCTCTAACGATGCCATTGCATGTTTGTGCGCAATGGGGTCAAAATTCCGTTTGCCGTGCTGTCTGTCTCCTGCTTCTCTGATCCCCAATTTCTTCATGACGTACGCCTTATGAGCCTTGGAAGTGATAAACGTCCCGCGCCTCGGATCGTAGCCTGGACTGTCGAGATCGTGCAGGTTTTCGTCCCAATACGGCCCCCTAAAGTACACGTCAGGGTTCGAGGGGATTGAAGGGTCAAAGCAACGGTTGCACTCCTCAAACCATCTCCCTGTATACGTTTCCCGTTTGGGGTGACGCGCCCAAGGGTCAGGGTTTCCGCATCCCTCACAAGGCTTGATCCCTCCATTACGAATCTGACGACCCAAACATTCCTCCGCCAGACACTGTAGGTGTCCGAATGTCATGCTTGGAACTTTCCCGATCCTCCTCGGGTTTCCATATCACATGATCTTTTAAAACTTTACGGGAATTCCTTAAAATCCCTTGCGCCACATGCGACATCACTTGCCCTGCATGCGAAACAGACCTTGATGTGTTTAGCTTCTTGGTCGCGTTGGCGGCTTTCCCCTTTCGCATATCCCTCAAAATGTTAGACATTTTGACGATCTCCATTCTTCGGCCTGAATTGGCTCAGGATCGACTTTACAATATCCGACTGAATCCCCATCTGATTCTTCGCTTGCTTGACGGCCAATTCCTGCTTCATCGCCTGCAACTTCATGGCGTGTTCCTGCCCCTTCATCTGGTTTTCCTGCTGTTTGCCTTGCAATTTCACCTTCGACTCCGCCATTCTCGCCTGAACCTTCGCCTGAATCTCCTGCATTTTGGGGTTGGGAGGAGGAGGCGTTTGGTCAGCCATGTCCATGACCGCTTCCATCGACATGATGCCAGTCAACCGCAGGAATTCCCTAGCCAAAGCCTTCGATGCCGGAGACCCTGGCGTAACACCAACGGCTGAAAGGAATGGAAAGAGCTTCTCAATAATCTCGAGCTGGGCCTCCCGATCTAACGGCACGGTCGAACCTGCCAACACATCCACATCCATCTCCCCCAAAATATCCTGTCGGTTCCAGGAAAACCCGAAATCGCCTGTGTAGATGCTTTGCGCGGATGGATTCGGTTGAGATTGTTGTTGGGGTTGTCCAGGCTGTGATGGTTGAGGCTGTTGCATCGGCTGTGCGGAAGGACGTTGCGGAAGAACCTTCAAAATCTTCTCGCGAACGGTCTTCTCACCCACAATCCGCGCCAGCTTCGGCACGTCATACTTCTTCTGCATGATAGTCAAGAGCTTCTTAGCGATTTCGGAAATGAAATCCTCTAAAACGTCCAGCTTCTCATCAGAGCGAGCGTGACCACCCATCAACTGAAGTCGGAGTTCCCCGAGCGTCCGTGTTTGCGTTCTGGCCTGACCGCCCTGATCGGGACCCGTCTGTCCGGCAATCGACCGCCATATCTCAAAAATCTGGTTCCATACCCCGTAAATGTCAGACTGAATGGGCGCGTAGGGAATCGGCTGAATGACATCAGAAAGAGATTTTCCTGCTACAGGCTGAGCGATGATGATCGCACCGTCATTTCCGTCCTTAAACTTCTGCATTTCTTCAGGCGGCAGAGAGTCCTGCAACATCAACAGCTGGCGGCTCCATCGCTTCAGGTGGTTCAACTCAATCGACAAAAGTTTCGTCAACTCCACGATCTGCCCTTCGTGAGGCGCAACCTCCGACAAGGGATACACTTCCCCAGGAACAGGCGTCCAAGCCAACTGCACAAACGGAAACCCACCAGATAAATATTCCGGCAACGGAATCTCTCGAAGCTTGAAATCACAACCAGGCGAAACCGTCGTCACTGTTTGGTGATCTAGGTCGTAAATCTCCCAGAGCGTCACCGAGCGCACATCCTTGCCAAAATTCTCCTTCTGGGAGTCTGGCGTGTCGTAAGCGATATTGTTGTCATCCACTCCCGCATTCACACGCAATTCATCGGTATGCTCATAAATGCCAGACTGCTTCACCGCCCGCAAAGGTTTTACGATCTTCTGCGCCATCCAGCGAGCATTATGTGTCACGGGGTAAGTAGCCGAAGGATCAAAGAGAATATCCTTGTACGACACGTAATAGGCAAATACGTTTTCAGACCTGATGTACTCGTCTGTCTCCACTTCCTTCAACTTCTTTGGCGGACGTCCAGGCCCACGCTTCTCAGGTTCTTTGGCCTGGCTCTCCACAGTGCCAAACTCCGCCACATAACCTACTTTCACCCAAGAATGACCCACCAAATCGGCTTCTGTAATACATTGCTTGATCTGCGTCTTTAAGCGGAGGTCTTGCCACGTGTAATTTAAAACGTTCTCGGCAATCTGCGCCGCGCCCAAATCTTCTACCCGCTTCGGATTTACCGTCACCCAAGGATCACGAAACGACATGCGGGCCACATCGGTCTTCACAAACGCATAGACCAGGTTGATGGGCACAACCGGAATGGATACGGATGCCTGCAAAAAGTCCCAGTCGCCTTTGTACTCGTTTACAAACCGCTTGCACCCCATGTTCTCAAAACGGTTGTCCCGCCACTTCTCAGTAGATGAAATCGTGCGAAGCCAAGCCTTGACTTCTTTAGACTCGGAATCAGAATGCGGTGTTTCAGATGTTCCGACTTTATCTTTTTGTTTGTCGTCCATAAAAAAAGAAATGCCTGAATGGGGGTTCGTGGGCCTCCACGCAGGCATTTCCTAAACTATGATAAGACTATACTTATTTCAAAGAACTATCAAACGGCTCACTAAAAAATCTGTCCAACGTCGCGTCGACATCCTTTTTGCGATCCCGCCACATGTCCCATTCGTCTGTTCGCATCAACACCTTGCGGGCACGACGATGACGCTCCTTCTCCACTTGCTCGCCCAACACGTGATTATGAAAACTCATGCGGAGACTTTCTCTAGAGGCTTGGCAAAAACAGGCGACGACCCAGGAAGAACCACAACCGTGTCCTTCACTGTCATGCGCTCAATCACCGCACACCCGTGATGTTCCGGCACCCAGCGAATCAACTTGAAATAGCCGCGATACGCCGACAAAAAATCAATCAAAGCCAGACCCGTCCCACCGAATTTCACGTGATCACGAATCAACTTTTCGGGATACTCGTGCCCATCCCAATAACTCCCCGCCGAACCTGTGTTGTAGTAAAATGTTTCAACATCGTGAAATACCACCAACCCGCCCTCTTTCATCTTCGGCATGACGGCGGATAACTCCATCCAAAGCGTCCAGTAATTATGGTCGGTGTCAATAATACAAAACTCGATCTCGCCGTCCTTAAACTCTTTCAGCTTCTCGTAGCTAATCCCGACAATAAACTCCACACCCTCCATATCCAGTTTCTTGTCGGAAATCGAGTACAACTTGAATGGATACAATGAATGAAGGTGAGCAAGTAATTGCGTGTTGTCTCCGTCGCCCGCGCCCACCTCCACAATCACCTTTGGGTGCTTCTCGAGAATCAAGTCGCGAAGCTTGATATGCTGGTCAAAATGGCCCGTCATCGACGAGACTCCGACATCACAATCTTGAACGGCTGTCGCTTGGGCATCCCTCAAGCCCTCATAAACCGCTCGTAAATTGTCGTCTGCTTCTCCGGCATCTGCTTTTGCCACCAACTCATCGTCTGCGCCAACCTACCACCCTCCAACAACACCTGCTCGGGATCACGTCTTGCATTTTCTCCACCGAGAGACGGTACAAGATAGTCTAATTGATAGGAGAGCGCGTCAATCAAGTCGTCGTGCTTACCCCGAGGAAAGCTGAGGAGCTCGTCCCGCAGTTCAGACATGTCGCTTCTAAGCTCCACAAGCCCTTGCTCAAAATAAGGTTGCAGACGGCGAATTCGTGCCTCTTTGGACAACATCCCCTCACCATGCCCCGCATGTCTTTTGCCAAGCTCGTCAATCGAAAAGAAAATTCCGCGCTCACGTTGCTGTCGTTGAATATCGTATTTGAGCGTCTTCTGGAAGGCGAACGTTTCAATCCCGACACGATGCAACCTCCATTTTTTCACCAAAGCAAATACTTCATCAACCAAATCACTCGGCACCACACGACGATGCACACAGTCCACCACGCGAATCCGACGATCCGAATACATTCCGGCCACCACGAAAGCCGTGTAGTCGGCGTCCTTTGAAAGAGATACAGCAGGGTCAACAGTAAGATACAAACTAGCAGGATGCGCTGTAGCGGGGTCATAGGTCTTTATCCAGTCAGATTTAAAATCCGCATTCTCAGGATCAATCGGGTCGTTTAAATACTGCGTCGAGAAATGATAAAAACTTTTCTTCTTGATGTCGTCTAACTGCGCCGCCGAGAACTTCTCCGGAAAGAGCACCGACCCGTCCGAGTTGTAGCACGACCGGATAAACGTCGACCAGTTCCCGTGCTCTCGGTGCTCGTCCAAAATGCGGGCATATAAATCGTCCTGGTGATACCGCGTCCCGATAACAACAATGCGCCCGTCAGGTTCAAGCAAGTCGAAAAGCGATAAGTAGAATTCATAAATCTTCTCCCGCTGCTCCTTCGTCGCTACGTTGTCCGGCACCACAATATCATCGGCCACGATGAGATCAAAATGCTGACTCGTCAAAACCTTCTGAACACCCGCCGCCATCACCGTGGGAGCAACGAGTTTCTTGGTGCGCTGTGCCACAAGCAGTTCGTCCTGACTCCACGTTTCCGTCTCAAAACGCCCGAACAACTTCGATAGGGTACTGCCGTCCGAAAGCTGACTCCTGATCCACCGCATCATCTTCGCGGCATTGCCCTCTACCGCGTTTACAATCAATACCCGAATGTCAGGATTCTTCAGTATCTCCTGAATTACCCAACTCTGCGTCACAATATGACTCTTCAAATGTCCACGCGGAAGCTCGATGTGGATACGCTTCCCAGCCACCTTCAAAAATGCCGCCAACTCGTCGTGGACAGGAACCGACCAGTGCGGCGTCGAAAATACTACAGTGCATAACGCCTTCAAATCCGTCCGGCATTTCTCGACCAATGCCTTCCACAACGCCTCCTGTTCCTCTCGACACGTCACTCCGGCTCACCCGCGTGATCACTAAAATCCTCACTCATCTCCGCGTGACACGCCGCACACCAACGCTGAGAACAAAACCAGAACGTCGCCGCCCCACACCGACAACAACACCCTAACCGCAATGCGTCTCGAAACAACGGAACAAGGCTCACCGCTCCCCCCACAAATGTCGCGGCTCGCCAGAACAGTACATCACCGCGTAATCGCTAACGTCAGGTTTCTCCACCTTCTCGTACGACAGTGACCCACACGACGGACACACGCGATCCGTCAAAACCATGCCAGGATACGCACGATCCCAACCCACGTGGCCGACGGGCCACACCTGCACGTTCACAATGTCGCGGACGCAAGTCATGGGGCCTTTTTGTTTGGTGCGGTTTCCGACGATGGGTTATCATGACTAGGGCGGGGGGGATGGGGGTAATTTTCGGCCAGGTGTTTGATAGCCAAGCCACGTCTCACATATTCTTGGGCCGAAAGACCTAGTAAGAACTTATTGATAAATAGATTTGATTTAGTTGTGTCCATCACTACTTCCGATAATATACATTATATTTCATATTAAATCATTGAGATGTATCTATTGCCTTTGAAGTGCCAGTATTGTCAACCACAACCGCATCAATAGCACTTAATTTCATTGCATCGGCGAGCTTTTTGAACCAAGATATATCGAAATTAGATTGATTTTGGCCGGGATTATCACTCCACCGTTCCGGCACTTTGTTCTTCAGCCAAAACGCCGCCGCCCCCACTCCGTTCGCCTTCTGCCCCAGATTGACCAATGAATTTTCGAGAATGTCCTCGACTTGAAACCTAATCTCATCCCACATCCGCTTGAACTCTGGATCTTGGTCAATGTGATCCCAAAACGTTCGTGTGGAGATTCCTATTTTCGCGCAAATAGCTTTTAATCTCGGTGCTTCGCTTCGATTGACACATTCTTGAGCGAGTTCGATAAGTTTAATTTTGTCTTCTGATTTGAACGACCAGCGGTTATCGGCTTCAATCAATCCTGTTTCGGAATTGACATGGAGGGAGTTCACAATTTCGGATTGTAGTTTACGTTTTCGATGTTGTCAAGTTTCAAGAACGCCCGACAGATCGCCATGGGCGCGGTGTCGGCTACAGCTTCCTGCAAAACAGCCGAGTCATCACCTGCGCCATCATCCCCTAGAATTTCAAATCGCCAGAAAACAGACCCACCTTCTTCGGTGCGTTTTTCTAGAGAAAAATCTTCGAACTTCTCCACAATCTCCCACGCCGGCTGGATTTTAGTCGAATAGGGTTTTACTTCTGTTCCAAGTTTATTAGCTACTTGTTCATCGAGCGTCATTCTAATCCCCATTTCTTCAAGACCATCATTCGCACATAATCCGTGTAATCCACACATTCAGGACAAGCCAAGCGACCCAATTCCACTCGCCAATGATCTTTCTTGTTCAGCCAAACGCCATAATATGGGCGCGAATGATCGGGATGGTGAAAGTCGAATTTATTATGCCAATTGCGGCTCTGTTCAGGAGCTTTGATAAATCCATGCCTCACAGCTTCGCCCAGATGCCAACGACATTTCACCTTTTCCGGATACTTGGCCGCATAACGTCGCCGCGCTTCTCGTTTATAGGCTAGATGTTTTTGCAGTTTGTCTTTGTCCATCCTCTCCCCCTTTGGCGGTCAGGTTTTTGGAATAAATTAATAGATATAGATTTTAGTGGTCTATAGCGCATACGCATATACACATATATATATATATTTATTTATTAATCTATTATAAGACATAAGACGGTAAAAGACGGCTTTAATAGGTTAAGATGGCATACATTACCTTATGATAACCAATCCCTTAACCGCATCAACAAAGGATAAACCTAACTGGTCGATTGACCATTGAATTGCATCTATTGTGATCCCGCAACCGAAGCAGTAACCGCGCTCATAGACATGGAAACTAGGAGTCTTTTCGCGATGATAAGGGCAACGAATTTTACGACTTCTGGGCAGAGGTTTGATGAGTTTGTCCAAAGGCACTGTCCTAGCCGCTTCGATCTCCACATCGGACACCAAAACGAGGCGATCCGGCATCTCTTCGGAAAGCACGATGTTCCGTAACCGATAGCGCAAAGACGACAGCCGATCCCGATCCGATAACCCCAAAAACAGAAACCGATTTTCGCCTACCCATACCCACTGATCGGCTTCTTTCTCAATCGCGTCAATCCTGGCATTGACCACGCCGAGCTTTTCCCGCGCTGTTTCCAAAGCGTCTAATTCATGATCCAAAGAATCTTCCCATTCCTGCAACTTCTCTTTGAGGGGAGCTTCGGCTTCATCACGCCATTCCAAGTAGTGCATATCTTCTTCCAAAACATTCATGTTCGTTTGCAGTTTCGACAGCCATCCTGGTTTTACCGATGCGATTTCATACAAACAATCCAGCTCTCCATCCGTCCAATTTCTCATGATTGCCCTCCTACCCATTCGAGCATTGTCACGGCTTTGGTTTTGCCTTTTTCTTTGGTAATGCGAATCAAGCCGTCAGCTTCTAAGCCAATCAAATACCGAGACAAGGATTCGCCATGAATATGAATTTCATCAGCGAGTGTTTCCCGACGGCAAAGCGTCTTAGAACGGATAAACTCTCTTATTTTATTACGATCACGATCCATCTTGTCTGACGTCAAATCTTGAATCAAGGTAGGCAACATCGTCTCGACATAGCGGAGACATACGACGGCTTCCACGAAAGCGTCAAAGGTAATTTCGTTTTCCCCGCGATCAATGGCGAGGATAATAGCGAGTTTATGAATCGCTTCATTTTTGAAATGTTCAAAGAACCCACCTAAAACCGGCAACGCTTCGTTTTCTCGTTTTGTGATTTGCGCAAACCATTCGTCAAACGCTTTGTCCGCTTCCAGACTGTATGTGAATGTCTGCTCAATCCGTTGGAACCCACGAAGCATATCCTTAAGCGCATTGAATTTTATTAAGTCGTGAGGGGGTGGTTTTGGCATGACATGATTGCCATTGGCTGTATAAGGGATCATCAAAAACCGAGATAGAAACCCAGACATAGCGGATTCCTCGGCGTTCTGCAAAGATGAGCGCAACCATTCCGGCGTCGTCGCCATTCCCATGGCAAGATAAGCATCTTGGATATTGACGGTTCCGTGTTTCATGGTGGTGCGGGAATAATTAGGTTTGCGGTAGAGTGTGGTCAAAAGAGCATTCAAACCTTCGTTGTATTTCTTCGACATCGAATCAAAAAATGACTTGGCTTCATCGAAAATAAAGAGCCGCGTAGAATTTTGTGACAACGCATGGATAATCGCTTCGGATGAAAACTCCGACGGAGCGAGTCGATCTACATCAATTGACTCAATCAAATCTTCGACCCGTGAGATGGCTGTGGATTTGTGCGATGAGGATTTGCCGATTAAGACGATCCATAGGTTTGGCGATTGATTCCACGCTCCGATTTCCACATAGACTTTTCGCGACAAACTGGCGGAGATAGCCAGGAGCGCGCCCCACATGAGAAATACATCGGGACAGTCCGTAAATTCTTTCGCATACTCGAGGTATTTCTCAGTGAATCGTTCCGGCATGACGGACCCTCTAGAAAAACAAAGCTCCTGCGGGCGTCGTGATTCCTGGTTAAAGGAGGTTACGCCGCAGGAGCGAAAGAGATTGATGGAAAACCAAGAATCACGAGGTGATGGTAACACCCCTTGGCGGGGTTGTCAAGTTCCCTTTCGGGGGCGGGTCAGATATTCCAGCAATACTTTTTTGGCTTGCTCTTTCAGCTTTTCGTCCATATCGGAGAGATAGAAATGCTTTAGGAATTCCAAAGCAAGTTGAGCTTTTTCGTGTTTCATATCACCTCTTCGCGGGCGAGGCGGACGAGGGCGCGGAGTTGAGAATCAATAAATCCTTGCGAATATCTAAAATCTGAGCCCGTTCGTCTAGCCGTATCGTTGACAATTAAATTTATTGTTTCGATGATCTTTTCTTCCACCGCGTCGGGTGTGGGTTTGTAAAGTTCTTTTTCTGGCCTATTGCAAGGATTACCGCAAATACATATTGGATGTCCACATCCGCATTGGCATTCTTTTCTCTCCAGCGTGGGCTGG
>Ga0137397_10002213_pt1 | contig 13636 bp, 12 predicted proteins | sample czorhiz116metaG_FD_106658 | JGI IMG/M metagenome (GOLD analysis project Ga0137397, IMG submission 106658) | Vadose zone soil microbial communities from Angelo Coast Range Reserve, California, USA - czorhiz1.16 metaG | ecosystem: Environmental > Terrestrial > Soil > Vadose zone | place: USA... | reverse complement strand
CGAGGTCAAGGAGAAAAAGGACCGCGTCGAGGACGCCCTCAATGCCACCCGCGCGGCCGTGCAGGAAGGCGTCGTGCCCGGCGGCGGTGTCGCGCTGCTGCGCGCCAAGAAGGCGGTCGGCCGCATCACCAACGAGAACTCCGACGTTCAGGCCGGCATCAACATCGTGCTCAAGGCGCTGGAGGCTCCGATCCGTCAGATCGCCGAGAACGCCGGCGTCGAGGGCTCGATCGTGGTCGGCAAGATCGCGGAGAACAAGTCGGAAACGTTCGGCTTCGATGCCCAGACCGAGGAGTACGTCGACATGGTCGACAAGGGCATCATCGACCCGGCCAAGGTGGTGCGCGCCGCGCTGCAGGACGCCGCCTCCGTGGCGGGCCTCCTGGTGACCACCGAGGCGATGGTGGCGGAAGCGCCCAAGAAGCAGGCACCGATGCCCCCGATGCCGCCCGGCGGTGGCGGCATGGGCGGAATGGATTTCTGATCCCGACCAGCGCTACACAAACTCGATGCAGGGCGCGGCCAAAGCCGCGCCTTTTTTCATAGCGGCTCTCTTGCTGCCAGTCGGGACTTGGCGGCGCGCTGCCGCAGCAACCCGAGCGCACCCGGCATCAGCAATAGCGCAAGCACGGCCATGCCGGCTCCCAGCATCCATCGGATGCGCTCGCGAGCGCGCGAGCGCACCTCGCGCATGACGAACTCCTCGCCGCGCCGCATCTCGCCATAGGATTTGAGGAACGAGGAGATCCGCTGTACCGTGTATTCATCGAGCGCTTCCCCCTGCGAGCGGCTGCTTGTCTCGATGGAGTTCAGGCGCTCCGCCTCGACACGATGGCGCTCGGCATAGGCGCGCGCGTCCTGATAGGTCGCTAGCTCAACACGGCTCAGATAGCCCGCACGCAGTCCAGGAAGCACATATTCAGCGGCATCAAGCAGCGGCTGGTCGGCGCGCGGCGCCGCGATGAGCCACAGGGCAGAGGCCGCGAGCGCAATCGCGGCGCACCAACGCAGCGCCATTCCGCCGCGGCGCGCCATGAGGCGCGCGTCGCCGCACAGAACGGGATAGAGCACGCCCGCGATCGCCAATGCGGCGCCGAAGGCGCAGACCATCGTGGCACCCGTGGGCAGGTCGACCATGAACGAGACCGCAAGCCCCGCGGCACTGGTCACGGCGCCTGCGAGCCAGCCGATCGCGAGCTGCCGCGCCAGTGTGTCGCCATAGAGAACGCCGATGGCCGCCGGAATGATCAGGAACGAGAACACCAGCAGCACGCCCGCTAGCGCGACCGAGCTGGTGACCACGATCCCGAAGGTCGCATAGAACAGGAAGTCCCAAGCAACCGATGCGCCGTCCGCGAGCCAGCGGCGCAAGATCGCGTGGAGCGCCGCAATGGCGAGATAAAGCGGCGCAATGAAGACAAGCTCATCGATGCCCGAGGTCACGATGTTGCCGGTGAGGATCTGCTTGAGATGCTCGGCTCCCTGCGGGGCGCGATCGATCAGCAGGATGGCAGCGCCAGCTGACACCACGTAAAGAACACCGATCAAAGCCTCTTGCGGGATGCGTGACGACCACGCGCGTGTGAAGGCGAGCAACACCGCCGCCACGAGTGTAAAGCCTAGCGAATAACCGTAAGCGGCCGCGCTTTGCACCGGATGCCCGAGGAGGAAGGCGACGGTCGCGCCGAGCGCCGCAATCTGCGCCAGCGCGAGATCGACAAAGATGACTTTGCGGCGGAGAACCTCAATGCCGAAATAGGTATGGATGCCGACGAGGCAGATCGCCACCACGAATGCCGGCCACAGCAGCCCGAGAGCATCCGTCACGGCACACCTGCCGCCGCCCGCAGCGCTGTAACATTCACGTCGAAGAGAGAAAGATAGTCATCAGCGCCTGGCAGGGCGCCAACCGACGCGGCCAGCACCGCGACCATGCCTCCGGTGCGCTGCACCACGAAGGCGGCGTCCTTCTCCGGCTCGTGCGGCTGGCGCACGATAATGCGTGCGCCGCGGGCGTTCATCACGCCGATCAGTGACGCCAGATGGGCCGGCGACGGTGGCACGCCCGGCTTCGGCTCCACCGTGCCGATGAACTCCAGTCGAAAACGGCGCGCAAAATAGGGCCAGCTGTTGTGGTAGGCGACCAGCGGAATGCCGCGTAGGGCCGCAAGCCGTTCGTCCCAGTTCTTGAGCTTGCCGTCGAGGCGCGAGAGAAACGCAAGCCGGTTGGCCGCATAGGCCTCCGCATGAGCGGGATCGATGCTTGCAAGCGCGGCCTGGATATTGGCGGTGATGATCTCGGCATTGCGCGGATCAAGCCAGTAGTGCGGATTGCCGCTGCCATGCGCGTGCCCGTCCCCGCCAATGCTCAGCCCGTGCACATCGAGTGTCGCGATGCCAAACGACGCATCGACATAGCCGGACGCGCCGCGGCGGACACTGCCTGAAGCCTGCGCCAGCAGCCGGTCGACCCAGAGATCGAAATCAAGCCCCACCCGCACCACGACTTGCGCCTTGCGCACGCGTACAAGGTCCTGCGGCCTGGGCTGATACTCTTCCGGATCAAAGCCGGGTGGGGCGAGCGCCGTCACCTCGACCCGCGCGCCACCGACGGCTTCGGTGAGGCTGCGCAGATCACCTGTCGTGGTCACAATGGCAAGCCGCTCCTGCGCCCACGCCACGCCGTGCGCAAGCATCAGCGTGACCACGACCGCAGGAAGGGCGGCCCGCCCGATCGCTCCGCCGCGAGCTGGTCCGCCGCAGCGTGCGATGCCGCTCATCTCGGCGCTTGCCAGATGCTCTTCGGCATCAGGCAATGGATGTTCTTCTCAGTGTCCGAGACGGCGCCGACGCGGCAATCCATCGCTACGCTGGCGAGGCCATAGGCATCGAGGCGCGCGATCTTCTTCTCGCTTTCCAGGAATTTGAACATGCCCATCGAGGCATCGTTCATGGCTTTGTTGAGGTCCGCATCCTTGACATGGACCACATAATATTTCCCCGTCTCGCGGGTCGGGCGCTCCATGTCCTCTTTGCCACGCACATTCTTCGGGCTGAGGCAATGGATGCCCTTCTTGACGTTCACGACCTGCGAGACGCGACAGTCGGACACCGTGCTCATCAGCTTGCCGGCCTGATCGGCCGACACGTTACGCTGCTCGGCCAGGAACTTGATCGTCTCTGACTTCGCCTGGTCCCAGGCCTTGTTGAGATCCTGGTCGAATCCCATGGTGATCCAGGACGTGCGCGTCTCGATCCGCGGCCACGCCAGTGGCTTGCCCTTGATGACTTCGACCGTGATGTTGAATTCCCTGTAGGCGGTCTCGATCGCGGTGAGATTGACCTCGCCGTTGCCTTGGCCGGCATGCGAATCGCCGGTCCACAGCAGCGCGCCGGGGACGTGCACCGGAACGTAAAGCGAGCTTCCCGCCACGAAGTCTCGGATGTCCATGTTGCCGGCGAACTCACCCGGTGGCACGCTGGAATAACGGCCCGGATCCTTGCGCGCGACCGCAAGCGTGCCCGGGAACGGGCGAAGCGGGATCACGATCCCGGGCAGGAACTCGGTCGTCATCTTTTCGAGATCGAGATAGAAATATTTGACCTGTCCGTCCGTATAGACATTCGGGAACTGGCCGAACATTCCTGGCACATTGAAGTTCGTGGCGTAGGCGCGCGGCACGATCTTGTTGAGCGTGACCTTCAACACGTCGCCCGGCTGCGCCTCCTCGATATGGATCGGTCCAGTTAACGTGTGCGGTCCGCGCCCCGGAAAGTCCGTGCGTGTCTTCTTGATCTGCTCGATCGTCGTGCCCGGCACAATCTGGTTGTGACTGTGCATCATGGTTTCCAGAACGATCGTGTCGCCGGAGTTGACGCGCAGCACGGGCGGCTGGGCATTGTCGAACCAGCCCCATTGGGTAGTCTCGAGCGTCGCCGGCAGCATGTGCATCCGCTTGCCATTGGGAAGCTTCACGACACGCAGCGCAGGGTCGGGCGCCCCTGGGGTCGGGCTCGGGATGGTGGCCTGCTCGCCGGGCGGCGGCGGGTTCTGCGCCAGTGCCCCCGCCATGAGCCATGCGACGCCGGCGACGCCGGCCAGCGCGAATTTCATCACTCTGCGATACAGCATCCCAACCTCCAGATCCCCCGCCCGCTACCGTTTGCCCGGGCGCGCAAACGGCGGGCCATCCCCAACCCGACGTATTGTCTTCTCATTCCAGCAGCGTTCAAGGGTCAAATCACGGGCGCCCTGCCTACCAAACGGGCGCTCAATGCGACGACAGCGTATAGCGCAGCTCGGTCGGACCGATCAGCACCAGGACGTCGTCCTCCATGCGCCAATTGGCCACTTTCGCTAATGCTTCCGCCATCCCCTCGTCCCGTTGCGTCCGCTCGGGCGTGCACCCTTCTTCGCGCATCGGACCGAGCGTGAACTCGATCATATCGTCTTCAAGCTTCACCCGCCCCTCGCCGCTGCGGCACCACAGATCGATGACCGCGCGGCCGTCGCGCGTGATCTCGAGCATCGGCACGCGCTTGGAGCCCGGCAGCGGCTTCGCCTCGAGCAGCAGTTCGCGCTCAAACGGGAATTCGGCGGCAAAAGCCGTGGCCGACAACACGATCGCCGCCGCGCCGGCGAATACTCTCAACCAAGCCGCATCACTCCTGCATAACCACATCGCCTTTGGTCTCCTCTGTCTTCAACTTGTCGGCCATAACCGAGGTCTTCAGATCAGACCCCTTGTCGGCGCACGCGTTCGCCACGCAGCGATGCCGCAACAAATCCAACATCGGCGATGCCGCGAGCAAGCTGAGGCCAATAGATCAAAAGCGTCAATGCGGCCACACTTGCTGATGTGAGATTGATCACCAAATCTAGGTTCGAACAAACTTTTGCTACGATAATTGCGGCTGAGCTCGCGTTGCCGGCCACGCAGAGCAACGGCATCGTCTGAGAGAAAAGGCTTCCCAACAATAAGACCAGCACAGCATTCGTCAGTGCAAATATGATGACGACGATGACAAGACCTTTCTTCATTGACAGCATCAGATCGAGCATCTTGATAGCGACCAGGCTGGCAAAGGCAGACACGACCGCGAACACCCAGGCTTCTTTAAAGACAGCAACCGGGCTGTTCCAACAATATGCCACAACGATCACAAATGCGACAAACGAATTCATTTTTGCGAATTCTGGAAACTTGCAACGCAGCACCCATGGCATCGCTTTCTCGAGAATATCGAGGCAAGCACAGCAGGTCACACCTGCGGCAAAGCCGCCGAAATGCGCCTGCCAATCTATCCTCGAAGAACTAGCAGCGAGCACCACATTCAGTCCGATGTTGGTGACGAAGAAGCTCCACGACAGATCGATTTTTCCGAGGATCCGCAAACACAGCAAAGCGCCCAGCACTGCCGATATCGCGCCCGATGCGCCAACTCCAAGGTATGGGCCAGGATGCGATAAGTTGCTGACGATTGCACCGACGATGAGGCCCGAGAGATAAATCACCGTGAAATAAAGCGACTCTACGCGCCGCTCCAAGAGACCGCCCCAAAGTACCAAGCACAGCATGTTTACAAGGAGATGAACCGGATTGGCATGCAAGAAGCCATAAGTGATAAGCCGCCAATATTCGTGTCGCTCAAGAGCTTGCGAATACATCGCACCGTAGCGGAATAAAACATCCGACGGAATGCTTGCGGTACCGGACTGAGAATAGCACAACGCGAAAACAACAAGACAGGCGCCGAGCAAAAGCTGCACCATCCCATGGGGGAACTCAAAGAAGCTCTTTGCGTTGCTCGCCAATCCCATTCGTCGAATTCTTTCCCAAGGTGGGTGGTTACCCTACCAAATCGCGCACCGCCCGCGCCGCCTGGTCGATCGCGAGGTGCGCATAGGCGTCGCCGCCCGCATCCGAATTGGCGATCGCCACACGGCCCACCGCCGCGCGTGTGCGCTCGATCACCTTTCCATAATCGTCGCCATCGAACAATGAGTTCTCGACATAGCCATAGCCATGCGGCCAGCGATTGACCGTGATCGCCGCGATATCGCGCGCGCTCGAGAAGCCGCCCGGGCCCAGCATGCGATCGAGCTCGTCGCGAATCCGCGTCTCGAAGTCGGAGAAGGTCGTCTCCATCAGCGCACGCTGCCCGGCGTGAAACTGCTCGCGCGCAGTCAGGCCCTGATTTGGCGCGCCCGCGACATGCACGAGGTGCAGGGCCATCGGCTCGGACGGGTCGCGCGGATGGTGATAGCCACCGAGGCTGACCGGAAAATCGAGCGACACGCCTGAATGAAATGACATCGGCGCCGCAATGCTCGAAATCTTCAAGGCCGCCCAGGGCCGCCAGTTGCGCACCACCACATTGGTATAGACGATCGGAGTCTTGACGTTCTGCGCAAGCGCTGCGCGCTGCTCCGCTGCCAACTCCGGCATCAGATGCGGGATCACCATGTGAAAGCAGGCAACCACAGCATGGCTCGCCTCGACGCGATGCATCCTGCCCGCGCGCTGATAGGCGACAAGCACCTTGCCGGGCGCGTTGCGCACGTCGATGCAGGTGGAATCGAGCCGGATGCGCACTTGGCTCGTGGCCTGATCGAGCGCCCCATAGTCGAACGGCGCCAGCACGATATCCTCCATGGTGCTTCCCGGCGCGGCGCTGGGAACGAGCGCGCGCACCAGGAGCCGCGCCAGCGAGGCGTTGCCGTCGGGGAAATGATAGATGTAGGGCTCGCCGCGACCACCGGACGATGGCAGCCCGAGACCCGCAAAGCCCGGATAGCCCATGTCGCGCAGCTCCGCCGCCGGCACCGCATCGCAGCCGAGGCCGAAGAAGCCGTGGGTACGGCCCTGGAAGCAGTTGGCGACCTCCTCGCTGCAGCCGCAGATCCTGATCAGGTAGTCGCGGTAGCTCGTGCGCTTGAGCAGCTTGAGCTTCTCGTCAACGCTGCGGCCCGCGAGCGGATCGCGCGTCGTGTCGAACAGCGCGAGCAGTTGGCGGCGACTTGCTTCCGTGATCGGCAGCTCGGCGACGAATTCCGGGAGCGGCCGCGCATTGGAGAACGCGCGCGTTGCCGCATTGCCAGACACCGTGAGCGGATCGCCCGCGACCAACACGTCACGCCCGAAGTGCTCGCGGGGCAGGAACAGGCCGCGCGAAAGCCCGAGCGAAGCATAGAGCCTCTGCTCGAACGCGGTCTCGAAGCGCGTGACATCGACGCCGAGATCACGCAGCAGGCCCTTCGCAACTGCGCTCCACTGCGTCTGCGGCGAGTCGATCGACTGGCTGCCGCCGTAGCCGATCACCAATCGCCCGTCGACTGTGAACTCATTGCGCTTGGCGTGGCCGCCAAAATCATCATGGTTGTCGAGCACAAGGATGCGTGCCTGCGGCCTGGCCCGGCGATAGAAATAGGCGGCCGCGAGCCCGCTGATGCCGCCGCCGACCACGACAAGGTCATAGCGCTCCTCCGGCTCGAGCCGGCCGGCGGCATCATGGGCTGGCACACGCGCGGTCGCATGCGCGGCCTCGAAGCTGCCGACATGCTGCCCGCGCAGGCCCATGAGCGCCGGCGGGTAGCGGGAGGGCTGCGCCGCAACCTGCATCACGGGAGTGAGCCCGGCCGCGATCGCAAGCGCAAAGCCATCGAGGAAATCGCGGCGGGACATCTCGCTCATGCGCAATCCTCGTATGCCGCAACGGGCTGGCATCGTTACAAATTCAGGTATAGTCGCGCCGGATCACGGGAGGAACCATGTCACAAAAATATGCCGGCGCAGCCCGACCGACACGCGCCCCAAGGCAGCCACTGCCGCCGATGAGCTGCGACTGTCACCTGCATGTGTTCGGCGACCCGGCGCGCTACCCCGATCGCCATCCCAACCCCGTGCACAAGTCGCTGGAAGCCACCTGGGAGGACGCGCTCGCCATGCACCGGGCGGTCGGCTTCGGCCGCGGCGTGTTCGTGCAGCCGGCGAACTATGTGACCGATCACACCTACCTCAAGGAAGCGCTGGCGCGCGTGCCGCAGGCAAATTATCGCGCCACCGGCATCATCGATGACAGCGTGAGCGATGCCGAGCTGCTGCGCCTGCACGAAGCCGGCATGCGCGGCGCACGGTTCAACTTCGTGCGGACGTTCAACATGGCGCCGAGCCCGGAGAGCTTTCGGCGCACGCTCGAGCGCATCCGCCCCTATGGCTGGTACGCCAAGCTGTTCATCGGCGCCGAAGAATTCGCCGATCATGTCGAGGCGTTCCGCACCATCACGTCGCCGATCCTGATCGACCACATGGGCCGCACGCTGCCTGCTCATTCGGCGCGCAAGCTCGTCATCGAGATGGTCAAGCGCGAGAACGTGTGGATGCTGTTGAGCAACGCCCACCGCCTGTCGGGCAACCTGCAGGGCTGGGACGACATGGTGCCGCTCGGCCGTGCGCTTTACGACGCCGCGCCCGACCGCTGCATCTTTGGCACCGACTGGCCGCACACCCACAGCCAGAAGGACGGCGGCGGGCCGGAGGAGGACGCGCTCATCGACCTCGTCTATCGTTTCCTGCCGGACGAGAAGGCGCGCCGCGCGGTGCTGGTTGACAACCCGGCAAGGCTGCACGGATTCGAGTAGGTGACGCCACACATTGTTGCCAGCGCGCTCGTTTGTTGCTTGTAGGGTGGGCAAAGGCGCGGGCAATGCTGGTCAAAGAAGGAAAGCCTCTCGTACGCCGTGCCCACCAGAAACCGGGACGGCTCGCATCAATGCTGATGGTGGGCACGGCGCACGAAAGTCTCTGCAGCGAAGAGAGGCCGTGCCAGCGCCCATAGCCCGTCGAAGACGGGCATAAACGCCCTTATGGTCCACCCTACTGCTGCAAGCGAATAGGCGGCGTGCGAGCATCAATTCGTCATGCTGCGAAAGCGCAGCGTCTTGCCTCCGCGCAGCGTCAAAACGTCGCCGTCGCGCCGCCAGTGCGTGATCTCCATCAGCACCGCCATCAGATCCTCGTCGGCGCGCATGCGATCAGCCGGGCATTGCTGCTCGGTCGAGGCGCCGGTGAGTATCGTGAGCGTGTCGGCGGCCACCACCATCTGCGCCTCCACATTGTTGCACCAGCCTTCGATCTTAGCCTCACCTTTCGCGCCGATGACGAGCATCGGGACACGCTTGGAGCCGCGCATCGGCTTTGCATCCATGATCAGCTCGCTGTTATAGGGAAAGCCGCGCTCGGCGGTATCGGCAGCGACAACGCCACCCAAAACACAAGCCGCAAACGCAACAACGCAACGCCGCAAGCGGCCAAATCGGTACGCAGTCACTGACCTCATACTCATGCTCCCCATGATGCCGCGCGACATTCTCATGCGCACGCCGTGCGATCAATCACAACGTCGCGAGCGCTCGCATGGCTCAGCATGTCATGGCGTTGCCACGATACCGGACTTAGGTGCGACCTTGTTGGCAGCCCCCGGGGATACCGTGGCGGTGCGATTGTGCTATGGTGCCGGCCTTCAACAGGGAGGAATCCTATGGACCAGAAAATCATCAATCTCTGGGACAATTTTACACACAGCCGCATCAACCGGCGTGAATTCATGGAAGAACTGACCAAGCTCGTGGGCTCGACCGCAGCGGCGGTCGCGCTGCTGCCGTTCCTCCAAAACGACTACGCCAAGGCGCAGATCGTTCCGGCCAACGATCCGCGGCTCAATGCCGAGAAAGTTTCCTTCGATTCACCGAAGGGCAAGGTCAGCGGCTACCTGGTGCGCGCGAAGGGCACCACCAAGCGGCCGGCGGTGATCGTGATCCACGAGAACCGCGGCCTCAATCCGCACCTCGAGGACGTGGCGCGGCGGCTCGCGACCGAAGGCTACATTGCACTTGCGCCTGACCTGCTCTCGGTCTCCGGCGGCACGCCGGCGAACGACGATGCGGCACGCGACCTGCACACCAAAACCAACCGCGAGGACATGATCGTCGAGGCCGTGGCGGCCATCGGCTTCCTCAAGCGGCACGCGGAATCGACTGGCAAAGTGGGCGCGGTCGGCTTTTGCTTCGGCGGCGGCGTCGTGAACCGCATGGCCACCGACAGTGCGGACCTCGATGCCGGCGTCCCGTACTACGGCGCGCAGCCGCCCGCCGACAAGGTTGCGGCGATCAAAGCGCCGCTGCTTCTGCAATATGCCGAGAATGACGACAACATCAACAAGGGCACCGCGGACTTCGAGACCGCGCTCAAGGCCAACAACAAGAAGTATACCAAGCATATCTATCCGGGTACGCAGCACGCCTTCAACAACGACACCGGCGGCGCGCGCTACAACAAGGGCGCGGCCGACCTCGCCTGGGGCCGCACGCTCGCGTTCTTCTCGGAGAACCTCGGCGCCCCGCCGAAGGTTGGCTAAGCTGTTGGCCCTTGCCGCGGCTGGCCGCGAACGCAACGCTCATTGCTGCGCCCTCTCCCCTCCGTGGGAGAGGGCATGAAAACCGTTCAGCGAATTCTGATGGGTGAGGGGCCTTAGCGCTGACGAGGAGCCCCCTCACCCATCAGAGATTGTTGCTCCGCAGTCGAGCCCTCTCCCGCAGAGGGGAGAGGGCGCAATAACAACCGTCGCGGACTCGGCAACGCAATGACCACGCTTTACCGCATCGGGCTTCTCCTCACCGCCTGCATCATGGCAGCAGCGCCAGCCGCTGCAGATGACTTCTACCAGGGCAAGCGCATCACGCTGGTGGTCGGCTTCAATCCGGGCGGCGGCATCGACACCGCCGGCCGCCTGATCGCCAAGCACCTCGGCCGCTTCATCCCCGGCAATCCTGGCATCACGGTGCAGAACATGGAGGGCGCCGGCGGCGTCGTTGCGGCGAACTTCGTGAACCGTGCCGCGCCCGATGGGCTCACCCTCGGCATCCCCGGCCGCAGCTGGTTCATCGTCGGCGCCGTCAAGAACCCGGCCGCCAAGTTCGATCCCGCCACGATGACCTATGTGGGCAGTAGCGGTGTGATGAATTCGGCGCTGTGGATGCGGCCCGACTCCGGCATCGCAAGCTTCGCGCAGCTTCTGGCCGCCAAGGAAAAAGTCGTGCTGGGCGCGCTGAACGCCACCTCGCAGGACTCCATGGCACCGGCGCTGCTCGCCCGGAACGGCGTGCCGGTGCGGGTGATCCGTGGCTACAACTCCTCTGCCAAGGTCCTGCTCGCAATCGAGCAGGGCGAGGTGCCGGGCATCTTCCATATCGTCGACGGCTTCGCCAAGCGGCCGGATCTGATCGAGAACAAGGTCGTGGTGCCGATCCTGCAGACCCAGCCGATGTTTCCGGGCCTGCCGCTGCTGCGCGACGTGATCCGCGTGAGCGACCGGCCGCTGGCCAATCTGGTGCTCGCGGGCGAGGAATTCGGTGTGCTGCTGGCAGGTCCGCCCGGCATTCCGGCCGATCGTGGTGCGCTCCTGCGCCAGGCGTTCACCACCATGTCGGATGACAAAGACTACCAGGCGGATCTGGCGCGCATGGACGTGCCGCGCGGCACGCCGCTTGCGGGCGACACCATCGCCAGCATGATGCGCACGCTGGTCGAGACCACGACAGCGGACATTGCCGCCGCTTACGAGCGGCTCAAGGAATAGCCGACAAAACGGCGGCACGATCCGCTGCCAACCTTGCCATTTCACGCCTTGTCGGGCAGCATCCCGGCGCGTCTGCACGCGGCCAAACAAAAGAGCCCCCGCCCGCTAACCACTCGCCGGAGGACAGCAACGTTGGAAGCGTCGGCAGTCGAAATTGCGAAACACGTTCTGCTTGCCTGCGGCCTCATCCTCGCGGTCGGCACCTTCACCGGCCTGGTGGCCCAGAAGCTCGGGATTCCAGACGTCGCAATCTTCTTGATCGCGGGCATGCTGGTCGGCCCGCAAGCGCTTGGCTTGATCGACATTCAGGCGAATTCTCCGCTGAATCAGTTCATTCTCCTGTTCGGCGCGAGCTACATCCTTTTCGATGGCGGCGCATCGCTGCGGTTCAATGTTCTGAAACGGGTTTGGATCACGATCCTCATTATTTCGACCGTGGGCGTCGTGATCACAGCCGTCATTACCGGGGTTGCTGCGCATTACATTCTGGGCGTTCCGTTCATCGTTGCATTGTTGCTTGGGGCAACGCTGGCTTCGACGGACCCGGCGACGCTGGTGCCAATCTTCCGGCAGGTCAAGATTCGCGACCGGGTGGCGCAAACGGTCATGAGCGAGTCGGCCTTCAACGATGCCATGGGCGCGATCGTCACGTTCGGCGTCCTGGCCATCGCCACGGAAAAAGGCGACTTCTCGGCTGGCTCATCCCTGCTCGACTTGCTCAAGCAATCGATCATCGGTATCGGCGCCGGCGCCATGCTTGGATATCTGGCGGCACTGCTCATCGCGCATGAGCGCTGGGCCTTCCTGGCCGAATACGGGCCGGTCGTAACCCTGATGGCCGTCATCGGTGCGTATTTTGCAGCCGACGGCCTGCAGGCCAGCGGATTCATGGCGGTCTTCGTCTTTGGCATTGTGCTCGGAAACAAGGAGGCGCTCGGCTTCAAAATGGAGCCGGGCGAGGCTCAGAAGCTCGACGAATATGTGATGACCACTGCCTTCATCATGCGCCTGTTCATTTTCATCCTGCTCGGTGCCCAGGTCGATTTCAGCCTGATGAATCAATACCTGGTGGGCGGCATTGTCGTAGTCGCCATCTTAATGCTGGTCGCTCGCCCCATCACTGTCTTCCTGTGCGCACTGCCGGACCGACGTGCGCAGTGGAGCTTCAACGAAATGCTGTTCATGTGCTGGACGCGCGAGACCGGCGTCATTCCGGGCGCGCTCGCCGGCCTACTGCTTGGCATGAATGCGCCCGGCGCTCAAATGATCGCGTCGGTCACGTTCATCGCCATTCTGATGACGATTCTGATCCAGGCCCCGACCACGAAGTGGCTGGGCCGCAAGCTGGGGCTATTGGAGGGTCAACGGCAGCTGCATTGACCGCCGGGGCGGCTCGGGCGAAGCAGGATGCTCGAAAGGCCAAAGGGCTCACATGGTCGCGTTCTGGCTCGCAGCCATTTTGCTGGTCACATATTCGATCGCGCTTGTTATTGCGGGCCATGGCGCCGCTCCGCTTGCGCTCTTGCTCGTATGGGGCGATCCCGACTATTGGCTGCCCGGGCGAGTGTTGGGCTGGGCCAGTATCATCGGATTGGTTTCCGTAACCATCTTTTTTCGTCACGCTCCTCTGATGCTCGCCGTTTGGCAACTCACGGCGAGCATTTTTCTATATCTCTCCTGGTTCGTGTTCGCATACCTCGCTGTGGAACCGAGCGTCTTCTGGAGCTCCCTCCTCATCGTGTCGGCTCCATTTCAGGTGGCATTCGTGGTCGTTGCCGGGATACTCATCCGACAAATCGTGCGACGGCACAGAGAGCGCTAGTGTGGCGGTTCAGAAGTCCGCATCATTCTCGCGGCGAGTCCGGGATGCGGACTTCTGAACCAAAGCCACACTAGATCAATCAGTTGCTAGTGTCCCTCGATTCCGAAGTTCGCAAACGAGAGTGCCGCAGAATGATGCGAACTTCGGAATCGGGACACTAGCCTGCCTCGAGCTCGT
>Ga0137397_10002212_pt1 | contig 13638 bp, 12 predicted proteins | sample czorhiz116metaG_FD_106658 | JGI IMG/M metagenome (GOLD analysis project Ga0137397, IMG submission 106658) | Vadose zone soil microbial communities from Angelo Coast Range Reserve, California, USA - czorhiz1.16 metaG | ecosystem: Environmental > Terrestrial > Soil > Vadose zone | place: USA... | reverse complement strand
GGACCTGCAGGCCGTGGTCAAGGCGATGTCGCAGATGACCGGGCGGAACATGCTGATCGATCCGCGCGTGAGGGGACAGGTCACCATCGTCTCGGCGCGGCCCATGCCGATCGCCGGCGCCTACCAGGTGTTTCTCTCTGCGCTGAAGGCGCAAGGCTTCACCGCGGTCGAAGGTCCCAGCGACTCGGTGCGCATCGTTCCCGTCGCCGAGGCCAAGTCCGCTGCCCCCGTGAACGAGCAGGCGGGGCCCCCGCGCGGCGGCGAGCAGGTGGTGACGCAGGTGCTGATCGGACAGCACGTCTCGGTCGGCCAGCTGCAGACCGTTCTGCGCCCGCTGATGTCGCCGACCAGCCAGCTCTCGGTCTACGAGCCGGCGAACGCGCTGGTCATCACCGACTACGCCGACAACGTGCGGCGGCTGTTGCGCATCATCGAGAGGATCGATCTGCCGACGAGCACCGACGTCGCGGTGATCCCGGTGCAATACGCCTCGGTGGTCGATCTCGCGGAGCTGGTGGTCCGCCTCTCGGGAACCGGGGTCACCTCCCCCGGAGGAGTGCCGGGTGCGCCGCCTTCGCAGATCGCAGCCGGCGGCGACCGCTTCTCCGTGGTGCCCGACACGCGCACCAACAGCATTCTGCTGCGCTCCGACAATCCGGGGCGCATCGACCAGCTGCGCGCGCTCATCGCCAAGCTCGACGTCCCCGCGCGCGCGATGGGCAGCACCCGCGTCATCTATCTGAAGCACGCCGAGGCGACCAAGCTGGTGGAAGTGCTGCGCGGCATGCTGTCGGCGACGCCCGGCGCGCAGGGCGCTCCCTCGACTCCTGGCGCCGTGGGACGCCCCGGCGGCGGACCCGGCTCGGTGCCCTCGCTCATCCAGGCGGACGAGGCGACCAACTCGATCATCATCAACGCTTCCGATACGGTCTACAACAACTTGCGCGCGGTGATCGAGCAACTCGACATCCGCCGCGCCCAGGTCTACGTGGAAGCGCTGATCGCAGAGATGAACGCCGACCGCACCGATGAGCTCGGCTTCCAGTGGGCGGGTGTCACCGGGGCGGGCCAGAACACGGTCGGCGCCTTCCAGAATTTTCCCGCGGCCAATCCCAGCATCGCCGCTGCCGCCACCGCTCCGGCGGTCGCCGCGGCCTCGTCGGCCGGCTTGACGCTGGCGGTGCTCGGCAAGGCCATCACCTTGCCGAACGGGACCACGGTCCAGGGCCTGGGAGCGCTCGCGCGGGCGCTCACGTCGAATCAGCTTGGCAACATCCTTTCCACGCCCAATCTCCTCACCCTGGACAACTACCAGGCGAAGATCGTCGTCGGGCAGAACGTGCCGTTCGTAACCGGCAGTTTCGCGACGCCCACCGCAGGCGCCACGACCACCGGGGCGGTGAATCCCTTCCAGACCATCGAGCGCAAGGACGTGGGCCTGACCTTGCGCATCAAGCCGCAGATTTCCGAGGGGTCGACGGTACGCCTGGAGATCTACCAGGAAGTTTCCGACGTCGCCACGACCACGACCGCCGGAGCGGCCGACCTGATCACAAACAAACGCTCGATCGAGACCAAGGTGATCGTCGACGACGGCAACACCATCGTGCTCGGGGGACTGATCCAGAACACCCTGAACGAAACGACGCAGGGGGTACCGTTCCTGAGCGAGATTCCCATTATCGGGGCCCTGTTCCGTTTCAAGAGCGAGGAGCGCAAGCGCACCAACCTGATGATCTTCCTGCGGCCGGTGATCATCCGCTCGCCCGAGGACGGCTATCGCGTGACCGTGGACCGCTACGACTACCTGCGCGGCTACACGCGCGGCGAGGGGCCCGAGCGCGAGAACATCTACGACCGTTTGGAGCCGACGCCGCCGGTCCCGCCTTCGCCGCCCCGCGCACCCGCGCCGGCTTCGCTTGCGCCCGCGCCCGTCGCGCAGCCCGAGGCGCAGCCGACTCCCGCGCCCCAGGCGCAGCCGACCCCGGTGCCTCAGCCGCAACCGGCCGCCGCACCCCAGCCGCAACCGGCCCCTGCTCCCGAGCCGCAGCCTGCTCCGGCGCCCGGGACTCAATAAGCGCATGGACATGTCGTCGAACGCCCTCTCGGCCGACGCTCGCTGCGTCGAGCGGCTGCCTTACGCCTTCGCCAAGCGTCACGGCGTGATCGCCGCGCGGCAGCTGGAAGAAGGCATCGAAATCTGGGTGCGGCCCGGCGTGCGCGCGAACGTCCTCGCGGAGGTGCAGCGGGCGCTCGGCGGACCGCTCGCCTTGCGGGAGCTCGCGAACGAGGCGTTCGACGCGGCGCTCGCGCGCGCTTACGAACGCGGCGCTTCGCACGCCGCCGACATCGTCACCGATATGGACGCGAACCCGGATCTCGCCGCGCTCGCCGAGAACCTGCCCAAGGTCGCCGACCTGCTGGAGAGCGAGGACGACGCGCCTATCGTGCGCCTGATCAATGCGCTGTTCTCGCAGGCCGTCCGCGAAGGGGCATCGGATATCCACATCGAGGCCTTCGACCGGCGATCGGTGGTGCGTTTCCGTAGGGACGGGATGCTGCGCGACGTGCTCGAGCCGCCGCAGGCGGCGCACGGGGTGATCGTGTCGCGTCTCAAGATCATGGCGCGCCTGGACATCGCCGAGAAGCGCCAGCCGCAGGACGGGCGCATCGCGCTGCGGCTCGCGGGGCGCCCGGTGGACGTGCGCGTCTCGATCCTGCCGACCGCGCACGGCGAGCGCGTGGTGCTGCGCCTGCTCGACAAGCAGGCGGGAAGGCTCGACCTCACCGGGCTCGGGATGGCGGATACGACGCTCGCGACCTTGCGCGATCTCGTCCGCCAGCCGCACGGCATCATCCTGGTCACGGGTCCGACCGGGTCCGGCAAATCGACCACGCTCTACGCCGCGCTGAGCCAGCTCGACTCGAAGCACACCAACATCGTGACCGTCGAGGACCCGATCGAATACGATCTGGACGGCGTTGGCCAGACTCAGGTCAACCCGCGCATCGATCTCACTTTCGCGCGGGCGCTGCGCGCCATCCTGCGCCAGGACCCGGACGTGGTGATGATCGGCGAGATCCGCGACCTGGAGACCGCGCAGATCGCGGTGCAGGCGAGCTTGACCGGCCACCTCGTGCTCGCGACGCTGCACACCAACGACGCGGCGGGGGCGGTGGTGCGCCTGGTCGACATGGGCATCGAGCCCTTTCTCGTCGCCTCGAGCCTGCTCGGGGTGCTCGCCCAGCGTCTGGTGCGCAGGCTCTGTCCCACGTGCCGGCGCTCGCACGACCCCGACGCCGCGGAGCGAGCGCTTCTCGCGAACGGCGGCGGCGAGAGCGCCGATTTCCCCCTGTTCAGCGCGCCCGGGTGCGAGGCGTGCACCTTCACCGGCTATCAGGGCCGCAGCGGGATCTTCGAGCTGCTGCTGATCGACGACGAATCCCGGCGCCTGATCCACGGCCGCGCCGCGGAAGCCGACCTGCGCGATCACGCGCGCGAAAGAGGCATGAAAGGCCTACGCGAGGACGGAATGCGCTGGGTGCGCGCCGGCGAGACCAGCCTCGAGGAAGTTCTGCGTGTCAGTCGCGAATGAGCCGGGAAAGAATCGCGACGGTTTCGTCGAGTAGCGGATAGCGGGCATGTCGGGCTTCGAGTACAGCGCGCTGGACGCGGGCGGACGCGAAAAGCACGGCGTCATCGAGGCGGACACCGAGCGGCACGCGAGGACGCTATTGCGCGAGCGCGGCCTCGCCCCGCTCGCGGTGGAGTCGATCCGCGACACGGCGCAGCAGGTCGGGCTCGGCGAGCGCTTTTCCCGCCCCGGGCTGTCGCGCGGCGCCTTGGCGCTGGTCACGCGCCAGTTCGCCACCCTCGAGCGAGCGGGCCTCACCATCGAGGAATGCCTGAACGTGCTCATCGAGCAGACCGAATCGGCCGGCGCCCGCAGGCTTTTCGCCGCGGTTCGGGCGCGCGTGCTCGAGGGGCAGTCGCTGTCGCGCGGCCTCGCCGCGTTTCCTTCGGCGTTTCCGCAGATCTACCGCGCCATGATCGAGGCGGGCGAGCATTCCGGAAAGCTGGGCGACGTGCTCGAGAGCCTCGCCGACTACACCGAGAACCGCGAGAGCCTGCGCAACAACATGCTCGTCGCGTTCATCTACCCGGCGGCGGTGACGCTGGTGGCGTTCGCCGTCGTGTCGCTGCTGCTGGTGTACGTGGTGCCGCAGGTGACGCGCGTATTCGCCAATCTGGGCCACACGCTGCCGCTCGCCACCCGCATCCTGATCGCGTTGAGCGAGTTCGCCCGAGAGAGCGGCCTGCTGGTGATCGGCGCGCTCATCGGCGCCTTCATCGCCGCCAAGCTCCTGCTGCGAGACGAAGGACGCCGGGCGCGCTGGCACGGCGCTCTGCTGCGCGTGCCGGTCGCGGGCCGCCTGATCCGCGGCGTCAACGCCGCGCGCTTCGCCGATACTCTGGGGATTCTCACCGCGGCTGGCGTGCCTCTGCTCGCGTCCCTGCAATCGGCCGCGGCGGTCCTCACCAACCTGCCGATGCGCGCCGCGGTGGACGAGGCGGTGCGGCGGGTGCGCGAAGGCGCGGCGCTCGCGCCGTCGCTCGGCGCCGCGAAGCTGTTTCCGCCCCTGGTCATCCACCTGATCGCGAGCGGGGAAGCCACCGGGCGCCTGGACACCATGCTTGCGCGGGCGGCGGAGGCGCAATCGCGCGAGCTCGACAACTGGGTGCGCAGGCTCACCGCCATGCTCGAACCGCTGCTGATCGTCGTGATGGGGGCGATCGTCCTATTCGTCGTCGTGGCGATCCTCCTGCCGATCTTCGAGATGAACACGCTGGTGCGCTGAGGACGAGACTTGAGGTATCCGCCTTCCCGGGAATCGCGCACAATAATGGCTACGCACCGCTCCGAGGCATCCATGCACAGGTCCACCGAGATTTTCCGCCGCGCCTACGGTTTCACCCTGATCGAGCTCCTGGTCGTCATCACCATTCTCGGCATCCTTGCCGCGTTGATCGTGCCGCGCATCATGGACCGGCCCGACCAGGCGCGCGCCACGGCGGCGCGAGCGGACGTCAACGCGATCATCGGCGCGCTCAAGCTCTACCGCCTCGACAACGGCTCGTATCCGACCAACGAGCAGGGCCTCGCAGCGCTGGTGAAAAAGCCCGATCGCGGCGACGTCCCTCGCAACTGGAAGCCCGGCGGATACCTGGAGAGGCTGCCCCAGGATCCGTGGAACCACGACTACCAGTACATCAACCCCGGGATTCGCGGCGAGGTCGACGTGTTTTCTTTGGGCTCGGACGGCCAGCCCGGCGGCGAAGGCTACGCCGCGGACATCGGTTCCTGGCAGTGAAGCGGTCGCGCTTCCCACCGGAACGAGCGCGCGGCTTCACGCTGCTCGAGTTGCTGGTGGTGGTGGTGATCATCGGCGTCATGGTCGCTCTCGCCGGCGTGCAGCTGATGCGCAGCCCCGGCGAAGTCGTGCGCGACGAGAGCGAGCACCTCGCGCTGCTGCTCCAGGCCGCCCGCCAGGAAGCGATCATGCAGGGGCGCGTTTTCGCCTTCGGCGCCGGGCGCCAGTCGTATCGCTTCCTGCGCCTGGAGCGCGACGGCAAGCTCAAGGTCACGAGCGACGACGAGCTGCTGCGCCCGCGGCAGCTCGCGCCGGGCGTCTCCATCGAGTCCTTGCAGATCGAAGGCGCCACGCCGGGAGACGATTCGCAGCCGCAGGGCGTCGTGCTGCTGCCGAGCGGAGACCTGCCGGCATTCCGCATTTTTCTCGCCGGCGGCGGGGCGCGCTGGACTGTGGTCGGCGCCCCCGACGGAACCATACGCGCGCAGGCGGGCTCATGACCCGGCATCGCGGGACGGCTGCAGGATTTACCTTGGTGGAAATCCTGGTGGCGCTGTCGGTGCTCGCGATCGCGCTCACCGCGGCCGCGCACAGCCTCGGGGCGGCGGTGGATACGACATCGGCGCTGCGCGAGAGGATGCTCGCGCGCTGGGTGGCGGAGGACCAGCTCACCGGGCTCGAGCTCAGGAACGAATGGCCCGCGCTCGACACCAAGGAGGGCGACGCGACCATGGGCGGGCGCAAGTTTCACTGGATCCAGGAGACCGGGGTGACGCCCGTCGCGCGCCTGCGCCGCGTCGAGCTGAGCGTGGTTCTGCCCGGCGGCAAGGTGCCGCTCGTGCGCTTGACCGGATTCGTGGAGCAGACCGGAACTTCGGTGACCTCGTCGACCGCGTCCCAGACGGGAGACCTGTCGCAGATGGGCAACGTGCCGGCGCCGCAGACGGAGACGCAGAAATGACGGTCGCGGCGCGGCGCGCGCGGGGCTTCACGCTGCTCGAGCTCCTGGTGGCGCTCCTCATCTTCGGCATTTTCTCCGTGCTCGCGTATACGGGCTTGAGCCGGCTCATCGACGGCCGCGAACGGCTGAGCGAGGAGCAGCGCACCTGGGAGCAGCTCGCGCAGGTGTTCATGCGCATTTCCGACGACGCCGCGCACGCCCGCTCGCGCGCCGTGCGCGACGAGGCGGGCGTCGCCCTCCTTCCTCCTTTCGTCGGGCGGCCCTACGATTCGCGCGCGCTCGCCGAGCCGAGCATGGAGTTCACGCGCGGCGGCGAGCTGAAGTACGGCGTCACGGCAGAGTCCGATCTGCGCCGCGTCGCCTATCGTCTCAGGGACGGGCAGCTGTTTCGCGTCACCTGGCCGGTGCTCGACCGCGCACCGGTGACCAAGCCGTTCGAGGCTCCGCTGATCGGCAACGTCGAGACTTTCGAAGTGCGCTTCGCCGATTCGACCGGAAACACCGTGCCCACCTGGCCCGCGGGGGGCCTCAATCCCAACAGCCCGCCGCAGGCGATCGAGGTCAGCCTCGCCCTGAAGGGCGTGGGCAGCTTCAAGCGCCTTTTCCTGGTGAACCGTTGAGAGCCCCGGCCCGAGCTCAGCGCGGCGTCGCCCTGGTCACGGCGCTGATGATCGTCGCGATCGCCGCGGCGATCGCCGCGAAGATCGCCTTTGCGCACCAGATCTGGTTCAGGCAGATGGAAAACGTTGGCGATCGCGGCGCCACCGACATGCTGCGCCGCGGTGCGCTGCACTGGGCGAGCGTGGCGCTGCTCGAGGACGCCGCGCAGAACTCGATCGACCATCTCGGGGAGCCCTGGGCGCAGGGGCTGCCGACTCTGCCGGTCGATGGGGGAGCGATCCACGTCTCGGTCGAGGACGCGCAGGGGCGGTTCAACCTGAACAATCTCCTGCAGAACAATCAGCCGAGCGCGCAGGACGTCTCGGTCTTCCAGCGCCTTCTCCTGGAGCTGAAGCTCGATCCGCTGCTCGCCAATGCGCTCATCGACTGGATGGACGCGGACAGCAACGTGACCTCGCCCGGAGGCGCGGAAGACGTCGACTACCTCAACCTCAAGACGCCTTACCGCGCCGCCAACCAGCCCCTCGTGAGCGTCGACGAGCTGCGCCTGGTGCGCGGCTTCGATGCCAAGACCGTGGGTACGCTGCTGCCTTTCGTGACCGTCCTGCCTGCGGGGACCCACTCCACGATCAACGTCAACACCGCCTCTGCCGAGCTGCTCTCCGCGCTCACCGGAATGGATCTGGCGACGGCCAAGCGGATCGCCGACAATCGCCTCGGGAAGCCCATGCAGAACACCAGCGATTTCGCCAAGCAGCTGCCGGCGGGAACCCCTGCGGTCCAACCCGGCCTGGTGGACGTCAAGACCGATTTTTTCCTGATCACGCTCGACACTTCGATGGGGCGTCATCAGCGCCGCACCGTGGCGCTTCTGCAGCGCTCCGCGAGCGCCAAGACCACGAACTGGATCTGGCACAAGCCGGAGCCCTTGATCGACGCGGTTGCACAATCCTCCGATGGAAGCGATGAAAGCGCCGCGCCTGCTAAGTAGCCTCCGCTGGCTCGACGCCGCCGCCGCATGGCGCCCCAAGGGCGGCGACCGGCTCGAGCTGTGGCTGCCGTGCGATTGGCCGGGGGAGGACGCCGAGCTGCGCTGGCGCAGGACCGAGTCGGGCGGGGCCGTGCGCCATGGCAGTCAGCGCGGTCTCGAGGGCCTCGCGTCCGCCGACGAGATCGTCGTCTGGACTCCGGCCGTGGAAACGCTGCTGCTGCGCGCGCGCCTGCCGACCCGCTCGGCGGCCAAGATCGCGCAGGCGCTGCCGTTCGCGCTCGAAGATCAGCTGATCGACGCTCCCGACAAGCTGCATTTTGCGTTCGCGCACGAGACCGACGGGGCGCTCGCGGTCGCGGTGACGCGGCGCGAGCGCATGGAAGGCTGGCTCGCGGCCCTGGCCGCGGCCGGGCTCGCGCCGGGGCGCCTCGCCCCGGTCACGCTTTCGCTGCCGCTCGCCGATGGGGCCTGGACGCTGGGGTTCTCCAACGGCGAGATGGTGCTGCGCTCGGGCCTGCACGCGGGGTTCGGCGGTCCGCGCGAATCCCAGCCGCCGGGCTGGCTGCACACCGCGCTCGCCGAGGCGCGCGCCGAATCGAAGGCGCCCGAGCGCATCCTGCTGGTCGATGCTCCGGGGGATCTCGACGCGGACGCCTGGCGCACCGCGCTGGGATTGCCTCTGGAAAACCTCTCCCCTTCGGCGGCGGCCGTTCCCGCGGCGCCGCTCGATCTGCTGCAGCAGCGCTATACCCAGCGCGGGCGAGGCACGGCCCGGCTGCAACGCGCCTACCTGCCCGCCGCGGCGCTGCTCGCGGCCTGGCTCGTATTCACGCTCGTCCTGGACGCCGTCGAGTGGGGGCGCACCGCTTACCGGGTGCACGCCGCCGACGAGGAGATGCGCGCGCTTCTCGTGAAAAGCTTCCCGGATACGCGCGTGATCCTCGATCCCGCCGAGCAGATGCGGCGCGGCCTGGAGGATCTGGGCGCGAAGAGCGGAGCCGCCGCTCCGGGGGACATGCTGTTTCTGCTCGCCCGCGCGTCGCCCGCCTTCGAGCGCGAAGCGCGCCTGCGCGTGCAGGCCATCGAGTACGCCGACAAGACGCTGAAAATCCGCGTCGCGGCGTCGCAGGCCGACGCCGAGTCGCTGGCGCGCGCCTTGCGCGCCCGCTCGCTCGATGTCACGGTCGATCGCGCCGGAGGCGAGGCGCGGCTGCAGCTGCGCGCGGCCGGATCGCCCGCGGGAGGCAAGACGTGAATCTCGCCTGGATTGCGCCCTGGAAAGCCAAGTGGAATGCGCTCGGCGCGCAGGAGCGCCGGGCGGTGTCGGTGCTCGCGGTTTTTCTCGGTATCGTGCTTTTCTATCTGCTGATCTGGATGCCGGTCGAAGGCGGCCTGGTCAGATCGCAGGCGCGCCTCGCTTCGGTCCAGTCGCAGCTCGCCCAGGTCCAGTCGCAGGCCGCGCTGGTCGCGGCCCTGCGCGCCGCGCCGCGCCTCGAAGCCCCCCCTGATGCGGGGTCCGCGGTGCAGCAAGCGGCGGAGCGCAACGGCCTGCGCGAGCAGGTGAAGCGTGTCGACGCCGACGGCGCGCACGGCGTGCGGGTGCAGATCGAGGCCGCTCCGTTCCCAGCGCTGATGTCGCTGCTGGTCGACTTGCAGCAGGCCGGCCTGCGCGCCGAGAACGCGACCTTCGAGCGGAACGTCAAGCCGGGCGCGGTGAACGCACGCCTGCTGCTCCAGGCGCCGGGCGCATGATCGAAGCGCTGCGCCGCACGGGGGTGCGCTTCGCCATTCTCGGCGCGGTGGCGTACCTGGTTTTTCTCGCGGCGAACCTGCCCGCCGCTTGGTTCGGATATGCGCTCGAGCGCTCGAGCGGCGGGGCGGTCGCGCTGGGCGATCCCCGCGGCACGGTGTGGAAGGGCCAAGGCACGCTCGCGATGCGCTCGGGCGGCGGCTTTCGCAGCGTCGCGGACGTCCAGTGGCGCTGCAACCCGCTCTCGATCTTTACCGGCCGGTTGAGCGTGGTGCTCTCGGGCGAGGCGCCCGGCGCCAACCTGCGCGCGACATTGGGCCTCGGCCCGCGAAGCGTGCGCCTGCAGAACGTCGAGGCGAGCGCGCCGGTCGCCGTGCTCGAACCTGCGGTTCCGGCGGCGGCCCTCGTCAAGCCCGAAGGACGCGTGCGCATCCTCGCCGAGTCGCTCGAGATCGGCCCCGCCAGCGTGCGCGGCGGAGCGAGCGTGGAGTGGTCCGACGCCGGCATGAGCGGCGTCGCACGCATCGGCGACTACCGGGTGCAAATCACCGGGAACGGGGACAGCGCGACGGTGAGGCTCTCGACATTGCGCGGGGACCTGCGCGTGAACGGCAACGGCGAATGGCGCGCCGCCCAGCCGCGGGTCGTGCAGATGCGCGGCATCGCGGAGGCCTCGCCCGAGCGCAAGGATCTCGAACCGCTGCTGCAATTGATCTCGGGCGAGGGGTCGGGCTCCTCGCGGCAGTTCGGATGGACGATGACGATCTAGCAGGGAGGATGGCGTCGATGGATCGAATTTCCCACTCGCCGAGGCAATCGGCCCTTGACGCGCGCGGCGTCGCGTTGAACTATCCGGGGCTGGGCGGACAGGAGGGCAAATGAGGATTCGATCGGGCGTGGCAGTCCTGATCGCAGCGGCTTGTCTGAGCGCCTGCGGCGGGGGCGGAGGAGGAGGGGGCGGCGGCGCGCCCGCACCCACCTTCGCCGTCGGCGGAACCGTGTCAGGCGTGACCGGCGCGGGCCGGGTCCTGCAACTCAACGGCGGAGCCAATCTCAGCGTCAACGCGGACGGGTCGTTCAAGTTCACCACCCTGCTCGCCGCCGGTTCGGTTTTCGGCGTCACCGTGCTCTCTCAGCCGGCGAACGAGACCTGCGCAGTCACCAACGGCGGCGGAGCCATGCCAGCCGCGGAAGTCACGAACGTCGGGGTGAGTTGCTCCGCCTTGGCGGGCTTTTCGATCGCCGGATTGACGGATCCGCTCGCCTCTCAGCAGTGGCACTTGAAGAACACCGGCCAGAACGCCTTTGCGGATGTCGGAGGAATAGGAGCAATGGGCTTCGATGTCGACGTCGATCCGGTTTTCGGCATGGGCTACACCGGCGCCGGCGTAACGGTGGCGGTGGTCGATTCCGGTCTGGAGATCGCGCACGAGGATCTGGCTGCGAACGTCGTGCCGGGAGGGTCTTGGAACTTCAATACCAACACCACCGACCCGACCAACACCGTCGACACCACCGGCGATCACGGCACCAGTGTCTCTGGACTCATCGCCATGGCGCGAAACAGCGTTGGCGGAATCGGCGTCGCTCCCAGGGCGCGGCTGAAGGGATTCAATATCCTGTCCGTAACCGCTCCGCTCGAGTCCCAGTTCCTCGATTCGATCGGTGCGTCGAGCTCCAACCCGAACAGCAGCGACGTGTTCACCTTCAACCAGAGCTTCGGCATCGACACGAACACTCCAACATTGGTTGACCCGCAGGAAGAGGCCCAGTACCTCGCCGGGGTCACTTCGCTTCGCGGCGGCAAGGGTGCGCTCTATGTCAAGGCGGGGGGCAACGGATTCGATACCGTCGGATCGGTTGACTGCACGGGCACGGGGCTGACCTGCGAAAACGCGAACTTCGACCCGGCTAATACGCTTCCTTACCAGATCGTCGTCGGCGCGATGAACGCCAATGGGATCAAGGCGAGCTACTCCACGGCGGGCTCGGCGATCTGGGTGAGCGCGCCCGGCGGGGAGTTCGGCGAGAACCACTCGGTCTCCGGGGCCGCGGGAGTTGGCGTTCAGCCTGCGATGGTGACGACCGACCAGTCGGGGTGCACTAAGGGATTTTCGAGAACCGCCGCGACCACGAGCTCCTTCAACAAGGGCGTTGCGCCCAACGGCGATGTCTTCAACCCCTCGTGCAACTATACCAACGGGATGAACGGCACCTCGTCGGCGACGCCGATGACCGTGGGCGTGATCGCCCTGATCCTGGAGGCCAATCCGGCGCTCACTTGGCGCGACGTCAAGCATATCCTCGCCTCGACCGCGCGCAAGATCGATCCGACCGGCGGAGCGGCCAACGGACCGCTCGCCGGTTATATCGCCGAGCCTGGTTGGGCCGCCAATCACGCGTCCCCGACGCCTTTCAACTTTCACAACTGGTACGGCTTCGGTCTGGTCGACGCGTCGGCGGCTGTCAACATGGCGAAGACCTACACGCTCGGGCAGCTCGGGACTTTCACCAATACGGGGTTCATTTCCAGCGGTACGCTCAGCTTGGCGATACCGGATGCCAGCGCGACGGGTGTGACCAGCACCATCTCCGTGCCGGCCGGCACGGTACAAGTCATCGAGGCGGTGCAGATCCGCGTCAGCATCACGCACCCGTTTCTCGGCGATCTGGGCATCGAGGTGATCTCGCCGGCGGGGGCAGGAACGCGCAGCGTGGTGAAGAACACCGAGGACGGGTATTTCAATGCTGCGAACTTGAGCAACCAGATATTCCTCAGCAACGCTTTCTACGGAGAAAATCCGGCGGGCACTTGGACCCTCAAGGTAGTGGATGCGCTTGCGGGCGAAACGGGCACGCTGACGAATTGGGCGATCAGGGTGTATGGGCACTAGCCGGAGCTTCTTGGAGGGACAGAGATGAACATCCGAATCGCGGCGCTTTGCCTGCTGCTCATTGCACCGGCGGCGCTCGCTCAGAAATACGGAGAGTCCGGCAAGACGGGCGCAGCGGAACGCACGGCGATGCTCAAGACTTTCGAGCGCGGCAAGCAGATGAAAGGAAGCCGCGAGCAGTATCAGCATCTGACGCAGGTGTTCGCCGTCGCGCTGGAGAATTCTTCCGAGACTGCGGAGCAGGCGATCGCGCGGGTCGGCGGCCGCGGCGCGCAGCTCGTCGAGACCAAGGGAAGGCTGGTGCTGTACCGCGAGCAGACGGCGGGCCTCGCGCAGATGAAGCGGGTCGGGGAAACGATCGTCTATCCGACCGCCGTGAATACCCGGACCGGAATTCTGGGCGTGCTCACCGGCGTTCTAGTCGTGAAACCGAAGAACATGGCCGATGCCGTGGCGATCGCAAGCAGTCACGGCCTCGAGTCGGCGAAGGCCTATCCGAGCCTCCACACGGTGTTCTACAGGGCGAAGGCCGGCGTCGATATCGCCGACGTCTCCGCGGCGCTTCAGGCCGATCCGCGCGTGGAAAGCGCTTACCCGGAGATCATCGAGCACGTGCGCGTGCCGAAGTAAGTCGGGAAAGACTGGCGCGCATCACCGCCGCGGGCAGGCGCCCGCCCTCAGCGACCGCGATACGCAATGCGGTAGATCACCCCGGCGAGGTCGTCCGACACCAGCAGCGACCCGTCGAGCATCACTTCGAGATCGACCGGCCGGCCCCACACCGATTCGTTCTGCAGCCAGCCTTCGGCGAACACCTCGTGCTTGGTGACGCGGCCGCCTTCGACGACCACGCGCGCGATGCGGTAGCCGATCTTCCTGGATCGATTCCACGATCCGTGCTCCGCGACGAAGATGTTGCCGCGGTATTCCGCCGGGAAGCTGTCGCCGGTGTAGAAGCGCATCCCGAGCGAAGCCACGTGCGCGCCGAGCTTGGCCGCGGGCGGCGAGAACTCGGCGCAGGCGCGCTTGCGGCCGAATTCCGGATCGG
>Ga0137397_10002210_pt1 | contig 13648 bp, 10 predicted proteins | sample czorhiz116metaG_FD_106658 | JGI IMG/M metagenome (GOLD analysis project Ga0137397, IMG submission 106658) | Vadose zone soil microbial communities from Angelo Coast Range Reserve, California, USA - czorhiz1.16 metaG | ecosystem: Environmental > Terrestrial > Soil > Vadose zone | place: USA... | reverse complement strand
GAAGCGAAAGGCGTGCGCGTGGTGAACGGCTACCGCTGCTTCACGCACGAAATTTCCAAGGCGCTGCAGCTCTCAAACCTGGAAAAGCTGGGATTGCCTTATCCTAAAGCGCGAGTCATCAATCATCCGTCGCAGGCGCTGGATGCGGCGGAAGCCATCGGATATCCCGTGGTCATCAAGCCGAACATCGGCGGCAGCGGCGCTGGGATTGAGCGATTCAATTCGCAAAACGAATTGCGCGCCGCGATAGAAGCGGATCGTCTCTACTTTGGCATCGATTCCACAGCGCTGCTGCAGGAGGCGTTTACGGCGCGCGACGGAATCATTACACGCGTCGAAGTTCTTGGCGGGAAATTTCTTTATGCGATCCGGATTCACATCACCGGCGAGAGTTACAACTTGTGTCCCGCGGACATTTGCCGGAACACGCGAGGAGAAGAGCTTACGCGCATTGCGTGTCCGGTGGACGCGCCGAAAAGCGGCATGAAAGTGGAAGGCTACGATCCGCCGCGGCAGGTGATTGAAGACGTGGAGCGCATCGTGGAACTCGCCGGGGTCGAAGTCGGGGGCATCGAGTATGTTTTCGACGAGCGGACCGGCCGGCAGATGTATTACGACGTGAACGCGCTTTCCAATTTCGTTGCCGATCCGGTGCGCGTCATTGGCTTCAATCCCTACGCGCGGCTTGCAGACTTCCTCATCGCAGAGGCGCAGCGTCATGAGGCGAATCGCAGCGAACGCGTTGCCGCAAGCGGAGGCCCACGATGAGATACGGCTACTGGCTTCCCGTTTTCGGCGGGTGGCTGCGCAACGTGGAAAACGAAAACATGGAGACGAGCTGGGCGTACGTGAAGAAGCTCACGCAGCGCAGCGAGCAAATTGGTTTTGATCTGACCCTGATCGCCGAGCTGAACCTCAATGACATCAAGGGCGTCGAAGCGCCTTCGCTGGATGCGTGGTCCACGGCCGCGGCGCTGGCTGCGGTGACGGAACGAATCGAGTTGATGGTGGCCGTGCGCCCGACATTTCATTTGCCCGCACTGCTGGCGAAACAGGCGGCCAACATCGATCAAATCAGCAATGGCCGGCTTACTCTGAACGTAGTCTCTTCGTGGTGGGCGGATGAAGCGCGCAAGTATGGCGTAGCCTTCGAACAGCATGACGACCGCTACGCGCGCACCAGCGAATGGCTTGACGTTCTGGGCGGCGTGTGGAAGCAGGACCATTTTTCATATTCGGGGAAGTATTACCGTGTGGAAGATAACGTCCTTGAGCCCAAACCGGTGGCGAAGCCGCGGCCAACGTTGTACGCGGGGGGCGAATCGCCCGCGGCAAAAGAACTGATTGCCGAGAAGTGCGACGCGTATCTGATGCACGGTGATCCGCCGGAGCGTGTCCGTGAGAAAATCGCCGATCTGCGCGAGCGCCGAGCGAAACACAATTTGCCGCCGTTGAAATTTGGGGTCGCCGGTTATGCGATTGTCCGCGACACGGAACGCGAAGCGCAGGACGAGCTGCGGCGCATCACGGATGTTCAACAATCCGCCGCCGGCTATGCGAATTACCAGCAATGGCTTGCCGGAACGCAACTAGAGCAACGCGTTTCCCTGGAAGATTATTCAGTCTCGAATCGCGGCTTGCGATCGGGCCTCGTTGGCACTCCCGAACAAGTGGCCGAGCGGCTGGCCCAATTCGAGGCCGCGGGAGTCGACCTCGTTTTGCTCCAATTCAGCCCGCAGCTCGAGGAGATGCAGCGTTTCGCGGAAACGATCATCCGCCGAAGTTCCTCCCTAGCGGCACCGGCTTAGCGGCTCGCTTGCCGTGCAGTATGCCCATGCCACGAAGGATAAAGGATATAGGGCGCACCACACCCAAATTCGCTAGGCAAAATGTGGCGATTTGTCTATAATTATGGATTGTCTCTGAACAGTTGGCCCCGCCTGAGTGGGTCTAAAAGGAAACAGGAACATGAATCCGGTAATTCGTAAATTACATGAAGCGCAATTGCGCAAAGACCTCCCCGAGTTCCGCGCGGGCGATACCGTGCGCGTGAACGTCCGCCTGCAGGAAGGCGAAGGCGAGAAGGTGAAGGAGCGCCTCCAGGCATTCGAGGGCGTGGTGATCTCCAAGAAGGGCCGGGCTTCCGGCGCGACGTTCACGGTGCGGCGGGTCAGTTTTGGCGTCGGCATCGAGCGCATTTTTCCGCTGCATTCGCCGTCCATCAGCTCGATTGAAGTGGTTGGCAAGGGCAAAGTGCGCCGCGCCCGGCTGTACTACCTGCGCGATTTGAAGGGCAAAGCGGCGCGCATCAAGCGCGCGGGACGCGAAGAAGTGGTTGCCGCCGCGGCGACCGCGGGCACCGAAGCGAAGGCTTAAGCAGCTTCCAGCAAGTGTTTTGAATTCAGGAAAAGCTCCGTGGAAACGGAGCTTTTCCCATTTGGAGGCATCGCTTACGTTCACGCAGAGTGAAGCGAAGTAGTTCCTACTTCAAGTATTGATCCATCCATTCAACCCAGCGGCGATCCACATCCATGGCCCGCACGGGATCCCCGGGAAAATGACCCGCGACGGGGTAGGCGATGAACTTGACGGGCACGCCGTTGTCCTTGAGGGCGTGATAGAGCGAGTATCCCTGGGTGATGGTCACACGGGCGTCGCCGGTGTCATGCATGATGAGCGTCGGCGTTTTCATCTGCGCGGCGAAGGTGATGGGCGATTGGGCGCGATAGTCCTTCAGGTTTTCTCCTACGTAAGGCGAACCTTTGAAGCTGTAACGGGCGGAGACGTTGCCGTCGGCGAGATTGTACTCGTCGTAGAGGTCCGTCACCGGCGCGCCGGCCATCGCCGCCTTCCAGATTTGATAGTGGCCGATGAGCCAGGACGTCATGTATCCGCCGTAGGACCATCCCGTGACGCCAATTCTGGTTTCATCAACGAAGCCGCGCTTCTTGAGCGCATCAATCCCGGCAATTACGTCGCGCCCGGGGCCGTCACCGGCATCGTTCCAGATGGCGCGCTGATAGGCATTACCCAGGTTGTCGCTGCCGCGGTAGTTCGGCGAAAACACCACATACCCGTGCGTGGCCATCAACTGAGAAAGAAAATTGAACTGCGTGGTCGTGGAAGCCGTGGGTCCGCCATGAATAATCAAAACCAATGGATATTTGCGGTCCTTCTGGAATTCGGGCGGATAGAAGAGCACGCCGTCTTCCTGGAAACCTTCCGACGCTTTCCATTCAAATCTCTCGGCTTTGCCAAGAGCCAGCGAGGCGATTTCGTGATTGAAGTCGGTCAGACGTTTAGGCTTGTCGTTGGCAGAAGCCATGTAATACAGCTCCGAAGGCTGCGTTGGCGTGCTGCCGGTAAAGGCGATCTCGCCCTTGCGGCCGACGTAGGCATCCACCCAGAACAGCCACGAGGGGCTGATATCGCCAAGCAGGAGCTTCTTAGCGGCGCCTGCGAGAGGCTGCAGCCAGAGCGAAGTCTGCGTGCCGTCATGCCCTCCCACGAGAAGAGAGTTGCCGTCCGGCATCCAGATCACGCGAAGTAGATCGCGGTCGATGGCGCGCGTGGCGTCCGAGCCGTCGCCGCCCGCGGTTTGGGTCACAAAGATCTCATTCTCGTTGTTGGGATCACCGTCGCGCGGATACCAGTAGGCCACGCGGGAACCATCCGGGGAAAAGAGGCCGAAGCTTTCGAATTTTTCGTGATTGGTCAGCTTGTGGGTCGCGCCGGTTTCAACGTTGAGCACCTGCAGCGTTGTCAGGTCCGCGTCGCCCTGGTGCGGGTGCTCCTGCCTGGTGAACAGCAGCCACTGGCCATCGGGGGACCACGAAATGGGAGACGCCGGCGGGCTCGGCGGCGCGCTCTTGGGAAGGCTCCAGGCCCCGGAGGTGAGGCGTTTGGCCTTTCCACCTTCTGCAGGAAGAATCCAGATGTGCGATGGCATTGCAGCTTCGGTCGCGAGGAAATCGTTGTCGCCGACTTCGAAGGCGTCGTGATGTTTTTCGATCTCCTTTTTATTTTCCGGCTCGTCGGAAGTGACATAGGCAATCTCTTTCCCATCGGGCCGCCAGGCTAGCTGCTCAATGCCATTGGGCGCATCGGTAATCTTTCGAGCTTCGCCGCCGGTCATGGGGAGAACGAATACTTGCGGTTTCGCGTCTTTTCCGCTTCCATCCGCGGCGACAAACGCCAGACGGTCACCGCTCGGCGACCACCGCGGCGAGCCGACGCCTTTGCGATCGTAAGTCAGGACATGTTGCGCTCCTGTGGCGATATCAATCAGGACGAATTCGCGATCAATGCGGTCCTGCTCAACGTTGGGCCGGGCGACGACGAAAACGACGGTCTTCCCGTCAGGGGAGATTTGCGGATCGGAAACCGAAGTAATTTTCGCGAAGTCGTTCAATTCGATGTGGCGGGTTTGCGCAAGAGCGCGCTGGCTCGGGAGGGGAGTTAGAAGCACTAGAACGGAAGCGAGGAGCCGGGGAAAAGGAAGCAGACGTGCGTATTGATTCATCATCATTGCTGAGTTGCTCCTTGAAGAGAAATGCCGTCAGAATTTCGCAGGTTGAAGCGCTTGTGGCAAGGGTATGCTGCCACGTCCGGAGAATGTTCGTCAATCCGAATAGGCCAAATCGGGCATCGGCTGCAGGAATGAACGGCCCCGAAAGAGTTTGCCAGCCGTAAGCCCGATCAAAAATCCGTCCTGTTGACATTCAACAGGACGGAGACTATGCTCCTGTTGTTTGTCTAAAGGGGAAAATATGGCTCCTCCGCGCGGAGAAGTTCTGCAAGGCACGCTCGACCTCATTGTTCTGCAAACCCTGCATGCCATGGGTCCGCTGCACGGCTACGGCATTGCCCAGCGGGTCCAGCAGGTTTCTGAGGATCTGCTCAAGCTGAACCAGGGCACACTCTATCCCGCCCTGTTGCGGCTGGAGCAGCGCGGCTGGATCACTTCCAAATGGGGCGCATCAGAAAATAACCGCAAAGCGAAGTTTTACTCGCTGACGCGGACCGGGCGCAAACAGTTGCTCGCAGAAACCAAGAGTTGGGAGCGCATGACCGCGCTCATGACGCGCCTTCTCAGCGGCACAGAAGGAGCGTGAAGTGGAGTTGCTTCGCATTTTCGGAGCGCGCTTGCGCGGCCTTTTCCGCAAGCAGCGGCTCGAGCAGGATCTGAGTACCGAGCTGCAAGCCCATCTGGAGATGCTCGTCGAAGAAAATATTCGGCGCGGTATGAATGCCACTGAAGCGGGGCATGCCGCGCGGCGCGAATTCGGCGGCGTCGAGCAAACCAAAGAGCTGTATCGCGAGCAACGTGGACTCCCGTTCCTCGACACATTGGCACAAGATGTTCGTTATGGCTTGCGTATGCTGCGCAAAAGTCCTGGCCTCACCGCGGTCGCCGTTCTCACCCTGGCGCTAGGCATCGGCGCAAACACCGCGATTTTCAGCGTCATGGAAGCAGTCCTTTTGCGCCCGTTGCCTTTCCCGCATCCGGAGCAGCTCGCGATGGTTTGGGAGAACGTTCATCTCCCTCACTATCAGAACGGCCAAAACACTCCTGCGCCCGGAAATTTTGCGGACTGGAAGAAAGGCAACACGACGTTCAGCGGCATGGCAGCCATCGGCTATCGCAGCTGGAATTTGACGGGGACCGGCGAACCAGTGCGCATCGAAGGCGAAGCTTTTTCCGCTGACATTTTTTCTGTCTTGCAAACCTATCCAATGCTCGGGCACGCCTTTACTGCCGAAAAAGATCGCTCAGGCGCTGCTCATGTCGCTCTGCTTGGCTACGGTCTTTGGGCCAACCGCTTCGCCGCCGATCCCAACATGATTGGACGCGCCATTCGCTTGGATGAAGAGAGCTACACAGTCATTGGTGTCATGCCTCAGGGATTTCGCTTTCCTGATCCCGACGACCAGCTCTATGTTCCGCTTGCGCTCACGGAGGAGCAACTCGCCAACCACGACAGCCATTTTCTCCGCGTTGTCGGCCGGCTCAACCCCGGTGTCACGCTGCCAAAAGCGCAGTCTGAAATGGAAGTCATTGCACAACATCTGACAAGCCAATACCCGAACTCCAACACGGGCGTGGGCGTGAGGCTTATTTCTCTCCAGGACCAGCGCGCCGGAAACATGCGGCGCCCTCTCCTGATGCTTTCCGGTGTGGCCGGTTTGCTTCTCCTGATGGTCTGCGCGAACGTCGCCAACCTGCTCCTGGCGCGCGCCTCGGTCCGTGGCCGCGAGCTGGCTATTCGCTCGGTGCTTGGAGCGAGCCGCGCGCGCGTCCTCCGCCAGCTTCTCGTGGAGAGCCTTCTCCTTTCGTTTCTCGGTGGTGCGCTCGGCCTCGCCTTCGCGTTTTGGGGAATCAACGTTCTTCGCGGATACGCCCCTGCCGAACAAAATCTCGCCGAAGTTCACCTGAATACCCTCGTCGGAGCGTTCAATCTTGGCGTTTCGCTTGTGGCCGGGCTCATTTTCGGGCTTTTCCCGGCATTCCAATCTGCTCGCGGTGAAGTCGTTGGCAAATTGAAAGAAGGAGGCCGCGAATCCGCCTCCATAGGACGTGTGCGCGCCCGCGGTCTTCTCGTCGTCGTGGAAATGGCGCTTGGCGTCATCGTTCTGATTGGCGCGGGTCTGCTGCTGCGAAGCTTTGTTCGTCTTGAGCAGATTCCTCTCGGATTTCGGCCAGACAACGTGCTCACGGTGAGAGTTATTCTTCGCGGGCCGCGCTACTCGGGCCTGCCCGAGCGCACCGCTTTTTACCGGCAGGCTGTTCAGCGAATGCAGTCTCTGCCCGGAGTTCGGAGTGCTGGCGGAATCAGTTTTCTTCCTCTCACCATGCAGGGCCGCACTACCGGCATCGCCGTGGAAGGTCAGCCGCCTCCGGCTCCGGGGCAGGTGCCGTTCGCGGATTTCCGCTCCGTTTCTCCCGGTTATTTCGCGACAATGGGAATCCTGCTGCTGCAAGGGCGTGATTTTTCCTGGGATGACGCGCCACAATCCCCGTTCGTTGTGATCGTGAGCCAGACCATGGCGCGGAACTTCTGGCCCCATGGCGATGCCATCGGCAAGCGCATCAAACTTGGCGGGGTGAACAGTGGCGCGCCTTGGGTCACCGTCGTTGGAATCGCTTCGGACGTGCATCAGCTCGAGCTCATTGGCGTGCCACGCCCGGCCATGTATCTTCCCGCTTCCCAGGACGCGGGAACGGGCGACACTTTGCGCGATTGGGTGATTCGCGCATCCGGCGACCCCACCACACTAGCGTCAGCCGTTCGTTCTGCGGTCTGGGCCATTGACCCCACGCTTCCCATTTCGCGCATTCAGACCATGGAGAGCGTGCGTTCCAGCTATTTAGGTCCACAGCAATTCAACCTTACTTTGGTTGCGCTATTTGGCGCTCTGGCGCTGATTCTGGCTGGCGCGGGATTGTACGGCGTGGCTGCATATTCCGTTGCGCAACGCAGGCGTGAAATCGGCATTCGCGTGGCGATGGGAGCGCAGGCAAACGACGTTCTTCGTCTCGTTCTCGGTTATGGAACGAAGCTTGCGGTTCTCGGTCTTGCGGTTGGCAGCCTCGCTGCACTTGTTCTTACGCGGCTGGTTTCTACCCTGCTCTACGGCGTCAGTGAACACGACCCGCTCACATTCGCGGGTGTTGCCGTTCTGCTGGCTTCTGTGGCAGTGATCGCTTCTTATATTCCTGCGCGGCGCGCTATGCGTGTCGACCCGTTGGTCGCCCTGCGCTGCGAATAGGACATGAAAAAACTAGTTGGACATCGTGGTCTCGTTCGTCACGCGGCGTGCTAGAATTCCACGCGAATGAGCCGACTCTGCTCCGCCCGTTTCGAGCGAGCGGCGCGCAAACTAGGCTGGATGCGCATCGCGGGGATTGATGAGGCTGGACGCGGCGCGCTGTTTGGTCCGGTGGTTGCCGCCGCGGTGATTCTCAATCCCAAGCGGCGAATTGTCGGGCTGGACGATTCGAAAAAGCTTACTTCCGAACGCCGTGGGGAGCTCGCACCGCGCATCCGTGAACACGCTTTTGCCTGGGCCGTCGCCGAAGTGGACGCCCAGCGCATCGACGCGTGGAACATTTACCAGGCCTCGCGCCAGGCAATGACCGCCGCGCTGGAGCAACTGGCGATTCCGCCCGATTACCTGCTCATTGACGCGATGCAGCTGGACGTTTTGATCGAGCAGAAATCATTGATCAAGGGCGATGCGCGCAGCATTTCCATCGCGGCAGCCTCCATCCTCGCGAAAACGCACCGGGACATGCGCATGCAAGAGTGGGACGCCGTCTATCCGCAGTACGGCCTAGCGCGCCACAAGGGCTATGGCACACCGGACCACCTCGAAGCCCTGCGTCAATACGGCCCGACCCCGCTGCACCGCTATTCGTTTGCCCCCGTGCGCGAATCCGGGTGCTGGGCCACAGGCGCGACCCAGGCGCAGCTCCCTCTTGAGAATTAAGAGTTGATCCCCCGTGCGAGAGGAGGAAGAGTCCCGGCGGCTTCGCCTTGCTTTCGCCTGCGAATTTCCTGACTAGAAAGGGGATAACTGCCTGCTCACACTAGTCCCGGCGTACGTTGACTTGCCTTTTTCCCGCCTGTTAGCGTAACGAGGTAGCGTTGTGAGCCGTTCTGCTACCGCTACAATTTGAGGAGAATCTGTGGGGCAGACTCCGAGGGGAGATTTGTCCCTGTTCGCGCATGGCCTATAACAAGAGCAAGTACGTCGAAGCCGCACAAAAGCTGCTGAACCAGGGCAAAGTCGCCCAGGCCATCGCTGAATACCAGAATATTCTGAAGTACGAGCCTCGCGATCAGGTCACACTTATGACCATCGGCGAGCTGTATATCCGCCAGGGCGAGACGTTTCAGGCCATCGACTACTTCGAACGCCTTGCCCAGATTTTCGTCGGCGACGGATTCCTGACAAAAGCAATCGCGGTCTACAAACGCATCGCCAAGCTCGCTCCCGAAGAGATTCGCCCCCTCGAAAAGCTAGCGGACCTCTACGTTCAGCAAGGCGTAATGAGCGAAGCCCGGCCGCTTTTCCTGCAACTGGCGGAGATTCACCTGAAGAACAATCGCCAGCCGGAAGCGATTGGCCTGCTGAAAAAGCTTCTGCAGGCGGAACCCGATAATCTCCGCATCCAGATTCGCCTGGCCGATTTGTACCAGGCCATGGGCCAGACTCGAGACGCCATCGAGGCTTACGTTTCTGCTTCGCAGCGGGCGCTGGCCCGCGGTGACCAGGCGGAAAGCGAGAAGCTCGCGGACAAGGCGCTGAAGCTCGAGCCCAACAATCTGGCCGCTGTCATCGTCAAAGCGCGGTCGCATTCTTCGCAGGGCAATCACGCCAAGGCCGAGCAACTCCTGGAACAGGTGGCTGATCTCGAGAAGGGCGGCGAGCAGACGGAACTCCTGCTCGACCTCTATCTGAAGAATTCCGATTGGGACCAGGCCACGGCGCTTGCGCATCGCGTATTCGAAGCGGACCAGAAAAACTTTGGGCCGATGCAAAAGGTTGTGGAAGCGCTGCTGCAATCCGGAAACCCGGAAAAAGCCGTGGAGATCCTGGAAAAATCTCGGCTGCCCATGATCGACGCCGGCGAACACGAGGTCGTGGGGAAATTGCTCAACGAGCTGGCTTCAAGCATGCCAGGTGCTATCCAGCCGCTCGAATGGCTCGTGGAGTTGTATGGCCGCACCAGCGACTCCTTTCGCTTGCCCGACGCGCTGGCGCACTTGGGAGACGCACTGGTTGCCGCCCACCAATGGGAGCGCGCAAAGAAAACCTTTGAACAGCTGGTCGAGCGCGATCCGGAGAGCGATTCGGCAAAACGCAGACTCAATGGCGTGCTCCGCAAAATGGGGCTCTTGGCGCCGGGCGAAGCTGCTGAGGAGCTACCCGAGGAAAGCTTGCTGGCGGAGATTCCGAAACCTCCTGCTGCCAAGCTGCCTTCCGAGGAGGAGGAATCCGCTCCCGAACTGCCAGCCAAGCCCGTAGTCACGTCCACCGAGTCTGGGCTTGACGAAGAGACGCAAAAATTCATCGCCCAGTCGCTCACCGACGTGGACCTTTTCGCGAGCTATGGCCTTACGCAGAAAGCAATTGGTTTGCTCGAGGCCATCCTGCGCCGCGCGCCGCGCCACACGCCGACGCTCGAGAAATTGCTCGACTTCGTTCTTGGCGCGGGCGATGACCGGCGCACCGCCGAACTCGCTGCGCAGTTGGAACAGATTCATAGCGAAACAGGCGACAAGCGCAGCTCCGAACGATTCGGCGAATTGCGCCGCCGCTTCCAGCGCGCCGCTGGTTTGACGGACGAGGAATTGGCGATCGCGGTTCCAGCGGCGCAACCCGCCGCTTCGCAGGCCGCCGAGCCGGAGCCGATAGATGAATCGTCGATACCGGAAATCGCCGCCGAACCCGCGCCGGAGGAGCCAGCGCCGGAAGAACCCGCTCCAGCACCCGTGGCAGCGCAGCCGCCTCCCGTGGAGAAATCGCGGCCCCAGCCGGTCGAAGTGAACGCCGCGCCCGCGCAAGCGGATGTGCAGGAAGTCGATTTGTCGGACGAATGGGCGACACTGCTCGAGGAGACGCGTCCCAGCGAGGCGACGGTTGCACCTCCTGCCAAAGCGCCGGCGAAGCCCGCGGCCGGAGCCAAGCGTCGCTCGAAACCTGGGGAAGTGGAAGAGTTTGAGATTGGCGAGGAACCGCTGACTGCTCCACCGGCCGATGCTGCTCCCGCGACTCCGCTCAAGCCGGAACCTATTACCGAAAAAACGAAGGCCAAGCCCGCGGCGGCAAAGCCTAAACAGGAACCACCAGCCAAAGCTCCGCAGAAACCTCCTCAGATAAGCGAGCCCGAATTCGAATTGGAGCAGGAGTATGAGCTTGTACTGGAGGCCGAGCCTCTCGTCCCCGCGTACGACCAAAGGCCGCCCGATAAACCGGTTGCTCCACCCGCGCCGGTTGCGCAGAACAATGCGTCAACGCCGCCTTCTGGCAGCAGTTTTGCTTCGGATCAGTTCCTCGCCGATCTTGCCAACGAAATCGATCAGCTCGGCATCGGCGAGCTGGCGCCGGCATTCTCGGGATCCACGCCGAATGCCCAGCCGGCGCCTCCAGCGAAACCGGTGGGGACGCCCGCGCATTCCACCGAGTCCGGTCCGCTCAAGGAAGTGTTCGATGAATTCCGCGCGGAGCTCGGCGAGATGGGCGCGGAAGACGAAGACCTGGAAACACATTACAACCTGGGTATCGCATTTCGTGAGATGGGACTTCTGGAAGAAGCCATCAGCGAGTTCCAGAAAGTCGCCAAAGCCAGCGATAGCGGGCGCGCTTTCCGTTACACCATGCAGTGCTGCACGCTTCTGGGCCTGGCCTTCATGGAGAAGGGCCAGCCCGCCATCGCGGCGATTTGGTATGAGCGCGCTCTGAAAACTCCCGGCAATGATCCGGAAAGCACGCTTGCGTTGCGGTATGATTTGGGCGTAGCTCAGGAATCGGCGGGCGAGCCTGAAGCGGCGCTGAAAAGTTTTTCCCAGGTCTACGCGATGAACATCGACTACCGTGACGTAGCCGAACGCATCGCCGCCCTTCAGAAGCCCATCCGTTGATCCTGAACCTTTCCTGACAGGACGGATTCCGTACGCTCATGAACCGGGTTTATCGCGCGTTGCTGGTCGTTCTTGCGTTCGAAATGGGCGCCATGCTCCTCTATCTGCCGTGGTCCGGCTATTGGGAGCAGAATTTCTTTCTCAGCCACTATCCCTCGCTCATGCGGATCGTGCTTCATCCATCGTTTCGCGGGGCGGTCAGCGGCGTCGGCGTTTTAGATATTCTCCTGGCGATCGGCTGGATCGGTTCGCGCACGGGGCCTGATCGTGTCCCGCCTCAATAGCCCATCACGCGGCATGCTCCTTTGTTACGTGACGGACCGGCAGAGCCTTGCCGCAACTGAATCTGGTGAGCCACGGAAAGCCCTTTTGCTGAGGATCGAAGGCGCCGCGGCTGCCGGCGTCGATTGGATCCAGATTCGCGAGAAAGATCTTTCGGGGAGAGACTGTGCCTCGCTCACCCGAGAGGCTTTGCAACGGGCCGCGAAATCACAAGCCGGCCGCGCCGCTCGAACGCGCATTATCGTAAACGATCGCCTGGACGTGGCGCTCACCGAGAACGCCGACGGCGTGCATCTTGGAGAAAAGAGTTTGCCGGTCGCGGAAGCCAAACGGCTTGTTGTGGACCGCGGCGCGCGGAACAATTTTGTCATAGGCGTTTCCTGCCACTCGCTGGAGGCGGCGAGATCGGCCGCGCGCGACGGCGCGGACTATCTTTTTTTTGGCCCCGTTTTCGCCACGCCATCGAAGGCGGCGTTCGGCGCGCCCCAGGGCCTTGAACGTCTTGCCACAGTGTGCCGGGCGGTCTCGATCCCGGTGCTGGCCATCGGCGGAATTACGCTGGAGAAGGCGTCCGCTTGTCTCGCGGCCGGTGCGTCGGGGATCGCGGCCATTCGCCTTTTTCAGGATGCCCAGGACATTTCCTCTCTTGCACAGTCGCTGCGAAAGCTGGCGGGCTGATTAGCGCTCCATCAAACGGCGGAGCAGCCGTATCTGGCCGGCATGATAGATGTCGTGAAACGCGACGCCGTAAAGCTGCTTCAGAAATTTCGCGCCGCGGGGCGTGCGCAGTATTTCCGCCACGGTCTGACGCAAGGCCCGGTGCTCGCGCTCGAGTAAATTTTTGTCGGTTCTCCATGCGGCTTCGTTCCGCTTGCCCGGTTCCGGGCGGGGGAAGAAATTGCTTCCTTTCAGGACGAACGAGCCGCGCTTTCCACCCTCGATTCTGCGACGCACGGCGTATTTCCAATACGCGGCATGGAGCATCACTTCCCAAATGTTGTGGCGGCCGCGTCCGGGGCGCCATGCGGCTTGCTTGGCGGTGACGCCCTTGATGGATTGCGAGAGGTTCGGTCCATGCCAGGTCTTTTTTTCGTAGGCTTCGTCGAGAAGCGCGAGCGCGAGGTTTGCGGAATCCACGGTGGCCTCCTGCGGGCATCGTAGCATCGGAGTAGGTTTTGGGGGACAGGGGATAGGGTTGGTGAGCGAGCCGGGCAGAGTTCCAGAATGGGAATTGGATGACATAGTCCGGAACCGAGGGGCCCCCCACCCCCTGTTTTTTGTAAGTGTTGCATCTAAAGGCCTTAGCCTGGCCGTAAGTCTTTTGTTTGCAACACTTGCGGGGAGATCCATAAGTGTTGCAGGTAAAGGACTTATGGGGGCGAAGTGTTGGCGAGGCAGTAGTGGCTTGGAGTGGGAAGATTTTGAAGGAGTCGAAAGGACTACCTGGCGGCGGGGATGGGATTCGATATACACGGGAGAGAATAGCACGTCTTATTGAAGTTGTTAAGTGTTTTGCAATGAATGGTCGAAATTTGCGGTTGAACGGTTATTAGGACGGGTGAATGGCTTCCGTAGAGTAGAGAAGAGCCAGGAAGAACCAAAGTCAAAAGCCCCCCACGTAAACCCGACGTGTTGGGCACCCGAACTCGTCTTAGGATTTGGCGTCAGGCCGTCGTCCCGATTCGTTTAGATTTGAGCCGACAGGCGAGCCACCGTGT
>Ga0137397_10002209_pt1 | contig 13651 bp, 8 predicted proteins | sample czorhiz116metaG_FD_106658 | JGI IMG/M metagenome (GOLD analysis project Ga0137397, IMG submission 106658) | Vadose zone soil microbial communities from Angelo Coast Range Reserve, California, USA - czorhiz1.16 metaG | ecosystem: Environmental > Terrestrial > Soil > Vadose zone | place: USA... | reverse complement strand
GTTGGAGCTAAAAAGCTCCGTCGGAGCGCCATGTCTATAGCTGCCAACGTCCTTTGGTCCTTTCCCAAGCTCCGTAGGAGCGGCATGGCTGTTTGATGGTTCATGCAAAGACGGCTTGGAACTGGGCAGAGCCTGCTCGGGCCTGAAAGCCCACACCTCTTGAATGGTATGCGTGACGAAGTGAAGAGAAGGCGCGATCGCGCGTTCGTTTGCGATCCGGACGCGAGCTGAGACGATTCTTGCGCAATTCGTGTTGGAGTTCGGTGTCAGCAGTTGGTCGTGGTTATAAAGAAAGGGACTGATAACGAAACCATATCGCGCATTGCCCGGTAGCAACCGATAACTTCGAGTTCCGCCATTATCGAGCTGCACTTCCAGGCGCATCTCCGAGCATCTCGACACCAGACTTTGCACGGCTCCGAACAATGTCTGCTCGGATTCGATTTGCAACCAGGTCGGCTCCTGGGGGAGCGCAACCCATTGATTGAACGAAGCCGAAAATTCGTGTTTGTTCGTAAGACAATAGGGCTTTTCCGTCAGGGTTTTGCATTTCCACAGAATAAAACCGTTTTCGTTCGTCACGGGTGAATAACTGCTGAGAATCGTCAGAAGAACTTCACCGTCATCCAACGTCGGGAATCGTCCATCGATGCTTCCGGCACGCCACAACACATATTGCGGTGGCTTTGATTTGAAGAATTCCGCATTGAGCCGTTGCAATGCCGGTGTGTAGGCAGAGTAATTGTGAAAAACAGGGTGGGGCTTGTAGTTGAGTCCGTTGAGGATGGCCGCGTCTTGATCGACATTCAACGCGTCAATAGCGTCGCCATTAACGATGGCGCGGATTTTAGGCAGCTCGGCTTTGTCGCGCATCGACTCAAGTTGGTGTTCCAGTTCGAGTTTGTATGTGGCGGGACGGATAAAGGCGGAGAAGGTGTCTGAGGTTTTGGCGACAAAGCCTCTTTGAACGGCCGACTTAAAATCGGATTTGAAAATCGCCAAAGGAGTCAGTGAAAAGAACAGGCAACCGAACGTGAGCGCGCTCGCCCGTCTTCGAAGAAGCATGTTTCCTACAGGCGCTGAAAGAATGTTCTCGCGCTCATTGAGCTCTTCAGCCACCCAATCAAATCCAAGCAGAGCCGGCAATAACGCAGCGAGGAAAAATGAATAGACCAGAAATACCACCACGTGCGTTTCCGCATCCGCGCGGACGAATCCTTCCTTCCAGGCCAAAAATATCCCGGCGCACACAATTGCCACGCGATGAGTCCGCTCGCGCCAATTCGGTGAGCCGAGCAAGGTTGAGAAGACCAGCGCCAGGAGTAAAATCAGCAAGGCAATGCCAATTCTCGCATCCCAGACGCCCGGCGCCAGGCCCATTGCGGCTGAATATCCTGCTGCTATCTCCGTGCCGCCTGCAACGTACAGGAAAACATTCCAGAGATTCTGCCCGGTCCACGAACAAAGGCCGAGAAGTGAAAGGACTGAGCTGCCAATCAGTATAGCCGTGTTTCTCCAGGCTTTCCCATTGGCTGTTGCGATCGCAAGCACTGCAAAAACCGCATAAATGCAGAAAGTAAATTTGATGAGGCTCAGCACCGTCAGGACCAGGCCTGTCGTCGTTAATCGCAAGATTCCTGGCCGCTCGGCCGGCAGGCAAAGAATTCCAAGCAGGGATATGGCAAGAAAATAGAAACAATCAAATCCAAGGTTGGCGCAAGTCGGCACAGTGAGCAGTGGCAGAGCTGCGTATACGCATACACGAATGACTTTGGGCACCCGCGCCAGCAGCGGCAACAAGGCGGCCGCCAAAGCGAATGCAAAACCGCCCGCCCAGATCACGATTGGCCAAAAGAAATTTCCCCAATAGTAATCCGACGTCAGAAATCCCAGCGGCCCGAACGTGAACACAATGTCTCGCCCCCATTGTAGATGATGAGCTGCGGCGTACGAAAGAACGGCCTCCCAGGATTGCGGCAGCGAATCGCGCAGGCCGGTGGCCGGCAGTTTGACGAGACAAAACCAAATATAAGCGAAAGCCAAGATCCGGGGAATAACGCCGGAGTTCTGACCTGCCGGTTGACCTTCCGGGATATTCCGTAAGGCTACAATATTGGCCATTGAAGTTGACGCTAAAAGTTCCGGTTCGCGCTCGGGCATCGGGGGCCATCAAAGCAACTTCAAAGCCACGGAAGGCGAATTTGGGGTTTGGGCGAAACTGGAACAAGGTGCTGTCCAGCGTTTAGGGCGAATATGTCAAATTATGGGGCGGCAGGGGGCAGCCGCACTCCAAGACCTGGCGGAACGAGCAGCGCGCAACCCGTCGCGACAGCGTCTTGAAATGCGGCTGTCCTCTGCCGCTTTCATTGCACGTGGCCGCCCGTGTGGGGTTGCTCGCCTCATGCGCAGCGTGGTGCTATTGCGCTCGCGAAATCTCCTTCGATTCCGTCGCGGGCGACACGCCGCGAATCGGCCAAATTCCGTCAATCGTCTGCATCACGAAGCGAACTGAATGCTTGTAAGCAAAATCGTCTGCGGCGCGGACCCTGGCCGCGACTATTCTTGCAGACTCTCCACCGAAGGTTTTAGGCAGGGCTGTTGGGTCCTCCGGAAACTCCCCCGAGGCCCGCGCCGCTTCGATCAATTGGTAATCGGCGCGGATAAATGGGCTAATCACAAATCCAGACCGCGCATTGCCCGGCAGCAGCCGATAACTTCGAGCTTCGCCATTGTCAAGTTGCACTTCGATCCGTAGCTCCGAAGGCCTCCACAATAGACCTCGTATGGCGCCGAAGAACGTTTGCTTGCATTCAATCCTGAGCCAGGTTGGCTCGGCAGGAATCGGAACCCATTGGTCCAGCGAGCCGGAAGAATCCCGTTCGTTCGACAGGCAATAGGAATTCTCGCGCGCAATCTTGCGTTTCCACAAAAGGTGCCCCTTTTCTTGAGTTACAGGCGTATAATTTTTGAGGATTCTCAAAAGAACTTCACCGTCATCCAGCGTCGGGAATCGGCCATCGATGCTGCCCGTGTGCCACAACAAGTATTCGGGAGCTTTCTGCGAATTGAAGAACTCGCTGTTAAGGCGCTGCAACTCCGGCGTATAGGCAGCATAATTTACGAAGACGGGGTGAGGCGTGTAATTGAGGCCATTGAGTATGGCGACGTCCTGGTCGAGATTCATCGCGCCAACAGTATTGCCTCCAACCAGAGCGCGGATTTCGGGCAGATCAGCTTCATGACGCATCGTTTCGAGGTAGCGTTCGAGTTCAAGCTTATAGGTGGCCGGGCGCAAAAACGCGGTGAGCGTGTTTCTGTTTCTGCCCACCAGGCCATTGTGGATGGCGGCCTTGAAATCTTTATTGTAGAACACGGGAGCGAGGGAGAATAGGATGCAGGCCGCGCTGAGCGCCAACACGCGCCGCGCGACAAAGGGGTTTCCTACAGGCTCTGGCAGAATTTTCGCGCTTTGAATGCGCTCGACCTCCGCCGACAAATCAAGTCCGAGCAGAGCAGGCAACAACACGGCCAGGAAAAACGCATAGACGATAAATACCATCACGTGCAGTTCCGCGCGGACAAATCCTTCTTTCCAGGCCAGAAATATTCCTGCGGCGACGACCGCCACTCGGTCCGTCCGCCCACGCCAATTCGATGAGCTAAACCAACTTGTTAATAGCAATCCCAGAAGAAAAATCAGCAGGACAATGCCAGCCGTCGAATCGAATCCCGTCGCGGGAATAGCCATTGCCGCAGAATATCCAGCAGCCATTTGGGCGCTGCGCGTGATGTGGAGGAAAATATTAGCCATCCCCTGGCCACTCCACAAACAGATCCCCAGAAGCGAAAGGAGGGAGCTTCCGGCCAATATCGCCGTGTTTCTCCATAAACCGCTCCGATTCGATGCGGCGATAATAATGAAAGTACCAACCGAATAAATGCAGTAGGTGAACTTGGTAAGGCTTAAAATTGTAAGAACCAGGCCTGTTGCGATTAATCGCAGCGCTCCTGGGCGCTCGCCCGGCAGGCAGACGATTCCAAGTACTGCGATCGAAAGAATACGGATCGGGTCAAAACCAAGGCCGAGGCATGTAGGCACAGTGAGCAGCGGCAGGGCGGCGTACAATGCCAAACGAATCGCTCCTGGTAATCTGCTCAGCAGCGGCATGAGTGCGACGGTCACCGCCAGCGCAAAAGCCCCAGCCCAGAGCAGTATCGGCCAGAAGAAGCTTCCCCAATAACAATCTGAGGTGAGAAAACCCAGCGGACCGTAGGTGAACACGATGTCACGGCCCCATTGCAGATGATGAGCAGCAGCGTAGGTCAAAACTGGCTCGTATGAGTCCGGTACCCCAACATGAAAGATCGTGGCTGGAAGGTTTACCAAACAAGACCAAACGAAGACGTACGCGAGGACGGTGCGTACGACGCCGAACCGCCTTGCTTCGGATTGACCGAGGCTGCCATTTCCCGGGTTTGAAACTTCAGTCATGTCTTCAAGGCGAAGTGCATAAGCGATTCGAGCGGCGTTTGGGCACCGCACTGCAAAGCAACTTCAAAACCATGGCACCCACTCCTTTGGCATCCTATTAGCTAAAAAATGCTGACCTTGTAACCTTGAGATACCACATGCGTTCACACCCCCTCGTCAGCGTTTGCATTCCCAGCTACAACAGCGAGGAATTTATTGCCGCGACGCTGGAAAGTGTTCTAAGCCAGAAATTTGCAGATTTTGAGGTGGTAGTCGCCGACGATAAATCGACCGATGGCACCATTCCAGTTATCAAAGCTTTTAAAGACCCTCGAATCAGATTTGTCGAAAACGAACAGAATTTGGGCCTTGGCCGGAACTGGAACAATGTGCTGTCCTGTGCTCGGGGCGAATATGTCAAATTATTGGGCGATGACGATGTTCTATACCCAGAGTGCCTGGGCCGGCAGGTAGAGGCACTGGAGTGTCCTGCAAATGCGAGCGCGGTGTTGGCGATTTGCAATCGCAATGTGATCAACGGGCGCAACGAAGTCGTGATGCGCCGCAGATTTCCCTTTGGGCCGGGCCTGGTGAGCGGGCGAAAGCTCATCCGAAATTCCATCCGCTGGGGTTCAAATCTAATCGGAGAGCCGGTCGTCGGTTTATTTCGAAGGCGAGAATTGAAGAGCGCGATGTGTGATCCATCCAATCCTTACGTCATCGATCTCGCGCTTTGGGCGGAGTTGCTGAAACACGGCGATGCGTTTATTGATCCGGATTACCTCGCGGGTTTTCGCATTTCGCGAGAGAAGACCAGTGCAAAGATTGGCCGGCGGCAGGCGGCTTACTTTCGTGACTTCGTTCGGGCCATGCGGCGGGACTCTTTTTATCGCGTCGGCCTTCTCGACATCTTGCCCGGATACGTCCTGTCCGCCCAATGGTGTCTATTGAGAAACCTGTTCATCTACTCCCGCTCGGCATGTTAGTTTCAATCATCATTCCCTGTTTCAACGAAGAGAAAGTGCTGGAGAGCACCTATCAACGAATCTCCGCCGTTCTTGGAAAGCTTCTATCTGCTTCTCACATGCATTCTGACCTTGAACCTTTTCAATCTGAGAATCCCAAAGGGATTCCGCCCTCCAGCCCAGGGTTGCGAGGAACGAGCTACCCTGGGTTGGAGGCGCTGGACTTCCACAACCCTGAAGGGGTTGCGGCCGATTCGTGCGGTTCGACGGTTCTCGGAAAGGTCCAGGCAACGAACTATGAACTTGTATTTGTCGATGACGGGAGCGTCGACTCCACTCCAGCCATTCTCAAGACGTTGGCTGAAAAGGACCGCCGGGTGACCGTCATTCGATTCTCGCGCAACTTCGGACATCAGCCCGCCGTCAGCGCTGGCATGCAACATTGCCGGGGAGACCTTGCGGCCATTATTGACGCCGATCTCCAGGACCCTCCTGAGGTTATTCCCGATATGATTCGGCAATTAAAAACTGATCAAGCCAATGTCGTATATGGCGTCAGAAAAAGGCGGAAAGGCGAAACCTGGTTCAAGCTTATCACGGCAAAAGTGTACTACGTTCTGTTGAACAAATTGTCGGACGTGCCGATACCCTTAAACACAGGCGATTTTCGTCTGGTGGATCGAAAGGTCATCAACGCATTCAACGCCTTGCCCGAGAACACGAAGTATATCCGCGGGCTCATCAGTTGGATCGGCTTCAAACAAAGTCCTTTCTACTATGAACGCGAGGCGCGTTTTGCGGGCTCGACCAAGTACAGCCTGACCAAAATGGTTCGGTTCGCATCGACCGGCATATTCTACTTTTCCAAGAAGCCTTTGCAGATTGCAACCGCCTTCGGATTTCTGTCGGTCGCGGCCGGCCTAGTGCTCTCAGCCTGGATCTTATTCAACAAATTCACAAATCCACAGTACTTGATTTCCGGCTGGGCCTCGCTTGTTCTCGCGGTGATCTACTTCGGGGGAGTGCAGTTATTGACCATCGGCATCCTGGGTCAATACATCGGAAATCTCTTCGATGAGGTTAAGAGACGCCCCGAATACATCGTCGATGAGATCCTGACGCAGGCACGAGAGCCCTCGGCGAGAAGCGCGGAGCTGTACTTTCCCCTTTCGGACAAGCCACTGACCGCGGCGCAGCAAGGAGCACCGAAGAGATCTGTTCGTGAGGAACAAACTTATGTGACGAGCGGTTCAAGCGGTTGAAAAAGGCGAGAAGCGCTATGAGCCGTCGCTCTGTTTCAATCATTTTGATTGTCGGCCTTCTCGGAGGATTGGCTTGGTATTCGGCTTTTTTGGCGGCAAATCGGATTTACCAGGTTGACGAGTGCCAAAACATTTACATGGCCAGGGTATTGGCCACCGGCCAAACGTCAGATTTTTTCACCAACGGCTCTTTGTTTCTCCTCGGACCGCTTTCATGGCTGACCAGCACCTTAAAACAATCTGAGAATATCTTCGCCGCGGCGCGCCTGCTTTTCCTTGGACTTTTCTGGCTCAACCTTTTTCTCGTCGCACTCATTGCTGGCAAGCGAATTCGCTCAATTGAAGGAATGATCGCTTTGGCGGGCGCTGCAACGTTGGCTCCGCTCTGGGATTACGGGTTCGAAGTGCGACATGATAATCTTATCCTGACGGGCATCCTGCTCATTTGGTGGCTGGTGAGAGTGCGCCCAATGGGTGCGCCCTCTTACCTGGGCGCGGGAGCAATCACGGTTGCGTTGTTATTCATCGCCGTGAAGTCCGTCGTTTATGTTTTGCCACTGGCATTGGCCGTTCTGCTCTTTCCGCCTCCCGGCCACCAACGGTCGCGCCTTCAATTGGCGCTGGCGTGGATAGGTGGCGCAATCGCCTCTTTGTTGGTCATCCGCCTGTGTTACGGAACCGGCGGCAAGTGGGACATTTATTTGTCGGTATTCCACGGCGTTGCAAAGTATTCGGCAGGTGCTGAAGGCAGCGTGCGGTTCGGACCGTGGTACACCCTCAGTCGTTTGCCGGCCCAGATGCCGCTTGTAGTGGCACTGAGTTTTGCCGCCGTCATTGCGGTCGTTGTGGAGGTGGTCCGCCGCGGACGGGCGGCTTTCACATGGAACGGAAACCTTCCCGAGGTCTTACTGGCGGCCGGTGCGATGGCGGGTTTGTTTTTGAACCCAGCGCCCTTCACTTACAATGTTCTCCATCTCGTCCCGTACCTTTTTCTGCTTGTCTTCAGTTACGGGCGGAACCTTTGGCAGGAATTGCAAACCAAACCAATCCTTTGGCCGGCTGTCGGCTGCATCGTCCTGTTGGGGCACCTGGTTCCTTTCGGTTTGTCCGTCAAACGTCACGCGGATTACCGGAATTACCGCCAAACGGCCTTCATGCGTCTTGCCGAGGACCTGACCCGTCCCACGACGGATGCAGTCTATGATGGGATAGGAATGGTACCGACCCGCCGCTCCATACATTTCAATTGGTACCTTCACAGCCTGAATATTCGAAACTTTCTTAGCGGCTCGGCCCCCTCAGTTCGCGAAATGCTGGCGGCGCAGCCGGCGGCGGTCCTGATTCGAAGCTACCGCACGGATTGGCTGACCCAAGAAGATCAGGAATTCATTCAAAGCCGATACGTCCCTTTGTCCGACGACTTCTGGGTGCTCGGAAGGGAACTGCCAGCCGGCGGGGGGGACGTGGAAATAGTCCATCCGGGGCGGTATTGCATCGCGCCGATGGGAACTGCGACCAACAGCGTGTGTTCGGTGGATGGGGCGGTTTCTGCCGATAAACCGGTGGCATTGGCGATTGGGATTCACCGAATCGAAACGCAGTCCAGCCAAAGGCTAAGGATTTATTGGGTGGGTCCCAAACTCGATCGAGTGCCACCGATTGGAGGGGGCGATCGCCACAAACTTTTCGTCAACGGCTATTAGAGCGTTCCAATATGGAAACGGTTTCGAGAATCGACAGACCGCGCGTAACCAAGGGGAAGCGTGAATTTGCGGAAACCCAACGCGCGTCGCGACTCGGCGTGGAAAAGTTTTTAGGTGTGCCAATGGCCGCATGGTCGCGCTTGCTGGTGTTATTCCTTGCGCTGGTGGGAATCAAATTGGCTTTGATCGTACGGCTTGGAAAACAACTCTTCGAAGCGCATTGGCGATTGACGCCACATGAACCGGTTTGGGGTGACTACGTCCTGTTTGGTTTTTTCGTCGCGATTGGATTCCTAAGCGTGTGGCGCTTGCAGAGAGACTGTGCGCTGGCAGGCATTATGGCAACCCGAGCTGCAAACGGCATCGTGTTAAGCCTCGGATTGCTTTTCATATTTCTTACGTTTCAGGCACAAGGGAAAAATTATTTGTTCCCGATTCTGGGCGGCGTTTTGAATTGGGACAGCCTGATCCCATATCTGAGTCTCAATCTATTTTTCCAGTCACCGTACCTGGGGGCGTGGATATTTGCTTACGCGTTGAGTTATTACATGCTGGCGCGAAACGGCCATGAATCGTTGGTCCTTTACCTGACGGCTGTTTTTGCGACGGCTTATGCTGCGGTGGGGCTGCGGGAGTTAGCGATATCACGAAGCGAATTGTTGGTGGTGAGTGGTCTTGGTGTTGCGTCGTTAACGATTGGCCAGCATCGGGATGGCAGAGTGCGCGCGCTCTGGCTGCTTGCGCCGTTGATCTGGTGCCTGTTTTTTGTGATTGAACTGTTCTGGTTGGTGCCGGGGCACCTCGGGTTGCCGTTTACGTACTTCTGGCTTTTGGTTTATGCCAGCGCGCTCTTATTCGCAGGCGCCACACTACTTGCGTATAGGCGCGGGTTTGGGGCGGGTTGGAGCCAATCGGCCCTCTTCTACTTTTCAGGATTTCTCCTGCTCGCAAATCGCAACTATCCAGGCGCTGCGCATCTCAACAATGCGCTCTGTCTCGGTCTGGAATTTCCCCGCTACTTTGCGGGCGAGGTCTTAATGGTTGGAATGCTGGCGTTGCTAGCCGCCGCGCATAAGCTGCTCTTTCCTCGCATGCGTTTTTGGTGGTTGGATGTGGTGAGTATTGCGCTCATCGCGATAGCGTTTGTGGATTTGCGGGTCACGCAAATAATGGGCACCCGACTGGGATGGGACGTGTTGGCGATGGGGGGCAGCGCCAGGATGATGTGGCGAATGGCCAAACCTTATTTGCCTGGGGCAGTCGGGGGCGTAGTACTGCTGGCAGGGATTTACGCCATCGCCCTGAGGGTTGCTCAAGCATGGCTTTATAGTCGAAGCATGCAGGCGAATGGCAACGAAGGAAAGACCGCTAAAGCGGTTGAAATTGCTTCGGAAACTTTCACCACCTCGCTAAAACGACGTGTTAATGAGAGGGGAATCGTGTATGCCGCGATTGCATTTTTGCTCCTTGGGCTGATTGGGCTGGTGACGGCCAATGCGGACAAGGCTCAGGGACAATCCAGCTTGCGACTGGTCGAGACGAGTCGAATCTGGAAACGGGCTACAAACCGGACATTGAGACCGGAAGAATTTGTTCGAGTTGCGCGGAGCCTCGGCCTTGGGGATCTAAATGCCGCCCGGGCGACGCCGAACTCCCCAAGTGCGGATTTGAATGTGGTGCTAGTTTTTATGGAATCCACGTACAATAAGCATCTTTCCCTTTTTGGCTGCAGTGAAGAGACGCAACCTCTCCTTTCCAGGTACCGGGAACGAATGGAACTTTATCCAAATTTCTTTTCGAGTTTTGCCTCTTCGATCCACGCGCGATTTGCGACTTTCACGTCGCTCTATCCCGTAAGGGACTACAACGCTTTCACGTTGGAACGAGTGCCGGTGAAAAGCGTCTTCGAGGTGCTTCATGAGAACGGCTACGCCTGCTCCTTATTTTATTCGTCGTTTCTGGATTACACGGGCTTCCGCAATTTCCTGGAAGGACGCGGCTTTGATGGCGTCTATGATGCCGATACCATGCCGGGCGAACGCAAGACGGAGCGAGTAGCCTGGGGACTTCGGGAAGAAGAGACGCTGGGCGCGATTCAGGCCCAAATCAAAGCGTATGCGTCGGAAAAGAAACGGTTTTTTCTGACTTACGTTCCGGCTGCGCCGCACTATCCATATGAAAAGGTTCCTGAACAATTTCACAAATTCAAACCGGCAGAAATGGGCGACTATTCCCCGCTTTATTATAACGAACTGCTCTACATGGATTGGGTGCTGGCGTCGATTGTGGAACAACTGGAAGCATCGGGATTGCTCGCCAAGACGGTTGTTATAATTACGAACGATCACGGTGAAATGCTTGGCGAGCATGGCGGACCGATCGGCCATGGATTTCAGCTCGGTCCGGAGCTGGTCAATACACCGCTCATCATCATGGATCCGCGGAAAACGGGGTATCGAATCAATCCAACGATTGGGTCGCAGGTCGATCTGTTGCCGACGATCCTCGACTTGTTGGGCATTCCCATTCCGGCCGACGAGTTGTATGAGGGACGCTCTTTGGCGAGGGCAGGGGAGCGCGACGGGCATTTGATTTACCTCAATTCAATGCAGGAATTTGGCGTAATCGACAAAAACCGGTTAATGTTGGGCGACCGCGACAGGGACAAAGGGGCATTGACGAGTGCGTTTACGATTGAGAATTCAGGCACCAAGACGGTATTTGTGCAAGATGTGGGAAGCCCCAGACCCGATATCTCGATTCAGCAATTCGATCATTTTCAGGAGAATTTGTTGCGCAACTATTCGCTTTATCGGAACTCGTTCCGCAAATCGCAGAGCGTAACAGTGCGTTAGTTGGTTTGGTAAGCCTGACTGAGCACAAGGACCAAAACCGGGCGAAAAGAGCGGGGTTTCGGCACTGTCTCGGGTCGGGACACTTCAAATTGCATTCGTCTTATTCCGAGACGATGGGTTCCGTTGAATAACGGACACTAAAGTCGGGTTTATACAGGACAGAGTTGACGGAAAAAGAGAGGTTGCCGCAAATGCTCAAAATCTGATAAGCTGGAACAACGGTTAGCAGCCGGCAATTCGTGAACAAACTCGTATTAATAAATAACCGCCTGCTGCTTTGTTCACGCCGTAACCAAAGAAAGGTAAGTATGAAAAGAGGAACATCCCGAAAGGGAGGATTCACGCTGGTGGAAATCATGATCGTCGTGGCCATTATCGGCCTTTTGGCTGCGATCGCGATTCCCAACTTCGTGAAAGCGCGCGTAACAGCCCAGCAAACAGGCTGTATTAACAACCTGCGCCAGATGGACGGAGCTGTCCAAACAATGGCGTTGGAAAAACACAAACAGGACAGTGACACCTACTCGTTGGATGAGTTGAAGCCGTACATAAAGCTCGACTCTAACGGTGACCTGCCGCATTGCCCCGCAGGAGGGACTTATTCTCCTGGGGCGTCGGTCACGAACGGCCCTACTTGCAGCATTGGGACCCATAAGCTGCCGTAATTGGCGTTTTCCGATTATCGGGCCCGAAGCACAAGCTTCGGGCCTTTTTGTTTCCAAGGGTGGTATTCTCCGCGTTGGCATCTCAAATCTGGCATTGACCATGCTAGTTCCCGTCCTACGGGCACAACAGGCAATGTGTGAACGAAAAGTGCAATAATTGTAACCCGCCTGTTGTTTCGTTCACCCCGCAAAAAACAGAAAGTAACAAACTGCAGTATGAAAATCAGAGCATCGCGCAAGGCAGGCTTCACCCTGGTGGAAATCATGATCGTCGTCGCCATTATCGGTCTTTTGGCGGCTATCGCGATTCCCAACTTTGTCAAAGCCCGCACCACTTCACAGCAAAACGCCTGTATCAATAACCTCCGCCAATATGACGGCGCGGTTCAGCAATGGGCGTTGGAAAATAAGAAGACATCGACCGATGTCTACGGTATGACCTCGCTTCAGCCGTACATCAAGCTGACCTCTGCTAACGCTCTTCCGGCTTGTCCTGCAGGCGGGAATTATGCGCCCGGAGCGACCGTCGCCGCTACGCCGACCTGCACGCTGAGCACGGTTGTTGCGGCGCCTCACAAACTTCCGTAATCATTACGATTCAGTTTTCACTGGCCCGAAGCGAAAGTTTCGGGCTTTTTTATTTTTCTATCTGTTCCGGTGAGCCTTCGATGCGAGTGGCATTTTAGTTGCTAATCTCTCAAACGCGCGGTTGCAACAGGCAATACCGTGAGCGCAAACTGCACTAATGATTAACCTGCCTGTTGTTTCGCTCACGCCCGCGAGCAGAAAGCAAAGTTAATATGAAAATCAGAGTTTCGAACAAATCTGGCTTCACCCTGGTGGAAATCATGATCGTCGTCGCCATTATCGGTCTTTTGGCGGCTATCGCGATTCCCAACTTTGTGAAGGCCCGCACCACTTCACAGCAAAACGCCTGCATCAATAACCTCCGCCAGTATGACGGCGCGGTACAGCAATGGGCGTTGGAAAACAAGAAGACATCGACCGATACCTACGGTATGACCTCCATTCAGCCTTATGTGAAGCTGGATTCGACCGGCAATCTTCCGGCTTGTCCTGCAGGCGGGACTTATGCGCCCGGAGCGAACGTCGCTGCTACGCCGACCTGCAACCTGAGCACGGCTGCCGCCCCCCACAAACTTCCGTAGGTTCTGCGATTTGATTCACAAAAGCCAAAAACCCGAAGTTAACACTTCGGGTTTTATTTTCTTTGAATTGCGAGTGGCTGTTTTTGGCACTACGACTGCTCATTTAATAGGCGCGGCCGCAGCAGGCAATACGTGAACGCATTGCATTTATATTATAACCAGCCTGTTGCCACGTTCACGCCGCGACGCAGAAAGGCAAAGAATGAAAGTTCAAGCTCGGGTTAGGATGGGTTTTACCCTGGTAGAAATCATGATCGTCGTGGCGATTATTGGGCTGCTGGTTGCGGTGGCGATTCCCAATTTCGTGCACGCACGCAGTACAGCTCAGCAAAATGCCTGTATTAATAATCTCAGGCAGATTGATGGCGCTTCTCAAACGTGGGCGTTGGAACATAACAAGACCTCAACTGATACCTACACGCTCAATTCCATTAAGCCCTATATCAAGCTTGATTCGACTGGCAATATTCCAGGTTGCCCAGCCAGTGGAACTTACGCGCCTGGGAGCGCAGTCGCGAACCCTCCAACCTGCACACTTTCGACAATTGGTCACGTTTTCCG
>Ga0137397_10002207_pt1 | contig 13654 bp, 18 predicted proteins | sample czorhiz116metaG_FD_106658 | JGI IMG/M metagenome (GOLD analysis project Ga0137397, IMG submission 106658) | Vadose zone soil microbial communities from Angelo Coast Range Reserve, California, USA - czorhiz1.16 metaG | ecosystem: Environmental > Terrestrial > Soil > Vadose zone | place: USA... | reverse complement strand
GGGCAGCTAGTTGTAGTTGGGCTTCAAGATCCATGTCACGGGTCCGTAGAATCACTCGCAATAGCCAAAGAGTAAGAGAGGACGAGAAAGAGTTTGAGTGCGAGGTAATAGGTAGTAGGGGGTAGTAAATGGTGTAGTTGAGAGAAAAAAAGAGGAGGGGGGAGTGAAGTGAACGAACGATTAGCTCGATTGCCGCCCGCCGCATTGAGCTGGCCTCGTGGCCGCACTGCCGCACATCATGCATGGAAGTCACAACGCACAGGATTCGGAATGCTTTCGGAATATCCCAAGAGCCATACAAGCAGATGCCGTGTGTTCAGGAAGTGGCTTACCTCATGTCATTCATGCAGGTGAGCGTAGTGTAATCACAGGATGATATGAATTTTTCACAGTTGGCACTAATGGTTGGACAGTCGACTTGTGAAAGAGCTCGTTTCTTCATGACAGTGGCGGAAGTTGGGTCGAATCGGAAATTGCCTCATCCCAGTTACGGCGCAGCAGGTTATACTGTAGAGACCTTGCACATGCACGAATACCGGAAAACGGCCCCGAGTTCAAAAGCGAAAGCGAAAAAAGTCAGTGCCTTCAGATAATAGCGTGCGGTGTATACATCCAATATGGGCTGTGAATATGGAAAAGCGCACTACGTAGATCATCCCAAAAACCAAATCGTCATCGTCATCATCGTCACGCAAGCCATCGCGCGATCCCAGGTGGTGGTGTCGTGCGATAGCCCTCAACTTCGTCATCGCAATTCTGGAGGCCAATGCCTCCGAGGCAACCAAACCCCTTCCGCGTTAAAGCGTGGGTTTCGTGGAAAGTCTAGCCCCTTGTCCGCAGCCGTTCCAATAGGGACTGCGGAAGAGATTATCATCAGTCATGGTGTACAACGTAAGAGACAAGAGAGAGAAGACGCACGGAGCCACGTCCATGTCTTCGGGCCGATTATCTGCTCCCAGTTCGCGCGTATGCTGCCGAGCCACCACATGTTGCCCTCGAGCCCGATACGGCCGTACTCTGCGTCCCACTTTTGTCGTGTACGGCGCTTAGCCCTGAAATAAGCCAAGTCCCACGACCACGAAGCTATGTGAGCATAACAGCACGACATAGCGGGGGGTAAAAAGAGGGGGGAAGACACGCACCCGAAGTCCCAGGTAGAATGCATCTCATTCAACACCTCCTTCTCACGGTCCTTCGTCGTGCGCGCATTGAAATGCTCGAGCGTCGTCTGGTTCGTACTGATGAGCACAAAGTGCGTCGAGAACATGATCACCGTGAACAACGAGAATAGCCCTGATCTGGATCTCTGTGAGATGCGAGAGCGCAAGCGGGAAAAAAAAAGGAAGGTACAAGGCAATCGTGACGATTTGCTGAGGTTCGACGGTTATTCCTTGGCGCGTCACGGCACGTACATTGAGCCCGATGAGCGTCGCGAGTGTCCAGAGGCAGAAGAATGTGGCCCACACCACAAACACGAAGAAAAACTGCAAGGACGATGGGGTCCATGTTAGCCGATTCATCCTCAGGAGTAATAAAGATGACGAAGCAACCACCTTCTCATTCTGCGCACCAACGCACTGTCCGATCCCTGCGTCGCCGCGCGGTTAGTCCCCAGTCGTACTGGCCCAGAGAGACATACAAAGCACTTACAAGGACAATGATGGTCGTATCTCAACACGCACTACAGTATCACACACAACGGCCTCTAGCATCAGCCCATTTACTCAATTCTACAAGACGACCGAAACGACGACGCACCGTGTCACACGTCCTACAATGATGTGTTCGTGGCGGCTTAACAATCCCGCAAGTCTCACAGTACCGATGTGGTTTACGCTGCGGAGTGATCGCCCGCGTCGGGAGCTTTTGATTGCGCGTTGGCGGTTGAGACTGCGAGACATTCGCAGAACGTTGCCTCTCTGAAAGTGGAGGTGCGCGGGTGGTGTGCCTGTCGGGGTGGCCGCTGCTTTCCGCACTCGGCTGGGTCAGGCGTGGTTGCGAGTAATTGGTGGCGGAATGGGAATGGGAGTGGAGCGTGCCGGACACGCGTGACCGCTCACCGGGGCGCGAAGAAGAAAGGTTGGAGGGTGAGGTGAGAGAGGATGAGGAAGGCGGGATGCTGCGCGTGGACGAGCCCTGAGAAATCTGGTGAGGCAACGCGGGCGCTGGTGGCCGAGCTAGCTGTGTTTGCGATAACGGCGATGACGGCATGTCGTGGTACGGCATCGAATTTTCATGAGATCCCAGTTCCTCGACGCCGGTTTCTGACATTTGCTGTCTCGGGAAGTGCTGTGAAATGGAAGAGGGCAAACGTCAGGTTATGACGATCCATACGACGGGTTGAGAAAAATTGAGAACGATGTAGTGGGACTGCGCGTCAACGTCATGGCATACAGTATAGCGTGTACGCGTTGACCGAGGTCCCATGCGGGAGTAGCAATGCTTTATCCCAGCACGAACATGTTGCGGCCGCGCGGCGCAGTGACCCATCCACAACTCAAACGCAGATCAAAGAAACCCCAGTGATGACGTGACCATAAACGGCAAGAAAGACAGCCAAGCGCCGATAAAACGCCCACACCAACACATGCATCATGACGTCCGCCACGGAACGAAGCGAACATTCAATCAGAAGGGGGCACGGGGCAGACATGCGGCGCATATGACCACATATGCAGCGTATGCGCAAGGGCAAGGCAGCCGCCAACCCACAACTAGTGGGAGGGCCAGGACGGCCGGGCCAAGAGCCCAGTTGTGGAATGTGGAGCGGAGTGGAAATGGTAACGTGGAGCGTGTGTGAGGAGTGGGGATGGGATGTAATGTATGGATAGGGTATGCGCGTGTGTGTAGACCTCACAACAGACGGGGACTGAGGAGCTCACCTTGATAGCATATCCTGGTGGAGTGAACACGACCTATGATAAGAAAAAATAAACAAAGCATTCCGAGTATTAGGGAGGGATAAAGAGAGATGGGTGACACGCGTGAAACAGAGCCCGGCTAGCAGCGCACCTTGATATACGCCCAGATCATCATCATCCCAAGCACGACAAACACAGCCAAAAAAACAACTGCCAGGCAAAAAATAAAAAAGACAAAAGGTGGTCAGCGCTCGACTCGAACGGACGGGGGATGGGTGGGCCGGGAGGGGCGACACTCACTGCCCAATGTGCGTGAGCCGAGCGAGTCACGCTCGCGTCTGATCATCGGAATGCACAGTCTTCCGATGTAGACGTACGACGAGTACGCTATGATTGCTGCGGAGAGGCCGACGGACAATTTGAGGACGAACCAGGGTTTGGGGCCCTTCTTGCGTGACTTGCGGCGTCGGCGGGTGCGGGATTCACCGTCGGGCGTGGTGGGGGAGTGGGCATTGTGCTGATTGCCTGATGTTGCCGGGGACATCTTCGAGTCATTTAACCGGTGCAGGACGAAGGAAGGGGATGAAAAGTGATCAGTCAAAGGGCCCACAGCCAGTTCGGAGCGCGCCGCACGCCACGGACTGATCGGTCGTACGCGTGACACACATCATAACATGTACGTAATCGATATCACGTGGCACAGAAACACTTTTTTGAATCCGCATTTATAACGTGCAGCATGTATGTAGTTGCAAAAGAAACACTCTAGTATATACTGTAGACCTGCAAAAATCATAACTTGGAACTGTATTACTGTATTGTACAGTATTGCGCCCATGGAGAAGGTCGTGTCAGTCATCTAATCAATCGTCATCATCTGGCATAAGCTTCCGCGAAGCAACTATCCGCTTCGCGAGAGCAGTCAAGTTCGCGTCGGCCACCACAACGTCCGGCGCGTACTCGACGCCAAATATCGCCCGCACCACCTGCGCGATCCGCACCGCCTGCCGCTCAGACCAGAATCGGAAGTCATCCGGGTCACCGCCGTCATCCCCACCACCACTGCCCGCTCCAATTCCGTCTCTAGTGGAGCTTGGGATCAGTGATGGGTCACCATCAAGGCAAAGTGGAACGATGTGTGCCAGTGTCGCACGAACGGATTCAAAGTCGACCTTTTCTGGGCGGTCCACTGGAACATGTATATATAATTGGCGCGCGAAATCTGGTAGAGAGGGGAAAGACGCACCGACTATTTCGATAGGCCCTTCAAACGCGAGCACATTGTATTTTCCGTCGTGGTGGTACCGCATCTCGTACTGCCCAACCATCCACGGCAACTTGTCCCCCTTGAACACGACCACGCCACACTCCTCGCCGTCTGCACCCGAATCCTCTCCGTCTGACGGAATGCTCGTCTGAGTGTATCCGCCAATCGGGATATCGCCGTCCCACTCTTCGTCGTGAACGGGCACCCACATGCCCAGCGATGACGTCCGTGTCACCAGCGACGACTTGTTCGCACCAACACGATACAGCCCGATCCAGTCTTTCCGCGAGTGGTGCCGTGGCACCCGCCACTCGATGGTGATCTGCTCACCGAGGTGGAAACGTAGAGCTTTGTCTGCGCGACGAGAGACAACGCATATATTGTATCTTTCGGTTGCATACGCCGATAAGTTGCTCGCAACGCGCCTACACCACCGATAGCCCGCATCAGTACTGAGGTCGGTTACGATACAGCAAGTTACTCACGAGATTACGAGTTTCTCGCGCGACTGTTGAAAGAGGCACTTGGTCTCTTGTACAACCTCAGATAGCTTGGGTCGAGCTGAGCACGCATGAGTGCTCGTCAGATGGTGGACGCTGGTGACAATGGGAGCATACATTTGTTCAGGAACACCTCCAACACCTCCGCAGTATCCTCATACACCCTCTCGAACGTGCCGCGTACCTCCCGGACGACGCGCTTAATCTCCGGCGCGTGGCGCCCTGCAGGCTTCCCGAGTAGCCACGCGTTTTGACGAGCGACCTTTTTCACCACCTTCGTGAATCCCGCGTCCTTCCGTACGCTATCCCCGTACAATTTCCGCATGTGCGGGCTACATAAACATATGGGATTAGTCGCGAAGATTAGAGGGCCGAAAGTGAGAGATAACACACTGTTCAACATAGCGCAGGAACCACAAGTAAGTCACGTTCCTTACGCCAGCGAGGATATAGACAAGCTTGCTCCCACTAATGAGCGCCATCCCGAAGAATGCAGCGCCGGCGGTGATCTCGGGGTTGTTCAGATACCTAGTATAGCATTAGGGCCAGCGAGGGACTGGTAAGATAAGTGTATTACCGGTAGATGCCGGAGTAGTCGAGCGACGAAGGATACTCATCCATGAAAAAGTCCCCATAGAACCAGCCTGAAAGGTAACATGTTAGCCTGTCGTTATTATGGACGTTGGACAAAGGCATCACACACTAACCAAATACACCTAGGACCTCATATGACTCCCTCGTTATCCACATGTGGAAGGCGATCAATACCTAAGGTCCATCAGTACGGATGTTAATGCAGCTAATGCGGAGATATGTTGGACTTACGGCGCCCATTGTGTGTCGTAGTAACTCATTACCCGTTATCCAGGCGGGTGGCAGCTCGTACGTCTTCCACACAAGCCCAAAGCAAGACACTGCCCTCTCATATAAGGACACTCAAAATAATGACAAATAGGGAACACGGACCGTAACTCATGCACATGCTCAGATTGTACACCGCTTTCCAGCTAGCGAATGCCTCTCTTACCGCACCACGGCGGAGGTCCCCTGACGGGTAGTGATAGTGTTTTAGGAAGTGCATCACGAGAAACTTGCGTGTGCTCTGTGCGTGCAAAACGAGGCCGAGGCCAAGTGTGTGGAAGAGTGTCCAGGCAAGCGCATGCCCAAAATGCAACCCCGCGCCCGTGAGCAGACGCGTGGGGAGGACTATAGTCAATAATGGGTATGCCATTGCGAGGAGCAGCATAAAATCTTGAGTCCTGTTTGAATGATGAATGTCTTATTACCATAGAATCCCTGGCACGAGTCAAGAAGGCGAACCGGAATATGTCGAAATTAAATAGGACGATGGTGTCCCTGCGGAAATACTGATTGCGAAGATCGTGGTGCGATAGCCTGGGCACACCAGTTCCTTCACTATAACAGTCCAGCTCGGTATCGGTCTCTGTTTCGCTGTCAAACGGCGTTGAAGCTCCAGTGGCCGACGGCGTTGAGGGCGGATCAGAAAATGCGCGAGCTCGTGCAAGTAATCGTGCTTGAGAAGGTACCGCGTTCACTGAGCCATTGGCTAGTGGGAACGGTTGGAGAATGGGAACACGTTGGGCAAGGAGTTTGCGCTGGCCGTAAAAACGTTCAATGTCTAAGGCCAGAGGGGTTAGAATTCGAGAGAAGAAAGTCCAATAGTCGAGAATTCTCACGGGGATTCTCGAAAAAGACGAGGAAAGCAAACTGCGCACTGTGCGCCGCAAGGCTGGCGAATAATATGGGATAACTGCCCACGATCAAGGATATCCCATAAATCCATGCATAACCTGTACGCTCTCATGAGTGGCCATGCCACAAAAAGAAAGATGCGCGCTTACCGACAGAGTACATGGGATGAGGGGCGAGCTCGAACACGCCATCAAAGACGAGCGCGCCGCGTTGAAAGAAGCAGTCGCCCCAATACCAGCCATAATCTGTAACTACGCGGTGCGCTTCTGACTTGACCCAGAGGTTGAATGCGATGAGTACGAAGCCACCGACCCAGCTGTGACATGATAGGAAACCAGACATCTCCGGTGAGCAACATGACAAGACTCACCGCAGTACATGAACGAAGGTGGATAGTCCCGACGGCACGCGGAAACAGGCAAACGCGAACAAACAGAATGATAAGAAATCGCTGAAATGGCGGAGCGTCAGAAGAGTGCTTCGATGACCGAAATGGAAACATACTTGATCAAGATAATGTCGACAGCTTGGCGAAAGAGTAGCCAGGTGTTGTATTCCAGAGGAAGTTCCTAAAGCGCAGTCAATCGGGGCATGGAATCGACCACGTGATGAATAAACGCACGTCAAAGGAATAGTCCTTCCCCATTTTGCCTACGAGCTGTTTACGAATCCAAGCACGAACCTCGGGCCTACGATTCTGGTCGAGCCACCCGAGCCTCTGCACCGTCTTGGCGATCCACTTGCGCTTGCTCTGCTTCGTGAGGACGTAGCCGAGCCCAGCATCGTACGCAGCCCGCCAGAACGCAAAATAGAGGAAGAAAAAGAGCTTGCGGGGCGTCCGTGGCAAAGCGTAGAAAAGGATGAGCTGGAGCGCGAGGAGGCCGAGGTTGACGATGTCGATGTGCGATTTTGGGTAAGAAGGGTGGAAAAGCGCCGTGATGACGTCGTGAGTCGTCGGGACGCGGAATACTGCGTTGATGGTCGCCGTGACACGTGTCAGAGAGCAAAGCGGCATCAAATCCGAACAACGATACGTACCTTCGCCAGATGGCGTCTTGCCCCACACGACGTGGTCCTGCGTCGAGTCATCAGACTCAGGTGAAGCATGTGTGGACGACGGAGCTGGTAGTGGTCGTCGTTCCTCCCTCTGGCGCGGGATGCGCTGGCGCAAACCGTCTTCTGTGAGGGCCGACATGGCAGTCGAGATGCGAAAGTGGCGGACCACGTAAAAAAAAACGGGCGGAACAAGATGTCGCGATAATTTCGCTCCCCTTCCGTTCCACCCACCTTTACACGTCATCACGTGAATTTCGGAAATTCAAAACTCACCGGTTTTCCCACGATTGTCTTTCCATCCGTCGAATTTGCGGGGGAAGATCACAACAGCGAGTTTAGTGATCGTCGACTACAAAGACGAGGCTGAGCGCAGTCTCTGCCATCTTATTGTGCATGCATGGAACCTCGTCCGACGATATCGCTGATCTGATAACGGTTAGGTCAAGGTTGATCTACCGCTGTCGTCCATGAGGGATACAGTACCCCCGCTGGGACGATTTCGTTATCGACCTCATGTTTGGGATTGCGCCGCGACGGGGACCTAGAAATAAACGCACCAGGTAATCCCATGTTGACCAGTACTAGTGAGGTTAGTATGTCTAACGCAGTTGACTGGGATACGCGTGTGAAACATCAAGCTATATCAAGGCCCCACCTCAGCGACGCCGGCCCTCAAGTCGAGTACCGGCGCTCGCAGACTCGACTTCAAGATTTCAACCGAGCCGTGCACGCGCAAACCTCAACCACTGACCATGAACCGTTTGAAACAGCTCCGTTCCCGGGAAAGGGCTAGCGAACTTCTCTCGATCGACGCAATGTCATGGCATTTGTTATGTTCCCCCGTTATTCACTCGGTGCCGGGCTTGAGCCCACCCGGCGCCGAGGTGCTAATGAGGGGAAGAGAGAACTCCATCCGTAGGCGTTAATTCAGCTACTTCTTCATATCTTCAGGGAGTATGTTTTACGACACGCCTCACAGAAAATTGGCCACGACATTAATCAATTTGCTTCATGGCCGGCGGTGACCCTCGAACGTGTCGGCGTCTTTCCTTTCCACGTTCGTAGTGCCTCGTACCGTTTTTCGCCCAGAAAAGGATTAGTACAACTCGTCCTACAGTTCTTACACCGTTACAAACAATACAACAATACAGGAAATTAATGTACAAGATGGCGTGCCAGGAGCCGATGTACGAGGCTTGATGCACGGTCCATTAACCGACGTGGAATCTGTATGTATGTCAGCTTCAAGCGTAGGAATGAATGGGCTGCACACAAACCACGTCTACCCCGATGGTCTCTGTTTAGAGCTCGAAAACGGTCATTCCCGACCGCCGTGCGTCCAGCAGTTTCGAGTGCCACTGCGCATGTGGGACAACATCAACGAGCATATCAATTCTTCGTAGATTTCGCTGCGCATCCATGTGCGCAAGCTTGTGGTGGAGGGGCCCGCTACACTATCACTGTAGCGTGAGGACATGTCGAAAGGTCTTCGTTTCTATGCCAGTTGGGTGGTTCTGGTATGAGGAGCTGATGCGAGGGTTGGCGATGGGAAAAGGTGTTATTCTCTCCCTCCCTCCCCACCTCGCTTGCATTTAAAAGGCATGGGATGCAATCGGGGGAAACAATTGATGGCGTTACCGAGAACTCACTGGGGTAATGGAGCACTAGCATGGAGATCATGGCTTTGCGAATGCGGATGTGCTCGGGCCTGCCGGTGAGGTGGGAACAATAAACACACAAATGGCTTTCTCAAACATCAAACAGTCAGGTAAGTCATGTCCCATAGGCGCTCATCAATTATGTACAGAAGCCACCCTGCTTCCTCGCGTTCAACGACATCGCGACATCGGGTGATAGACAGTATGGCATAATGTGAGAGCAACATCCGGAAACTCGTGTTCGGAAATGGATTCAGGTTCGTAAGGTTTGTGAGAAATAAGAAATTCACTGTGATGAGTGGCAGCATGTCATGTCATGGGTTCCAACAGAACTTGATCGCCCGAGGCTTTTACCAGCCCTGATGAAAAGAGCATCAGGTCAGAAACAAAAACGTCGATCGACGAGTGTCTCACCATCCCAGCGAACAGACGGATATCGGCGTGCGTCTCGTACTGATCCCGCTCCGCCGTGTTGACCTTGACGACTTCGAACTTGCCGTCCTCCCCGTTCCAGTGGAAGATGCGCTTCACGCCCGCCCACCGACACCACTCCACGCACCGCCAGCACGGCCGCGCGCTCCCCATCCCGACCTTCGTCACGCGCGCGACGTAGATGTCCGCCCCGTTGATCCGCGGGTCCCGCCGCCGCGCGTTCCAAGCCTTTTCTCCTTCATTGGCCACGGGACCGCCAGCCGCACAGCACGCGCGTCGCTTCCCGGAAGGCCCGTCGTCGTTGCTGCCGCTGTTGCTGTTGCTGTTACCCAACCCACGACGTATTCTCTCTCCTCTGCGCCTGCTCTCGCTCCCGTCCGCACTGCCACTGCGTTCCTCTTGACCCTCCATTCCCGCCCGCGCTGCCGCCCGTCCGTAATCACAGAGTGCGGAGCGCTGTCCGTCGTCCCGCTTGCGCTTAGAAGACGACGACCGCCTGCGGGTGTGCGATGGGGATATCGAGGAATCCAGCTCCGGCGACGATGTTGACCCGTTGAAGGCGATGCGGGTGCCCCTTGCATATAGCGAGGGGCGCCGGGCCTTTAAACACTTTTGGTCGTGAGGGCGGTGGTGTCGGAGGGTGCGCGCGCGCGACGGACGACGGTGTTTGCAACGACTGTGGCGGCGAGGGGCTCACAGCGCCGGAGCCGGTGCGCGCGCCCTGCTGCTGCCTGCGGAAGGAGGGCGACATGCCGGTGAGGCTGAATATGGCGTGCATCTCGGTGTGCATCGACACGGGCTTGCGGTGCCCGCGCGTGCGCACCTCGGCACCGTCAGTGGGGTCGGTGGTGGTTGTAGCCGCTCGAGATGATTTTGCCACCTTTGACGAGCACGGCGCCGAGCGCGAAGCACATGGGGCTCTTGGAGGCCGCATCGGCGCACTGAGAGAGGTAGAACTGCGGCTTGTTCATTTTATTATTGGATTTTAGGGTTTGGGTGCTTTGGTGCGTGAGTGTACTGCCGACTCCGTCGCCCAGGAAAACTTCTCATTTGCGGATATACCCGGCCCGGCTGTCGCATCGTTGCCACGTTCCTTTCTTCTCAACTGTCTCATCGCATTGACAAGTCGTGGACAGTACATATCCCACTGCAGAACTATCGGTATGTCAGGACCCTCTTCCAGATTATCTTTATTGACGAAGATCTATCCTCATCAAGCACATTGGTGCGATTTATATCGTCGAAAGCATGCTATTACCCAGGACTTGGAAGACCGAGGACCTCTCTGGATGTGCAACTCTTTGATCAGTCCCGTACCTGGTACGACATTCTTTCCAATCTTTTTTAGTTCACGTGAAGGTTCGTGAATTGAGGCGATGGCGAGCTGACGATATGTCTCAACTAGTTGGTATCTGCTGTGGAGGGGTTCTCCCATTTTCGCCCCTCAGATCCCCATACGTACACCAAGAGTCGTCCGATAACATATTCTGGCGCTCCTTACGTTTCATCTCCGCCACCTTCATGACCAGACCAGCCGAAGGAGAGATACCGTGGATGACCGTGACCTCCCCTCCCTCCGTCGTTGATCAAGACCCCGAGATGGGAAGTTAGAGACCACTGGCTGATAAACGGGTCATTGATACGCTCTCTGAAAGAACCGATGGTATGTAAGACATGCCTGCTACAGCGATTCATAGCGATTCATCGCTCCTACTTAGACCCGTCTTCAGTTCCGATGAGCTTTTTGTTAGCTCGACTTCCTCAGCCCGCTGCCTTTCTCAACGTGTCCGATGCGTTCTTGGTGAACTTTTCGTTCATACGTCTCGTCCAGAGTCTTCGGTAGCTTCTGGATGAGACATATGAACGCACCCTGGAGCGCATCGACAAAAGGGAAAACGGTAATATGGTATTATGCGCACCGTCATTTTTCGATACATTGCAGTAGTTTCAGGCTCTGGAATTACTGCAACGTATACCGGAGTAGATTGAGTGAGTCAATTACTTCGTGAGGAAGTTGCAGGGTTTTTCGCCTTTGACCTCGAAGCTGGGCCAATCCTCTGCGGATTGGCGGCGACCCGGATAATCCCGGAACCACGCATTAGTGTGGACGCAAGGTCAAGTTGCTCACTGCTGTATTCCGCGAAGGAGTTCCGCGTGCAAGGCCTTAGAACACGAACGTCATGGACGCGTTAGAGTTCCTGATTTCCAATCGATCACATCGTGAACCTTCCACCTTCCTCGCTTTGTGCCATCGGAACTGGTCCGCGTCGCATATTTGGGAAAAGGGCATTAAGAAGCTGTCCTGTACTTTCTGAGCACCGCAGTTGCGACTGCCGTGCGTAACGATCATATAATTGGATTACTTCACATCACGCATCGGCAAATAGACATCTAGGAGTCGGCCGACCCCTCGAGTATCGTGGGAAGGTCACGGTGGTGACCATCCATGTCAAAGGGGTGGTGGCATCCCGATAAGCGTCTTCGGCCTTCTTGATTCCCCCCAGCAGGTTCCTGATGTATTCATGGCAGGATGTACAGGATGTACAAGCGAGAAGTGAGTCTTAAGCCTTATCAAGCCGGTGCCCTAGCGCCCTAAGTTCACGAGGTGTCGCTTCAATGGCGCTTGAGGGACTGTTAATCATGGTGTTCACTGGATCGTTGATCGGCAATACCGTATCTACTACAGTCTCGTAGCTATCAGACTGCTCTGTGCGGCACATCCACCTAAGCAGGTCGTCGGATCAATCCGCGCGCGCTGATAGATCACTAATGTTGTGGTCGTGTTTGTACCGTGTTTGTACAACATGTCCTGGAACGGTTGCCGTCCACACAAAAGCGAATATAGTTCGCAATATCACACGTGTTCAACTCCCGGACTCGTCTTCCATCTGACACGCTCTGATGCTATGGCTACGCAGCAGATTCTCCCCCAACTCCCCAGCACTGTCAAGTTCCGAGTCCTCATCATTGGAAGGGCCAACGCAGGAAAGACCTCGATTCTCCAGCGAGTCTGCGATACCACCGAAAGTCCAGTGATCTACAGGAAAGATCGATCGAGCACTAATGAGCAGGTACGTTCTCGATCCTAGTCGCACTTTCGATCTCATCATCTAGCCAGGTTCAACTCGACCCTTCCATGGAGGTTAGACGGGCTTATTTCTATTCTTGTCGGCGATGGCTGGTCGTGACCATCCTACTTCCACAGCGAGGCGAACATGATATCGAGGACGAATTCACTTTCACAAATCACACCGGTTATGTTTTCCACGACTCCCGTGGGTTTGAAGCCGGAGAAGAAATGGAGGTGAAGATCGTGCAAGACTTTGTCCGTCGCAGGTCGCAGGAGGGCCGATTGAATGAGAGATTGCATGCTATATGGTTTGCTCCTTTTGGTATCTCTGGTTGTAAATTCACAAAGGTTTGCTTTTTAGGTATTGCGTCCCGATGGACAATGCTCGGCCAGCGCTAGATTTGAAGCACATCGACAAAATATGCCCGGATAAAAATGGTACGCCCAAATCCAATTCTATGAAAGAACTGAAGATGGACATGAGATCTTTCTAGTTCCTTTGATAGCAGTGTTCACTAAATATGACCAATTCAAGCGTGAGATCAATTACAAGCTGGAGGATCAGGGTCTTGACACTAGTACTAACCCGGCGCTCCTCAACGCCGAGCTGGAAAGAGTCTTCAAAGAACAGTATCTGGCCAAACTTAGGGGATCTTCCCCGTTTGTACGTTTGGAGAGTAAGAGTTTTGTTAACCGGCTAGCATGTACTACGCTAATTCCTGTCCCGCAGGAATGCACAAGCAAAACCAGAAGTGTACTGAGCTTATTGAAAAGACTGCCAATGAACTTTCTGGCAGCGGCATCGCCCTCATGCTCTTAGCTGTCCAGAAGGATAATCTGAAGCTGAGCATAAACCAAGCAGTTCAACGGTAAGTTCCTATGCAATGTGAGATAGAACGAAGCGAGCATAGTCCCATTACAGGGCCATTTCTGAAATCGAACAAGGCACTGGGAATACGGAAAGAATAATAAAAACATGCATACTTGCATTTCCAGTGTTCTGGGTATGTTGAATTACCATGCTCAAAATTAACTCTGGCTCAAAGATCACTACTTAGTATAATGTCAGTCTGCCCTTCCTTTTTGTGTCATAAAGT
>Ga0137397_10002206_pt1 | contig 13655 bp, 17 predicted proteins | sample czorhiz116metaG_FD_106658 | JGI IMG/M metagenome (GOLD analysis project Ga0137397, IMG submission 106658) | Vadose zone soil microbial communities from Angelo Coast Range Reserve, California, USA - czorhiz1.16 metaG | ecosystem: Environmental > Terrestrial > Soil > Vadose zone | place: USA... | reverse complement strand
CATGCAGGTGTTAGACTCGGACAATACTATGATAACTGCGAGGAACGACACTCAGAAGGCCGCGTACGTCTCAGAGAGCCGCCCTCTCCTCTCGCCCATAGGCGGCTGCAACCAACAATTGCGTGCCTCCCCCAGCCATGGGCGGTTGCTGAATTACGCATAGACCCCGCCCATTAGGCTAGTATGATCGAACTCGACCATTCGGTCCATTCCACGCCTCCCCATACTGTACACCTCTACCGCTTCTCTTGTATCACACGCAAGGCGTATGCCCCCCGCAACTTCCGAACAGAAGTCCGACAACGTGTGGCTGGTAGTAAGGAAAAAGGAACCGAGAAGATTCTAGTCGTTCGCCGCTGCCTTTTCTTGCGTGCTCTCCTGGCAGGTATGGCCGGTTCTTTGTGATGTGATGTCCGACTGGCGACCGTCCCTTGAGTTCACTCTGGCTGGTGTCGTCAAGTTAGATTTGAACTACCTCAGACACTGGGGTCGTTCTCTTATACCGGGGGCGGCATTCATCATCGAGAGTTATAACCAGTTGCACTCAAATTCAAGCGACACAACCGCTCTCCTCGTTACAGATCTCACAACAACTCGCGTCGCTCATGCCGCCACGGTGAGTGCGTCGATATTTCCAAGCCTTTAGACCAGGCTTGGTACATTCCTCACAAGCGGGCGCACATACGAGTTTTATTTGTGGAAGACTGACTCGGAAGCGTTTTAGTCTTCCACGTGCGTTCAGGCCGCCGCCCCAAGGGCCACGAGTTGACGGGTTCGTGGCTGCCATACAAAGATATTATCGTCGATCGGTCGCACCTGGCATGCTACATTACGAAGGATCCGCTGCTTGAAGCATGCATCCTCAATCTCCTCCGCCCGCACGGCACAGCTCCCGATGCGCCTCCAGCACCCGCGAAGGAGCGCAAACGTCGGGTCGTCTGCCCCGTAACACTCTACGACTTCCTTGGGGCCATCAAGCGGCATATCTGCGGGGAGCGTCCTACCGACTAGGTCCTGGGTGCTTTCTTCTTGCGGGCGACCCGGGCAACACTCTGACGCCTGGTCGCGAGGAGCACTGCGGCGATGAAGTGCTCCAAAAATGCGATGTCCTGGTTTATCCTCTTCACCATGGACGTGACTGTTGCCCACGCCACGCCTTGGAAGATGCGGAGCGTGGAACACCCGACCGCATCAATCCAGGGACGACCATGTCTGGCTCTTTGAGCCCCATAACGCCCACATGTATAGAAAAAAACTCTGCAGTATTTTACTTGAGCTCGCATATCACCATGCCCCCGTCCCTTGTAGTTTCTGCATTCCCTCTGCATATACGACTGTATTGGGGACCGCGCCTTGACGCCAGCGTCGAGTGTCGTGCAAATTGAAACCAAGTAATTACATAAGCGAGCTATTCTACCTTTTGTTCTTCTCTAGGGAAAACCCAGCCGAAGCGCCGTGTGGGGGACCAGGTGGGAGTAGGGTTGCGGGGACGAACCGGGGATATGATGGGATTAGATGAACTTGAGGCGCGTGGTTCCTCTAGGGTTCTGACAGGAGGGGATTGAAGCGGCGCGGTTGTCACCTGAATGGATGGGATAGGAGAGGGCTTGCGAGTGGGAAAGGCGGATTTCACAGAATTCATGAATCTCGAGAAGGGTGACTTCCGCTGGACGGCCGGCGGGGAGGGAAATGACGCACTACTGCGCAGGCCGGAAGGGAGGGGAAGAAAGACGGAACTAAGTTGTGGTGAAGGGATGTCGACCGGTGCAGAGGAAGGCAGGGTTCCCGAACGACTGGGCGTGAGGTCATGAGTGCGTATCGGAAAGAGGCGATCGGCGAGAACATCAGGACCGGAACGCCGGCTCCGGACGTCAGCTGGTGGGGACGATGTGGGGTGAAACGGGATCGTTGCCTCGCGACTAGAGCCCGAGACCGTGTTCGAGTCTAAGCGTTCGATGTGGTCAACGGGATTAACTGTTGGCGATTCCGCCGTGTCGTTGGTGTTCTCATGGGGAGTTGGCACGTTTGATTGGGGTCTGTGGCTGATTTCTGCCTGAGGCTCTGCGGTACCAGGTTCGATGATGGCTTGCATAGTTTGACCCATCGTCTCCCAATTTGCCGGAATTGTTTTCGCCATGATAGGAAGGGTGTTTCCTGCGTCGGCTACAAGAGCAGACACAGCCGGATTCGACTGCAATGACGTGTAGCTCGTGAATTACAAGTGAAACATGGAGGATATCGATATTACCATGTGGTGCTGAATAACTTCCATCGTTTTGTGAAGCTCATCGAGCCTGCGGTGCGTATGCTTGCGGTCAAACCATAAATATGATGTGAAGCTTGCCAACAGAAGAGTGAACCAGTGCTTGGAAATATCGAACCAAATATATGAGAACATGCCCCCGAAAAGTGCTACCGCACAATATCTGGCAGGACAGGCATCAGTTGTTGGTGAATGCCGTAGAATTACTTGCTTACGTGACAGCGATGGTGGGCAAAAGTTTAAGACGCCCTACCGGAGCAAGCTTGCTTAGGCTCGACCGCACCGAAGATGAGCGTCTTAACGTATCAAGGGCTGGCAGACTGAACCTGAGGTACGGGGTTAATTTCTGTAATAATATAACAGCAGAACAACGGATTACTCGGCGGCACTCCCAAGTCCACTGAGAGGGGGACGATCACGTCGGACTTAAAGGCAGGTAGTTAGCACGGATTTGAATCGGAAGTCCTTTCTGCGTACTTGTATCTCCTTGGATGGGTGACACTGGTGAGCAGTCAGGTAGGGCTGGTTGGGACGGAACCGGCGATTCGCTTTCGCGGCGGGGAATAAGGTCATGCCAGTGAGCCGTCGGGGGTAATGGTTGGGATTGGAGCACACCATCTTGGATACGCGACACAGTTAGGCGAGACGATTCCAACTTCACACTGGCATAAACGCATAACCTACTCCAATTATTGGATAACGTTGAAAGCATAGCGACCCATATGACGCCGGTATCGGTGTCGGCGTTTGGGCTCCTACCTGCGGGTGACAGATCTTTGTATCGTCGACAGTGAGAATCAAGATAATTGAGATATTGTTGGCGTCAGAGACTCACCACAGCAAACTTTATGTATCTCGATGTTGGAACTCCGGAGGAGATCCAATACCAAGTCCGGTTCGAGGGTTTCCAGTGACTACCAATGTGGGGTGAACAATACAAGTGACAATATAAGATCTCCACTCACAGAGTCTTCACCAATCCCGCCAATTCTTTCCAAGTCATCATCGTGGACGAGTGCTATGTCACACTCAGGTGCCCGCTGCATAGATTACATTATGATTTAAACCTTTTACGCAGTCAAAACAAACACAACGCCTGTGGTACTTACTTCAGCGATGTAGTCTAGTAGTACCTGAAGAGAATCCCGATACTGTGAACCTTCAGACCAGTACAGAGAAAAGTGGAGAAAATATCCTTTGCCTTTGGAGTCGCGGGTATTGGTATAGCTTCCATGTCTGGCTCACTGTCGTACCCCTGAGGCTCTGTAGAGGGACCCGCCGCCGCCTTGAGACGCTTTGGAAATATTTTGAAGATATGAGCGACGCGAAACCCTCGGATAAATACACAATGATCTTCAGGCAAGTCCTAATTATAGTGATGCCCATGCCGTCTCAGATCTGTTGCAGCTTACAAAAGGCGTGCCAAACAACGTACCTTCCCTTCAGGCCCTTGGTTCAACAATGCTCCCTCAACATGGCCAGGCGAGTATTGAATGCCAATGCTGCCGTCGAGAGCATCAACAACCTTTGTCCCAAATGACACGCGTGCATCAACTTGACCTCCCAAGAACGCAACGTTTGACCAAGATCTCGTGTGATCGCAGCCGGTAACCAGAATGATTTCTTCCATCTGCTCAATTCCTAGTCCAAGTCGCCGGACGAAGGCGTAGCAACGGTCGATATGCTTCACTATCCATTCGCTGAAATCACTTCGTGCAAGAGTATCGGCACGTCGAGCCTTTACCGGGAGAGATAATACTGCAGCCCCTCGCCTTTCTGAATACGTAAACGTGACCCCCCGAAAGTCATCTGGGCTAGGGCAACATCAGCGATAAAAAGATGAGGCTGAAAATCACCCTTACCTAGACATATGATACTCCGATTCAGTCACCACGCGAACGCTGGCCGAACAGTAGTGGTTGCGACTAAGAGAACCCTTGCTGATATGATTCTTTAGCGTGGGAGAAAGTCTTTCATAATGCTCTGGCACGCCAAGGTTTTGAGATTCGTCATCTGCGGGCAGCAAGGCGTTGAAAAGACGGTGAAATCTGCCCCTGCGTATGAAACCAACGTCGCCAACCTCCACGGGCCTGTCCAGACTACTCGGACTCGGGTCCCACAGGGCATGCCCGTATGCGGGGTGCCTGATCCCCAGTTGTTCGCGAAAGATATCATAGTCAGCCATTGGGTGCTGTGAGGATCATGGAAAACATGTAACATGCGCAGGAGGGGCGTTTCTTATGGAGAACGGCACAATGCACAGGGGGTAAAGGGCATCAACACGCCCAACTTGCATGGCAGTGGTGCGGTCTGTTCAGATGAAATCCAGCAACGCCCGCATATCCGATTCGAAGCCATCAGTCGAAGAATCCTCATATATGGAAGGAACGGAGGGGACACACCTCGACCAAGGACACGAGCGTTAGAACAAGCCGGGCTCAGTCATGGGGAAGAAGACGATAAACCGGTTGGGAACGAAGCAGGTCACCGCCAGCGCTGAGACGAGTCAGTTGAGGAAAGGAAGGGCCGGTTGCGATTTGGAACACGTGCCAACCTTATTTAAGTACATACCCTGCTGTGCCCACTGCCATTAACACATACCAATATGGCCACAGACGTTCTCCGCTCAAGCAGCCCAGATATAGAGCTTGGGACACACATATCCCATTCTGGTCTACTAATAAGTTTCGCCATATTCGCCATCTTTCCTTTTCGTCATACTGTACTGATATGTCATCTCGCTCCAGGCTCTCCTCAGTCTTCCCTAGTACCGGGCCCGAGTTCTCGTTTACCAACTTACTCCTCCTACGATCCCGCTCTCCAACATGCTCAACCTCAATCAACTCCCTCGCGTCCCGCATCCCCCCTGCCTCCGACCACGCTAGAGACTGATCCTTCCATAACCTTCACGCACCCCGTAGAAGGGAACTATGGTGACCCTTCTGACAGACTATTTTCCATCTATCTTGCCCAGGCGGGTAAGTTTGACAAAGAACAATCAGAGAGTTGGAAAGGAGATACCGAAGGCATTCTTGTCTTCGTACGTTTTGCATCCCCCGAGCCCACATTGACTCATCCTGCTCATTTCGGTATCGATTATCTCAGACAGGTCTGTTCTCTGCTACGGTAGCCGCCTTCATCATCGAGAGCTATAAGCAGTTGCAGTCAAACTCCAGCGAGACCACCGTTCTCCTCCTCGCACAAATCTCACAACAACTCGCTGCCCTCGCTAGCGGCACTCAAATCTCCATCCCATCCGGCCTGCCCGGACAGCCTTTTCGACCGTCCGCTTCGGCCGTCCGCGTGAACACGCTCTGGTTCCTCAGCCTTGTGCTGAGCTTGACATGCGCGCTCCTGGCGACGCTCATGCAACAATGGGTGCGCCGATATCTCCAAGCCTCCAGGCCTTGGTACGCGCCCTACAAATGTGCCCGTATACGTACCTTTTTCGCAGAAGGTGTGGACCGATTCGGTCTTCCACGTGCCGTTGAAGCCCTCCCCGCCCTTCTTCACGTATCTGTGTTCCTCTTCTTCGCCGGCTTGGTCGACTTCCTGATCAATATCAATCATACTGTCGCATTTTCCCTCCTCTCTGCCGTCGCTGTCGTAGCATCGGCATACTTCTTATTCACAACACTCCCTCTCGTGTACCCAAATTCACCCTACCAGACCCCACTAACAACCCTTCTCTGGACGTTCCAACAAGTGACACTACTCGTCAGCCTTGATGCGATGCGGCGTGTCATTAAATTCGTCTACGAGCACACAGGTTTGATTGCCTGGAAGCTTTACGGCCGAGTTATCTACAAGCTAGACGACCATTCTAGACGACTCGCGCAGGGTTTCGCACGTAGCCATGAGGCGATTGCGTTGAGGCAGCCCACAAAAATGGATTCTCGCGCGATGTCCTGGACCCTTGACGCGCTCGACGAGGACCGCGAGCTGGAAGAGCTCGTGGCTGCCATCCCTGGTTATTATCGCTCGACCACCGTACGACCGCAAGAGGAGGCGCTTGAGCATCTGATTCATCACGAAGGACTCGATTCGCCGCTCGAAGCACGCATCCTCGATCTCCTCTGCCCGCGTGGCACGGCTCCTGACGCGCTTCCAACGTCCTCCAAAGAGCGCAAGCGACGTATCGTCTGCCTCGAAGCGCTCTACTGCCTCCCTGGAACCATCAAGCGGCACGTCCGCGCAGCAGACCTCGACCCTGACCTCTTCGCGAGCGACCCCCTCTTCGCATCCTCCGAAGCATGGGCAGCAGCCACGTCCATGGCAAAGGACACCAATAGGGACCTCGCGTTTTCAGGGCAATGCGTCGCCGCCATGCTAATCGCGATTTGGCGAAACGACCTCGCGGCCTCGCCCGGGCCACCAGGCGGGAGCACCGGCGCGCTGGCGCATCACTTGAGCGTGCCGGAGGCTGTCGTGCAGACGTGGATGAACCGTTCGGGTAGTGTGATGCTGGCGAGCCTGATACACCTCGTGGAGAGCGCGCTGGAGGACCTGCGCGCGCGCGACGCGGCGGACCTGCTGCCTGTTGGCGTGGACACGATCAAAGTCCCGCCGCGGAACCACCAGCTGCTGTATGCGACGCTCGGGATCGCGAACAAGTTCGACCCCGCGGGCGCGGCGGGCGAGCTGCTCGATGCGTTCGTGGCACTTTTTGCGCGGGTGGAGGGGCTCGAGCGAAGGGCACGGGCGCGTGGGTATCGTTCTCGTGGTTTGGAGATGGTCCTTCGCCGGATGCTCCCAGTCCTGGAAAGGACCCCGCGCAGGGACCACGGGGTGGAATGATGCCGTGGGTGCTGAGCTGAGAAAACAGACAGGCCTTCCTGCCCAGCCCCACTCGTGTTGTCCTTATTGGAGCATATACCGTACATCAAGCCTGTTACCAAGCCGGCCACGACCAGTGGGCATCTATAATTTAAAGTTATCCTGATTCACTAAAATCTGGGTGCGGAGGCGCCGTAACCTTTATAGGATCTTCATGTATTGTCGTAATCCAAAGGATACCTTGTTATTGGCCCTTAGTCTTACCTCACTTTCGTGGCGGCGGCTACCTCCTGGGTGAGATTGAACTGCAGAGTGCCCAGTAATCGAAGCGTCATTGGATATATACGGCAACGCGGCAACTGCCAGAAGAGAACCTCCACTGAATGGCGGGTGGTTTTTCCGACCTTAGCGTTTCTACTATAGAACGACTCTGGAGAGAATTTGATTACAGATACGCCTTACAAGGTAATACTGAGTATCCGAGCACCTACGTTCCCTCTGCCACACATTGGAACTTGATCTCCTGAAATCAGACGGCATCTCCCAAATCGTAGCAATTCACCGAAATAGAAGCGGTTGTTGTACTTTTGTTATCCAGAGAATGGCTGCAGAATACAGCATAGAGTGAAAGGGGAAAGGAAACCGGGGCCTGGTGTCGAAAAAATGTATGGTTGATCCAAGTGACGCCGCCACAGCGGCGAACTTCAAGGCTTCGGAAGTTGACAATCGTCCACCATATTACAGTAGTAATATACTTTACGGCATTAGCAAGGACTGGAAGACAAATATGGCGACAATTAGGCAGGCGTGTACCGAATCAACGATGACATTTGTCTTCGCTATGTGAAAACTACTAGTATGTACGTGGGAGAGACCTCCTATGTAGTGCAAGGTGTAATGATGAATACGGAAGAACCTGCCCAAATATGAAACTATGGCGTCCGGGGTACTAATGACGCCGCAGCTGACGGCGGTCCACGTCCTCGCACGCCGGGCTGCAGAAACGCTGGTTAGGGCCCGCATCTGGCATGGGCCGACGGCACTCCTGGCACGATGGCGCCCAGCCCGGCGGTACAGAGCCAATGTATTGCTGGGGTACCACCGATGTTCCCATTACGTCTGCGGCACTACTACAGGACCCGCTACAATACCTTGAGTCATGGCGCGCGGGCAATTCTCTGCATCGCTCGCACCAAGCTGCGAAACCTCCCGAGACAGCAGTGCTAGGCACGAGTTAGGAACGGTGTGACGCATAGTAAGAAGCAAATACTACTAAATGTGATCCCTGCAGTAATCCAAATGCTCTTGTGTGCGATCGTCGAAGAATTGTGGTTGCCCACAACGTGGTAGTCTACACTTGGACCTCCCAAGGTTGTTCAAGTTACTGGTTGCAGCAGCGGTTCGGGGTTGTACCGGGTCATTGGGGCAGGATCTCGTAGATTGTGGCTGGCGGCCTTCATTCCGCGTGTGGCCACTAACAAACGAACGGGCTTGTTGGGGTTCTTGTTGCCTTACACTTGTAGCATAGGTGTCGCTGATGCTGGTTGTTTGTGGGTTCAGAGGACGGTACCCTGAAAAGCTTGATTCTAGTCTAGAAGTTGACGAGAGACCGCGGACTCACCATGACTCGTATACGTTTGAGAGTTAACCGGGGCTCTCCTATCAGAAGAAGCATGATATAGAGACGAGCCAACCGTGATACTCAATTGGCCGTGAGACTGTTGATGATAGGACAGGTTCGCTAAAGGTGGCACTCTGTTCGAAGTGTTTCGATCCATGTATGTGTCATGTGACTCATATCGCGGGAAGGCCTGCGGGTGCTCAACTTTGGGACCGTCACTTCTTCCCTTTAAAGCGCAGCAGATGAAGAGAACTGACCAACGCGCTTAGGCGTGTCGTCCGTTGTGGATGGATGCGCACTACTGGATGTCTGATTGGAAATACGTTGACCGCTCGTGACTTGACCTAGATAAGCGAAACAGTCGGGCACACCGGTTTCACCTCCACCGGAATGTCCTTAGAACGCAAGACGTACTCTCGGAAAGAGACATGTTCGAAATCGTGGCCACTTCGACAACTTTTTCATCAGCGGTTTTGTTGGGCGATGCATCTTTTCATTCCCCTTACATGAGAAAAGAGAATTATGATACGGTTAAGAACCCACCCCAAGAAACTTTATGTATCTTTGTCTTGGATCTTTCCAGATAACTATTCACAACATCTGGTTGGAGGTTTTCCGATGACTGTAGACGTCACCGGGACCGCAAAAAAAACAAATTCACATCTACTCACATTACTGTCACAGGTTCTGCTAATCGAGGCCAGGTCCTCATCGTGGACGAGGACCATATCGCACTCGGGTGCCCTCTGTGCAGTACCAGTAACCAAATGTATAGTGAAAAAAATTCGGTCTTCAATTCTCACCTCGGCAACATATTCGATCAAAGTGTGAAGAGGATTCTGGTACTTCGGCAGCTCAGATTGAAGTTAAAAAACGTTGAACGGTATACTTCACCATCGTAACAGCAGGTATTGATATAACCTTCTTGTCTGGCCCAGGCTCCTTGTCATGCTCGTCTGCATCTGGTGTTTCGGCCGCTGCTTTAAGATGCTTCGGGAATATCCCGAACGTGCGGGCGACACGGAAACCTCGGACAAATACGCATTGGTTCTCGAGTAAGTTCTAATGGAAACGAGGATAGTCAATACTATTTCCGATTCATTCACACTTGCAGATGACAGACCAACGTACCTTCCCGCCAGGACCCTTATTTAATACTGCCCCTCGAACCTTTCCGGGACATAACTGCCACTCAATACTATCTCCAACAAGATCCGGAACTACTTTAAACCCGAAGGATCCTTGGGCATCCGCTTCGCAGCCCAAGAAAGCCACATTCACCCAAGATTTCGTGCGATCGCGACCAGTAACCAGGATTATTTCCTCCATCTGCTCAATTCCCAATCCTAGCTTCTTGGTGAAGGCGAACCAGGTGTCGATGTGCTTCACTATCCACTTGGCAAAATCTGCCCGCGCAAGAGTGTCCTGGCAATGAGATTCTACTGGCAGGAATAATGCCGCGCCCACTCGTTTACGTTTGCATGAAAACGAGACCCGCGAGAAGTCATCTGGACTGAGAAAAGTTGTCAGTAACATAGAAGTTTACGCGGGGTACGGAGACCACCCAAAGGCCCGAACGTCTGATTCATCAGTCTCCACATCGATCCCGGCAGAACAGAAATTTGTGGGACTGATCATGCCATCGCAAATATGGTCAGACAGACTGGGGATAAGCGGCTCATGGTATTCTGGTACACCGAGCTTGTGGGACGGATGGTCCGCGGAAAGGAGTGCATTGAAAAGACGGTGGAATCTGCCACCGCGTATGAACCCGACGTCGCCAACCTCCACGGGACAATACAATGTCGGAGGACTGGGATACCACAGGGCATGTCCACACGCAGGGTACTTGATCGCAAGCTGCGCGCTGAAGATGTCGTAGTGAGCCATAGGTGGTGGCAGGAATGAAGTGGAGGGAAAATATTAACGCATCCATGCATGAGCGAGATGCCTATTGTCATGTGCCCTAGGACCTCGGATACAGCCTGCTATACCAGGCAGTCATATCGCGTCGAGGACAAGGTCGGACGGTGGAAGACTAGGCGCTCGATATGGGCCCAAACTAGTGCCCTTTTGGAGCCCTCATGCATCATGCCTTTCCCACCGCCTCAAGATGGATAGAAGAGACTCGGAGCTGCTCGACGTGTTTGAGGCGCCGTGACAGGGTGACTCAAACCGGTTTTCATACATGCAGGTGTGCAATAGCTACAAGTGATTGCCTGAACTTGAGAACCGCGAACTAAGGAAGCTTAGTGGTAAACAGACTTTCGGAACGAAAAAGGAGAAGGCACAGTGGGAGAGGGAACATGAGCCATAAGTCGGTTCGGCGGGGCCAGTGAGGTCAAAGGAAACAAAGCGCATCGAGCGCGCAGTACCGGTGACGCTCTTCGCTGTCTCGGTTCTGACCGCCTCTTCCCATTCACCCCTCTGCCTGTTTTGTTTCCTCGTTCAAGGTGTCTTACAAGCGGCGTGCATCAGCATCAACAGGAGCACACAACCACCAACTATAAAAACAAACCACCTAAACCAGAGATGCCTGTACTCCCAATCCTCTGCCACAGACCCGTGAGCTGTCCATCCCTTCATCTTGTGTCTCTTCACTCAACGAAATACAGGGCATCTCTCCAGACCTCAATGCGCGTCCGCAGAAGATTGGAAGTCTCAGGTCCAGTGAGAGTGAGCCGGTAAGTCACGGCCGTCCACCTGAACACGCTCTGGTTTCTCTACCCCGTGCCAGTCCGAGCACGACGTGTGTGCTCATGGCGAATCTCATGTATCCATAGGTGCGTCTATATTTCCAAGCTTCCCGGCCTTCCTCGCGCCGTTGAGACCCCCTCCTTCTTCACGCCTTCGTTTTCCTCTTCTTCGCCGGCTTGGTCGACTTCCTGATCAATATCAACAATAATGTTACATTTTTCCTCTGATGGCGCCCGACGCGCCTCCAACATCCGCCCAATGCGCGCAAGCGCTGAGTCATATGCCTCGACGCCCTTTACTGCCTCTGGGGACATCAAGCGACACGTCCCGCGGTAGATCTCGACCCGTTCCACTTCGCGAGCGGCCCGCTCTTCTCATGATCCGATATTTGGACTGCAGCCACGTCCATGGCCAAGGAAATCAATGAGGACATGGGATTTTCCGGGGAATCCGGGCACTGCATGCCGCCGTTCTCGTAGCCATCTGGCGAAACGGTCTGGCGGCTTCGCGGTGGGCACCGATGCGTTAGTACAGCACGTGCCGGAGGACGTCGTGCAGACGTGGGTGCGCTGCTCAGACAGCGAGACAGCGTGATGCTGGAGGGCCTGATCCCCCGTGTGGAGAACATGCTGAAGGACCTGCGCGCGCGACGCGACGGACTTCCTGCCTATGTGCGAGCACACGTACCGCGTCCCGTCGCGGAGTTTGTGGTGCTGTTTGCCCGGGTGGAGCGCCTCGAGCGGAGCGCAGGTATCGTTATCGTGGTTTGGAGATGGCCCTTCGCCGGATGCTCCCTGTTCTAGGATGGATCCCGTGGCGAAACGACCACAGGACAGAGTGACGCCGAGCAGCCGAGCCGATATAAAGACGGTTTCTGGCGAAGCTACACCGTCTCCTGAGGGCCACATTCTACACCACGGGCATACATACCCCTCAAATTGCAACCACCACATCGACCACAAACTCTCCCCCTTTTTTTCTTATCTCTCATTCTCTCTTCCGCGAGGTCGTTTACCGTTTACCTTCGATTTGATGGAATTGCTTTATGGCACCCCGGAAAACGTCTTTGCTTACGAGTATCTGGTCCACACCGTACTAATGACAAATATCACGCTGTTGTTGTTGCCTCGCCCTCCCCCCCTATCTCGTGTGAGCTCCTCGTTATCATCGCTGTCTCTGTCTCTCCCTCGTGCTGCGTCGTCACTTCTTTGCTCGTGTCGCCGCTCTGTCTGTCTGTCTGACTCTCTGCCACTCTCTCTGAGTCGCTTCGCCCCTTTCGCTTGCTTTTCCCGTCGTCTCGTGCCAACTGAGTGTTCGCGCTACCACTGTGCCCGCTCGTCACCCTCGCCGCTCGCCCATCTCTACTTATTGGTTTGGATATGGATGGGTTCCGGCAAAGATCCCCACTGCAAAATTTATAGCTGTCGCGACGAGGCCATTCGTTACATTGCTTGCAAGGCTTCGCTATACCATGATTAATTGCAGCACTAAGGGGAAGGCAAGTCAATTCTAAGTTAATGCCGCAGAGGCAGCCTGCGCACCGCATGTGGTTGTCACTACACCACTCCCTAAGTTCGTCGACACGCCTGTCGAAGAAAACGTACTTGTGGCAAGACGGATATCTACATTTATGTCCTAAGAAGAGCTCATCAAAAGAGAGACAACTACGTCAAGCGCATGCTTACGACCGGCCCCAGCTGCAGGAGTGCTGGAGGGACCTTTGAAACGAAAACGGATGCCTTCGTCGTGCTGGAGATCAGTATCTTGAGCTACAAAACATGACGTTCGGGATTGAGACAAAATGTCCATCGTAAGTGACACGGTCAGCCAGGTCAACTCCACCTTCTAAGAGTGCATAATAACTTGCCCCACTCTTGGAACGCTGTTGATAGCGTAGCTACCATGATGGCATCCGCATCGGTTTTAGGGTCACTATTAGTAGGCGGCAAAACTTTGTGCATCGACATCAGAACGAAGAAGTCCTGATTCTGGCAATGCCGGGAGCTCACCACAGAGAACCTTATGTATTTTTATGTTGGATCTCCGGAAGAGATCAATCACTACTTCTGGTTGGAAACTTTCCTGTGACTACAATGATGAAGGAAAACAACATACCCGCCAATAAAATGTCCACTCACGGTGCTGTCGCCAATTCCGTCAATCCTTTTCAAGTCGTCGTCATGAACGAGTACCATGTCGCAGTCAGGTGCACGCTATGTGGTCCAAGTTAAGATCAGACAAAAAGAAAAAAGCAACAAGGACATGACGCAAGGCTAATTGTACTTACTTCGGCGATAT
>Ga0137397_10002204_pt1 | contig 13660 bp, 21 predicted proteins | sample czorhiz116metaG_FD_106658 | JGI IMG/M metagenome (GOLD analysis project Ga0137397, IMG submission 106658) | Vadose zone soil microbial communities from Angelo Coast Range Reserve, California, USA - czorhiz1.16 metaG | ecosystem: Environmental > Terrestrial > Soil > Vadose zone | place: USA... | reverse complement strand
TTGTTAACACTGTACTGGCTACTACATGCCTACCACACCCGCAGGCGATCGAAAGGCTGTTCGGAACTTGATACACTTGATACCCTCTGATCCTAAGCAGCAGCTACGGCCTTAAGGTGGACATTCCAGGGCGCCGTTTGAGAGTCAATCGGGTGTGTTTCCCATGCCTTGCACCTGACCGTCTTGCAACCGCTTACAGTGCATCGTTTGATTCTCGCGTAGTGGGTGTGTGAATTAACGCTGGCCACTGTACCATCTGTGCTCTCCACTCGTCATCATCATGTAGCCACACTCCCAACACTTCGAGTGCAATTCGGTGCCGTAGCATGGCGAGAGAACGGGCAGGCATGAGTTATTAACGGCGTTCTCCGCCTACGAGAGCACGCTTGACACGACGATCGACTTGCGAGGATGCAAAGCCCTTGCGGTAGCTTGTGATGATAGGAGTGGACAGCACATGCGACGCAACGACCAAACGAGTAACATATGGCATAGGGTTTCACCCCTGCTTGATAAGAATGTTACCGCATGGAGGCTTCATTGGAGCCATGATGTGCCGAGCATGAAGGTGGTACGTCGCGAGTTGCACAGATAAGCGCCCATCTCTCGGATCTCAATTACGGGGATGTTGATAGAGTGTCCTGGGACCTAACAACTCCTCTGGCGACAGGTCACGTCTTGTAAGTGATATTGCATTAACCCCACGCGGAAAGAGATCCGTGCTAGCAGCGCCATCAGCTTTGACACGATCATCCATCTTGATGTGCCATCGGCACCTCGATTCCTCTCAATCTTGGGCGCGGCGCGATCCTTGGCCCATTGCTGTCGCACACGTGGCAGTCGACACGGTAGACGTTGTAAGACTACCTCGAACACTTTGTGCTGCCCCCCTGCCCGTACATGAAGAGACCGGTGTTTCCTTTTACTCGTCCTGTCCGTTTCATTCCCCCAGCCTGTCATGTGTGTGCGATTGCGGTCATCAGAGTGCGTCAGGTGGACCGTCTCGACTTGTTCGGAGCAAGTCGACACAACGTGCGTTCCGCCACTGGCACCATGGACATGCATCCTCTTATTTCCTCCGACTCGGATGATCTTCTTTGGCCCTACTTCGCAGCGATAAACGCCCACCGTACAACCCACTACACCCTCACCCCTAAATCTCGCGACAGCTAGGCAAATAGCCCCTAAACACACAGTGTATCACAGCTGGATAGTTCGATTATTATGGTACCAAAACGAGTGCCCTTGTCTTGTGGCTAGGAATCGGTAGCAATTGGTGTCCAGTTGTGTTCGGTCTACAGTACTAGTATCTGTCGAGACACTGACGTTCTGCGTTCCGGCCATGGTCCCGAATACCTCAGATAAAAAAGCACTTGAGTAGCTTCCTGCACCTTCCACGGCTTACTCATCAATCCGTCAGGCCGCGTCAGGTCGAGATTATCCCCAGAGCTTTCTTAGCGCATACTGTATGGTCCTGTGTTTGTGTTGTGGGGGCGCAGGATCGTTATCAGCGTCAGTCCCAGTTCCATTCTCGGTCCAATACGCCACTATCGATAGGACAATGTCCTGGCGTTGAATCGTGTTCCCGTTTGATGTCGTTCTGCAGAGTGTGTGTTGTACACGCTTCGATCGAAGTTCCCTCGTCCAAATCAGTCACGAGATCAGGACCATCAGCTAGGCATCCCTATGATTCCTCCGAAGCAGAACTGCGCCAGAGCGGTGACATTAGCGACGGTATGATAACAGTCAGGCTCAGCGGATGGGGGAAAGGATTCACAGAGTAACAAAGGCTGCAACTATTATACTAGCCATGGTAAAGTAATAAAGCGTCTTAGAACTTGAAATCTCGCCCACCCCTGTCCCTCTTTCCGCGGTCGCGATCAGCCTCCATCTTCTGGCGCTTCTTCGCCATCTCCTTCGCGACCATGTCCGAGAAGTCTTCGCGTCCAGGGCCCTGACCAGGTACTCCCGCACTCCCGCGTGAATGTGAATCGTACCGCTTCTGCAGCTCTTCTTCCGACAGACCCTCGAGCTCGCTCGCATCAAGCGAAACGTCCACGCCACCTGCCTTGCGCTGGACCGAAATGACTTAGGGTCAGTGGGCAACGCGTCTGTGGTAGACTCTTACCTTGGTCCCACGCTCATCCCCAAGCACTGGTACGGACGCGCCGACAACACCGCTGATATCGTACCCTCTCTCGGAGCCCATAAGACCACGTACGCTCGCCTGTTTCTCCTGAAGCACTGAATAGAGTTGCCGGCTGCCGCCTTCGTCTCGCACTGCGACGGCAGATGTCTTCCGAAGCTCGAGGAAATCAGGGGTCTCCAGCCCTGCGGCAACGGTCGAGACAACGGATGCCATACCCGATGGGGTGGCAAGACCTGATGGTGTCTGAAGACCGTCAGCAGGAGCAGCTTCCGAAGATTCCTCCTCCTCTTCGTCCTCTTCCTCGTCGGATTCTTCCTCTTCCTCGTCTACGGAGCATCGTCAGATACCCCACTAATCAAAATTCAACAAACTTGCGCACCTTCTTCGGGCTCCAGTTCGCCCCACAAATTTTTATCGACTGGCTCTCCCATCTAGTAGAGCATGAGCATACGCGTAAAGAGATCGAAATTTACACACTGCCGTGTCGTTCGTCCTTGGTAATACACCGAATACATCACCATATAACGGGCGATTGTATTCGTCTAGCGGAGGTTTGCCCCATCCACCGGGGTGAAAACCCCACTGTGCGCTGTAGTGGGTGGGTAAGTGAACGAAGTTTCTAGAATCCTGATCATAGATCCGCACCCCTCGGGAATGGGCGCATTCAATCCTGGTATCCGAAGTGTAGGATAGCTTGGGGGAGGACCAAAGCGCTGCATGCTAATGAGCCATGGCGGTGGGGCAAGTGGTGGAATAGAAAGGGCCTCGACGAGCTCTGGCGAAAGATCCCCGGGCCGTTTCTCTTTGAGAGAAGTTTCAAACTCTTTGCCCTCGTAATACATCTCACCAAAGCTCGTCAAGGGGGGCTTTGTTTGGAATTTGAAGAATGCATCGTGGAGCTTCTGATAATCGATGTCAATTTTGCCCATCTTGGGTTGGACACGCTCGCGGGTTTTGGCTTTGAGAGACATGTTTGCTTCCTTTTCTTTGATGGCATCACGTTGAGTCGCAATGCCTGTGTCGGCGATGTAGGAAGGGAGTTGAAAGGGTGGCTTCTCAATACCGCGCTTTCCCTGCAGATAGTCACGCTTGGCGCTCCAATGTGCGGGAATGGGAATGGTGTTGCGATAGCACTTGAGGTGAAGAAGAATTCGCGGATCTGCGGCGGAGACGTCTGTCCATTCTACCACTTCAGGCTTTGCGACTAGCTGCTTGAGCTCGGCAACCGTAAGACGATTGAGCTTGCGCTGTTTTTTTTTGGAAAGAGGTTTCTTCTCTGCTTCGGCTTCAGAGTCTGTCTCGCCCGCTATTTCGTCATCTGAATAGATGACTTCGCCTTTGGACGGGTCTTCGGATTTTACCTTTGGACAAAAAGGATAAGGTGGAGAGGAAGGGCTTCATGAGGGTCCACGCACTGGTCTGTCTTCGGGATCGTACTGAAAGCGGGCAAATACGTCGGAGAAGGCCTCGAGGGCAGCTCCCTTTAAATCCAACTGCTCAGACACGTACTCGACGTTTTCATATTCTTGGTGGTCATCATCCTCCTTCTTGAGCTTAAAGTCCGGCGTCGCCTTTACGTCGCGTGGGTAATGAGCCGGAGTCGATGGGTTGAATAACAACCGTACCTGTGTGGCAGCCTTCTTCTGTTTGGCCTTTTGGCGTCTGAGTTGATTCCTTGATTTCGCCTTCTTTGACTCGGATGACGTACCATTGAGACCATTAAGTGTCGGCATATGTTGGACGGCGACGGACATGTTTGTAGGGTAGACGGGTGATTCGAGTCGCAATGGCGGGGCGGTGAGTGAGAGGCGTGTGAAAAAAGTGCGGCCGGAGTACGGCACGGCCATTTTCCGCATTGGGAACCTGAGCCTTGGCATTGGCTGCCTCCTATTTACTGTGCGGGACCATGATGGGTATGAACAGCCCCTTTAGTTCTCGCAATGTCCCATAGATCTCAAGTCATTCAATAGTCATAGGTCTCACAGGCGGTATCGCAACGGGAAAGTCCACAGTTTCCAAGCAACTAGCTGCACGTGGGTTCCCTGTTATCGACGCTGACGTTCTCGCTCGAGACGTCGTCCGTCCTGGCACCCGGGCACTCGACCAGATCGTATCTACATTCGGTCCTGGTGTCTTGAAAGAAGATGGGACACTCGACCGCTCCAAACTCGGTGCTATTGTGTTTCAAGATGAAGAGCAGCGGCGAAAACTCAATGCGATTATCCATCCTGCGGTGCGTCGGGCGATGGCCCTTGGCGTCCTCAAATGTTGGTTACGTGGAGAGAGGTTTTGCGTATTGGATGTTCCGCTACTTATAGAGGCGAAAATTTACCAATGGGTTGGGAGAGTCGTCGTCGTTTACTGGTTCGCTTCCTCGAGTCGTACACGGGGTGCCAGTGCCACTGACGAGTTGTTTCGAGCAGCTCAGCCGAAATACAGCTACAACGGCTCATGCGGCGGGATGGATCGACGTGCGACGATGCACGAGCGCGATTGCTATCGCAACTTCCCATCAAAGATAAGCTCGAGTATGCTGATGTTGTTCTTGATAATTCAGGGACACAGGCAGAGCTTGAGGTCCAAGTGGATGGGTTTGCACGGCGACTGTATCTCAAAGGAGGATGGTCTTGGCGGCTCAAGTGGTTGATACCACCCCTCGGGCTGCTTTCTGCAATATGGACGTTGATTTGGAGACGTGTGAAGTTTGCTCGGAGATTGAAGCGAAAGGCAGAGCAAGGCCGCGAATAGTAGTAGATTGATTGTGTCCTGTGCAGGTCCTGTGCAGCTTGTATTGATGCATTGATGAGTCAAACGTTTGCGTCACCCCTCTCCATCACTCCCAATGGCGACTTCATCAGAAAGCCAGGCTTTAATGAGAACCTACCGACCTTCTCCAGTTCTGAGCAAGACAACCCGCCAAATGGTCCCGCCCTTTGTGCAAAAGTTATACGAGTTCGTCCGGATCGATTACCTTTCCCCCTCCATGTCACATTTATCCTCTATCTCCCTTAGGTTGGTGAACGCTTCAGGAACTGACGAACTCATACGATGGTCGGACACTGGAGACTCCTTCTTTGGTCAGTCGCGGATTGCCACTCAATCTCCTCCCTTCTCATGGTCCAACGTACTTTCCTAGTCTTCGAGCACGAGCGCTTTGCAAATGATCTCCTTCCCCGATTTTTCAAGCACCGGAATTTCTCTTCCTTTGTTCGACAATTGAACATGTACGGATTCCATAAGATACCCCACCTCCAACAAGGCGTCTTGAAGAGTGATACCGAAACCGAGTTTTGGAACTTTGAGCACCCTAGCTTTCACCGAGGACAGCCTGACCTTCTCTGTCTCGTCACTCGGAAAAATAATAAAGGTGGTAGCCAACAGAATGCCGATTTCGCCGGCGGCGATGTTCCCCTTCCAGCTCAAGGCAGTACCCAGCTCCTTGACGTCAATTCAATCGTCAATGGTATCACTGCCATCAAACGCCACCAGCAAGCTATCTCTTCTGATCTCAACGAATTAAAGACCTCCAATCAACAACTCTGGCAGGAGGCTTTGGTTGCCCGCGAGAGGTACAAGAGTCAGCAGGATACTATCAACCGGATCCTCAAATTCTTGGCCAGTGTCTTTGGGCGCGCAACTGATCATGACGGGAAGGACATAGACGGTCATGGCGCATCGACACCCCTTGTCGTCCGCCGAGGTCAGCGCCTGCTTATCGGCAACGGTACTGAGAACAACAAGCACAAGGGTGTGGAGGTCGTGGAGGTGGAGGATGACGAGGTTAAGAGCATGCAAGATGCAATACTCACCGACGAACAACAGGAGAGACCACGTGAGTGGAGTCTCTGTTTCATATCACCGCTTACCCTTCGCTATCAGTCCCTTTCGCTCAGATTGTCGCTTCTTCTGTCAAATCACCGAGTGTTACATCATCTCCATTATTTGGTCCCTCTCCTCCGCCTTCGTCCTCGGGGACAAACTTTCACGACCGCGCATCGGGAACTCTTACGGCCCCTACGTGGTCGCACGGCCCCCCAAATTCCACTATCCCAACGCCTAAACCTGCTTTGTCCTCGACTACCAATCATTCTGCACTTGAGTTGCACCGACTACAATCCGCTCACAATACATCTTCGCCACCACCACCGACCCAGGACCAAATCATGCAAGTCGCCTTCCAGCAGTTGTTGCAGTCTCCCGGCCAGGTGCAACGTCTTTTGCAACTCCTCTCTTCTAGTTCCACAAACGGATCCGCACCGATATCAACACCCATCACCGGCACTGCACAGTCTGGTCCATGGACACCGCCCGCGTCCTTGGACTTCCCCCAACTTGCACAACTCGCGTTATACGACAATAGCATTAGCGGGGCCTGCACTAATGCGCTCACATTCGACAGCAAGGACACCGTCGGCCCCAGCACGACCCAGCTAGCAGACGACCAGGCACGACTCGCGCGCTCATATCACGATGCAAGTGACATTGATGCAGATGTGGACGTGCTGCAGGATAATATCAACGCTCTGATCGAGAACATGGGTCTCGACCCCGCGCTCACTAACACCTCGACCGCCTCTACACACTCTCCACCAGTTCCGTCGTCGGAAGGGATCCCCCCTGCGCAGACAGCAGCAGACTTTGACTTTGAAGCGTTCTTGACGGCCTTTGCGAACGTGCAGGAGGGCGAGGGCGGAGCCCCAGACGCTAACGACAAAATATCCGTGTCGGGATCAGCCGCGCCTGGGTCTGGTTCGGCACCAGGGACAGGGGCAGGTGCGACGAATGTGTTCTCGGAACAGCCGGTTGTCGTAGGACGCAAGAGGACGTCGGACGTTGCGGAGCTCGCGCTTCCGCTGCCGGAACTATCGAAGGCTGCTACGACAGCTGGTGAGCCACCACGCGTGAAGCGGAACAAAAAATAGGGCGGTCCCGTCATGGTGAAGCGGTGTCTTCTCTTCTCTCGGCTCCTACGTCCTTGCACATCAAGATTCATCAGCGTTGGCTTTATTGGCGCTATCGTGGTCCGACTGGTCAGGCATTGTTGTCACTTCTGGCACCCGCATCAACGTCTCAAACCCCGTATAGGTATCTATCGATGCGGCAGTCGCGCCATTAGTGAATACGTCCATCACTATATCGCAAGTCTATTTCATCGAAACAAGTCCTAGGAGTGCCAAAAAGTCGATTTTTTTGCGGAGCAGACCTCAATAGCAGTTCCTGTTGTATCTGTATCTTGCCGTGTATCTTGGTCAGACATACAAGTAATGGTCACCAAAAGTGACAGATTCTATGCAGCTTCGGTCATGCATGCACTGCCGTGATGGTGCTCAAAGGCGTCACAACAATTGGTTGTCACCTGTCCGAGGAGTAAAGATAGGAGGGGGCAGGTATCCGCGCAGTAGATAAGGCAGAATTAGATGAAGAAAGGGGAAACTTTGGGAAAAAAGGAGACAAAGTTAGAAAGAGGGGTAGGGTGTGTACGAATCGTATATTCAATTTCAATAAGTGCGAACACATGTGAAAGCCAAAGGGGAAAAATTGGGAGCAGAAGCCAAGTCGAAGTAATGAAAACCGGGAAAAGGCAAAAAGTAAATAAAGTTATTCAAATAACGAGCGTGTTTCCGCAGATACAAACAAGCAGAGAGATAACGGAAAGAGACTAGGAGATAAACCTGTCAATGACTCAGAGGAACTTTCGGCGGAAGTGGGGGTGGAGACAATGGTGAAGACGACCCATGGCCATTCGTGCGTGCATCGACGCCTGCACCTGCAGTGCGGCCCGGGGTCAATTCCCAACCGGCCATGAACGGCGACGTTGGGCGCAACAACTCAAAAGTGTCATCATCACCGAGTGCGAATGCGTCTGCTCCGGCAGTAGTCACAGAGGGCAGGACTGAGGCTGTCGCAATCGTCGTCTTATCTGCGCTCGCTGATAATTGGCCATTTGCCAGCTCGTCCTGTAACCGCGCGTTTTCCTCTGCCGTTTCTTGGATGTATGATGCTGGCGGGCGGGGTAAAAGTGGTGGAGGTGTAGGGGAAAGCTCTCCTGAAGATGGGGTAGCTCTCGGGGATGAATGGTATTCCTGTTGACTCTGTGGAGAAACGGGAGGCGATGATACTGACCGCCCCTCAGCCTCGTATTTCGCCTTCAGTAGCGCCTTCTCCTCTACTGCACTCAGCATGCGAGGCAGGCTAGGCAGTGCAGGATTAGAAGGGGGCACAGGAGGGGAGCGTGCACGTAGATGTGGCGATAGTCCAGATTGCGCGGCTGGCGGTGTGGGTTGCCACGGTGGTGGCAGTCCACTGCCCGTGGTTGAGCCCAGCGGACCAGAGCCGTTGATGCCTGGGTGTGGTGTTCCCGTCGCAGTGTAGTAGTCTGCTGGTGAGCTGGTGGTAGGACTCGCCGGTGGAGGCGGCGCTGCCGACTGTTGCCCGGCAGCGGCACGTTCACGCGCCTCAGAGGCGATGCGGTACCGCTCTTTCTCTGATATCTCTTCTGGTTGGGAAAACTCCGGGTTCGGGACCCACGGGGGCGGGAGTTCGTCAGGAGCAGGCCCCGAGGGGTTTTTAAGGTCACGGCTGGAGTATGGCTCTATGGTTGAGTCATGTTGCAAGCCAGATGACGTAGAAGACATCATTTCGTTCGAGGGACCAAAATTGGCCTCTTGATGTCGTTGGACAGCTCTCGTTGCGTCGTGGTAACGTCTCAGCATCTCCTTCTCCTCTGCCGCTGTTAGCAGACGAGAGGGCGTGGGCGTCTGTGATCCTGGGGATGGCGCAGATGGAGATGTGGTGACGGTCGCTTGCCAGCTGGGCTTGTTGACAGAGGCCATTGCGTGGGAGTACAGGGCAGCGCCAGCTGATATGACAGGCGGACGTCCCGTGCTAACTCCGCTGCGGGATGAGTCACGTGAGGCCATGCGACCGTGGGTGGCACCGGTATTATCATTCAAGTCTTGCGTCGCGTAGCGCTGTACAATGCGAGCGTTGTTCTGCGCTTGTGTAAATAGGCGGATTTTCTCCTCTTCTGCGGTAGCCCATCGCGTAGTATCTATCTGTGGTGCAGCTGAAGGGATGGACGATTGCTGGCTACCCTGAGTCGGACGTCCGTTCGCTGACTGCAACGAGGGTCAGCTCGTCCAGCGATCGACTGGCTTTAGAGACGCACTCGAACACTCTCAGCACGATCCGGACCACCCTGAACGCGCTCCACTCTTGCTTTGGCGTCTTGATATAATATGGCCTTCTCCTCTTCTGCAGTCGGCCATGCTCTCTGTTGCGGGGCCTGGGTCTGCGAAGGTGTCTCTGTGAGACCAGGCGTATTGGTGTGCGGAACGTCCTCAGGAATTTCATTATCCGTCATATTGGTGACAGTAAAGCGGTTGGATGCGGGTACCGTGCTACCCGTTCGAGAGCGCCGCCTGTGTGAGGAGCTATTGGGTTCGGACTGCGATTGAGCTTGCTGGTCCTCGCCCTCTGAACTTGGCCGTGCAATGAAGCCCATCTCGTCCGGAGGGGCTGGAGGACTTGTGCTACCGGGCATAGTACTCGTCAGTCGGGAATCCTTGACATGATTTTGCGATGGTGTGTATGGGTAGCCAGTAGCAGTAACAGTGGCCGCTTGGCTGGCACCTGGGGCCGAACGTGGGTGAGTACTCGTGGTTGTCATGGGGCTCACGGGTATCACGGGCTGCTGAAGACTCAAGCTTGGAGCAATACCGATACGACTGGGTGAACGGGATCAGGGCCTAGGCGAGTGAATGGGTGCTCGAAGGCTACTTACCGAACCGCTTCTGCGGAAACGTATCTAGGCGCCTTAAGTGAGCGGGAGAATGGGCAGCAATGACTCGCGCGGGCTCACCGTGGCCAGTTGGACACGATCACTGGAAGCTCCATGATCAGGGGTTTACCGGTACCCATCAACGCCTTGACAACAAGTACATATGTAATATCAATATGGCGTGCAGATGTGAGCGTTGTCGTGGTGTGAGTCTGCGGCACCATCACCGTGAGCTCCGAACGATGGACCTGACCGCTGTGCATCGTCATGTTGACGAGAACTTTCTGCTCGCCGATGATGTTGATTTTGACCTGAGGCGCGCCACTTTTCCCAGTAATGTGTGGACCAGCACGGAAAATGGTAGTTTCCTTGAGCGTAAACTCGAAGCCGCGTAAAATGGTAGTTTGAACACTGTCAGAGCGGATTGCCGCGTGCACCACGACGCGATCACCCGGGCCATGGCAGTTTTGTGATCGGTCAACGGTGAGCGTTACCGCATCCTGAGTGAGGTGGCGCGACTCGTGCTGTTGGAAGACTGGCCAAGTGGAGTGAAGTTCATGTTTGTCGATGACGATTGGGGTAGTGGAAGACAGAATGATGGGCTTGTTGCGCCGGAAGAATCCGCTAAACGAGAGTAAAGCCGGAAAAGAGGTGAGGGTTCAAAGGCCGGTTATGGGCACCGAAGGGGATACGTACGACTTGCCTTGGATGCAAACTCGGCCCACGAGTTCATACTTGATACCCGCTTGAGAGAACCATAAATCAGGGGAGCTCCAAAAGGGTCCAGTGATGGGACGTACCACCGTTTTCGAGCGCGAGAGTTGGGGGAATAGACTCCGGTATTCGAATGTAAAAAGGAATATCTTGCTGATTGGGGTGTGTGTATGTGTTAAGCCGTGGCGAGAAGAGAGCGGCAATAAGGGGGCGTACGCTGTGCAGCATACTGTACTCTTCGCTAGACTGGAAGAGATTGATGGGGCTCTGGCCGACAAAGTCGTAGTACGCATTTGGAGGGGAACCAGGGAGGGTCTCAATCTTTCGAAGTTCGATGCGAACGTACTTAGCCTTAACGCCTTGAGGGCCCAAACGGACCTCGATGGCCTAATTGAGGAGCGGAGAGCTGAGACGGGAAGACAAGATGACACCAGGCGAAACTGACCCCTTTGACAGCGGCTTGAGGTCGATCGGGAGCCCCTGGAGGAATACCGGGGTAACCTATGATGGAAGAAATATGTAAGGGAGATGGGGACCGTCAAAGATGAGCTGACCTTGGACAAAATCGATGTTTGGCGGAGGGCGAAGTGTTCTGTGGAGTGAGATGAGCTCGGTAAAGTGGAAAAATATAAGAGATACAAACAGTTTCGCCTGAGACATGGGATGGGATATGGGAAGGCGAGTGAGATAGTTGGAAGAGAGATAAAGCTCGATAAAGGCTAAAGGCCAAGGGAAGGGAAAGGAAAGGAAAGGAACCACTGATGAGCCACGCTACGGGCCCGGGCGTGACGCTGAGCAAGCAGGCACGCTGCCGGCCCGGTCTATCCGTAGCGCAGGACATCGAAAAATGAACAAGGCCAGCGGTATCAAGTTAATCTATTGTTAATCTAGGTTGGTCTAGGTAATAGAGTCGAAGGTATGTGAAGTTGAGCTCTGGACAGCGACTCATACGTATTTTGAAAACCATGGAATCAGAGACTGCGCAATCGTATAACTGAACACGAGCTTCGGCCCCACAATCAAGATCTGGGTGACCAGTCAGCGCTGAACTATACATAACATGACTGGGCCATGATTCCATACTTTAGGCGTGAGTCCCTTGAAGAGTGCCATGGCACCCTCATCACGCAGTAGGTCGCGCACGATAGTCACTCCGCGTGTCCTTTGCTCAAAATTCGCATTCTGAATGCGCGTTTTGATAGTATCGAGGGGTGCTGCGACAGTGATAGACGCGACAGCACCCGCTACGGAAGCGACAAAGTTCTGCATCCATGTTGCCTTGCTGTAGTCTGAGACGCCGAGGACATAATCCTTCGTGGCTGCGCTGGCGCCAAAAAGCTGCCCACTCGCTCGTCAGTGCCAGGTAAAGCAGCAGGTGAGGGGGAGGGGGGGGAAGAGGACAACGTACCGCGAAGGAGCCTGGAGCGTTGCGCGCGACCGTCCAACCCCAGCCCCGGTACAGCGTTGTCCCCTCCTCCATGAAGATGCGGATGGCCCCACGGCCGCGGAATGCGTCAGGATTGACCTGGCGCTTAATCTTGAGCGCGTCGAGTGGGAGGAGAACTACCTCGCCGATACCCGTCAGGCTGCCGGCAGTCGCCTGCATCATCATCTTTCCCTTCCGTTCGCCGAATGCGTTCGTGTAACTCGTCTTGTAGTTCCGCGTAAGCAGATCATTGAACCATGGCTGGCCACCAAACTTGTAGATCCGTTGTGAGACTTTGTAGCCCGCGGCATACCCGAGACCAGGGAAGAGCGAGAATAGCTTGCGCCCCAAGGGAGCTGTGGAGTACTCACGGAAAATGGTCGAGGAGAGCGTGGAGAGTGAGACCTACCAAGTCAAGTCATCGACATCTGGACGAATAGTAAGAAAGTAGATACCTTGGCTTTGCTACTCATAAGACGTTTCGCAATCGTGTCGACCGGGTGGAAGATGAGTAGCTCCGCGATGCCTACAATTGCCCGAACATAGTGGCTCGTCAGCCCCCGCTCTAGTGATTGCCTTGGCCGTGAAGTTTGCGACGGAACACATACCGGAGGTGCCAGATCCAAGGATGCGCGCCGTTCCTGATTCTTTTCCCTTGACGGCAAATGTGGGGGACATCCTGGTCGGCTTTTGGGGGGCGGACGTGGCTGACGCTGAATTAGAACCAGACTAAGACTAAGAGCACACATATTTTTCGGCTGGATAGTCTGCCTTATATAAGCAGTCTCCGCCTCACGCGCTTGCAATTTCCGCGACAGCATTACTGTACGTAGAGTACTCCTAGAGTACACTGAACCTCAAACACCGCAGACAGCACACATACACATCCAACAATTCCCATAGGTATTTCCCTAATACTCCACTAAAGGGATGACCTTTCCTGTAATCAGACGGATTAGCCTGGTTCTCCAAGCTTTCCATCGTCCGACGGAAGACTTACCCACGGTGTACGGGTCTTGTCGCTTACGGGTTTTTCCAAGGAGTTCGACATCATAGCTGTCAAAGAAAGAATACGTGGCTGTGGAAAATAGGTCATCCCGTTTCGGTAAGGGGAGGAATGACGCACGCATACTATCTGCCTCTTCCTCCTCGTCGCTCACTGGCACATTCCCATCAATCCTCCGTCCGGTCTTTGAGTCCCGGAGAACGCCTGCATGATCTACGAATGGTTCTGGTCGCTCATTCGCAGCACGAACGAGTGCAACGAGTACACGTTGCACCTCTTCGAGGTATCCCTGGAGTGTGCCCAAGAAGCGGCGCGTCTGCAGGTGCTTCGATGCCGCACATACGGATAACCCATCGTCCTTGATGATATACCCTAGACCGTACCCATCTGCAGTGACTGGACCGAATCCGAACAGGCGCAGCGCAGGGTTACCGCAGTTTGACGTGGAGAGAATTGACGTGCCGAGGGTCGACCAACCGCTGTCGCGGAATAGCTCTGGAAGCGCCGACGCACCCAACGAGTTGACGCTCGCATCCGCGCTCGTCTCGAGTTCACGGCGAAGGAGACAGTAGAGGGCATAGAGAT
>Ga0137397_10002203_pt1 | contig 13666 bp, 14 predicted proteins | sample czorhiz116metaG_FD_106658 | JGI IMG/M metagenome (GOLD analysis project Ga0137397, IMG submission 106658) | Vadose zone soil microbial communities from Angelo Coast Range Reserve, California, USA - czorhiz1.16 metaG | ecosystem: Environmental > Terrestrial > Soil > Vadose zone | place: USA... | reverse complement strand
GTGGTCTTCATGTGGCCGCCTCTCTCATCTTTCCCTCGTTGTTCAGGGACGGAGTTGGCACCGAGCGGGTCTCCGCCGGTTGCCGAGGCTTCATCGGGCCGTTCCCTCAGCCTCTCTGGATGAAAGGGATCGCGTCTGAACTGGTTTGCCGATGCTAGCACGTACACTCGCACCGCCCATGACGGATCGCCTCGTCGACCTCACGCTGCGCGCGTTCAGCGATCAGCTCGCGTCGGACGCGCCCGTCCCGGGTGGCGGCAGCGCCGCCGCGTACGCCGGAGCGGTCGGCGCCGCGCTCGCGGCGATGGTCGCTCGCATCGCGTCGAAGAAGGCGGACGACGAAGCGGTGCGCGACTACATCGTCGAGGTCGACAACCTGCGCGCCGATTTCCTGCGTCTCGTCGACGACGACAGCGCCGCATACGCCCGCGTGGCCGAGGCGATGAAGCTCCCAAAGACGACCGACCAGGAGAAGGCTGAACGCACCGAACGCGTGCAGGCCGCGCTGCTCGCGGCGTCGCGGGTGCCCCTGGAGATCGCCAAGACCAGCCGGCGTCTCCTGGACGCCTGCGAGCGCGGGCTGCCGAAGGCGCCCGCCGCGGCGGTCTCCGACATCGGCGTGGGTGCGCTCATGGCCGAGGCCGCGCTCCGCGGGGCCGCGATGAACGTGATGATCAACCTCTCGTCGCTCAAGGACCGCGGCCAGGTCAAGGCGCTCTCAGAGGATCTCGACCGCGCCGTCGAGGGCACCGATGCGCAGCGCAAGAGGATCACCGACTTCGTCGAGTCGCGCATCGCGCGCTGATGCGTCTCCTCCATGGGCGGCCCCTGGCGGAGAAGGTCAACGCGCGCTCGCGCGAGCGGATCACAGCGCTGGCCGCTCGTGGCGTCACCGCGCGGCTGGTGGTCGTCTCCGTCGGCATCGACCCCGCCGCCAGCACCTATCAAGAGCGGCTCATGCGGTCGGGCAAGAGCCTGGGCATCGACGTACAGGTCGCGGCGTTCCCCCGCGGTACGAGCGAAAGCGAGGTGGTCGAGCGCATCGTTGCGCTCGGCGCCGATCAGTCGGTGAACGGCATCCTGCTCCTGACCCCGCTCCCCCTCCCGCTCTCTGAGTCGCGCCTCGTCGATGAGATCCCGCCCGAGAAAGATGTCGAGGGCGTCCACCCGTACAACGTCGGCCTGGTGCGGGCTGGCCGCCCGCGCTTCGTCCCATCGACCGCCGACGGCATCGTCGAGCTCCTGAAGTTCCATGAGGTCCCGCTGCGGGGAGCGAGAGCGGTTGTCATCGGCCGCAGCCCAGTGGTGGGTCGCCCGACCGCGACGCTGCTGACCAACGAGGACGCGACGGTCACCGTGGCGCACAGCCAGACGCCGGACATCCCGTCGATCACTCGTGCGGCGGCCATCGTCGTGGTGGCAGTGGGCAGGGCTGGATTCCTGACCGGCGAGATGCTCACGCCTGGCGTGACCGTCATCGACGCGGGCATCAACGTCACACCCGCGGGTCTGGTCGGCGATGTCGATGTCGACAGCGTGTCGGCGGTGGCCGCCGCGCTGAGCCCGGTGCCCGGTGGACTCGGTGCGGTGACGACAGCGCTGCTCCTCCGCAACGTCGTTCGCGCGGCTGAGGAGCAGAACCCACCAGGGCCGTCCGCTTGACGCGAGGTGCGCGGTGGATCGTCGCGTGTACTTTCGCGGCTGCCGCGCCCGTCCCCTTCGCGTGTGACGCGGGACCGTTGAAAGCAGCGGTCGCTTTCGGAGTCCTCGTCGGCGCGGCGCAAGGGCTCGCGATCGCCGCGCCGTTGCCGAGGCGCGTGCTATGGGCTGTCGTCACATGCGTTGGCTCGTGGGCCGCGTATCCCTTTGGGCTGTTGGCTGGGGTCGTTGCCGCCTTCGGCGTTGTCTCGATCGCGGTAGTCATTCCCGGGGCTGGTGAATTCGTGAAGGGCGCAGGCCCGTTACTCGTGGCCGCCCCGATCGGAGGACTGGCGGGCGGTGCACTCGTTGGCGGTTTCCAGGCTGGCCTTGTCCGCGATGCGCGGCGTTGGATCGTTCGCAGTGCTCTGGGCGGTGTTGCCCTCGTCGCGACGGCGGCGATCGTGCTCTACGGATCCGCTGCCGGTCACTGCGCAGAGCTCCCGATCGCGGCTCTGACGCTGCTGTCTGGACTGTCCGGCGCGTTTTATGGATGGCTAACTGCTGGGTACGCGCCGCTCGCGCCGCCGCTCTAGAGGCGGACCACCGGCGGCTTCGCGGGATCCTCGAAGTGCTGTGTGTTGATGAAGCGCACCTTGCCCATGCGTCCGTCGAGCAGGATCGTGTGCGTGCGCGCGCCATGCGCGAAGAAACGCACGCCCTGCAGCAGCTCGCCGTCGGTGACGCCGGTCGCGACGAAGCGGATGTCCTTCCCGCTCGCGAGGTCCTCGGTGCGATAGATCCGCTTCTCGTCCGCGATGCCCATCTTCTTCGCGCGGGCGCGTTCCTCGTCGTTGCGGAACTTGAGGCGGCCGAGGATCTCGCCGCCGATGCACTTCAGCGCGGCCGCAGCAAGAACGCCCTCGGGTGCACCACCGATGCCCATCACCGCGTGGAGGTTCGTGCCGGCGACGGCGACCGAGAGGGCGGCGATGACGTCGCCGTCCTCGATGAGGTGGATGCGCGCGCCGGCGTCGCGGACGGCCTTGATGAGCTTCTCGTGACGCGGCCGGTCGAGGATGACGATAGTGAGGTCATCGACCTCGCGACCGAGCGACTGCGCGATGATCTTCAGATTCTCGCTGACCGGCTTATCGAGATCGACCTTGCCCTTCGCCGGCGGGCCGACCACGAGCTTCTCCATGTACGTGTCCGGCGCATGGAGCAGACCCCCGTGCTCGGACACGGCCATGACCGCGATCGCGTTCGGCCGTCCCTTCGAGACGAGGTTGGTCCCCTCTAGCGCGTCCACCGCGATGTCGACCTCGGGACCGTCGCCGCGGCCGACCTTCTCCCCGATGAAGAGCATGGGCGCCTCGTCGCGCTCGCCCTCGCCTATGACGATCGTCCCGTTGAACGAGACCTCGCTCATCGTGCGGCGCATCGCGTCCACCGCGGCGGCGTCGGCGTGGGTGTTGTCGCCGTGGCCGAGCCAGTGCGCAGACGCGATCGCCGCGGCCTCGGTGGTGCGCACGAGCTCAAGGATCGGCGTGCGGTCAGCGGGAATCGCGGGACCCATCGCGCTACACGCTAGCCACTTCGCCCGGCCCGTGCCATGACCGCGCGCGCGGCCGCGGCCTCGATGAGCGGCAGCGGATCGCGCATCGCCTTGTCGCGGCCCGCGGCGCTCGACGCGAGCGTCTCGATGCGCTCGATGCCCGCGTCGCGCATCGCCTGGTGTCCGTCGCCGAGCAGTCCGGCGACCGCGACCACCGGGATGCCGCGGGCGCGCGCCGCGACGGTGACGGCATGCGTGAGCTTGCCGTAGATGCTCTGACCGTCGATGCGGCCCTCGCCGGTGATCACGAGCGCGACGCCATCGAGCCGCCGCTCGAAGCCGACCGCCTCGAGCACGAGCTTCGCTCCCGAGACCAGGCGCGCGTCGAGGAACGCGACCAGACCCGCGCCGAGGCCGCCCGCGGCGCCGGCGCCGGGCACGTCGCGGACCGGTCGCCGCACGAAGCGCTCGAGCACGTCGGCATAGCGCGCGAGCGCGGCATCGAGCTCTTGGACCATCTCGGGCGTCGCGCCCTTCTGCGGCCCGAACACCGCGCTCGCGCCCTCGGGGCCGAGGAGCGGGTTGCGCACGTCGCAGGCGACGTCGATCGCGGGACGCACGAGACGCGGGTCGGTCTGGCCGTCGATGCGCGCGAGGAGTGCGAGGGCCGCGCCGCCTTCAGGAAGCTCGTTGCCCTCGCGATCGAAGAACGTGTAGCCGAACGCGCGCGCCATTCCCGCGCCGCCGTCGTTCGTCGCGCTGCCGCCGATACCGATGACGATGCGGTGAGCGCCGCTCATCGCCGCGGTGAGGATCAGCTCGCCCGTGCCGCGCGTCGACGTGATGCGCGGATCGCGCTCGTCCTCGCGCAGCAGCGGCAGTCCGTTCGCCGCGGCCATCTCGACCACCGCGGTCGTGCGATCGCCGAGCACGCCCCACTCCGCGTCGATCTCGCGGAGCAGCGGATCGTGCACGCGCGCGGTCCGCAGCTCGCCGCTGGTCGCGCGCACCAGCGCGCGCACCGTGCCCTCCCCCCCGTCGGCGAGCGGGAGCTCCACTGTCTCCGCATCCGGCCAGACCGTGCGGACACCGCGCGCGATCGCCGCGGCCACCGCGACCGCGTCGGCGCTGCCTTTGAAGGACTGGGGGGCGATCAGGACCCGTGGCGCGGCGCGCGCGGGCACGCGGGGAATGATATTCAGGCAACGTTCGTTGCTGAATCGGCAGGCCTGTGCCCTTCGGGCACGCCGCAGTAGTTAGGCTGGAGGGCAAGTGACCCTTTCCACGAGTCCAGACGCGGGCTGTACCACGCGCGTCCCCAGTGAAGTCTCTCCGGCATGGAGCGCCATCGCCGCCAGGCGATCGCCCAACAGCATCTTCCTCACACCGGAGTGGACCGAGGTGGCGCGCAGACACGACCACAGCGAGCCGATCACTCTCGCCGCCGGCGATCCCCCCGTTGCCATCGCCGCGCTCGCACGCTCGGCCGATGGCACCGTCCGCTTCGCGGGCGGCGAGCTCACCGATGAACAGGACGTCGTCGCGTCGCCTGCGGACGCGCGTGGTGCGGCGGTCGCGGTCGCGCGATGGATCGCGAATGAATTCGCGCCGCGCGTGCTCCTCGAATACGTCCCCGAGGATGTGCCCACGCTCGAGGCGATCGCGGAGACGCTCGGCGGCTCGGGCTACCGCGTGACCCGCGAACGCCTCGTGACCAGCCCGCGCATACGACTGCCCACCGACTTCGCGACGTACGTGCAAGGCCTCGGCAAGAAGGAGCGCCACGAGCTGCGGCGCAAGCTGCGCCGCTTCGAGAGCGCGCCCGGTACGGGCTTCCGCTGGGCGACCGAGCGGGAACGCCCTGCGGCCCTGGATCGTTTCTTCGCTCTGCATCGCCTCTCGAAGGGCGAGAAGGCCGCGTTCATGACCGCCGAGACCGAGGCCTTCTTCCGCGACATCGCCGACGCGCTCGCGCCGATCGGCCGTCTCCGACTGGGTGTCGTGCGCGCGCACGACGAGGACGCCGCGGTGCTGTTCGCGTTCGCGTACGGCGACACGCTCGCGCTCTACAACGCCGCGTACGATCCCGCGCTCGGCTCGCTCTCGCTGGGCATCGCGAGCCACTCTTTCGCGGTGCGCGACGCGATCGCGCAGGGCTTCAAGATCTACGACCTGCTCCGCGGCGACGAGCCGTACAAGTACGACCTCGGCGCACAGGACCGCTGGCTCTGGCGTCTCGAGGCGGTGCGGGCGTGAGACGGGTCGCGATGTTGTCGGTTCACGCCTGCCCGATGGCGAGGCTCGGCGGGCGCGACTCCGGCGGGATGAACGTGTACGTGCGCGAGCTGGCGCGAGAGCTCGGCAGGCGCGGGACGGAGGTCGACGTCTTTACCCGATGGCGCGAGAAGGACGACCCGCGGATCCAGTCGCTCGGCGAGAACGCGCGTGTCATCCACATCGCCTCCGGGCCGATGGGCTACTGGCCGAAGATGGACGTCTACGAGCACCTCGACGAGTTCACGACGAAGCTCCAGGAGCACGTCGCGGCCGAGGGCAAGCGCTACGACCTCATCCACTCGCACTACTGGCTCTCGGCCGAGGTCGCGCGCGCGGTCGCGCCGCGGTGGGGCATCCCGCGTGTACAGATGTTCCACACGCTTGGTCTCGTGAAGCGCGAGGTCATGGACGAGGACATCGATGGCGAGAGCGACGTCCGCGTCGCGATCGAGAGGCGCGCGGTGCGCGAATCCGCGGCGGTGACCGCCGCGAGCCAGATCGAAGTCGGCGAGCTGCTCGATCTCTACGACGCGGATCGCGAGAAGCTGCACATCATTCCCTGCGGCGTGGACCCCAACGTCTTCCGCCCGATGCGCCAGGCCGACGCCCGCGAGGCGCTCGGTCGCGACCAGTGCGAGCGCATCGTCCTGTTCGTCGGTCGCATCGAGCAGATAAAGGGCATCGACGTGCTTCTGCGCGCGCTCGGTCTGCTCTTCTTCCGTCACCCCGAGCTGCGCAACGATGTCTGCCTGCTCGTGGTCGGCGGCGCGCTCGACGCGAGCGACGACGGGGACGAGACGGAGAAGATCCTGGAGCTGCGGCGCCTCGTGCATCAACACCGCATGGAGGCGAACGTGAGCTTCGTGGGCTCGATGGATCAACAGCGCCTCGCGCTCTTCTACGCGGCGGCGGATGTCTGCGCGGTCCCGTCGCTCACGGAGTCGTTCGGCCTGGTCGCGCTCGAGGCGATGGCCTGCGGCACGCCGGTCGTCGGCACTCGGGTCGGTGGGCTGCAGACCGTCATCGAGGACGGCGTGTCCGGGCTCCTCGTCCCGGCCGGCGACTACCAGGCGCTCGCGGAATCGATCGCGCAGGTGCTCACCGACCATCGCCTGCGGATGCATCTGGCGCACGGCGCGCGCGACCGCGCCGAGCACTTCACCTGGCGCAGCGTCGGCGACAAGATCGAGGCGCTCTACGGCAAAGTGCTCGCCGGCGCGTCGAAGGTCCAGGTCTAGCGGATGCCCGACAAGACGTTCCCGGTGCCGAAGCGCGCCATGGCCGTCTATGCCCACCCCGACGACGTGGACTTCGGCTGCTCGGGGACGCTCGCGGCGTGGATCGAACGCGGCACGCACGTGACGTACTGCGTGATCACGAGCGGACAGAAGGGCACGTGGGATCCGAAGATGACACCGAAGCAGATGGCGCAGCTGCGCGAGCGCGAGCAGCGCGCCGCCGGCGAGGCGATCGGCGTCAAGGGTTTCGTGTTCCTCGGTCATGAGGACGGCGAGCTCGAGGTGTCGATGAAGCTGCGCGAGGAGGTGTGCCTTGCGATCCGCCAGCACAGGCCCGACGTCGTCTTCACGAACGATCCGTGGGGTCACTACCAGATCCATCCCGACCACCGCGTCGCCGGCTGGAGCGGCCTCGACGGCGTGATCGCCGCGCGCGACCACCTCTTCTTCCCTCACCACCTCAAGGCCGGAAAGCTCAAGAAGCACCGCGTATCGCGCGTGCTCCTCTTCGGGTCCCGCGAGCCGAACATCTGGTTCGACATCAGTGGGACGCTGGACAAGAAGATCAAGGCGCTCCAGTCACATGAGTCGCAGGTCGGCAGGCACGAGAACTTCCCCGAGCGCATCCGCGCGATGACCAAGAACGCGGGCGCGGCCTGGGATCTGCCGGCCGCGGAGGCCTTCCGCTACCTCGAGCTCGGCTAGTCTCGTCGCCGTGAAGACGGCCCTGTTAGTGCTGGCCGTGACGGCGATCGCGGTCGGCGGTATCAACTTCCTCTGGTTCATAGCCGAGTCCGACGCGCTTCGCGGCGACGCGGTGAACGGATACGTCGCCAACGGCCTGTACTTCGTCTGTGCGCACGGGTCGTGTCACGAAGTCGCTCGCGAAACATGGGAGTGGAGCCGACTGCACGCGCTGTCGTTGGTCGTCACGCATCCACTCGCAATGATCGCGATGGCATTCGTGCTCTTCCGTTATGGGTTTCCGATGTTCATGGGCACGCGCCTGAGTGAGTCGACCGCGCGCGTGTCGTCCGTCGAGGCGTCTGGACCTCGACTCATGGCGATGCGATGCGGAGGGATCGTCGGCGAGGTGAACTTCACATCACCGCTGCTCGGCGTAGCGGTGTTCCCCGCAGGTGTGGTCATCAGGCCGATCCTGATGAGCCCAGTCGTCGTGCTTGGCTCAGAGATCCGCAAGACGACCGCGACGAGGAGGTTCCTGGCATCGCGCTTCGAGATCGAACACGCTGCCGTCGATGCTCCGTCGCCGATCGTCTTGTACCTCCGCCAGCAGAGCGTGCTCGCCAGGGCGATCAGCTCAGTCGCCAAGGGCGCCTCAGAGGCCCCGTCCACCTCGCTCGCTCCAGCGCCAGCCCAGCGACAGGACCCCCTGCGAAGACCGTTCATTCGCATCACGGCGATCTCCAACATCGTCATCGGCGCCGGACTCGCGATCTTTGGAGCGACTCAGCTCGGCACGACCGGCGTCTTCGGCGTGGTCTTGGTGCTTGTTGCCGCCCTATTTATCGCCACTGGCGTGTGGCGAATGCTGAGAACACGCTAGCGACGAGAGTCAGGCGTGAACGAGACACCCCTCGGCGGCAATCTCAACGATGCGGTCCGCGTCGGCGACACGGTGCGCCGCACTTCCGGGCCGTGGACGCCCGCGGTGCACGCGCTGCTTCGCTATCTCGAAGAGCAGGGCTTCCCCGCCCCGCATCCGCGCGGATTCGATCAGCAGGGACGCGAGGTCCTCGAGTACATCGACGGTGAGGCGCATTCGGGCACGCTGGAGCCGCTCCCCGACCACGTCATGGCCGATGCGCATGTGGCCGACGCGGGGCGGCTGCTCCGCCGTTATCACGATGTCGTGGCGGGCTTCCGGCCACCGCCGAACGCTCGGTGGCGCCTGGTCGCGCCGACCCCGTACGAACTCATCTGCCACAACGATTGGTCGCCGTGGAACGCGCTGATGCGCGGCGGCAAGCTCGAGGTGATGCTCGATTGGGATCTCGCCGGACCGGGCACGCGCCTCTGGGACATCGCCAACGCCGCGTATTGTTGGGCGCCGCTCTTCACCTCCCATTTCTCGGTCGAGATCTCCGAGCGCGCGCGGCGCCTGCGTCTCTTCCTCGACGCGTACGGGCTCGACGACCGCTCGGAGCTGCTCCTCACGCTGCGCATCCGGCTCATGCACGTGGGCGAGTTCGTGGCGCGCGAGGCCCAGGCCGGCGACGCGGGCATGCAGCGCCTCGTCGACATGAACGTGCCGAAGCTGATGTTCGATGACAACGTGCGCTATCTCGACGAGCACTGGTCCACGCTGCAGAACGCGCTTTAGCTGCTAGTGCTTGAAGTGGCGCCGTCCCGTGAACAGCATCGCCACGCGGTGCTTGTTGGCCGTGTCGATCATCATCGCGTCGCGGAGCGACCCGCCGGGCTGGATGATCGCGGTCACGCCCGCGCGCGCCGCGACCTCAATGCCGTCGGGGAACGGGAAGTACGCGTCCGAGGCCATGACCGCAAGGCGCGCATTCTCCCCGGCCTTGCGCACCGCGACCTCGACCGCGACGACGCGCGACAGCTGACCGGGTCCGACACCGACGGTCGCGAGGTGCTTCGCGAGCACGATCGCGTTGCTCGTGACGTGACGGACGCAGCGCCATGCGAAGATCAGATCGGTGAGCTCCTCGAGCGTGGGTTTGCGCTCGGTGACGACCTTGAAGTTGCCTTCCTCGGCGACGCTCTCGTCGGGTGTCTGGATGAGCAGACCGCCGGCGACGCGCTTCAGGTCGAGGGCGTGCGTGTCACGACGCAGGTGCTTGCCCTGCATCGCGTTCGGGACCGAGAGGATCTCGAGGTTCTTGCGCTGCTTGAGCAGCGGGAGCGCATCGGGCTCGTACCCGGGGGCGATGATCGCTTCGTAGAACGTGTCCTGCATCGCCTCCGCGAGCTCCTTCGTGACCGTACGGTTCGCGCCGACGATGCCGCCGAACGCGGACACCGAGTCGCAGATGAAGGCGCGCTGGTAGGCGGCGGTGATGTCGTTCTCCGACGCGATGCCGCAGGGGTTCTGATGCTTCACGATCGCGACGGTCGGCTGTGAGAAGTCCGACGCGATCTTCCACGCGGCGTTGATGTCGAGCATGTTGTTGAAGGACGCGGCCTTGCCGTGGATCTGCTCGGCGGCGACCATCGCGCCGTCCTCCTCGCCGCGCAGCGCGTAGAACGCGGCCTGTTGGTGCGGGTTCTCGCCGTAGCGCAGGTCGCGCACCTTGCGCAGGGCGAGGGTCATCTCGTCGGGGAACGAGATCCCCGCGTCCGTGACGAAGCGCGACGCGATCGCCGCGTCGTACGCGGCGGTGTGCGCGAACGCCTCGGCCGCGAGCGTGCGGCGCGTCTCGAGCGACAGGTGCCTCCGCTCCTTCAGCTCGTCGAGAACAGCCTGATAGCGACCGGGATTGCTGACGACTACCACGTCCTGATAGTTCTTCGCCGCCGCGCGCAAGAGCGCGGCACCACCGATGTCGATCTCGGCTTGGAGCTCCATGCCACGCTTGCCAGCGGCGGCGGCCGTCGCGAACGGATACAGGTTGACCGCGACCAGGTCGATCGGGGTGATCTTCTCGCGAGCGAGCTCGGCGACATGCGCCTCGTCATCACGCCGCGCAAGGACCGCCGCGTGGATACGCGGGTGCAGCGTCTTGACGCGGCCCCCGAGAAGCGCCGGCGAGCCAGTCTCCTCGTCGACGCCCTTCGCGTCGATCCCCTCGGCCGCTAGCGCGGCGCGTGTGCCGTCGCTCGCGAGGAGCTCCCAACCGAGATCTTTCAAGCCGCGTGCGAACGCGGCGAGGCTTGTCTTGTCATGAACGGAGAGAAGCGCTCGCACAGGCATTCCCCCTGTCAGAGGCTCATGGGATGCGAAGATCGCGTGTGCGAGTATAGACACGCAGATGCCGTTCGATCCCGGTCACTTCGTGGACCGATTCTTTCAGCCCTTCAACCCAGAGTCCCGGTTCTATTGGCCGGCGGTCTATTCGCTCCTGCTCGCCCTCCTGGCGAACATCGTCTGGTACAACTGGCGCCGCCGCGCCGTCACGCCGGCCGAGAACGCCGCGAAACCTTGGGCTTTCTGGATCAACGTCGTCTTCATCATCGTGATCGCGGTGCTCCTGTACGCGAAGGCGCCGTTCTACCTGTTCACGCTGCTGCTCGCGGTCAACAGCGCGCTCATCGTCTACATGTACTGGTTCTGGCTGCCGCCGCAGGAGGCCGCATACGAGCGCGAGCAGCGGCGCCGCCAGTACTTCCCGCAGCCGAAGAAGAAGCGCCGCCGCTAAACCCGTTCGGGCGCGCGAACGGGATCTCCGCTAGCTGTTCGGGCGCGCGAACGGAATCTCCCAGGGTCCGCGGATGCGGACGATCGCGTTCGTCAGCCGCGCGTGCTTCGGCTCGACGCCGCGCGCCAGCCGAACATCGAAGGTGACCGTGTCCGGCTCGGGGTGCCAGCCCCGGCCGAGCCAGTGGGTGGTGCCATCGAGCACGATCTTTCCCGCGCGGACGAAGCGACGATCCGCGTTCGCGACCGAGGGAGCGATCGCGCCACGCAGACCATGGCCCTGTTGCTGCCCCGGCGGGGCGAGCAGGTTGTCGACGATCTCGATCGCGTGCAGCTGCACTGGGTAGGGTCCGAACGACAGGTTCTGCCGCGTCAGCACAGGTAGGTCAAAGTCGAGCGTCGCCTCCGGATCCTCGACGACCACCGACGGCACGAGGAGCCGGAGCGCGGTTGCGTCCGCTGACACAGCGGGGAACTGCGCGTATCCGCGCGCATGCTCGGATCCCGGCTGCTGGATGGCTGTGTCGCGGCTCATCGTCTCCTCGTAGCGTCCTCCCCGATCGTCGAGGAGCACGAGGAGATCTTCACCCTTGCGCTGCATCTCAGCAGCGACGCCTCGGACGATCTGGCCCGGCGCATCGACCGCGAACTCGATCACCGTCTGATCCGTCCCGAACGCTGCACCAACGACCCGGAGCGTGATGCCGCCTGCCGTGGCCTCCGCGTCGAGATCGTGCTTCGTGAGCACGACTGTGCTCGCGAGTGGGACGAGATCGACCGGGACGTCCCACTCACCAAGTGGGCCATGCAGCGCGAGCACGACGTGCCGCTGATCTGGTGCCAGCGACGCGAACCCGATCGTCCGCGAGAACGTGCCGAACTCGTGCTGGCCGAAGCCGATGCTGTTCGGGAACTGCGTCCGCTCGTATTCGTGACCGCTCGCGTCGCGCAGCGCCGCCGTGACGTTGTGGAGCGACTGGATATCGAATGTTCCACCCAGGCAGGCCTTCTCGAGATCGGGATCGCGTACCTCGAACTGGATCTCTGTGCCCGCGTCGCTCGAGACGAAGCGAGTCACCCCGAGCGCGCGGCCGTCCCGCTCGACGACGGTCCGCGATGCTTGCGCTACCCCACGGGTCGAGCGGAACCCGAGGCCGGGCACGTAGACCTGCGACACGCCACCATTCAACTCGCTCGACCCCCACGACGGAAGCCCGGAGCTAGGGCTGGCTCGGTCGCGTCCAACGGTAGCGGTGCTCTGGCCGGCCGGTCTTGCCGTAGCGCATCGCCACCTCCACCACCGAGGACCGCGCGAGGTGGTCGAGGTAGCGCCGTGACGTGACGCGGCTGACCCCGGTACGCGCCGCGACCTCCTCCGCCGACAGGTCCCCGGCGGCCTCCCGCAGCGTTCGCGCGACGAGCGCGAGCGTCGCGGGCGCGAGGCCCTTGGGCAGCGCGACCGGCGCCGAGCCACCGCGCAGCGCCGCGTAGAGCTCGTCGATCTCGTTCTGATCGACCTCGCGCACCTGCCCGAGCCGCGACCGCGCCGCGGCGTAGCTCTCGAGCTTCTCCTGGAACGCGTTGAACTGGAACGGCTTGACCAGGTAGTGGACCACGCCGCCCTGCAGCGCGGAGCGGAGCGTCTCGACGTCGTTCGCCGCGGTGATCGCGATCACGTCCACCGGCGCGCGGCCGGTCGCGTGCAGATCGCGCAGCAGCTCGAGGCCGGACCGATCGGGGAGATAGATGTCCAGCAGCACGAGGTCGGGCCGCTCGCGCTCGACCAGCTGTAGCGCCTCGCGCGCGGTGTGTGCGACGCCGGCGACCGAGAACGAGGGGAGCCGCTCCAGAAAGCCTTTATGGATGTCCGCGATCCGGAAGTCGTCCTCGACGATGAGCGTGCGGATCGTGCTGGTCACGGCGCTCGCGCTCACGGCTGCGGCGCCGGGATCAGCGCCGTGAACACGGTGCCGCCCTCGTTCGCGACACGGACCCATCCGCCGCGCCGCTGCGTCACCTGACGGACGAGCGCGAGCCCGAGGCCGTAGTGCGATCCCCCGGCCTTTGTGGTGAAGCCTTCGCGGAAGATCTCGTCCGCGCGATGCTCGTCGATGCCCGGACCGGAATCGCGCACGCGGATCGCGGCGCCGTCCTGCTCGGCCCGGACGCTCACCTCGACCCAGCCGTTGGGACCGTGCGACGCCGCGTCGATCGCGTTGTCCACGAGGTTGCCGACGACGGTGATGAGGTCGCGCACGTCTGCGACGTCCGCGGGCAAGCGCGCGTCGGACGCGAGGCGGAACTCGACCCGGCGCTCGGACGCCAGCGCGGCTTTGGCCAGGAGGAGCGCGGCAAGTGCGGGATCGCCGATGCGCTGCTGCACGAGGTCGACGAGCTCCTGGTGCACGAGCGACGTCTCAGCGACGAAGCGGATGGCCTCGTCGAGACGGCCGAGCTCGATGAGGCCGCCGACAACGTGCAGCTTGTTGGAGAACTCGTGCGCCTGGGCCCGCAACGCCTGCGCGAGACCCCGAACCGTGTCGAGCTCGCGCAGCACGCCCTCGAGCTCGGTGCGGTCCCGCAGCGTCACGACGGCGCCGACCGGGTTCCCGC
>Ga0137397_10002202_pt1 | contig 13673 bp, 15 predicted proteins | sample czorhiz116metaG_FD_106658 | JGI IMG/M metagenome (GOLD analysis project Ga0137397, IMG submission 106658) | Vadose zone soil microbial communities from Angelo Coast Range Reserve, California, USA - czorhiz1.16 metaG | ecosystem: Environmental > Terrestrial > Soil > Vadose zone | place: USA... | reverse complement strand
GATTTGAGCAAGTCGCCATCGCCATTGGTGGGAATTACAATCTGACCGGATATGGGGACAACGTCGGCGAGATTCGGTAGTTCTGTACCCTGACCCCTCCGTCCGGTCTCGGCAGTAGCGCCTCTAATCCGGTTTCGGCAAGATGCTTGGGAATATTTGACGCCTCCACCTTTAGTCCAAACGCTGGGTTCTTGGCAAAATTACCCATAACCCACCACACATGCGAACGGTAGCCCGCAAATGCATGCTCATAGTCTTTTTGGAGCACGTCGACCGCGTAGATAGGAAAATGTGCTGCCAACCAATCGTGCGGTTTGGGGATTGCCAAAGTATCGAGAGCAGAGAGAAATGCCTCCTGATCCGGCGAGTTGACGAGGTGAATCAACTCATCCATCTGGGACTGGAGACCTGCGACTGAATCTGGATAGAGGTCTTGGTCTGGACCCTCTTTCCCTGCACCCGTGGACCCCTGACTAGCAATCCTGACGGACCACAACATCAGTAGCACTGCGCACATGCGAGAAGCTTTGCGATTCACGTTAGGTCCTCTTCGCCTTCCGCGACTGAAGGTAGCACGCGCTTTCGTTACTGCCAACGAAAGGAAAAAAACGGTCGTAACTCCTTCCATGAGACGCGTCGTTGGTGCCAGAAACTTGCCCAGACAGATTTGTTAATTTTAAAGAAATTATCAATAAGTTTACGGAGAGTCGGATAACCGGAGAACTCAATCCACAGGACGGATCCCAGTGACGCCATCAAGGATGTTGCAAAATACAAATACGGAGATAGCGATGAAATTTCTGAGCATGTATAAGTCGGTGGAAAAAAACGCTCCCCCATCACAAGAGGAAATGAACAAAATGGGGAACCTGATCGAAGAGGGGATGAAGGCCGGTTGGCTGGTTGCCACTGAGGGCTGCCTGCCAAGCGCGCTAGGCGCGCGCGTTCGCTCCACTTGCGGCCGTTCCGAATTTCGCCGAATGACACCAACTGTGCGGCCTAACTCCCGATTAGTTATGTCGGGTAACCGGAGAAGTCATCCACTCGTACGATTTGCGCGTTAATCAGGGCTTTGGAATTTTTGCCAGTTTCGCTGAATTAGTCGACAAAGTCGCAGGGGCGACAACTACTTGGTGCAATGCTGGTTCAGAAATCCGAAAACGTCTTCGGCCCAGACGTCGGATCCAAAGTAGCCAAAGCTGTGGCCGTCCCGAGGGGAGTCGCCGTAGGGGGGATAAATCTTCAGTTTGTACGTCTTGCTCACCTCGTTCATCTCTGCTGAGAGTGTCTTGCTTGGTGACAGGTCAAAATCGTTAGCGGCCTGAAAAAAGAAGATTGGTGCTTTTGCATTTCGCACTGCACGAGTCATAAGCGACTGTAACTCAGGAGCCCGCGCCCAACTCTGAGCGCCCCCCGCAGAATCGATCCCCGCACAATATCCTCCTCGTTCTACTCCCAGCACAGTTTCGATGCCACCAAACGAGTTTCCCGCCACTGCGATGCGACTCGGTTGAACGAAACTCTGTTTTCGCAACCACGCTAGGGCTGCGAACTGATCGTCCAAATGATCCGTCACCAATAACCGCACCATCGTTGCGGCAGCCGCAGAGACGCCTCCGGCTTTCTCGGCAGCCTCGATCTGGTCGCCAATATACGGACCTGCGGAGGCACTCAATCCCTGCCCCCGCCGGTAAGGTCCAAAGAATACCCATCCATGGCTTGCGAACACTGGACCGAGCGCGGCGAATGCCTCCTTACTCATCATGCCCGGCGCGCTTCCGTGGTTATAAATAACTGCGGGAAAGGGTCCAATTCCTTCGGGTTTATAGAGCACTCCGTGCAGAGTAATCTCCCCACTTGGAAATGTGACGGTTTCTGCCACAGCCAAAACTGAGAGTAAAAGCAATAGTGCGAACAGGGCGGAAAAATAAGGTTTAGTCATTTTTGTGTCAACCTAGCTCAAACCATCATTCATCGGTACTTTGTGAAGTTGGAACTGATGCTCATGTTCGCTCAGACCGACGACATGCGCAAGCAGGCCACGGACTCCAAAGTCCCGATAATTCGCGTTTTGGGTTCAGTGCGAAGGGGCAGCTGGGGTGGCACGGTAGACGGTTGTATGGGCGGGGAGGACGGCGCCGACAATGGCTCCGCTTGGGGCACCAATCACGATGCCAACAAGCGCGTAAATTCCGCGCGAGGAGCCCCCCAAGAAACCGGTCTTCGAGCCGGAGACGGCGCCAATGCCGGCCCCGATGGCTCCGCCGACTACAAGGCCGATCAGGGCATGCTCGCCGCCCTTGGGGCCGGAGGATGTCGAGACGCGGACGACATCTTCGCGTTTTACCGAGACGTTGGAGCCGTTTTCTTTAATCGTGAGCAGTTCATCGGTGACGGTGACAAATTTTCCTGCGTGGCGCTTCAAGCTGGATTCGATCACTTCGACTCCCTGGCCGGCCTTCAGGCGATTTAGGTTGGACCAGGAGCCCTGTTGCGTCTGACCACCGAGCGCGCCGGCAAGTCCGAGGAAAAGCACGAGAATCACTACAGCTCTTCGCATGGTGTCCTCCTGACGTCCTGAGCCGGAATTTCCGATTTCAAGTTTTTCCGGAATTCCATTTTGACTTCCGGGTCGGCCGATAACTTACACGCAAGCCACTGAAGGCCAGCCCGTGGAGCTGCTAGCGCTTGATTAGCGAAGCCAAATTGCACCAAAACTTGGTCCGATGATATTTCAGTTTCCGAGATGTTTTCGCGACCCTTTTTTTGGAGCAACTGGCATCTGCAGGCTTGGTGCGAACGGCAGCAGATCCAACTCTCGCGAGGACGTCCGTACAAAAAGGACGACAACGCGCATATCGAGCAAAAGAACTGGACTCACGTACGGAAGCTACTAGGCTGGGAACGCTATGACACATAAAACGCGGTCGAGGCCATGAACGACCTGTACCGCCGAGAGCTGCGCCTATGGCTGAATCTGTACCTGCCCTCGGTGAAGCTGCTGAAGAAGATTCACGTGGGATCGAAGGTGCGGCGCGTCTATGATGGCCCGAAGACCCCCTTCGAGAGGGTGGTGGCATCGAAGCAGGGGGATGCGGCGCAACTATCCATTCTGAAAGAACTGCAAAGATCTCTCGATCCGTTTCAGTTAGCAAAAGTCATCGACAGGAAACTCGAACGGATTTACCGCCTGGCGAACCGGCGGCTGAGTCCGCAAGCGCAGGAGCAGCGGGAGTCCAGCGAGGCACGAAGTAGCCGGCGAAAAGTCGGTGGAAAAGACCCTCGCTTCGCGAGCTTGGAAACCCCTTCGGAATTCCCACTTTCCCACAGCCACAACAACAACAAGCGATCTCCAGTTACATTTCAAATGGCTCGACGGGGATCGCTAGGGTTACATTCCTAGATGGTTTGACGCGGCCGCTGCGGAAATCAAATTTAAGCTGGCTGGCAAACGAACGGCGCATTCCAGGAGTTGCGTTCGACTGAATGTGCATCGTTCAGGTCGCGGGGCTGCCAGCATCCGACTGCGGGCTACGCACGAAACTCCTGCCGTGCGCTTCGGAACCGAGCCAGAGCAGCGTTGCCAGCGTTACAATCGTCACGATTTCGAACCCGGCGATCGCCCACTGATAACCGAAGCGGACGTGAAGCGAGTATTGGATCGAGTTTGTGGGTGATGCGAGCAGTATCCCCAGCTGGTACGCCAGGCCCGGCATCAACCCACGCGCTGCGTCGGCGGAAAGCTCGTTTAAGTGCACCGGGATCACGCCCCAGGCACCTTGCACTCCCGCCTGCATCAAAAAGGAAGCGGCGATGATTGCCAAAAGGCCGCTGCCAAACGCCCACAGCGGAATCAGCAGGAGCGACAACCCCAGGGCCGCGATCATGCCTCTGCGGCGTCCGGCCACTTGCGAGAAGTGTCCAAAAACAATCGCGCCGACGACGGCTCCCACGTTATAAATCATCGCGATATTGGGTACCATCGCGGCGGAAATCTTGTGCACCTCTTTCAGGAAATCCGGATAAAGATCCTGGGTTCCATGCGAGAGGAACATCATGAACGTCATGAGCACGACAAGATAAGCAAAGCGCTTCCACTCTCCTGCGACGATGCGCAGAACCTGCCCGGTGCTCGCAGCGCGATGCTGCTTCCACGCCTCCGACTCCGGCACTCTCGTACGGATATACAGCGCGAGCAGCGCGGGCAGCGCACCGATCCAAAACATCGGGCGCCATCCCCACAGGGGCAGGAGAAACCTGGCGGCCACCGCCGCCAGCAGATATCCGATCGAATAGCCGCTTTGCAAAATCCCGCTGAGGATGCCCCGCCAGCGCACTGGCGCAGCCTCCATCGCGAGCGACGCGCCGACGCCCCACTCTCCGCCCATGCCGATGCCGAATAAGGCGCGCAAAATGATGAATACGGTGTAGTTTGGCGAAAACCCGCACATCAATTCGATCAATGAAAAATAGACCACGTTGGCCATCAGCGGGATGCGGCGTCCGTAGCGGTCCGCAAGCAGCCCGAATAGCAGCGCGCCGATGGGCCGCATGGCAAGCGTCGCGGTGGTGGTGAAAACGATTTCTTTCTTGCTGACTCCGAACTGGTTCGCCAGCGTATCGAAGAGAAAAACGACGATGAAAAAATCGAACGCGTCGAGCGTCCAGCCAAGGAACCCTGCGAGCACTGCGTGATGCGTACCTGATCGAGCCGGCTGCCCCGAGTCCGCCATCTCAGTCTGCTTGCCACTCCGCAGGCTTGGGCATGAGCCGGGAGATGGCTACCCCGCAGGCACCCGCTACAATCGCGAGAACAAATCCCGCCTGATATCGCCCGAAGCACAACTCACCAATACAGAACAGCGAGGAATAGATGAGTACGCACCCCAGGATCCAGCACAGAAGATTCTTCCCCAGGTCGCGCGTGACGGGCTCATCTCCTGCGAGCTTCGCTACGGCATGCCATCCGGTGATTTGCGGGCGCACCTTCCGGTAGAACTTCACGAGCGTGTCGCCCGGTTCCGCGGGCGTAAGCAGTGTGACCGTCACCCACACAAGTGTGGTGACACCGGTGGTGCACAATGTCGTCTTCGCAAAAATGACGGGGTCCGAACCGCTGAAGGGTTGCGGCCTGCCTGCAATCGCCATCCAGAGCGCGTTCGAATGAAGCGCTAGCGTCGTCACCAGAGCCGCCATCATCGCGGAGATTTCGCTCCACGCATTGACGCGCCACCAGTACCAGCGGAGCAAATATACGCCGCCGGTTCCCGCCCCCAATTCGAGCACGATCTTCCATCCGGCGCTAACTGAGCCAAGCTGCAACGCCACAAGCGCCGCCGCGATTACCAGGAAGACCGTGGCGAGACGCGAAGCATTCACGTAATGCGCCTCGCTTCCATTTTTCTTCAGGAATCGCCGGTAAAAGTCTTCGACTAGGTAGGAACTGCCCCAATTCAATTGCGTTGCGACGGTGGACATGAACGCTGCCATGAATCCCGCGAGCAAGATCCCCAGTAGCGCATGCGGTGTCTGCCGCGTCGCCACCAACATGTACCCGCGCTCGGGTTGTGCCAGCCCCGGATAAAGAACAACCGCCACGAGCGCCGTCAAAATCCAGGGCCAGGGCCGCAGCGCGTAGTGCGCCAGGTTGAACCACAGCACCGACAACAATCCGTTCCTTTCGTCCTTTGCGCTGAAAATCCGTTGCGCGATGTATCCACCGCCGCCAGGTTCCGCTCCCGGATACCAGAACGCCCACCACTGCACCGTCAAATGCACCACAAAAGTAATCACCGGCAACGTCCACAATGCTTCGCTGGCAAACCCTCGGGAAAAATCGGGTAAGAGAGCGGTGATGTCGCTGGCTCCCGGACCGGCAGCAGCACGCCGCGCCGCAAGCGCCGCGAGAAGTTGCGGCATCCCGCCAACCGCGTGAATTCCGTACCAGGCCACCGAAATCACAATCGCCATTTTCAGAACGAACTGGAACAAGTCCGTCCAAAGCACGCCCCATAAACCGCCAAGCGAAACATAAATACCCGTGAAGGGCATCAGAAAGAACACGCAGATGGCCAGAGCTTTCGTGTCGCTCACACCTATGGCCGTACTGATGATATTGACCATCGCCTTCGTCACCCACCCAAGGATCAGGCAGTTCATCAGCAGGCCAAGATAAACAGCACGAAATCCACGCAGGAACGCCGCAGGTTTCCCGCTGTAGCGCATTTCAGCAAACTGCACGTCGGTGATCAACCCGGAGCGCCGCCACAGTCTCGCGAACAAGAACACCGTCATCATTCCCGACGGCAAAAAACTCCACCACAACCAATTCCCCGCGACTCCATTGATATAGACCAGTCCGGTCACGGCCAGCGGCGTATCGGCCGCAAACGTGGTCGCCACCATCGACGTTCCCGCCAGCCACCACGACACGTTTCTGCCGGAAACGAAGTAGTCCTCCGTGCTCTGTCCCGACCGCCGCCGGAAATACAACCCCAGGACGAGAGTGATCAGCAGATAACCAACGATCGCGGCCCAATCGGCAAGTGTTAAGTGCAAGGTACCTTCCCCCTGTGAAGGAAATCCTTATGACAACTTCTCGTTCATTGCAAAATGGGCGCGCGAGCCGCCCGGCCTGGAAAAACGCCATCAACGAGTTGACCATCTTTGACGACGGGAACTCCGTTGACAAGCACAAACTGAATCCCCTCCGAGTATTGCAACGGCTGTTCGTAGGTTGCTTTATCAATGACGCGCTTCGGGTCGAACACCGTAATGTCCGCATCCGCCCCCACGCGAATCCGCCCTTTGTCCTTGAATACCCGCGCGCGTTTTTCCAGCCGCTGGGCCGGCATCAGCGTCATCTTGCGCAGAGCCGTCATCAAATCCAACGCCTTCTCTTCTCGCACGTAACGCCCTAGCACGCGCGAGAACGTCCCCTGCCCCCGTGGATGGACTTTGCCTCCTGTAATGGGCATGCCGTCGCTGGCGATCATCACGATCGGATCTGCTACCGCCGTGCGTGCGGATTCTTCGGGAATCGAAAAAATGACGACCGTACCTCCTTCTTTGCGATATTTTTCAAAGGTCTCCGCGGTCAGCCGCTCGCCCGTCTTCACCCACTGGACGTCTTTGTAAGTGATTCCCTGCCGCTCTTGCCATCCGGGATCAAAAATCGCTGACTCCAGCGAGGTGCTGCCGGCCGTATAGGGATAGCACTCGGTCGTCACGTCAAGACCGTGCTCCTGCGCACCTCTCACCATGGCGATGAGTCGCGGCGTATCTTGCAGACCCATACTCGTGATGTGCACCACGTGCAGCGGAGCTCCCGTCGCCGCCGCCGCTGCAATGACCTCTTCGACCCCGACGAGTCCCGTTGTTGGCTCTTTCAGTCCCGCGTGCCGCAGGTGCACGTGTACCGGCGCGTTGCCCTTCGCCGCCAGCCGGAACACATCGACGATCTCGCCATGAGTGGCGGCAGCCGTGTAATTGATTCCCATCCCGACAGCCAATGCGCCGCGATGCAATCCCTCCTCTATGTCTTTATCGATTTGCACCAATTCGCCCGGGGTGGCTTCCCGATGAGCGGCATCTCCCCTGGGCAGGAAGTTACCCGGGTCCTTCATGACCTTCATCCGTACGGGAATGTGCCCGATGCTCACGCCAAAATTGATGAGCGTCTTGCCTTCCCTCTCCGTATACCATTTGTCGATATCGTCCGTTCCGGCCTCCAGCTCGAGCGCGGTGGTCACCCCATCGCGCGCTTTGAACTGATAATTGCGCGGCTCCTGCCCGTGCTGGTGCAAATCAATAAAACCCGGGGCAACCGTCAAATCCATTGCATCAATCGTCTTCTTTCCCTGCAGCGGTTCCGCGGAAATCGCGCGAATCTTCCCGCCGGCGATCCCCACGTTCCGCACCGCATCAAGCCCCGATTCGGGATCCATCACTCGCCCGTTGGCGATGACCACATCGTAGCTTTCGGTTCCATTGCTTGCGCTCCCTGCGGTCGTAACGACCGCGGCCGCGAGAAATACCAATGCCGCTGCCCACGTCCACCATCCACGAACTATAAAGTGTGACATTTGACCGGCATCCTTCCCGTGCGGCGCTAAGTCTCTTCGCGTGGACTCCGTCTGTCAAAGGTTTTCTAAACCGATTCAACGACTGCGAATCGTTCACTTGGCGTCTTCAGAGGAAAGAAAAACCCCGGATCGCTGGGGGGAGCGACCCGGGGTGGGGGTGTTACTGAGGGGGGCCGGAGGAAACTCGTTTTTGTCTAGTGCACCTGGTGTACGGCCAGCATGCAGATCTGTCGCAGCTCTTCGTAGGTGAAATACGTCTCTTCCTGTTCGCCTGCGACTTCTTTGTGTCCAAATCCCGATTCGCTCGAGATGCGGCTCAATTCCATTTCCGATAGACCCAACAGCACCGCCGCGCGGCGCCGGGTTACATACTTGAGCTCTTGCGTTTTCATGGCGTTATCCCTCACGCAGGAAGTAGAACCATGGAGTCTTCTTCAACAGCCAGGATCATGGCCTTATAGATGTCCACGTCCCAGCCATCGCCAATCCGCATCCTTACGGTTTCGCCGCCATCTTTCAGCAGCTTTCCCCGCAGCGGCACCTTGATGTTTCCTAGCGCCACCTGCAGGACCACCGGTTGCCCGATCCAAGCTTCGAACGCACTGTCCATATCTTGGTCCTCTCAGTGATTCAACCTGACGGAAGAGAGAATCGCGCAGCGGCCTGCGGTTCACAATGGTACAGAGAGGGCACCGGACTAGTAAGAAGGTACTGCACAAGATTCGCGCATCGATTCACTCTCAGTTTCCATCGGGGTACAGAAGTACTGTTCTTTCGGGACGCCCGGACCATAGGACCAGGATGTTTTCCCTGCGATCCTGCTGGTATGACGAGGCACGGCCACCCTTCGCGCAAGACCCTGAACGATAGTGCAGTCGCCACGTCCAGCCGGGCAGGCGTCGGCCTCGCCCTTGGCGGTGGCTTCGCGCGCGGCTTCGCTCATCTCGGCGTTCTGCAAGTCCTGGAGCAGAACCACATCCCTATCTCTCACATCGCGGGCACCAGCGTGGGCAGCATTCTTGGCGCTGCCTACGCCAGTGGCGCGCCTCTTGCACGCATCATTGAGACCTGCCGTACCCTGCGCTTCCGGGACATCGCGCGTTGGCGCGTCTCCCGGCTCGGCTTGGCAAGCAATCAGCGTCTTGAGAACTTAATCGAACGTGTTTTCGAATCGCGCCAGTTTGAAGATCTACGCATTCCTCTTGCAGTGGTAGCCACGGACCTAACGTCCGGCGAACCCGTGGTGTTCACGCAAGGCGATCTTGTGGACGCCATCCGCGCGAGTTGCGCCTTCCCGGGCCTGTTCGAACCTGTCGAGATCGGCACGCGGTGTCTTGCGGACGGTGGGCTGGTCGCCCCGGTTCCAACGCACGCCGCCCGTGATCTCGGTGCCGCCGTGGTAATCGGTGTGTCCGTCGGCATGCAGGACGGCCACCGCGGCGCCCCCACGAACATTTTTCAGGTCGTGAGCCGGGCGGTGAACGCGGCGCAAAAGCACCAGCTCGAAATCTGGGAAAGTCATGCCGATCTCGTCCTCCGGCCCGACGTTCAATCCCTAGCCTGGGACGAATTCGACCGCGCCGATGAGGCGATCGCTGCGGGGGCCGCTGCCGCGCTCCGCGCTCTCCCGCGTATTGAGAAACTGCTGGGGCAGAAGCAAGACGCCGCCCAGGATCTCCAGGCCCGGCTCGACGCCGAAGACAAAGGATACCTATGGCTCGCGGAGGCGCTCCGATGACTCGCATCAACTTCTGGCTTGCAGCCCTTACCGTCCCACTCCTTCTGTGGCATGAATGTGGAGAGGATATTGGCGTTTTCTGCTACCGTATAGGATTGGGCGCTGTCACCGCCGTGCGTTCGCGCACTCTTGCTCCGGTGCCCGTCAGGAATTCGATCGATTCTTCCTCTGTGAGGAACAACACCGAGTGCTCGACGCCATCCTCCATTTTCTCCACTCGCTCTACAACCCGGACGGACTCAAGGAGCTGATTCGTTCCGGCGGAGCCCCTCTCATCTGCGCGATCGTCTTCGTCGAAACCGGTTTTTTTGTAGGATTCTTTCTTCCCGGTGATTCCCTGCTTGTCACGGCTGGAATTTTTTCCGCTGCCGGCGTGATTCCCCTGAAGTGGCTTCTCATGCCGGTTATGTTTTGTGCCATCGTGGGCGATCAGATTGGCTACTGGATTGGCCGTTCGGCAGGTGCGGCTCTATATCGCCGCGAAGACTCTTTCTTCTTCCGCCGCAGCCACCTTCAACGCGCCCGTGACTTCTATCAAAAATATGGCGGCCGGGCCGTTATTCTCGCGCGCTTTATTCCCATCGTTCGAACGTTCTGTCCGCCGGTCGCTGGTGCCGCGAAAATGCCTTACGGCCGCTACCTCGCCTTCGACATCTGTGGAGGGACTTTTTGGGTCGGCGCCATGATCCTCGGCGGCTATTCTCTAGGCCGCTCCGTCCCGAACATTGGTGCGCGCATCCATTACGTCATTGCCGTTGTTGTCGTGGTTTCGGTGCTTCCCGCAGTCATCAGCATTTATCGCTCCAGGCATAGGTTCAGTTCTTCCGGTGACCAGAGCACCGCCGCCACTCCCCGCGCAAAGGGCGAGTAGACTGTGGCCTTCGACAAGTTCCGCGCCATCATCTTCGATATCGGCCGCGTCCTGATCCGCGTGGACATTTCCCGGGCAATGGACGGGTTGGCTTCCGGCCTCTCGCTAACGCCACAGGATGTGTGGTCTGCGATCGAAAAAGATCCGCGCTGGCTCGATTGGCAGGAGGGACGCATTTCTCCCCGGGACTGGCACCTTCATCTAGCCAAGCGTCTGGGTTCTTCGCTCACTTTTGAGGAGTTCTCAGAAGTCTGGAACCGCGCCCTTGACCCGAATCCGATCCATTCGGAATCGTTCCTGGAGAAGCTCTCCAAGAATTACCGCCTGGCCTTACTATCGAATACCGATCCCATCCACATGTCCAATGAAGAGGCCCGCTTCCCCTTTTTCCGCTTCTTTCCCATTCGCATCTATTCCTATCGCGTTGGCGCGAGCAAGCCTGACCCAGTCATCTACCGCAAAGCCCTCCAAGCCTGCCAGGTCCGTGCCGAGGAAACCGTTTATATTGACGATGTTGCCGCCTACGCGGAAACCGCTCAACGCCTCGGGATGTCTGGAATCGTCTTTCAATCGCCCGAACAGCTCCAATCCGATCTCCGAAAGCTTGGAGTTCAATTGGACTGACTCAACGCCAAGCAAAAAATCCGTTATTCGCTCTCTCTTCGCGTAAACTTTGCTAGGACTAGTACCACATGTCTTTTCTCCCATCTCTGCCAACCAGCTCCATTTTCATCCATTTACGAGAGCTTCCCGGCACTGACCTTTTGGTGCAGCACATGCACTTGCTTTAGTACGGTTTTGTTACTTAGAGGTTTTGGCCCGTTAGGGGTGAGGAGAAAGATTGACTATGTCAGAAGATAAATTTATAGAAACGCGTACGGAATCACCAGCATGGACGTTGCCAGCGATCATTGTGCTGGGCTTGCTCGCCATCGGTGGACTGGCATTTGGCTGGAATGCCTCTTCGAAGCTCGATGCCACGCAGCAATCGATTGCCGCTCAGTTGAAGACGACGCAACAGGCTGTACAGCAAGACGTGTCCTCCTTGAAGGACCGCCTTGCTCAAGACGAAAAGGCCAGCACTGATCTCCAGGGCGACCTGAAGGTTGTCACCGGTAAGCTGAAGATTACCCAGGGCCAGCTCAAAAAGGCCCGCGAGGAAGCAGCAAAACTCAATAACGCGACCACCGAGAAGCTGACCGCGCTGGATACCTCGGTTCACTCGGAACTCGCCACCAAGGCCACCAGCGATGATGTCAAGGTTGTGGACACCAAGGTTGTAGGCGTGAAGACCGATCTCGACGCCACCCGCGAAGACTTGAAAATGGCTCGCAGCGAAATGGGCACGCTCATCGCGCGCAACCATGACGAAATCGACCAGCTCCGTCGCCTTGGCGAACGCGACTACGTTGAATTCACCATCGTCGGCAAGAACAAGCCGCAAAAGGTCGGCAATGTCACCGTCGAACTGAAGGGCGTGAACGAAAAGCGCAACCAGTTCAGCGCTGCCATGACCATCGAGGACAAGCGCTTCGAAAAGAAGAACCGTTCCATGAACGAGCCGATCTTCTTCTATACCTCCGGCACGCATATTCCCGAAGAAATGGTCATCAACAAGGTGGGTAAGAACACCATCAGCGGGTACGTCAGCATCCCAAAGGCGAATTCGCAGACGTCCGCCAGCGCTTCAAAGTCTGGCAACTAGTCACGGACAGAAGTGTCCGGCCGGCTTTGCCGGGCACACCTCAAGGCGGGCAGAAGAAACTGCCCGCCTTTTTCTTTTGCCACGGAGCGCGGCGACCTGCGGAATTCCGATAGAATAGGCTTCACCACTCCGGAGCCTTGCTTGCGCCAGACGTCCAGCGTCCTCTACATCGCTGTTGATACCCTGATTCCTCTGCGAGGAAGCAGCGTCCCTGGACTCGACGAATTTACCGCCGCACTCGACCACCAAGCCATTCCCGCCGTCTGGCTGACCAGCCGATCGCGTCTCCAGTTCGACGATCCTCGTCGTAAACACGGCCACAGGCATCCCTTCATTGCGGAAGACGGCTGCGCTATTTACCTGCCGGAAGACTATTTCCACCTGCGGCCGGCGTCCGACGCCTCTCGAACGAAGAAGGCCGCGACCGTGCGCCTTGGCCGCTTCACCTGCATCCCTGTCGCGCAAGCACTTCCGGCGGCCGCGGAGGCCCTGCAAACGCTCTCCCAGGATACGGGCGTGCCCGTTGTGACCTTGCGCTCGCTCTCTCCACGCGAACTCGCTCAAAATACGGGTCTGCCTCAAAAGGAGGCCGAACTTGCCCGGCAACGAGACTTTGACGACATCTTTTTCTTTGCCGGCGCCTCCGCCGATCAAGTCGAGAGATTTCTCTCCGAGGGAGGCAATCGCAACTTGCAATTCCGCCAGCACGGCGTCCTCTGGTCCACCGCCATCGGCCCTAGCGTTCAGCGTTGCCTACGCGAGCTTGCGAAGCTTTACGACCGAGCACTGCGCTACCACGCCCATATCGTTGGCATCGGCACGCCTGATTTGGCTGCCGGTCTCTTCCCCTTCTGCGAGCGCACCATCCTTCTTACCGACCGTAAGTCCGAAGAACCCTCACAAAACCAGCCTGACACTCCTCGCGCGCGGCGTCTGCCGCTCCATGTTCCAGACGTGTGGGAGCGTCTTCTGGCGGCGATCCCTACTAAAAAGTAGATGCGCCTGGAAAAAATATTGCGGAAATGCGCGTAGTATTGCACACGACCAATTCGAATCGAAGAATCGATTACCGTCCCTCGTTTCACAACCCGTCTATTTTCCGTGGCATAAGAGGTTTGGCCCATCCGTAAGGTCTTGGCCCCCTGATTGCCTTGAGATTGTTGGGCAAACGCCACATTCTCTGGCGCTGCCGGCTCGGATTCGTGCGAACGACGGCTGGCTAATCGAACCGAGTACTAGGAGAACCCTTACTATGGCTTGGCTTCGCCGGGTTTT
>Ga0137397_10002200_pt1 | contig 13675 bp, 12 predicted proteins | sample czorhiz116metaG_FD_106658 | JGI IMG/M metagenome (GOLD analysis project Ga0137397, IMG submission 106658) | Vadose zone soil microbial communities from Angelo Coast Range Reserve, California, USA - czorhiz1.16 metaG | ecosystem: Environmental > Terrestrial > Soil > Vadose zone | place: USA... | reverse complement strand
GAGCTTCTGGCCGCTCACGGCCTCGACCATCTTGCCGATCCAGTCGATGCTGATGCCGTATTCCCAGCGGTCGCCCGGATCGAACAGCAGCGGCGTGGTCAGGGCCGCGTTCGTGCAGGTCGTGATGCCCGGCGTGCCGGTCACGGTCTGGTACTGCGCGATCTCCGGCCGCCAGATCTCATAGGCGAAGCCCGCGGTGTGGGTCAGGAGGTGCTTCAGCGTGATCGGCCGTTTCGGTGCCCGCAGACGCGGCTGGCCGGCCGCGTCGAATCCCTCGAGCACTTTCGCCAAAGCCAGTCCCCCGACCACCTCGCTCGCCGGACGGTCGAGACTCAGCTTGCCCCGCTCGACGAGCTGCATGGCGGCGGTCGCCGTGATGGCCTTGGTCATCGAGGCGATCCACACGACCGTGTCGAGGGTCATCGGCGCGTCCTTGCCGAGCTCGCGCTTGCCGAAGGCGCCCTCGTACAGCGTCGCCGTGTCCGTGGCGGCGACCGCCACGATCCCGGGCATGGCTTTCGACTCGACGGCCTGACCGAAGATTCTGTCGATCGACGCGATGGTTGGCATGGCCATCTCCTTCTGAAGTCCGAGGCACCGGCTGGCGCGCGACAGCTTAGAGCAGGATTCGTGGCGTCGCAACGTCCCGTCCCGGCGCAGTGTAGACTGTGCGCGCCATGACGCCCGCCCGCGATCTCTGCTTCGCGCCCGCCGTCGAGCTGTCGCGGCTCTACCGCGAGCGCAAAGCCTCGCCGCTCGAGGTCATGCAGGCGGTCCTCGCGAGGATCGACGCCGTGAACCCCGACGTGAACGCGATCGTCACGCTGGTGCGCGACGCAGCGCTGCGGGAGGCGCGGCGGTCGACCGCGGCGCTCCGCCGGGGGGTCACCCTGCCACCGCTCTTTGGCGTGCCGGTCGGCATCAAGGACGTCACGGCGACGAAGGGTATCCGGACGACCCACGGCTCCAAGCTCTTCGAGAGCCACGTCCCCGACGAGGACGCGCTCGTCGTCCAGCGGCTTCGCGCGGCCGGAGCGATCGTGATCGGCAAGACCAACACGCCGGAGTTCGCGTTCGGGCCCAACACGGTGAACGCGGTCTTCGGCGCCACCCGCAACCCGTGGAATCTCGCGCTGACGGCGGGCGGATCGAGCGGCGGCTCGGCGGCGGCGCTGGCCACGGGCATGTGCCCGCTCGCGGAAGGCACCGATCTCGGCGGCTCGCTCCGGGGCCCGGCGTCCTATTGCGGGGTCGTCGGGTTCCGCACGACGCCCGGGCTGATCCCGCGCTATCCCTCCGTGCTCGCGTGGGACACGTACTCGGTGGAGGGGCCGATGGCGCGGACCATCGCCGACACGGCGCTGATGCTGTCGGTGATGGCGGGCGCCGACGACCGCTCGCCGCTCTCCTACGACGTCGATCCGCGCGCCTTCGTGAAGGCGGCCAAGGCGCCGTCGGTGAAGGGCTGGCGTATCGCCTGGACGTCCGATCTCGGCGGGCTGACGACGATCGACCACGAGGTGCGGGCGGTCTTCGAGCGCGCGGTCGGCGTGTTCCGGTCGGCCGGCGCCCGCGTGGAAGCCGCCTGCCCGGACATGAGCGACGTGCCGGAGATCGTTCGCCTCACGCGGGGGCTCCTGATGGTCGCTCGCCACGCGGACAAGCTGCCCGAGCACCGCGCCGTGCTCCAGCAGGGGCTGGTGGAGAACACCGAGCAGGGGATGGCGCTCACGTCGGTCGCGGTGGCTCGCGGCGAGCTCCTCCGCACGCGGCAGTGGCAACGCGTGCGTGAATTCCTGGCCGAGCGCGATCTCTTGATCACGCCGACGTCGGCCACGCCGCCGTTCCCGCTCGAGCAGCCGCACGTGCTCGAGATCAACGGCGTGCCCATGGGCCGGACGATGCAGCGCTCCTATCTCACGTACACGTTTTCGGTGCTCGGCCTGCCGGCCATCTCGATCCCGTGCGGCTTCACGAGCCAGGGACTGCCGGTGGGCCTGCAGATCGTCGGCAAGCGGCGCGGCGAGGCGGCGGTGCTCAGGGCCGCGGCGGCGTTCGAGGCGGCCCAGCCCTGGGCCGCCCGCGTGCCGGCGATCGTCCGGCGCCCGCGCTGACGAGACTTCCGCGAGCGGACCGCGATCCGCTGACTCAGGAGGAACCGATGGGAACGGATCGGCGGATCAACGTCGCGTCGGGACGATCGCTCGAGAAGCAGGCGCACTATTCGCGCGCCGTGCGCGTGCGCGACCTGGTGCTCCAGTCGGGCACGACGGCGATCGACCGACAGGGCAGCGTGCGCGGGGTCGGCGACGTCGCCAAGCAGGTCGAGACCATCATGACCATCGCCGAGTGGAGCCTGGGCAAGGCCGGCGGCAAGCTCGCGGACGTGGTGCGGAGCCGCATCTACGTCACCGACATCGGCATGGCCGATCGTGCCGCGCGCACGCTCGCTCGATACCTTCGCGACGCGCGGCCGGCGGCCACGCTCGTCCAGGTCAACCGGCTCGCGCGGCCCGAGCAGCTCGTCGAGATCGAGCTCGACGCGGTCGACGGCGCCGGCGCCGCGGCGCGCCGCATCTCGTCCGGGCGCGCGATCGAAGACGAGTACGCGTACTCACGCGCGGTGCGCGTGGGCGACCGCGTGCTCGTCTCCGGGAGCACGGCGCTGAGCGCGCGGGGTGTCGTCGACGGCAAGGGCGACCTCTATCGGCAGACGCGCAGCACCATGGACACGATCTTCTGGGCCCTCGGGCAGGCCGGCGCCGCGCGCGAGGACATCGTCTACACCAAGACGTTTCTCACCGACCTCGCGCGCACCGCGGACTACACGCGGGCCTGGCTCGAAGCGCTCGGCGACGTGCGGCCCACCTCGACGCTGCTCGGCATCCCGGCGCTCGTGCTCCCGGAGATGCTGATCGAGGTCGAGGCGGAAGCGATCGTCGGGGCGGCGAAGACTCGCCGGGACATCTACACCCAGCAGCAGCGCGAGAAGCCGCGCGGCTACGCCCGCGCCGTCGAGGTCGGCGACTGGATCTGGGTCAGCGGCTGCACGTCGATGAACGCGTCGGGCGAGCCGCAGGCGTCGGGCGACTGGGCCGCGCAATCCGACCTGTCCGTCGAGACCGTCCAGTGGGCGCTCGAGCAGGCCGGCGCCACGCTGGACGACGTCGTCCGGCGCCGCACCTTCACCGTCGACGGCGCCAGCGTGAATCGGGCCCACGGCGAGGGCCCGGCCTGGTTCGCCAAGAGCTGCCCCGCGTCGCTCGGCTGCCGCATCGCCGGGCTCGCGCGGCCCGAGCTCCTCGTCGAGGTCGAGGTGTCGGCCGTCAAGGGCGCGCACGCGGGCATCGAGTGGGTCGGACCGGACGCGACGGACGCGCTCGACCTGCGTCCCGGGTAACGCCGCGTCTGGTCCTGTAACTAATCGAACATCAGCACCGTGCGCGCCACCTCGCCGGCTTTCATCGCGCGGAACGCGTCGTTCACGTCCTCGAGACGGCCCCGTCGGGTGATCATCTCGTCCAGGCGGAGCAGGCCCCGCTGGTAGAAGTCGACGTACTTCGGCATGTCGACCTTGAAGCGGTTCGAGCCCATGCTGCAGCCCTGGATGCGCTTTTCCCGGAGGAACACGCTGCCCTCGAGCTCGATCTTCTGGCCCACCGGAATCATGCCGATCACCGTCGCCGTGCCGCCCGGGCGGATGCACTCGAAGGCCTGCTCGGCGGCCTTTTTCAGACCGATCGCCTCGAAGGCGTACTCGACTCCGCCGCCGGTCAGCTCGCGGATGGCCTTGACCGGGTCGCCCTTGGAGGCGTCCACCGTGTGGGTCGCGCCGAGCTCGCGGGCCTGCGCGAGCTTCTTCTCGAAGACGTCGACGGCGATGATCATGCCGGCTCCGGCGATGCGCGCGCCCTGGATGACCGCCAGGCCAACGCCGCCGGCGCCGTACACCGCCACCGTCGCGCCCGCCTCGACGCGTGCCGTGTTGAGCACCGCGCCGACTCCGGTCGTGACGCCGCAGCCGATCAACGCGCCACGGTCCAGCGGCATGTCGTCGCGCACTTTGACGAGCCCGTTCTCGTGGACCAGCATCTGCTCGGCATAGGCGGAGAGATTCGCGAACTGGTTCACCGCCGCGCCCTTCCAGCTGAGCTTCGGCGGCTCCTGTGGAGTCCGGACGGGCCGCGACTGGCAGAGGTGAGTCCGCCCGGTCAGGCAGTAGCTGCAGTGTCCGCAGAAGACCGACAGGCACGCGATCACGTGATCGCCCGGCTTGAACTCCGTCACGTGCGGGCCCACCGCCTCGACAATGCCCGCGGCCTCGTGGCCGAGAATGGCAGGAGCCGGGAACTGGTAGTACCCGTCGACGAAGTGAAGATCGCTGTGGCACACGCCACTCGCGACCGTTTGCACGAGCACCTCGCGCCCGATCGGCTTGGCGATGTCGACGTTCTCGATGGTGAGCGGCTGCTGCGGTCCGTGGAACACGGCGGCTTTCATGGGATGCTCCTCTCTCTAGGGCAGGAGATCGCTGACGAGAATGCGGGTTCCCGGCGCGGCCAGGAGCTCGACGGAGGACTCGGCGTTCAGGACCTCCTTCGACGCGTAGCGCCAGCCGAACGGCGACGACGGGTCGGGGACAGGCCGTCGGTAGACTTCCAGGACGCGATCGACGAGGTTCACGATCCAGTAGTCTTCCAGGCGAGCGCGGGCGTAGAGGCTGGCCTTGTGCTCCCGGTCGAGGGCCAGGCTCGACTCCGCGACCTCGACCACGAGCGCGGGTCGCGAGGGATGCTGCCGGCTGTAGCTCCGACGAGCGCCGCGCGTGACTGCGACGTCGGGCTCGGGCTCGGACTCGTCGTCGAGCGCGATGGGACCCTGAGACCGCACCAGCCAGCCCGGCTCGAGGGCAGCGCGGAGAGCGTCCTCGACGAGACCGATCGCCGTGTAGTGCGCGCTCTTCTGGGGCTCGCTCACGATGAGCTCGCCCCCCAGCAGCTCGAGGGGCTCGCCCGCGCGGAAAACGCCAATGTCGATCAAGCGCTCGTACTCCGCGCGGGTCCAGCGCCGCGTGCGGGCCGGATACGTCTCCATGAAGGGGACGCTACGTCAGGTGGCGGGAGACGTCAATGTGACCGATTCTGAACGCTGGTCGCCCCGCTGCCGCTCATGAGCGGCCCTCGGGCTCCCGGTCGACGGCGCGGCCGGCCGCCGCCCAGCCGTTGAAGCCGCCCTCGAGATGGGCCACGCTCGGGAACCCCATCTCGCGCAGCACGTCGGCGGCGAGCGCCGAACGCTGGCCGCCGGCACAGTACACGATGATGCGTTTCGTGGGATCGACCTTGCCCGTGTAGTAGTGCGACGTCGGGTCGAGCCAGAACTCGAGCATGCCGCGGGGCACGTGGGTCGAGCCGGGAATGAAGCCGAGCTTGCGCCGCTCGCGCACGTCGCGGATGTCCAGGACCTGGACGTCGCCGCGGGCCATCTCGGCCTCGACCTGCTCGATCGACAGGTTCTCGATCCGTGTCTTCGCTTCCTCGACCATCTGCCCGACGGTCTTCCTCGGCTTCCACATGGCATGGACCTCTCTGGGGTGAGCCCCCTTACATCGTACCGCGGCCGAGATCGGGCAAGGCATTGGCCGCCGCGAAGCGCCCGATCTCCTGGCTCGCGCGGTCGGTCAGGCCATAGGTCGCGCGCTCGAGTCGACGGAACCAGCCGTAGACGTCGCGCTGGAGGATGCGCGGGGCATTGGGCACGACGCGAGTTTCGCGCAGGGCCTTGAGACTGGCCCGGCCGCCGCGCTGGATCAGCAGCGCGCAGCGCAAGGCCTCCTGCCGGTAGGCGGTGACGATCGGCGTCCTCGTGACCCCACCGCGGTTCGGATCGCCCATGCGGCGGGCGTGCTCACCGAGGAGGCGCGTCAGGCTCTTCACGCGCTTGCGCGGCCGATACGGCACGGGGTCGACGAGCACCTCGACACCGGAGGCCGCTCGGCCGGGCGCGACGGTCATCAAGCCCAGCCCGAGGCGCCGGCACAGGTCGCGCACGCTGCGCCGGTAGACCGAGGCCCCGCGAGCCCGGCGGCTGCGCGGTCGGCTGACCGCCAGGTAGACACGATCCGTTAGCGAGAGCCGATCGATGCCTTGCATCAGGAGGGCTAGACTGAAGCTCAGCTTGAGCTCGACGATCACGGGCGGCTCGTCGCCGCGCGTCGCGACCACGTCGCAGCCGCGCACCTCCGCCTTGACGTCGTAGCCTTGAGCTTCCAGAAAAGCCTTGACCGGCGGATAGAGGTCGCTCTCGACGGGGGCGGCTACGGTCCGCGACGGCATCCCCGCGATTTTACGAGACCTTGATCTCCTGGCCGAACATAATCCGGTGCCCGTCGGGAGTCTCGATGGAAAACTCCCGCATGCCCCACGGCCGGTCGACGAGAGTCTGGACGAGCTTCACGCCCTTCGCCTTGTACTCCGAATACAGGCCGCCGATGTCGTCGATGTAGGCGTAGGCGAACCAGGAGTGGTCCCCGATCCTGGCCGCGGGTACCTGGTCCGGACAGTTGCTGAGCATGATCTTGAAGTTGTCCCTGGAGAGGAAGAACCAGCCCTCGACTTCGAGGTCGAGCTTGAAGCCGAGCTTCTCGCGATAGAAGTCGGCCGATTTTCGGTGATCGGTGACGGCGAGCACGCAGCGGATCTGGTTCAGCTTCGCCATGGTCTTCCTCCGGAGCGCACCGCCGGGAGCACTTTCTCGCCGAAGAGCCGCACGGTGCGAACGGGATCGGCGGCGAGGCTGACCGAGAACATGAGCCGGCGCACGCCGGCCGCCTGGGCGGCGCGCACCTGCGCCAGGCACTCTTCCGGCGTGCCGCACACCGCGAGGCGGCGCGAGAGATAGTCGAACAGGCCGAGCTCGGCGACGAGTGCCACGTCGCCCTCGCCCGGGCGCGTGCTGTAGCGGCGGCGCAGCTCGAGCAGCGGCTGGCGGTACTCCGGCGGCACGCCGCGACGCGCGAGATCTCCGCCGCCCATCACGTACGCCGACACGAACGCCAGGATCGCGCCGATCTTTCGGCGGGCGGCGTCGCCGTCGGCGTTGCAGTCCAGGCACGCGATCTGCCAGATCTCGACCTCGTCCGGCTTCCGCCCGGCCGTGCGCGCTGCCTCCAGGGCCGTTCCCTCGGATGCCTTCACGTCGCTGGCGCCGAGCCCGTAGTTGATGAAGACGCCGTCGGCGGTGGCGCCGGCGGCTCGGAGCGACCGGGGGTGCGAGGCGGCGAGGAAGACGGGACTGGGCTCCTTCACCCACGGCAGGTGGGCGGTCCCGCCGCGATAGGAGGCGGGGCGACCCCGTAGCAGCTCTCTGACGAACACCACGCCTTCGGCGAGCTCGCTTGCCGGCAGGCTGGGCGCTCCGAGATTTCGCGTGCCGCTGTGGCCGACGCCGATGCCGAGCAGGACGCGTCCCGGAGCCAGGAGGCTCACCGACGCGATCGACGCCGCCGACACGGCGGGGTGCCGCGTGACGAGGTTCGTGACGCAGACCGCGACCCGCGCGCGTTGCGTGCGAGCAGCCAGGAGCGTCGTCGCCACCCAGGGGTCCATCGCGATGCCCGGGGTGTCGGCGATGCCGACCATGTCGTAGCCGAAGGCGTCCGCCGCCTCGGCCATCGACTGGACGAGGGCGACGTCGTAGGGCCAGAAGAAGAAGCCGATCTCCACTTTGTTCCGGCAGCTTAGAACTTCACGGGTTCATCGGCGTCAAGGCGCCCAACCTCCCGAGAGAACCCCGGCAATTGCGATCACTCCACCGATAGCCGGGCGTCTAGCTATGAGGATCCTGAACCGCTTGGCACAGCCGATCGAGCGGCTCGAGGCGAGGTAGCACTACCCGCCAGCAGTCGCTTCCCATCCGATCAGCGGGGGGCCTACCGCCGGGTGAGCTCCTCGCGCAGGCGCGCCGCGACGAGCGTCTCCTCGCCCGGCTGGAGGTTGATCGGGTCGACGGCGATCTCGTCGAAGTAGCCGCCCTGATGGGCGCCTTGCTGGACGTAGATGTGGGGCTCGCCCTGGGCCAGGGCGACCTGCACGGCATGGCCGGACGGCCCCGTCCAGTCCGGCGTGAAGTAGACGACCGCGTGGGGGATCACGCGGTTGACGGCGTCGTGCTCGACCACCACGCGAAGCCCGGGGATGTCGGCGAGGGCCTCGACGATCGTCGCGCAGACGTCGGTATAGCGCTTCATCTCGGCCGACTCGTCCTCCGCCATGAACAGCTCGAGCGCCGTCACCAGGCCGGCGATCTCCTCCTTCGAGGTCTTCGCCGCCCGACCCAAGGCCTGGTTCGGGCTCGCGTTGAGCGAGGCGGCGCGCACGAGGTCGCGGCGCCCGGCCAGGATGCCGGTGCTCTGCGGCCCGCGGATGCCCTTGCCGCCGCTGAAGCTCACGAGGTCGGCGCCGAGCCGGAGAAACTTCGTGAGGTTCTCGCGCGGCGGCAGCATCGACGCCGCGTCGACGATGACGGGCACGCCCCGACGGTGGGCGATCGCGATGACCTGCTCGAGCGAGAGGATGCCGGGCGGGCTCGTGAAGGGCGAGATCAGGTACGCGACCGCCGCCGTCTGGTCGGTGATCGCCTCTTCGAGCTCGAAGGGCTGCGTGCGCCGCGCCAGGCCGATGTCGACGAGCACGCCGCCGGCGACCCGGTAGGCCTGGTCGTAGGCGAAGCGGTGCGCGCGCTGGATGACGATCTCGTTCCGCATCCCCCGGGTGTCGGGCAGGCGCGTGATCTTCGCCGGGTCGTCGCCGGCGATGCACGCCGCGGCCTGGAGGATCAGGCCGGAGCTGGCACCCGCGGTCACGAACGCCGCCTCGGCGCCGAGCATGCGGGCGATGGCCGCTCCCGCGGCCGCGTTGAGCTCGTCGATATTCACGAGGGCGAGCGAGGCCTCGCGCATCGCCTCCAGCGCTTCGGGACGCAGCCGCGAGCCACCGTAGCGCGTGGTCGTCCCCGAGCCGTGAATGACGGGGCGGACGCCGAGCTTCCGGTAGATCCCGGGGATCATGCGAGGCCCTCATCTTTCATTGCACGGATCGCGGCCTCGAACGCGGTGAACGTCTCGGCGAGGATCTCGTCGGTGTGGCAGGTGCCCACCAGCGCCCGCGCGCCGTTGAAGTCCACGCCGTTCAGGATGAGCGCCTGTCTGAGCGCCCGGCTCTGCTCGGCGTTCTTCGCGTCGAGCCGCCGCCAGTCCACGTCCTGGACCGACTGATCCGCTCCATCGCGCGGCGGCGCTCCCGCGCCGAAGAAGATCTTCCAGTCGCTGTGATCGCCGTAGATCTTCCAGGCGACCTGCTCGCCCGCCAGGATCTCGTTCATGCCGTGGCGCAGCTTGGCCGCCTGCTGATTGGCGAAGCGGATGGCCTGGCCGTCGGCCACCGAGGAGAGCATCGCGACGCCGGCGGCGGCCGAGAGCGGGTTGGCGTTGAAAGTGCCCGCATGGGCGATCTTGGCGCGGCGATTCTCTTCCGCGGTGGGCTTCGTGGCCAGATAGCTCATCACGTCCTCGCGCCCGGCGCAGGCACCTCCGGGAAGCCCGCCGCACAGGATTTTCGCCATCGTGGTCAGGTCGGGCCGCACGCCGAGCTTCTCCTGAGCTCCACCGGGCGCGACCCGGAAGCCGGTGACGACCTCGTCGAAGATCAACAGCACGCTGGCGCGCCGGGTTTCCTCGCGGAGCGCGGTGATGAAGGACGCCGGCGCGGGCACGGAGCCGAAGTGGCCGCCCGTCGGCTCGATGATCACCGCGGCCACGTCACGCTTGGCGAGACGCTCGCGCACCGCTTCGATGTCGTTGGGGGGCAGCACCGAGACGAGATCCACCACCTCCGGCAGCTGGCCCGCCTCGGGCTCGGCCTCGTACGGAGGACGCACGCCGATCTCCAGCCCCTCGTGCCAGCCGTGGAAGTGACCCGCGAACTTGACCACGTGGCGCTTGCCCGTGAACGCCCGGGCGAGGCGCACGGCCATGTGCGTGGCTTCGGTGCCCGACGCCGTGAAGCGCACGCGCTCGGCGCTCGGCACCAGCCGGCAGACCCACTCGCCCCACTCGACCTCTTTCTCGTGGCAGGCGCCGTAATGGGTGCCCCTGAGCGCCTGCTCGCGCACGGCCTCAGCGACCTGGCGGGGATTGTGCCCGAGCAGCAAGGCCCCGTGACCCATCCAGTAGTCCACGTACCGGTTGCCGTCGACGTCCCACTTGTAGGGGCCCTCCGCCCGGTCCACGTAAAGAGGAAACGGCTGCATCCGGCGGTTGTCGTGAGTCACCGCGTCGGGGAAGAGGCGCCGGGCGCGCTCGTACAGCGCGCGCGAGGCGGGCAGGGCTTCCGTGTAGCGGTCTTGCAGCTTGGACGAGGTGGCGAGCCGAGCCATGCGGATTCTCCTCTCGCGAAAACGGTGGTGTCGGCGACGCTCGGTACGTTACGCCGGACCTCCGGAACGGTCAAGGAAGGCGTCCCAGCGGGGCAGGACTATCTGGTCTCCGAAACTACGACGACGCCGGCCAACGCGTCTCGGCGCTGACCGGCGTCGCGGGACTCCGGGGGGGCGGCGCGAGGACCGCGCCGAAGCTCTTAGTCTAGACTCAGCGGGTCGCGCTTCGGCCCGACCGTCTGCATGGCCTCGAAACCGTTCTCGACCATGTCGCAGTAAAGCTCGACGCGGTTACCGTCCGGATCGAAGAAGTAGATGCTGCGCGTGACGTTGTGCTCGACGGTGCCGTCGAGCGGGATCCCCATCCGCTTCAGCTCTTTGTAGGCGGCCTGCAGCTCCTCGAAGTTGTCGAGCCGCCACGCCATGTGGTGGAGGCCCGGCTGGGTCTTCGCGGGCGGTTCGCCGGTGGCCTGCTGGAAGAGCGCCAGGTCGTGGTGCTCCTTGCCGAAGCTGAGGAACACGGCGCCACGCTCCAGGTTCTCGTGGGCCACCTTCAAGCCCAGCGTCTGCGTGTAGAAATCCCGCGATTTCTCGGCGTCCCGGACGTTCAGTACGACGTGACCGAGCCTCTTCGCCTGGATCATGGTGTCCCTCCCGGGCACTTATAGCGCCCCCGGCGCTATCCCTAATGCTCTTCGTGCCGCCCTACTTTACCGCGCTTTTGCCCTTACCGCGCAACCCCCGCTTTTGACCGTCCATGAATGCGTCCGCCCCGATGCGTTCTACCGTGAGGGCCCGGGACAGAGAAGAGCTCGTCACGTGTCCCGCGTGCCGGCGGGAACGCCCTGGCGCCCGCGGCGCTCGACCCCGGCGCGGATGATCGGAATCAGATCGCGCCCGAAGTCGATGGCGTCCTGGAGCGGGTCGAATCCGCGGATCAGCACGGTGGTGGCGCCGGCGTCGTAGTAGTCCAGCAGCGATTCGGCGACCTGCTCGGCCGTGCCCACCAGCGCCGTCGTGCTGCCGGCCGCTCCGGTCGCGGCGGCGATGGCGGTCCACAGGCGCTTGTCGTGAACCTCGCCCCGCGTCGCCAGGTCGAGCAGCCGCTGCGAGCCGACGTTCTGCGGCCGCGCCGGCGTCTGCGCGGCGGCGCCGCGCACCGCGAGGATGCGCGCGAGAATCGAGCGGGCCCGCTCCCACGCCTGGTCCTCGGTGGCGCCGAGGATCGGCCGCACCGACACGCTGAAGCGCGGCTCCCGGCCGCGAGGCGCCGCGGCGCGGACCTCGGCGATCGATTGTCTGATGGACGCGACCGGCTCGCCCCAGAGGGCGTACACGTCGCAGTGCCGGGCGCCGACCGCGAGCGCGGGGCCGGAGGCGCCCCCGAAGTAGATGGGAATCGCCGGGCGCTGCAGCGGCTTGACCTCGGAGAACGCGCCGCGCACGCGGTAGAACTCGCCGTCGAAATCGAACGGGCGATCGCTCGTCCACGTCCGGCGCAGGACCTCGAGGTACTCGTCGGTGCGGCGATACCGGGCGTCGTGGTCGAGGAAATCGCCGTCGCGCTGCTGCTCGACGTCGCTGCCGCCGGTGATGATGTGGAGCGCGATGCGTCCGCCGGTGAGGTGGTCGAGCGAGGCGGCCTTGCGCGCGGCGAGCGTCGGCGCGACGAAGCCCGGCCGGTGGGCGATGAGGTATCCGAGCCGGGTGGTCACCGACGCCGCGTGCGCCGTGACCATGAAACCGTCGGCGCCGGTCGAGCCGTAGCCGACCAGCACGCGGTCGAAGCCGCCGTCCTCGTGCACGCGCGCGAACCGCGCGATGAACTCCCGATCGACGTCCCCGGTGATGATCGACTTGCCGTAGAGCTCGGAGGCGAGCGTCGTCGAGATCATCCCGATGATCTCAATGCCCGCGCGCTGCACTCGTCGCTCCCTCGCCGTGAACGGGCTGACTACGGCGCCGGGTAGACGACGTTCGCGCCGGGCGCGGCGAATTCGCGCGGCCAGACGACGACCCAGCGCCCGTTCTGATTCTGCTTCACCTTCGTGTGCTCGGCCCCGTAGTTGTTCTCGCCCTCGAACGAGAGCCGACCGAACGGGAGGTCGACCCTGCTGGTCTTGAGCCAGGCGGCGATCGCCTTGTCGTCGAGGCTCCTGGTGGCGTTGACGGCGGCCTCGAGCAGGAGCCACGCGGTCAGCGACCCCGCCGCCTGGCCTTCCACGAAGGGATACGGCAGGCCGGCCGGCTTCGCCCGCTCGCTGAAGAGCTTGCAGAGGGCGTCGGCGGCGGGGCTGGTGGTCATCGGCGGGTGCGCTTCGAACGTGCTGTAGGCGAACGCGTTCGCCGCGCCCGGCGCCGTCAGCAGGGGACCCGGCGACGGAAACAGGTGGTACTGGCCACGCGGCCGGTAGCTGATCGTCTGGAATGCGTCGAGGAGCAGGTTGCCGTCGAGCCCGATCGTGCCGACCCAGAGGAAATCGGGGTCCGCCTCCTTGACGCGCGCGGCGATCGGCGCGAAGTCCCGGTTGCCGAACTCGTACTCCAGATAGAGCACCACCTTCAGGCCGCGGGCGGTCGCGACGTCGCGCGCGCCGGCCGAGATGAACTGCACGGAGGGGAACTTGCTCGTCACGATCGCGATCGTTTTCGGGGGCCGCCCGGTCGACTCGAGCGCGTCCAGCAGCTTGGTGGGCACGACCTTCTCGGATTCGAAGGCGAGCCCGCTCGCCGAGAAGTGCATGGGGTACTTCGCCAGCTTCGGAATGCCGAAGGTGTGATGGATCAGCACCTTCTGGTAGCGCTGGGCCACCGCCATCGCCGAGAGGATGGCGCCGGTCGCGTAGGGGCCGATGAGCAGATCGACCCGGTCGACGGTGATCAGCCGCTCGTAGAGGGTCCGGGCCACCTCGGGCTTGGACTGGTCGTCGAGCAACACCCATTCGATGGGCCGGCCGAGGAATCCGTTGCGCTTGTTGATCTGCTCGACGGAGATCTCGCCGGCGATCTTGTGGACCATCGACGTCGCCGCCAACGGCCCGGTCAGCGCCAGCGTGCTACCGATCCTCACCGCCGGCCCCGCGGGCGCGGCAGCCGCCGGCGCGACCGCCGCGAGCGGCGCGAGGAGCAGGACGATGAGCGGTAGGATCCTGCCGCTCACAGGCTCCCCGTTACGCGATCACACGAGTGAGGAACCTCTCGGGTGGGCGCTCCCCCCACTGAGAGCTCAGGCCATCCTCCG
>Ga0137397_10002199_pt1 | contig 13677 bp, 12 predicted proteins | sample czorhiz116metaG_FD_106658 | JGI IMG/M metagenome (GOLD analysis project Ga0137397, IMG submission 106658) | Vadose zone soil microbial communities from Angelo Coast Range Reserve, California, USA - czorhiz1.16 metaG | ecosystem: Environmental > Terrestrial > Soil > Vadose zone | place: USA... | reverse complement strand
GCCGGGCTCATCAGCTCCGAAGTCGCGATCGCCGCACTCGACATGCTGGCGGTGGATCCTCAAGGGTTCGACACGCTGGACAGGAAATTGCTGCTGACCGTCATCGAGAAATTCGAGGGGGGGCCGGTCGGCGTGGACAGCCTCGCCGCGGCCATGAGCGAAGAGCGCGGCACCATCGAGGACGTCATCGAGCCGTTTCTGATTCAGCAGGGATTTCTGATGCGCACCGCCCGCGGCCGTGTCGCGACGCGCAGCGCTTATGCTCATTTCGGGCTTGCAGCGCCGGCGATGGACCGGGACTTGAATTTGCCTCTGTTCAGGGACGTCCAGTAGTGGCGGCGGTGTTCAAGTTTTCAGTGCCATTCCGCGTCTACTGGGAGGACACGGATGCGGGAGGGGTGGTGTACTACGCGAACTACCTGAAGTTCATGGAGCGCTGCCGCACGGATTGGCTGCGCGCGCTCGGGATCGATCAGCTTCGGTTGCGCGCCGAGCGGCAGCTGCAGTTTGCGGTGGTGAGCGTGGCGGTCGATTTTCTGCGCCCCGCCGTACTCAATGATGAAATTCTCGTCACGGCGGAACTCGAGCGCTTGAGCGGTGCCACAATCGTATTCAAACAAACCATCATGCGCGGCGACGTGCAGCTCATCGACGCGAGCGCCCGCGTCGCCTGTCTCGATTCCGGCACGCTGAAGGCGCGTCCGATTCCAAAGGATCTATTCGTGGAGTGGCGTCATGGGCGGGTGGCGTAATGGGCAATGACCTGTCGATATGGGCCCTGGTGCTCGATGCGAGCGTCATCGTGCAGGGGGTCATGCTGTTGCTCATGATCGCATCGCTGGTCTCGTGGGCCGTCATCTTCCAAAAAGGGCGCGTCATCTCCCGCTCGCGGCGTCAGGCGGATCAATTCGAGACCGCATTCTGGTCGGGGGGCGACTTGACGGCGCTCTATCGCAGCATCGAGACCAAGGGGCGCGCGGGCACCGGCGAGCAAAGCATCTTCGAGTCCGGCTTCGGCGAGTACAGCCGACTGCGTCAGCTGGGGACGCCAGCGGATCAACTGCTGGAGGGGTCGCGCCGCGCGATGCGGGTCGCTCAGATGCGCGAGATGGATCGACTCGAGCGCAACCTGGCCATGCTTGCGACGGTCGGATCCACGAGTCCGTATGTGGGCCTGTTCGGCACGGTATGGGGCATCATGAGCGCCTTCCACAATCTCGGTAATGTGCAGCAGGCGACGCTGGCGGCGGTGGCTCCGGGCATCGCCGAGGCATTGGTTGCCACGGCGATCGGGCTGTTCGCCGCGATTCCGGCGGTGATCGCGTACAACCGATTCGCCGATCAAGTCAGCCGGCTCGAACTCCGGTTCGACACCTTCGTCGAGGAGTTCTCGACGATTCTGCAGCGTCACGGCCCGGCCCGCGCGGCGCAAGCGTAGCTTCTATGGCCAAACTGGTTCGCCGCCGCAAGCTGATGGGAGAGATCAATGTGGTGCCGTATATCGACGTCATGCTGGTGCTGCTGGTCATCTTCATGATTACCGCGCCGCTGCTCAAGGAGGGCGTCAAAGTGGACTTGCCCGCCGCCGGCGCCAAGCCCATCGACCCCGGATTCATGGACAAGCATCCGCCGCTGATCGTGACCATCGACTCGAGCGGGCGCCTTTACATCAATTTTGGCCCAAACCCGGACAAGCCCGCGTCTGAAGCCACGGTAAGTGCGCGCACCGCCGCGCTTCTGCGCCGCGATCCGCAGACCCCCATTCTGGTCAGAGCTGATACTACCGTGCCCTATGGCACGGTGGTGCGTGCCATGGTGCTGCTGCAACATGCCGGCGCCGCGAAGGTCGGATTCCTGACGGATCCCGTACGGCCTGCCCCGCGCGGCGGCGCCAACGGGGCCGGCGGCGGCGCGGGTTGAATGCGGGATTTCCTGCGCGAACATTCGTGGGCAGTCGTCGTTTCCGTACTGCTGCACGGACTACTGGTGGTTGGCCTGGTAATCACGGCGTTGAATTCCGCCCGTAGACCACCGCCCAGCTTGCAGCCCCTGCCGATCGACGCGGTGGTGGTGGACTCGCAAGTCCTGCATGCCGCGGAGCGAGCGCGAGCCGAGCGCGCCGAGCAGGAGGCGGCACGGGCGCGTGCCGCCGCCGAAGCAAAGGCCGCCGCCGCGGCAAAATCCGCGGATGAGGCACGGGCAGCAGAAGAGGCCAAGGCCGCCGAGCAGGCCAAGGAGGTTGAGCAAGCCAAGGCTGCGGAGCAGGCGAAGGCTGCCGAACAGGCCAAGGAGGTTGAGCAAGCCAAGGCTGCGGAGCAGGCGAAAGCGGCCGAGCACGCCAAGGCTGCCGAGCAAGCCAAAGCCGCGGCCGCCGAGCAGCAGCAGCGACTCATCGAGGCCAAAAAAGCCGCCGAAGCCAAACAGGCTGTGGAGGCTAAACAGGCCGCGGACGCCAAGCAGGCCGCCGATGCCAAGCGGGCGGCCGACGACCGGGCTCGCCAGGAGCGCGAGGCCGAATTACGCAGGCAATTGGCCGACGAGGAACACCGAAGGGCCGTCGAATCAGGCCCTTTGCGCGACAGCTACATCGCGCGGCTCCGCAATAGGATCCAGAATGCGTGGATCAAGCCTCCGTCGGCGAGCGTCGGTCTTGATTGTTTGGTCGAAGTAACCCAGATTCCGGGCGGCGAGGTGACAGGCGCACGCGTGACCCAGTGCAATGGCGACGCAGCCGCCCGCCAATCGATCGAAAACGCGGTGTATCGTGCATCGCCCCTGCCGGATCCTCCGGACCCGGCGCTCTTTGAGAGAAACTTCGTATTTAGGTTCAAGCCCAATGAATAGACGTACTTCATGTTTGGTGGCAATCGGCTTCATGTTGTTCTGCTCGCGGACGTGGGCGGAACTCGTGGTCGAAATCACGAAGGGGCAGGCGGACGCCATCCCGATTGCGATCGTGCCGTTCAGTTCGCCGGAGGCCGCCGCTGCCTCATTCGACGTGGCGAAGCTCGTGAGCGACGATCTGGCCCGCAGCGGGCGCTTCAGGGCCACCGACCGCAAGGACATGATCGAGCAGCCCCATACCGGCGCCGCCATCTCCTTCGACGATTGGCGCCGGCTCAACAACGATTACATCGTCGTCGGACAAATTCAGCCGTTGGGGCAGGATCGCTACAACATCACGTTCGAGCTTTATAACGTTCTCAACCGCCAGCGGCTGCTGGGTTATCAAATCAGCGCCAACAAACCGGGATTGCGGCTCGCGAGCCACCAGGTTGCCGACATGGTGTTCGAGAAAATCCTAGGTATACGCGGCGCATTCGCCACTCGCATCGCCTATATTTCCGTGCTGGGGTCTTTGCCGCACAAGGATTACCGGCTCATCGTGGCGGATGCGGACGGCGAGAATCCGCGCGTCGTGATGCAATCGAATGAGCCGCTGATGTCGCCGGCGTGGTCGCCGGATGGCCAGAATCTGGCGTATGTCTCCTTCGAAAACCGCTTGCCGTCCGTGTATGTGCAGACCCTGAAAAGTGGGGAGCGGCAGCGGGTGTCGGCGCGGGCAGGGGTGAATCAGGCGCCGGCGTGGTCGCCGGACGGCAAGAAGCTCGCGCTCACGCTCTCGACGCGCGACGGCAATCTGGATATCTATGTATTGGACCTGGCCACTCAGGCGCTGACCCGCATCACCGACGATCCGGGGATCGACACCGAGCCGCAGTGGTCGAAGGACGGCCAAAGCCTGTATTTCACGTCGGATCGCGCGGGCGGCCCGCAAATCTACCGGGTCGGGACTCAAAGCGGCGACAAGCCGCGACGCCTCACGTTTCAAGGCAGCTACAACGCGCGGCCAAGGCTGTCGCCGGATGAGTCGCAACTGTCGTTCGTCACCCAGGAAGACGGCGGCTACCGCATAGCGACCATGGATCTTCGCGGGCGCGGCGATGTCCAAGTACTCACCAAGGGTCATTTTGACGTTAGCCCAAGTTATGCGCCGAACGGCGCGGAGATCATCTATGCGAGCCGCGACCGCGGGCGCGGCGTGCTGGCCCTGGTCAGTGCCGATGGCCGGGTACAGGAGCGCTTGGTGTCGAGCGAGGGGGAATTGCAAGAACCAGCATGGGCGCCGTTCTAAACGTCGGCGATCAAACAAAGTACACTAGGAGCCTGTCTGACTAATGATGCGCCTGCTGCGGCCGCCCCACAGCGGCATCTTTTTGTGATCCTTTCGCTTACATAGTGCCCACTATGCGCGCGAAACGATCACAAAAATCTGCTCGCTGTGGGTCGCCCTCGCGACGGCGATCATTAGTCAGACAGGCTCCTAAGGTAGGCTTGATTTACGTCATTCGGATGGAGAAATAAATGAAACGAATTGTATCGGTCGCGTTGCTCATAGCGGGAGCGGCGCTGCTCGCGGGATGCCCCAAGAAACACAATGTGATTGAGTCGCCGAACGCCGGGAGCCAAGTGTCGGGCGCGACGCAGGGAGAAGGCGCGTCGACCTCGTCGAGTGCGCTGAACGGCGATTCCGGAAGCCAGGGCGGCGGCATGGGCGCGGACGCACCTTTCGCGCGCAAGGTGATCTATTTCGACTTCGACAAATCGGAGATCAAACCGGAATTCGCCGCCGTCGTGGCCGCTCATGCGCGCAATTTGAGCAGTCATCCGAACATGCACATGAAGCTCGAGGGCAACACTGACGAACGCGGCACCCGTGAATACAACATCGGGCTCGGCGAACGACGTGCACAGGCAGTGCGCCGCGCTCTGATGCTGCAAGGGGTCGCAGAATCGCAACTCACCACGGTCAGCTTCGGCGCCGAAAGGCCCGCGGTCGAAGGCGACGATGAGGCGGCATGGGCGCAGAATCGGCGCGTGGAATTGGTCTACGGCCCGTGAATTCCCGCGCATCGTTCGGTTTGAGCGGAGCCTGCCTCGTTGCACTGGCGATCGTGGGCTGCGCCAGTACGCCGCCGGAACAGGATCCGGTGCAAATCAAGCTGAACGATCTCGACACTCGCCTCGCGCGCATCGAGAGAGTGGTGACCAATCAAAGCCTGCTCGATTTGGCCAATCAAAGCGACTCGCTGCGCAACGATTTGCGCGCCATGCGCAACGATGTCGATGTATTGACCAATAACCTGGAAGCGAGCCGCAAACAGCAGCGCGACTTGTACGCCGATCTCGATCGGCGTATGAAGATTCTCGAGTCGCACGGCGGCGCCGGGTCGGGCGACGCGGGCTCGGGCGGCGCCGGTGGGGATTCCCCGGCGCCGGGTTCTGACGACAAGGCCGCGTATCAAACCGCCTTCAACTTGCTGAAGGACAGTCAATACGATCGCGCCATCCCGGCGTTTCAGAAGTTTCTGATCGTGTACTCGGACAGTTCGCTCGCGGACAACGCTCAGTATTGGTTGGGCGAGGCCTACTACGTCAACAAGTCGTTTCCGGAGGCTCAGGGCGCTTTTCAGCGGGTAGTGGACAAATATCCTCAGTCGCGCAAGCGTCCCGATGCCCTGCTCAAGATCGGCTATTGCCAATACGAGTTGAAACAATGGGACTCGGCCAAGGGAACTCTGTCGCAAGTAGTCAAACAGTTCCCCGACACACCGGCCGGGCATTTGGCGCAGCAGCGCCTCGACAAGATGGCGACCGAGAAACATTGATTGAAATGTCGCGTAAACCCGATCGCTTGCGCGTCAACGAGATATTTCACTCGTTGCAAGGGGAGGCCGACGCGGTCGGCTATCCGACGGTGTTCGTGCGGCTGACGGGATGTCCCCTGCGCTGCCAGTACTGCGACACCGAGTACGCATTTCACGCCGGCGATTGGCTGGATCTCGAAGCCATCGTGGAGAAGGTGAGAAGCTATGGCGCGCAGCATGTCTGCGTGACGGGCGGAGAGCCCTTGGCGCAGCCGGGTTGCCTGAAGCTGCTCGAACGCCTGTGCGACGCCGGCTTCCAGGTGTCGCTCGAAACCAGCGGTGCGCTGGATATCGCCCCGGTCGATGGCCGCGTCTTTCGCGTGGTCGATGTGAAGACCCCGGGCTCGCACGAGGCTACACGCAATAGAATTGAAAATTTCGGGTTGCTGACCCAGCGCGATCAGCTGAAGTTCGTGATCTGCTCCCGCGAAGACTACGACTGGAGCAAGGCGTTTCTGCAGGAGCACGGATTGGCCGCGCGCTGCCGGATACTATTCTCGCCCAGCTACAACGAAATAACCCCGACCCAGTTGGCGGACTGGATTTTGGCGGACCGGCTGCAAGTGCGTTTCCAACTACAGCTTCACAAAGTCCTGTGGGGCGACACTCCGGGCAAGTGACCGCCGCCAGCTCAACCGCGCAATCCAGGCGCGCCGTCGTATTGCTCTCCGGCGGACTCGACTCGGCCACCGTGTTAGGTCTGGCCCGTGCACGCGGTTTCGAGTGCTATGCCTTGAGCGTGCACTATGGCCAACGTCACAGCGCGGAACTCGCGGCCGCCCGGCAGGTTGCGCAGGCTCTGGGCGCTCGAGAACATCGAATCATGGGGGTGGACCTCGCCGGTATCGGCGGTTCGGCGCTGACCGACACCGGCATCGCGATACCTGAATCCGGGAGCACCGGCATACCCATCACCTATGTGCCGGCCCGCAACACACTGCTGCTGTCGCTCGCGCTGGGTTGGGCTGAGATCGTGGGCGCCGCCGATATTTTCGTGGGTGTGAATGCCGTCGACTATTCGGGCTACCCGGACTGCCGGCCGGCGTTCATCGAGGCGTTCGAGAATCTGGCACGACTCGCGACCAAGGCGGGCGTCGAGGGCGTGCCGTTCAAGATCCAGGCTCCGCTGATCGACATGTCGAAGGCTGACATCATCCGCACGGGTACGAAACTCGGCATAGACTTCGCCATGACCGTGTCGTGCTACCAGGCCGGACCCGACGGCGCCGCCTGCGCAAAGTGCGATTCCTGCCGCCTGCGGGCCGCCGGCTTTGCGGCCGCGGGCGTACCCGACCCGACCCGTTACCGCTGAAAATACATTGCCGGTGATCTGGAGCCCAAGTTCGGCTATTATGCGCGGCCCATTGGGACGGTAGCTCAGTTGGTAGAGCAAGGCCCTTTTAAGGCTTTGGTCCTGGGTTCGAGTCCCAGCCGTCCCACCATAACTTCATGAATTATAACGAGAAATAGATTCCAGATTCGGCGCGGATCCCAGGACACGGCTTGTCAAGCGCGCGCCAATAGCCGCGAGCGTTAAGCAAGAACCGGTGAAAAAAAGGCTATCCGACGTATGAGACGCCGGATAGCCGAGTCGGCCGGAGAACAGGACAAACAGGGGGAGAACAGTTCTCTCAAGGCCAAACCTACTGCCGGAGAGCTGTAGGTTCTAGCTCGACAGTGTAGTGGCACGCGCTGGCGGCAACTATGAACCAAAGGGCAATGTCACTTTCCAGCCGGCACCGTAGACTAGGGCGGCTGCGCTCCGCTGAGCGGAAGGGCTATCCGTGCTTCGTTTGGATGGGCGCGCTGCTTGAGTCATAGGGATATGTAGATAGCATTACCTATGAGGACGGGGTTACAAAGTCATGAACGGTACAGCGCGAACAGTGTTTGTAGTGGATGACGTCCGCGAGGTGCGCGTCGGATTATCACGCGTTTTGACCGCCGCTGGTTATCAGGTGCGTGCATTCGTGCACTACCAGCGGCGGCTGCGAGGTTGGGGATGAATCCGGCACGGAGCTCTGCGCAAACGAATTTCCCAGAGACCCGAAGCAGGCAAGAATTGCGCAAACACATGCCTGCTTGAACATTGCTGATTTGCTCCGAATTCCCACGCGGTGCGACGCCTCCGGCGCGAGACTTGGTGGATTCGCGACCTTAAACATTGGGGCGCAAAGGATCCATGCGACCAAAGTCCCCTTGCGACAGGATTCTGGTCAAGCCTGTAGATGTCAACGTGCTGCTGCGCGAGATTGAGAATCTACTGCGCGAGCGGCAGGAATCTGTTCATATGCTTTCAAACTGATTTGCGTTTTGACGTGCGATGTTCTTCTGCGACTGCGGATTGCCTCCCGCGCGCGAATGTTCAGCTGTATGAGACCGTGAAGGTGTTCCTTGAAATTCGCTTTGCCATTTGGGCACGGTGAAGTGAAACGTCGCGCCATGCGGCGCCTGATTCTGAGCCCACAACCGGCCTCCATGCGCGACTACGATTGAGCGGCTCATTGACAGGCCTAACCCCAGGCCTCGAGTTTTTGTGGTGTGATAGGGCTCGAAGATTTTCTCCTCTCTGCCCGACGGGATACCTCCTCCGGTGTCTGCCACGGAAATGAGGATTTCTTTGCCTTCAACTTGCATTGACCGAATCGTCAGGGTGCGCGTGTTATTAGCCGCTTCGGACATGGCATCAACCGCATTCAGAATCAAATTGATCAATACCTGCTGGAGTTCCACGTGATCGCCTCGAATAGAGGGCAGGCCGGCGTTTAAATCCTTGACGACCCTGACCTGGTGAGCCATCAATTCATAATGCACCAATTCGAGCACCTCCTGAATCAGGTCGTTCGCTTCGAGAGCCCGCGGCTGAAATTCACCCTTCTTTAACAGCGTGCGCAACCGAAAAATGACTTTGGCTGCACGTCTGTCGGCCGTAACAATGTCGTGCAGGATTTGGCCAATTTCGTCCGAGTCGATTTCATCGTGGGAGAGAAGGATCTCTGCTGCTTGCGCATTGTTCAAGATCGCCGCGAGCGGTTGGCTGAGCTCATGCGCGAGTGCACAGGAGAGATCGCTCAGGCTCGCCACTCGCAGCAGGTGCGCAACCTCGCTGCGGTGGGTCTGTGCGGCTAGAGCTATCCGTTGTTCGCTCGCGCGCAAATCTCGGGCGAGCTGCGCCGTCCGCAACACCTGACCGCCGAGCTCGTAGCCCATTGCCAGAATGATGGCAAGGAAGAACAAACTTGGCGTCGAGGACCACTGGGCATCTCCCCAGACGATGAATTCGGTCTGTGCAGCTGCCGTCGATACAAAAAGCACGACACCGCCTCCAACGTTCAGCGCGGCTCGCCGCTCGCCACGCCGCCAAGCCGTGATTGCAGCGTCCACGACGAAAATCACCAGCGCCAATACGCTCAACTGGCCGACCACCAACCACTGATTGGGTACCCCATGCGCAATCCAAGAGACGGTTTCGCCGGAAATTGGGACGTGACTGAGATTGGAGATTTTGCGATAGTAAAAATTTTCACCAGTTAGCAAATTGAGCGGCAACGAAACCGTTCGCAGAGCAAATACCGTCCACAGGAGCCACATCCTTCCCGCGCGAAGATAGAGCCGTACAAATCCTGCCAACGAGAGAACGATTATCCAGAACGACAGATTCGACCAGAGGGCCACAGAGCTGAACTCCGCGGTCGTCTGCACGAAATTCAGCATCAAGTCTTGCCACGCTAGAGCCGCGGTCCCCATCGATGCCAGCGCGAAGAGCAGGTAGGCCCACTCATCCCGCTGCCGCCACCACATGAATCCGTAGATCAATGCCACGGTCAAACATGCCGAGGCTGTCATGGAGAAAATAACGGTTACCCAACTCATATGGCCGCGGCGCTTACTGGCATGAGATTTCGCGTGGGAGACATCGATAAGTTGGGTTTTCTGACAGCGTTCGGGCTGTGAGCCCCGCAACGAAAAAGAAATATGCGGTCGCCGATCTCCCCGCTCTCGATGGTCTATGCCGCAAGAACGACTCAATCGACAGCACTTCAAGAAATCCTGGCAATCCGGCACTCCTTGCTGAACATTTCCTTCTGCGGATTGAAATTGAAAAACCAGTTCAGGATCTGGTCTCAGCCTCGTATCAGTTATTTGTCATAATGCGGATTATGAACCTATTTTTGTTACAAAACAACGTGTTGTAGGGCAAACCACATAAATCAAATTGATAACCCTTGAATCGGCTGCAACTCTTTAAGCAATTGGTACACAGATACGAAGGCAATGACAACGAGCGATTTCACTTGATCAAGGCAAGCGCGCTCGGCCTCTTCTTCATATCCAGATGAGAGTCGCTCAGTCTTAAGCAGCGTTGGACCTTGTGCTAATTGTTCGCTGCGCTCCAGATCGCGAAGATAAATTGATTCCGGTCGTAAAATTGAGCAATAGCGCGAGCGTGCGCAGAGCGCACACGGCGACAAGGAGCCACATTACGGCCCGCGCGAAGATAGAGACGCACAAATCCGCCCAGCGACAAAATGAACAGCCAGACCGAAGGCCAACCAACGGTTGCTTATATCTTTGCGGTTAGATTCCACCGGTAATTCATCATGCCATCTCGGCACGGTGAAGTGAATCCTGGCGCCCTCTGAGACCCGATTCTCCGCCCACATGCGTCCGCCACGGGCGAGCACAATCGAGCGGCTCAACGACAAGCTTAGCCCGAGCCCTCTGGGCTTGGTGGTGTAATAACGCTCAAAGATCTTTTCCTCACAGCCAGGGACGATGCCCTTGCCAGTGTTCGCGACGGAAAGCCGAACAGCGCCGGCCGATTGCGGCGGATCTAACGCAGCAGGCGCTCGTCCATGAGCCCAACGAGACGTGCGCTTCGGTCGCGATCGGGAGATTCTGAACTGCGGTAAAGCCGATTGATTAGCTGGATGAGTTCGTCACCCAAAAACGGCTTGACCAGGACAGACAGACCATACGAGGCGATCGCCTCCATCGTCTTCGATCTGGTGTCACCGGTCATTACGATGGCAGGAAGATTCCAGGTAAGAGCGGCACGCAGTGACTTGATGCTCTCAACACCGTTCATTGGACCTGGGAGGTTGTAGTCACATAATACTAGATCTGGACACATGCCCCTCTGCTTGATCAGGGCGACCGCGTCACTCATCGTCGCAGCTGCAATGACGCCGATGCCCCTTGAGTTCAGCATCCTATTGAGCGCAGACCGTACAGACGATTCGTCTTCGATGACAAGGACAGTGCCGTGGAAGATCTCATCATCAAAATCAGACGTTGGTACTGATTCAGATACACCGATGTGTGCTCGCCCCCGCGGAACCTCGATGGAGAACGCGGTGCCCTTCCCCGGCGTAGAACGGACATCAACCCTGTGATCCAAGATTTCTCCCAGTCGCTTGACGATTGCAAGACCTAGTCCAAAGCCGCCGCGCTCGGCATCGCAATAATATTCTTCAAATATGTGAGGCATCTGATCCCCCGGGATGCCGATGCCAGTGTCCCAAACCTCGATCCGAATCTTGTCGCTAGCGCGTCGGCAACCCAACAGGATTTTCCCTCGATCGGTGTACCGAATTGCATTCGACAGTAGATTACGGATCATCTCCTCGAGCATGCGCTTGTCGCTACGGACTACAAGGTCGGACGGCACAACGCGCCATTGCAAACCCTTTTCCTCAAGCGGCTGAAGAAGGTCAGTTGCGGCCGAAGCAAATATTGCATTGACGGTAAAGTCGCTCTTCGATGGGCGGAGATTTCCAGTTTCGAGGCGATTGATATCGAGCAGACTCGATAACATGCTAGACATGGTATCAATCGAGTGGCCCATGCCGGTGATAATCTTTTGCCCCTCGCCATCCGGATGCCGCTGTTCAAGTGCCTCGTGCAAGAGTCTCAAAGTTTGCAGGGGTTGTCGCAGATCGTGACTCGCGGCAGCCAGAAAAATCGATTTGGTGCGATCTGCTCGTTCTGCCAGTTTCTGTGCTCGCGAAATCTCGTCTTCGAACCGCTTTCGCTGGGTAATGTCGGTCGTCAAGCCCCGGATGCGCATTGGCAATCCGCCCGAGTCGAATTGGGCGGTAGCAACTTGCTCCAGCCACACCTCGCTATCGCGATCCGCTCGTTGGTGGCGGAATGTCACCGAATAAGAGGGTTTGTCGGGCTTGACGCCGTGTACGCAGGCTGCCACGTGGGGGCGATCATCCGGATGGACTTGTCCTAACATGTCAGATCCGCTGACAACATCTTTCGATCCAAATCCCAGGATTGGCACTGCGTTCTGGCTGAAACGCACTTGGTCGGCGTCCAGATCCCATTCGAAGGTCATCACGCCTCCGGCCCGAAGCGCCTCCTGGAGCCGGGCCTCCCTGTCCAGAAGTGCGACCCCTTGAAGCCTTCGCTCGCTAAACAGCGCAGTAAGAACCAGCGCGCCGAACGAGATTGCCAAAATGCTCGCTTGAGCAGCCTGGATGCGCTGCTCAATCGACCAGTGGGAATCGCCAAAAATGCCGATGGCAAATGTTGTTGTCGCGACGATCGTGATGGCGCAGATGCACGTTGCTGCACTGGCAATACCAGTCGGCAGGCGCGCCGCCATCCAAACGAATAAAGGGCACAGAGCGACAGTAGCCAGCTCGAGGGTCCAAGGCCTATGTGGCAAGAACACCAAGAATGCGCATAGGAGGCATACCGCCACGAGTGCCAAAGCACTTTCTGCGGCTTCCCGCGTCGACGGAACGTTGCGCATCAATGAAGCTAAACCGATCACGAGCGGTGCGACCGTGAGCGCGCCAAGCCCGTCCGAGGCGAACCAGTGAAGCCATACGGTCGGGGCGGATGCGGTCGCATCAGAGTGGAACCAGACGAACCCGATCGTGCCCAAAATACCCGAAATGGCTGTTCCCGCGATGGTCGCCGCAAACAGTCCGATGACGCGTCGTAGCGTATTGAGCTCGAATAGCGAGCCGTACCATCGCCCGATCAAGCCCGCAACTATGGCGGCCTCACCGGCATTGGCAACAGCGAAGAGAATGGAGCTCCAAATGTTGCGATCGCCTAGCAGATTCGCCAGGATGGTCGCAGCCATCACTCCGACGACAACGGGCCACCGAGCCGCCGAACCCGCGACTATTAAGGTGCCAGAGGCTACGCCCGCAGCCGGCCAGAATACGGCAACGCCGTCGGGCTTCTCGAGGAGGGCTAGGCTTAGCCGAGCTGACAGGAAATAAGCAATCGCGACTGCCGCCGTTGCAACGACAGAGATAGCCCACGGCTGTCTTGCCTGCTCGCGTACAGCGGCCCATATTCGTTCCGACAGCACTACCATAGGTGACATCCCGCTACGACCGGCCAATCCTACAATGATGAGGTCGCCGATAATATGTGTGTTGGCTGCTGCTAATCATGGCAACGCCTTCTCGTGTCGAATCCCCTGTCGCAGCGCGCGTGCGTCCAGCCGGCGGCGAATGATGTCCTGCCGGCGCCTGTCATAGCCGTTGACACCGACGTAGACCTCCAGAGCGGCAAGCGCCTCGGCGACCTTGTCGACTGCCGCTTCGATGACCGCTCGGTTCCATTCTGAGCGCTTCGTGGCAGTCATGGGGGCATCAACACATACTGCTGGATGAAAATAGGCGTGAAACCAGATACTTAAAGCGACTGTTCGGTGGTCAGCCGTCCCAATAAAATTTATATAATAAAATCAATATATTATAGAATATAATTCTATTCTACATTACATGCTGGACTGCTTCGCGCATGGGCTCTTGGCGCCGGAGTACAACATGGGTGGCTTTCTCAGACGCAACGAACTGAACGCATTCGTATTCCAGAGCGCGCACGTCAATCCCCTCGAACAGTCGCTCTCCCCCGCCCAGCAGGACCGGCGAGATAGCGACGTGCAGCTCATCGATGAGGCCCGTACGAAGATATTGCTGGATAGTGTTAGGTC
>Ga0137397_10002198_pt1 | contig 13678 bp, 5 predicted proteins | sample czorhiz116metaG_FD_106658 | JGI IMG/M metagenome (GOLD analysis project Ga0137397, IMG submission 106658) | Vadose zone soil microbial communities from Angelo Coast Range Reserve, California, USA - czorhiz1.16 metaG | ecosystem: Environmental > Terrestrial > Soil > Vadose zone | place: USA... | reverse complement strand
TGGGTTGTCCGCCAGGGAAATATCCATTTTGAGCTGCCATTCGTCACCGGACCGAAGGCTGCAACATCCGATTATGAGCCGGCGCCTCATGGATTTCCTGGTTTCGTTGTGCCCGTGGAGAAGGTCTACCCGTGCATGGTTCCCTTTCTAGAGCTGGAAGATGGGCGGACCATCGCTCCGGCGGACGGCGCGGATGAGATTAGGCCTGCCGCTGATGGAAAGAGCGTCACTGCGTTCTGGAAGCGTTGGGTCGTGCCCCGGTCCAAAGCCGGAGAAACGGTGGACGCAGCTCTCGTCTCTGAGGTCACCTGGTCCCTGCAAGGAAATAGTCTTCACAGAGTGGAATCGCTGATTGCGTCAGAGCCGCTGAAGATTCGTCGTCTCTGGCTGGCGATTCCGAGCCGCAATAGCCATTTTGAGACCGTGGAGCTTGGCAACGCTCGAATCGAGAGACTCACTTCAAACGGAACGACACTGGATGTACAAGTCAAACATGCCGACTGGCCAGTCCAGATCTCCGCCTACGCACCAGGCGACGATTCTCTAGGCAGAGGGGATCGAGGAGCTATTCCCCTGCACTTAATCCTTGAATCGAAGAGTATCTCCCTAACACCGGGGGTTCCCGAGAGTTGGGAGATCACATTGTCTACCCAATAGTATTTGGATGAGCGGATAACGGGAGTCGAACTCATGTCCGAAGTTTGGGAAGGTCCCGCTTATTGGATCTGATGGCTGGGCGCAGGAAGGCCACGGCTGCCAACCAATGACAAGTACTTAGGCATCGCTAGTCAGAAAATAGCCGCATTTTCCACCATTTTCCTAATATGGCAAAATGAGATCGATATAAGTGCCCCCCGTTCAGCATGTTAGGGTTTGCCAGTCGAAGCTTGGGAAGCTAGCAGTGAAAATCCATAGACGCTTGATCTGGGCGTCATACGTAGCGCGCGGCTTTCCGGCGGTCGAAGAGTTGGTATAATATGAATTAGGGAAATACTAAGGTTAAGAAAGGGATGGGCATGAAGAAGAACCGACATACGAAACGAGTCGCGACTGGGTTGCTTTTTCTATGCGTGATGCCCGGACTGACCCGCGCCCAGAGCAGTACGCCTGGTCCGATGCCGGCTCCGCCCAAGGCCGCACGTGTGTCTCGACCGAAGAGAGTCCCCAGCAAGGCGGACGACTTTGCCGGATTGAACCTCACCGATGACCAGAAAGCACAAATTGACCAGATTCATCAAGGTATGAAGACGCGTAGGGACGCGGTGGTCAAAGACGAAAAGTTAACCGCGGATCAAAGAGATGCGATGCTGGAAGGGTACGAGCGTATGGAGCGCGGTCAGGTTTTCAAGTTGCTGACGACGGAGCAACGGAAAGAAGTTCGTGAGAGGATCCGTGCCCGCCACGCGGCAGAGCAAGTGGAGCAGAAGAAGCAGTCTCCGCCAAAGAGAAAATAGGAGACTACGGATTAGTCCCGAAAGTCTTACGGGGCCACTGTATCTCTCTACCCGCCGTGCTCTAGAATTTGCGAGGCTTGCGCGAGGGTTTCTTCCTCTGTGCCAGCGGTCGAGTCGGCGGTTGGCTCCGCATCCGGATTGCTTCGAACTCATCGCCCGGCTGCCAGCCGATCAATTTTGGCAGTGAAGCCGCCTGGACTCCGAGATCATAACCGAACATTGCCATCTTTGCCTCGCCAGTAAAATCCATTCCCGGGAAGTATTCATCGGTCGGTTGATGGTAGCGGTGTTCCAGGTAATCCCGTTCCTGTGCCTCACCCCACGCTTCATCATGTCCTTTGAATTTCAATCCCTCGCCAATTGAAAACGACGGAATCCCCACCCTTGCCAAGCTGAAGTGATCCGACCGGTAATAATACCCCGCTTCGGGATGTGCATCCGGCCGAATCGCCAATCCCAGCGTTTTCGCCCGCGCTTCCATGGTGGGATAAAAGGTCGTCCGCTCCGCCCCACTTACTTCCACCTCCTCTGGGTCACCGATCGGTGCCAGCGCGTCGTAGTTCAGGTCCAAGGAGATCTTCCCCGGGGGCACTGGGGAATGCGTGCCCAAGTATTCCGAGCCAAGTAGCCCCTGCTCTTCCGCCGTCACCGCCGCAAACAAAATCGTCCGCGGGGGCGCTGACGGCGTCATCTGCGACCACGCGCGTGCCAATTCCAAGAGTACGCCGCACCCCGTGGCATTATCCACCGCGCCGTTGTAAATGTTGTGGTCTTTCTTGTCCGGATCGATACCCAGGTGGTCGTAATGCGCCGTGTACAATACGGCTTCCTCTCTTAGTATCGGATCCCTCCCCAATAGCGCCGCCAGCACATTCCTCGAAACGAACGGCCGCAACTGGCTCGCCACGCGTGCTTGCAAGTGCACTGGCAATTCGATCGGATTGAACTCTCGCGACTGCGCCTGCTCAAACAGCTTGTCCAGATCCAGCCCCGCCGCCTCTACGAGCTTTTTCGCCACTTCGACGCGAATCCACGAAGCCGCTTGCAGCTTCGGCGATCCATCCAGCTTCAGATACGACTTTTCGTGCCCCCAGGAGTTCCGGACCACCTCCCAGCCGTAACTCGCCAAGTCCGTCCGGTGAATGATCAGTGTGGCCAACGCTCCTCGCCGGGCTGTCTCTTCGAATTTGTAGCTCCATCGTCCGTAATACGTCAGCTCCTTGCCTTTGAAAAACTTCGGGTCGTCTGAAATCGGCTCATTCACGAAAAGTAGCGCCACTTTGCCTTTCAGATCAACGCCCTTGTAGTCGTCCCAGCCATACTCTGGCGCCTTGATCCCGTATCCAACAAAGACAATCGGCGCGTCGATATCCGCCTTCTCCTTCTGGATTTCGTTGCTGGTCACGTAATCGTCGAGATTTTTCAGTGTCCATGTTCCCCTGTCAGCCGACACGAAATTGAACGACGTTTCGCCAAGCGTCTTCACCCCCACCATCGGCACATCCTGAAAATATGTGCCTGTGTCCCCCACTGGCCTTAATCCGTACAGCGCAAACTGGGCCGCGATGTATTCAGCGGCGGCGTCCCCGCCACGTTGCCCGGTGCCGCGTCCCTCCAGCAGATCGCTGGCAAGAAATTTCACGTGCGCGCGGATCTTTTCCGGGTCCATGTGAACCGACGCGGGCTCCGGCTTGTTGGCAGCCACTTCGCTGGCCGGCGCCCGTCTCGCCTGAGTCCTGCTCGCCTGCGCGCGAACGTATGACATGCACAGCGCGGTCGCAAGAATAACTCCTAGTAGAAACTTGAACTTTCGCATGACTCGCTTTCCTCGCTTGGAAATGACGTTTCTGGACGAAATGTTGCGCATCTCTACGATTACTACGGATGGCGCGAACTCTCCACCGGTACGTTGAAACTATGTCACGTTTCAATCATCTGGCTATTCGAGCCTGCGGCCCTTGCGTCACTTCTTCGCCCGGCCATTCAGCGACAGTTCGACGCATTCCGACCAAGCGGACGCGCGCTACAACCCCGAAGAGATCCTTGATGCACGACCTTCCGCAGAAACAAGGCCTCCCCGCTCCCCTGTTCGAATGTGCGGCGGGTATTCGGGGCGTCACCCGCGACATTCCACCAGCCGAGGAGTGATATAATAGAATGAAATATCACGATTCAATCAGGAAAGGAATGCGCATGAGCAAGAATCGATTTGCGAAAGGAGTAGCAGTTGCAGCTGGATTCCTTTTTCTATTTGCGGCACCAGGGCTGACCCGCCTGCAGAGCAGTCCTCCCAGTCCGGCGCCGACACCGCACAAGGCCCCACCCGTGGCTCGACCGAAGAAGGATACTCCGGACTATTTTGCCGGATTGCAGTATACGGACGAACAGAAAGCGAGAATTGACCAGCTTCATCAGGATATGAAGTCGCGCATGGATGCCGCAGCCACAAACGAAAAGCTAACCGCGGAGCAGAAAAGCGCGATGTTCGCGGGGTACCAGCGTATGGAGCGCAGCCAGGTTTTCAAGGTGCTGACGACGCAGCAGCAGAAAGAGGTTCTCCGGCGGGCGCGTGCCAGACAGGCGGCAGAGCAGGCGGAGCAGAATAAGCAGTCTTCACCAAAGTGAAAACAGGAAGGTTGGGGATCACTACCGCGGAATAGCAAGCGGGCCCCTTGAGACAGGAGAAGTCGACCTTTCCGTGGCGCTGCTCACTTGCTATTAGCTTGGGTTTGGGGCTGCGGCGAAGGCTTGGTGAAAAGAGAATCCTCCAGCTTCGGGTTAACCACGACGCTTTCGATGATCATCTTATGGGTGTCTTTGTAGCCTTGTACTTCAGTCTCCATAACGTAGGGAATCATCAGCCCATTCACGTCCTTGTAGTCCCGGAGATAAATCCAAACAGGCCGCATCTTGCCATCCATGCGGCGGGGCGTGCCCTCTACCTTGACATCTAGAAACGTCTCGGTATCCACCCAGATGTGCTGCACTTGCCCACCCTTCATGGTGAGCTTGAGCTTGTAGGCATCGTGGCCTTCCACCTTCTCGACGCCCTCGAGCTCCACCTTGTTGCCTTTAGCGGCGTAATCCACCAGGGGACCATCAACATCCGATTCGAAGGAAGCTGATTTGAGTTCCTCTGGCGAGTAAGGTTCCACATCCCTGCGCCCAAGGAAAGGGCGTAGCTTCCAGCCGTTGACACCGTCATAGACCTGCACCGCAGTGTCATTCGCGAATACTAATTCGATCCTCGTTTTCCCAGGCCGCTTCTTCTCCAGCACAAACGGCAGTTGCACCTTGGCCTTTCCTCCCGCGTCCATCTTGCCGGAGAAGGAAATAGTTTGAACTGCCCGCCAAGCCTGCAGTCCTCCCTTCGCGGAGACATCCTTCTCGACGATCTGCGCAGCCGTAAGATTGGCCGGCGGCTGGGGGCTAGCGGTGCTGGTCATCGCTAGGGGCATGCAAACAGACAGCGCAACACATGACAAAAACGCTTTTCTCAGCATGGACGAACGCTCCTGACACTCTCTTGAGGCTATTCTACGACCAAGTCATTAATCCGAAAATTGCCGATCACGATGTCTACCCGGCTTCCTGGCTTTATGAACTTGCCCTTATTAGAAAAGGCCATCCAGTATTCACGGCCATTTTCGGGCTTGGCAGTTTGGCGCAACTGCCCGACTTTTTCCATCGCAGGGATCCTCAGCGCGATTCCCATTTTCTCCTCGATCAGATACGGGGCCTTCGCATTGTCGTTTATCAAAGCTGCTTTCTCAGCATCCACAACGCGGTAACTAAACCGGATCAGCGAGCCCGAGGCGGTCGACCGAACGATGACGTTGTCGATACCCCAGCGCTTCCTGTAAAACTCGGCTCCGCGTTGACTTTTCGCGACAGCGGACGCAGGGGTAGTCGCCTTGGCAGCGGGCGAAACTGTCGACGCAGCTGCGGTGGGCTGCGCTGCTACGGTCTTATTATTTACCTGTGCGGCCTGGGTCAAACCCGAATAAAAGAAGATGCTGCCCGCGAGTAACCCTGCGAGCAGCATGAACTTGGTGCATGATCCTGTGTTGTCGAACATCACTCAGTTATTCCAAGAGGTCTTTTCTGGGCTCGTCAATCCTTGGGCCCTGTTAGGTATTGACTAACTGGGGGCGACCGCACGGGTCGCCCCCAGGGTTAAGCTTAGTTGCCGTGGAAGGTGCTGGTCTGGCTCGGCTTCAGAGCTCCGCTGTCGACGAGTGTCACGTGCGCGGTTGCCATTGCCTTGTCCGCGGGTGTGTACTGGACTTTGATGGTGCAAGTCCCGCCCGGCGCGAGGATCTTGTTCGCTGCACAGGTACCGCCAGTAATCGCAAAGGTGCTGGCGGCCGCGCCGGCAGTCTTTGTAATCGTTGGCGCGGCACTGAGAATGAGCCGCGAGGTACCCGTATTGCTGACAGTAATCGTGCCGTTCTTCGTCTTGGTATTAGCCGGAGTGGTCGTCAAGTCCGGATTCGGATCGGTGATAGAGACCACAGCGTCGAGGTCCGATAGGGGCGCACCGGCCTCAATTGCCCCGATATCGAAGTTGCCACCACCTTCAGGCCTCGGATTACCGAAGAAGTCAGTCGGTGGGTGATTGACAGCGTTCGGCACCCAATCGAGGGCTGGCGAACCTGCCGCGGGCGCGAAATTGCCGAGCGACGCACCAAAGGGTGTAGGAGGCCCAGTAGGACGGACACAGCCGGCCGTTATGAGACATGTCGTACTCAGCGGCCCGTAGAACATGTTAATCCAGTTGCTGCCTTCATCCACCGTTGCCGTAGGGGTCAGTGTGAACAATGGGAGGGGCGGGACAAGGGAATCCGGAACGCCTCCAGGCACGGTGGTTCCTACTCCTACCGTTCCTGGCTGTATGCATCCCGGAGCATTGGCGTGGCCATTAGCCCCGCTGCAAAGTGCCGGCGCAATTTCCGGAGGCACACGCGAACCATCGCAGTACTGGCTTGCAACGGTCGTGCTGTTCCCTACCCGGTTGTTTCCGCCCGCGTAATTGTAATCACCCGGATCGTCCAAAATGGAGTACGTCGGATGGAGCGTCAATCCCGAGGCATGGTTGTTCGGTGCCGTATCGGTATAGACGCCGATATCCCAGTAATTCGCTCCAGCGGGGCATCCACCCGTTGCCGTTTGGTTCAACGCCGGAGCCAGTTGGACTACTCCTGCGTTCGTAGTGATGTTGAACGCGCGGTTCTGCCAGAAGATGTCGTTGGCCAGCACGGGGACCGAGTATTGCGTGCAGGCATGGGTCGCCGGGGTCGTGTCATTTCCGGGCGGGCACGCCACGGTTTGGTCGGTGAACGCTTGGAGGAGGTTTGCGCTGTGCTTCTCTGTCGCCAAGCCTGCCGGCTGGGGGGTCGACGTAGTGACCGACGCGTTGGTGCATGCAGGGGGAGTCGGAGTCGCGTTCGGGTCGCATCCCGGTGGGGCGTGATTGGCACCCGGGGCACCGAGCGTGTCGAAGAGTACGCCCGCGGTAGCAGTAGCATCGTTGGACACCACCGTGTTATTGCGGAAGTCCACCTTCACGGCGTCTAAGAGCGCGACTGCCCCTCCGGTCCAACCCGCGACGTTATTCGCGAAAATGTTGTTGGTGACCGAGACTCCATACCACAGATCCGAATTGCTGGGGTTGTTTAGCACGTCGTTTCCGTTAGCGTGCATCACCATGAGGCCGCCGCCGCTGCCTTCTTCGGCGGTGTTGCCCTGGAACAGGTTAGCGTTAATGATGAGGCCGCGACCGATGCCGTCGGTAAGCGCGGGAGGGCAATCAAAGTCGATCGCGGCGTTCTCGCAAGCGGCCCCATCCGGAGCCGAACCTTGGACGACCATGCCACCGCCGTAGGTAGTTATCGTCGGGTTTATGCTCTGGTTGAAGAGGAACGAGTTGTGCTCGATGGTGCCCTGCACGATGAACCCATGGTGAGCAAAGCCACCACCGTCACCCGTGCTCAAATTGCCGCAAACCCAGTTGTGGTCGAACGTGTAGTAATCGGAACCCGGGGTGAAGGTCACACCGCCGCCCGACCCCGGCGTAGTGGAGTTCAATTCGTCGCCGTAGGAAGCGTTGAAGTCGACCGAGTTGTTATGTACGTGAGTATGATGGTTGAACAGCAAAGGTTGCGCGACGGTGCCATTGAGGGTCGGGTCCACTGTCTCCATTTGGCCCATGGTGATGCCGCCCGTCAATGTGCCGCCATTTCCGAAGACATGGAGGTTGGCAACTTCCAGGTTATGGGTCCAGCCGTGGGCGAAGACGCCACCGCCGCCCTGGGAACTATTGGTGAAGGTTATGCCATCAACGCGCGATGGGTTGCAAAGGAAGTTGGACGCGTAGAATTGGGAGGAGCGGTTGCAATCCCCACCAGCAGCGGTACTGTTGTTCAAAGGAATGCAGCCAACGGCACTCTCCGGGGTGCAGTTCACTGTATTGTTGTTCTCCAGGCCTTTCGCTAGGACGGTAATGGCCGCGCCTTCGTAGGCACCCATCAATGTCGGTTCTTGCAACAGTTCCGCAAGGTTGCCGTTGAGGTTGGCGGTCCAACCGACAACGGGCTCGCCCATTATCGGATCCACCGCATTCTGCTGGTTTGTCGCGCAAAAGAACCCGCTAGCCGGGGTGCCATTGTAGTTGGGGTCGAAGGGGTTCGCTCCACCACCGATACCCGCTCCAGTAATAGGATCTGCTCCGGTATTGTTTCCCGTGCTGTACCCACCGTTTATTGCCAAGCCAAAGAGGCAGGCCACCTTCCTGCGCCAAGGCTCGAGCAGCTTGCCGGCGGGGTGGGTGTTCGCGTTGACTATAACGGCGCCATCGCCCACGCCTTGCAACCGGACCGGCTTCCACATCAACACCAGTTCGTTGTAGGTCCCCGGACCCACGAGGATGAGGTCGCCTGGGGCGGCATTATCGATCGCAGTCTGAATCGCGTTGTTCGTGGCATTCGGTCCATTAACGTACTTCACGCTTACGGGAGCTGTGCCCGCGACGGTCCCGCCGATGGTGACGGTTACGGTGTCGACGGATTGCTTGCCGTTGGCAGCCGTGATCACCAGTTCACCGCACTGGGCCGGAACCTTGTTTCCATTGCCAGGATTCGTTTGCGACAGCGAGCAAGCGGGCACACCTGAAGGTACCTGGCAAGTCATGGTGAGGTCGCCACTGGTGCATGTCGCGGGCTGACCACCGATGGTTACGTGAGCGCCAGCGCCAAAGCCATAGTGGCGCGTGATGAATTTCTGGTTGTACGGAGCAGAGTTTGCCGCCGGTCCGGAGTAGGCGTTGTTGGGCACCACCTGGTCGCCCAGCGCCGTGATGGTGATCGAGTGACCTGCCTGGCTGACCCATGGTCCACGCCCGCCTGCGACCAAATCGCCGAGGACGCTCTTGATCGCCGGTGTAGCATCCGGGTACGCGCAATCCGGGGGATTGTAGCCCTCCGCGAACGCCGAGACCGGAACCACCGGCGTGTCCAGGTAAGTGGCGTCACCCGGCATGAATGGCATTTCATAACAGAAGGTGCTATAGGCCGGGGTATACAAAGGATCCGTAATCAGCTGGCCAAGAGTGGGAGAACCAGCGCGCGTATCGGTGATTGGACCCGGATCGTTCATGCACGTAACCATCATGTTGGGCGAGTAACCGGTAATATTGGGCACGTTGACTTCCCAGCTACCATACGTCAGTCCGTTGTAAGTGCCCCACTGATCCGAATAGACGCGGGAAACCTCGACTCCGTCGAAGTCCTTGATGGATACCGGCGAGTTGGGGATGGCAAACTTCTCGCCGAAAGCCGGCGAGGCGGGGTCAAATTCGGAAGAGAAGTCGTCCGAAATGAACCCGGTAAAGGTCACGGCTTTGGCCACTTTGGTCCAGATGAAGAAGTCCGCATTGGCCTGCATCGTATCCTCGAGGGTGACCTCCTTGCGGTCGCACAAGTTCTTAGAAACACCCGCGAAAGGTGCCACCTCGCCGGATTCCGGGGAGATGCTCAAATAATCCGGAACGATACGCAGTAGACCGACGCACGGCGCGTTCTGCTGGACGATTCCGCCGGGCCCGAAACTCCCGAAGGTTGTGCGTCCATAGTCCCCTGTCTGTTTGCCGTTATTGGTCGTGTTCGGAGTAAACGCGCAGGTGTTAGCATTACCCGGCACTACAGTCGGCCCCGTGCAGTTGAACGGCTGATTGTACGGATTGGCTGCGGTGTAGGGACCTGTATACGACGGGTTGGCCGCATCGATGGAGGCCTGGTCCGGGGTGATGAAAATATTACCTAAGCCGACAGCGCCGAACTGCGTTACCGCAGGGGCAATGTACATGTCGCCGATCAGGAGGTTCAGGTCTTCCTCCTTGTTCAATTCCCAGTTGGGAGGCACGATCACCTCGGTCACGTACTTGCCGGGCGGCAGGATTGCCGGTGCCGCGCCTGTCCCCGCCGCGCCAGCTTGACCGAAAGCGGGGTTGGGGACACTGGCGCAATGGTAAGTACTCGTCGTGTTTCCCGGAAGCGTGAAGGTTGCGCCGACTGTTAGGCACGTCTGGCTGGGGAACTGATACAAACCATCGTACGGCGCGGGCTGCAACTGGTTGAGGTTGTGATAGCCGTCATAGCATCTGTACTGCGAATTGCTCGGCACCGGGGTGCCGGGAGTCAGGTAGTTCCTCGTGCCAGCCATGGTATAGCTGAAGAATGGATCAGCGGGATCCTGGCCGGTGCAGCTCATATTAGGAACAGTAGCGGCGGTGCCAGCCGGGCTGCCCGGGGGGGCGTGGAAGCCCTGGGCCCAAGCATCCCAACTGGAAGTCTGGGTGGTGTCCACGAGGGTGAGACTTGTCGTACCATCCGGAGCGGTGCCCTCCTGATAAAGGTTGATGGTGACATTCGGAACTAGTGGATCCCAGAGGTTTTGGAAATTCATCCGAGGATCGTCGAAAGGCCGCGTGGAGGTGTACACGACATGGCCGCGGATGCCGCCGTTTTCACCTGCAATGTACGGTGTCTTGCCCCAGTCGAGCATATCGAACTGGCTGACGCCGCCCTGCCACCCTTCCACGACAACGTTACCCGGATCAATTCGTCCGGTCGAAGGGGTGGCGGAACTACCGGCCCCGATCCCACCCGGACAGGCCGCGGTAGCGCAGTACACGGACCCTGGATATCTCAGAGCGGCAGGAAGGGGGAAACTCTCCTGCGAGTTCAGTATTCCCTGATAGGGGCCAGCGTTGCCGTTACCACCAGGTGCGCCCGGTGTAGCCGGTAGAGGACCGTCAACCAGTCCACCCGCGTCGTTGACAGCGTGCACGCCAGTGTTCCGGAAGCGCGTGTTGTCCGTTTCCACGGTGTAGAAGGCAAATAGCGGAAAGGTTTCGTCGAAGCGAGATGTGCCGGTGATGTCGCTCAACAAGGTGTTGACAATTTTGCCGTCGCGTTGGCGGACTCGAGTCGGAATCTGAATGAGTCCTGGGCTAGAAGCTGGATCCAGGTTGCCATCTGGAAGAAGTACGGGGGCGCCTAGGCCTCCGAGATCCATGTAGGCTCTGCTCCAGAGGTGCGTCTGCCAGGTAAACGTCGGGAATACCAAATTCACCGTCTGACCGCCGGTTAGGTTCACTGGTCTGCTGGATCCGTCCACGATAAAGTCGTCCCACTGGTCGAATAGCACGATTCCATAATTACCTGCGGGAAGACCGGGTGCCCCGGCTAGCCCGTCAAACGTGAAGTTCCCATCTGGATCGCACTTGGCCAAGGCGATCGTGGCGCCGTCAGAATCGCCGATGGCGGCGTAACAGTTGGTATAGGATAGCGGCGCGTAATTGCGTGGATCGCCTTGGGGAAAGACGGCGCTACTGTAAACGTTTTCGTTCGGCGAACGCGACTGGTGCAGGTTCGTGACCTGGCCATGGACATGGTTGTTGCATGGCGGGGTAAAAGGCGGTGCGCCAAGAGTGGTGTTTGGCGGTGCGCTGCATATCGCTGCCAATCGTGCGTTGATATGCTTGGGGTTGGCCATGCCCATGAACACGTGGTACCCCCCTGGTCCAAATTCCTGGAAATAGGCAGGTTCCCCTACCCTGATGAAGGAGTCCAGGAAGTGGCCGCCGTCCAGAGAGTTGGTCTGGAGCCATTCCTCTCCCGCAGCCTCTCTCGCGGCTCCAGGATGGGCGATCAGTGAATATTTCCCTTGCATGAGGTTCCTAACAACCGCCTGGCCCGCGAGGGGTGACCGAATCGAGGCACCTGTAGCATCGACTCCGGTTTCGAATTCTGGGCACACCACGATCACGCCAATGCCCACGCCTTGGGTGTTGGAAATAGGGCAGGCGTCGTTACCAGTGACCGGGTCGATGGTCCCGTTCAACGCGTTGGTTAGCGGCACGTTGAACGTGTCATAGGTCATCTGCCCGGTAAAGTCACCGATGCCACCGGCGGTGTCCCAGATTTCGAATTGGAAATCGCCCAGCCCAGTCTCCAGGGTCGCCAAGACGTCAACTCCGCCTCCGGTGTCGGGTTCTCCGTTGAGTGGGTAGTCATCCTCGAAAACGAACGCGGTGACCGTGGCGGTCTTGAGCGGCTCCAGCTCCAGATTGACGGTCACAGGAGCAAACGTTGTTGTTATTCCCGATACTGTCGGCGCCGGAATCGGAGATCCGCCCATGGCGTGCCCGCAAGTCGAAGAAACTGCTATTCCCGTGGGTTCTGTCCCAGGAACGCAATTGCCCGCGACAGTCGGGTCTTTGGCATTCGCGGTATTGAAGGCGTTCGTGGAGTCGCCCGACAGGATCGAGATGTAATAGGGGGCCGGAGACCCGTCGGGATTGGTGGCGGCCAGGTGGGCCTGGGCCGGAGTTGACGCGGGCAGTTGTGTGGCGCCGACTGTGCAAATGCCGTACCCGTCGCATGCCGCCTTGACGTGCTGCCCGGCGGTCGCGCTGCACCCGGCTGGCGCGCCCGGCGATATGCAAGGCGTACCCGCGTCGTAGACGGTCTGTCCCTGCCCGCAACTCTGCGGGCCCGTGCAGCCTGACGCGATGACCGGATAGAAGCTGGTATGGAATTGGGTGGCCGGTGTGGGAGGCACTCCCGCTGGGCAGGTCGCCGGCTTGGTGCCACCAGGGCCGTTCTGTTGACACGCGGGATCGATGTGCAATGTGAGGTCTTGTTCGATAATCCACTTATAGTCCGTGATTGGGGCTTTGGTCTTGGCATCCCGCACGGTCACTTGTAGATTGCTGCCGCCAGCAAAGGTCAAGCTAACGGTCGCGGTATTGCTGGGAATTCCTTGCGAGTTCACGGCCTGGTAGGTAAACGAAGCCGCGCAACCCGCAGCAACCGTACAGGGGGCGGATGGGACGGCCGTAAAACTGCCATCAGAGCTCAGAGTGACGCTGCTCAACCCCGTTGTAGTCAAGGCCGCCGAAGCCTTCAACGGAAAGCTGTGAGGATCAGTGTCGTTGACCAACACGCCCGGGGCGGCAACCCTTATGAGCGACCCGGTCGCGCTGGTGTAGCTATCGGGATTCGCAGTCGGGGCGTTCGCGGCGGTGGCGGTGGCGGACATGTTCAACGTGACCGTCGTGCTTATTCCGGAAGAGCACGTCGTCCCAGTGACACTACCGTTCGCACAGTAGGTGAAGGTGTCGGTAGCACTTCCACCGGGAGCGTAAGTAAACGTTCCGTTGGGATATAGCGTGAGTGTTCCGGCACCGGGCGCTGCCAAAACTTGAACGCCATAAACGTTAACGTCGTTTGCAATTACGCCCTTGCCCGGGTCGGTGACTTTAAGCGTGACGCCCGGCGCATAGGCGTAGGTGTCCGGATTGGCAACGGCCACCGAATTCGCCGCGGTCAACTTGGCCGCGCTGGCGTCATTGATATCCAGAATGGCTTGCATACCGCCATCACGCTGGCTGTTGGTCCCCAAAGCCAAAGAGCGGTCCCAAGTAGGGTAGGTGGCAGAGACGAAGGCCCCCCCAGCTTGCGGTGGACTTACGATTATGTCGAACACTTTACCAGCAGCTTGGAATACCTCGTCTTGGATCCTCAGGCCGAGGGCGGAGCCGGCCGGTGGAGGATTATTTGCTGTCAGCGTTTTGTTCTGAGGCGCACTGAGAGCCAGCGCGATGTCCGGAAGAACAAAGCCGTCTTCCGCGACCAGCAACATATTCAAACCGTCCACGGTAG
>Ga0137397_10002195_pt1 | contig 13680 bp, 15 predicted proteins | sample czorhiz116metaG_FD_106658 | JGI IMG/M metagenome (GOLD analysis project Ga0137397, IMG submission 106658) | Vadose zone soil microbial communities from Angelo Coast Range Reserve, California, USA - czorhiz1.16 metaG | ecosystem: Environmental > Terrestrial > Soil > Vadose zone | place: USA... | reverse complement strand
GTGCGCTCGAGATACTGGCCGATCATCGCGGCCAGCACGTGCAGCGCCTGGTGCAGCCGCTTGTGCGGCGCGCGCATGCGGCGGCTCGTGACGTCCAGCACCGCGGTGACCTGCCCGGCGGTCCAGATCGGAAAGAGCGTCGCCGCGACGAGCCCGGTGCTGTCGGCGAGTGGCGCGCGCATAGCGCGCGGATCGGCGCGCGTATCCTCCACCCAGAGCGGCTCGCCGCTCTGCCAGACCGTGCCGACGAGCCCGACGCCGCGCTGGACGCCGAACGCGGCCGACTCGCCGATGAAGCGCTTCGCGCCCTCGTCCGCGGGGTTGAACCACTGCGCGTACTGGCGCAGCACGCCGTCGCGCTCGTCGAGCTTCCAGATCTCGGCGCAGTCCCAGCTCTCGGTCTCGCAGAGCGCCTGCAGCGCGCGGCCGAGCGCTTCCTGCGGCGGCGCGTGCTCGGCGAGACGCCGCGTGATGCGGTGCTCGAGCCGCAGCAGCCGCTCGACGCGCTTCTGCGCGGTGACGTCCTTGCCGACGCCGCGATAGCCGGTGAAATGCCCCCTGGCGTCGAAGGCCGGCTCGCCGGAGGTCAGCACGTAGCGGCGGCCGCCGTCGTCGAGCTCGCGCCACATCAGGACGTCGCGGAAGGGTTGCCGCGCCTTCAGGAGTGCGCGGTGCTCGTCCCAGCCGCCCTCGATCTCGATGCCGGTCTCCCAGCGCCGCTTGCCGATGATGCGCTCGGCGAGCGCCTGCTCGACCGGGTCGCCGCTGCGCACCTGGACGCGCGTGAAGCGCAGCTCCGCGTCCTGCTCCCAGTACCAGTCGTTCGACAGGCCTGGGACGACCGCGCGCGCCGCGCTCCGAGTGGATTTACGCGCCGGCCGCGTGGACCGGCGACTGGCTTTCTTCGCCATTACCCCCCAGCTCATTACTCCCAGCTTGCCCCGGCGCCACTGTACCCGGTTTGGCGCTAGAAAAGGTGCGCGATCGATGCTGCGTAGTAGCGAAGGAGCGGCAGTTCCGCGGCGCGAACTTGAAAGACGCCGTCGCGCTCCTCGACCAGCCGGCGCAGGCGCAGCATGCGCAGGCCGACCGTCAGGGCGTAGTCGAAGTCGCCGCGCGGCACGTAGACATGGGCGCCGCGCGCTTCCAGCGCCGCGACGAGCGGCGCCACCTCGGCCTTGAGCTCGAGCTCGGAGAGCGCGCGCTCCGGGTGTCGTAGAAACACGGTCGCCATGAGCGCGACCGGCACCACGGGCACGACGCGCCCGACCGCCTGCATGAGCTCGGCGCCAAGCGCCGTCATCGCGCGCCGGCGCTCCTCGCCCGTCAGGCGGTGGAAGTCCACGCCGCGGCGCCGGCAGTACTCGCGCATCGAGAGCGGCGCGCCGAAGTTGACGCAGGCGTAGCCGAAGCGGCGCCACCCGCCTTTGAGCACCAGCGCAAGGTTCTGCAGAATGAAGCGCCACGTCCCGCGCAGGGCCTGGAATCTCCTGCGCGGCGCATCCGGCGCAAGGAGGAGCGTGCGGTCCTCCAGCACGCGGTCGTAGTTGATGCCGAGCGGCACGAAGACGAGGTCGCGCTCGCCGTCGACGCGAAAGCCGCGCAGCATGTAGTCGAGCACGCCCAGGCGCGGCTCGCGCATGCGCCCGTCGCGCGACAGCCCGCCCTCCGGAAACACCGCCTGCGGCACGCCGGCTTCGGTGGCCATCACGATATAGCGCTCGAGCACGCGCCGATAGAGCTCGTCGCCCGAGTTGCGGCGCACGAAGTACGCGCCCATGGCGCGGATCAGCGCCGAGAGCGGCCAGATGCGCGCCCATTCGCCCACCGCGTAGGAGAGCGCCGCCTGGTCCGCCGCCATGAACCCCGCAAGGACGTAGTCCATGTTCGAGCGATGGTTCATCACCAGCACCACGGTGGCGTCGGGATCGATGCGCGCGATGCCCTCGGCATCGATGTAGCCGAGCCGCACGCGGTAGAGCGTGCGCGCGATGGCGCGCCCGAGCCAGTAGCCGAGGCGGAAGTAGAGGTAGGCGTTGAACGCAGGGATGATCTCGCGGGCGTAGCGCTCGACCCGCTTCAGCACTGCCGGGAGCGCCATGCGCTTCTCCCGCGCGTACTGGTCGGCGGCCTGCTGTACTTTCGGGTCGGTGAGCAGGCGATAGATCAGCGCCTGGCGCCGCGTGCGCTGGAAGGGGCGGATGCCGATGCGCAGCCGCGTCGACACGTTGTCGATCACGCGGTTCGCGGGATGCGTCACCATCCAGCGCAGCGCCGGCATCAGGATGTGCTCGTAGAACGCCCAGGCGGCGAGCACGCCGAGGGCGATCGCGAGCCAGAGGGGGACCGAGATCATGCGCGGCGCTCTCGGTAGAAGAGGTAGAGCCCGCTCGCGACGACGACGCCCGCGCCGGTCCATACCGCCGCCGGCGGCACGTCGCCGAACACGACATAGCCGAAGAGCGCCATGTAGACGACCTGCTGGTAGAGGAAGGGCGCGATCACGCTGGCCGGAGCGTAGCGGTGGGCGAGCGCGAGGAGGTAGTGCCCGGCCGCGCCGAACACGCCGAGGAGGCAGGCCACCGTCCATTCGAGCCAGGTATCGGGCCACTCCCAGCCGGCGATGGCGAAGGGCGTGAGGAGCACCGCCGCGCCGACCGCCGGCAGGTACTGGATCTTCTCGGGCGTCTCGTAGGCCGCGAGGCGCCGCGTCATGAGCATGAACAGGGCGTACAGGAGCGCGTTGACCAGGGACGCGAGCATCGCCGGATGGAACCCGGCCGAGCCCGGCCGCACGATCACCAGCACGCCGGCGAAGCCGGCGAGGATCGCGGCCCAGCGCGCGGCGTCCAGGCGCTCGCCGAAGAACAGCGTGCTGATCAGCGCGATCAGGATCGGCACGGTGAAGAAGATCGACGAGGTGACGGTCAGCTGCAGGTACTGCAGCGCCCAGAAGTTGATGCCGGTCATCGCCACGAACATCAACGCCCGCACGGCGTGCCAGCGCCAGTACTTCGACCGTATGAGAGCGGGGCCGCGCAGCGGAAACAGCACGGCGCCGGCGATGAGCGCGTGCATGACGAAGCGCAGCCAGACGACCATGATCACGGGCATGGTGCCGACCAGCCACTTCGCGCTGCCGTCGAGCAGCGTGAAGAGGAGGTAGCAGAGCGAGACGAGGCCGATGCCGACGAGGCGGTTCTGCGCGCTGTCGGCGTGGAGCAACTTAGCGCTGGCCGTCGAGGCCGGCGAGATACGCCTCGAGCGGGAAGTCGCTGCCGTCGGGGTTCTCGAGGCTCGCGCCGTCCTGCCTGAGCCGCGCGAGCAGCTTGAGCACCAGCGAGCACGCCAGCCACACGGCGTGGAACGAGTCGACGCCGCGCACCTCCAGCGGCTTCTCCTGCAGCGGCTTGATCAGCACGGTCGAGACCCATTGGCCCGCGTCCTCGTGCGGCGGCCGGATGCTCGCCCTGATCTTCACGCGCTTGCCGTCGCGGAGGATGGCGACCACGTCGATCGAGGCGACGATCGCCCTCACCAAGGGATCGACGAGCCGTCGTAGGAGAAGAATTTGCCGCTGTCCGCCGGCGTAAGGCCGCCGATCACCTTGCGCAGTCCCGCCACGGAGGTCTCGGGCGCGAGCGGCGCCCCGGCGCCGCCCATGTCGGTGCGCACCCAGCCCGGGCTCAGCGCCACCGTGATCACGCCTTTGCCGGCGAGGGTCGCCGCGAGTCCCTTGACCAGCATGTTGAGCGCGGCCTTGCTCGTCGCGTAGGGCAGCGTCATGCCGCTCGACTCGGTGATCGAGCCGAGGCGGCTCGACATCATCGCGATCACCTTGCGCTCGCTCGCGGCGACGTTGTCGACCAGCGCCTCGGCGAGCGCCGCGGCGCCGAGCACGTTGACGCGCAGCACTTCCTCCCACGAGGCATAGTCGAAGCTGCCGAGCGCCATGCCGCGCTTGCCGATGATGCCCGCGCTGCAGTAGAGCACATCGAGCGGCTCGCCTTTCAGCTTCCTCGCAACCTCCCGCAGCTCGTCCGGCCGGGTCACGTCGGCGATGGTCCCTTCGCCGCCGAGCTTTTCCAGCCGCTTGCGCGCCGCCGCGTCGCGCACCGTGCCGATCACGCGCCAGCCGTCGGCGGCGTACTGCCGCGCGAGCTCGAGCCCGAGGCCGCGGCCCGCGCCGCTGATCAGGATCGAGCTCACTCGAGCACCAGCGCGACGGCGACGCCGTCGTAGCCCTTCACGCCGACCGTCTGGATCGCGGTCGCCGACACCCGGCGCTCTTTCGCCATCAAGTCATTCAGGCGCCGCACGCCCTGCACCGAGGCATCGCGCGAGCGCGCGTCGATCACGGCGCCTTCGCGCACCACGTTGTCCACCACGATCAGGCTGCCGGGCCGCGAAAGCTTGAGCGCCCAGGAGAAGTATTCGGCGTTGTTCTGCTTGTCGGCGTCGATGAAGGTCAGGTCGAAGGGGCCGGCGATGCCGGGCAGCGTTTCCAGCGCTTGGCCCACCCGGATCTCCACGACCGCCGAAAGTCCGGCGCGCTCGATGTTCGCACGGGCGACCTTGGCGTGCTTCTCGAGCGCTTCAAGGGTGATGAGCTTCCCGCCGGGCGCAAGGCCGCGCGCGAGCCAGATGGTGCTGTAGCCGCCGAGCGTGCCGACCTCGAGGATGCGCCGCGCGTTGAGAAGCCGTGCGAACGTCCACAGCAGCTTGCCGTGCGCGGGCGAGACGCTGATCGGCGGCAGGCCCGCGGCGTCGCTCGCCTCGAGCGCGGCCTCGAGCGCCGCGTCGGGCTGCACGAGCGTCGCGGTGATGTAGCGATCGACGTCTTCCCAGCGTTTCAGGGCGCGGGAACCGTGCGGAAGGTCGCTTCGAAGATCGCGCGCTCCTCGTCGTCGGTCAGGGCGGCGCCGAGCACCTTGGCGCGCGCGTAGTGCGTGTTGTGCAGCGATCGCTCGTCGTTCGCCGCGGGCGCCTGGTGCAGCGCGGTGCCGACCTTCGACCAGTGCAGCGCCGCCGCGTGCGCGCAATGCACCATCTCTTGGTCCCCGGCCGGCGTGCGCGAGGGCTGCTCGGCGAGCCGCCACGCGCGGTTGTTGCACTCGGCCGCGAACCACTTGTTCCATTTCCGGATCTCTTCCGCTGCTGGAGTGTCGGCCATGGATGCAATTTACAGCGCGGCGATCACGGCTGCCGTGACGTCGCGGGTGCGCGCGCTGCCGCCGAGGTCCGGCGTGAGGATGCGCTTTGCCGTGGTCGCTTCCACGGCCCGCATGATGCGCGCGGCGGCTTGCGCTTCGCCGAGGTGCTCGAGCATCAGCGCGGCGGTCCAGAACGTGGCGATCGGGTTGGCCACGTCCTTGCCGGTGATGTCGAAGGCCGAGCCGTGGATCGGCTCGAACATCGACGGGAATTTGCGCTCGGGGTTGAGGTTTGCCGTCGGCGCGATGCCGAGCGAGCCGGAAAGCGCGGCGGCAAGGTCCGACAGGATGTCGGCGTGCAGGTTGGACGCCACGACCGTGTCGATGGCGGCGGGCTTCAGCACCATGCGCGTGGTCATCGCATCCACCAGCACCCGGTCGGTCTGGACCTCCGGGAAATCCTTGGCGACCGCATAGAACAGCTCGTCCCACAGCACCATGCCGTGGCGCTGCGCATTGGACTTTGTCACCAGCGTGAGATGCTTCCGCGGCCGCTTGCGGGCGAGCTCGAAGGCGAAGCGATGGATGCGCTCGACGCCGCTGCGGGTGAAGGTGGAGACTTCCACCGCCACCTCGTTGTCGAGCCCGCTGTGGACGCGGCCGCCGGCGCCGGAGTATTCGCCCTCGGTGTTCTCGCGCACGATCACCCAGTCGATCTCGGCTCCCTTGTCCAGGGGCGACTTGATGCCGGGCAGGACGCGCGCCGGCCGCACATTGGCGTACTGGTCGAAGCCCTGGCAGATCGGCAGCCGCAGCCCCCAGAGCGAAAGGTGATCGGGCACGTCGGGCGCGCCGACCGCGCCGAAGAAGATGGCGTCGAACGACTTCAGCCGCTCGAGCCCGCCTTCCGGGATGTAGCGTCCGGTCTCCTGGAAGCGCCGCGAGCTCCAGTCGAAGTGCTCGAACTCGAGCCGAAAGCCGCCGGCGGCCTGGTTGAGGACCTCGATGCCTGCCGGGATCACCTCGTTGCCGATGCCGTCGCCCGGAATCGCGGCGATCCGGTAGGTCTTCACGCAGGCACTTTGGATTGCGCCCGGACCGCTTCCGCGACGGCGGCGCCGACGTCGGCGGTGCTGGCCTTGCCTTTCATGTCGGGCGTATGCGGCCCCTCGATGATCACCTGCTCGATGGCGCGCACGATGTCGCCGGCGGCTTTGGCATGGCCGAGGTGCTCGAGCATCAGCGCGCCCGACCAGATGGTGGCGAGCGGGTTGGCGATTTTCCGGCCCGCGATGTCCGGCGCCGAGCCGTGCACCGGCTCGAAGATCGACGGCGCCGTGCGCTCGGGGTTGATGTTGCCGGAAGCGGCGATGCCGATCGTGCCGGCGGTGGCTGGGCCGAGATCCGAAAGAATGTCCCCAAACAGATTCGAGGCGACGATCACGTCGAAGCGGTCGGGGTTCAGCACCATCTGGATGGTGAGCCCGTCGACGTGGTACTGGTCGGTGCGCACGTCGGGGTAGTTCTTCGCCATCAGGGCGAAGCGCTCGTCCCAGTAGGGCATGGTGATCGAGATGCCGTTGGATTTCGTCGCCGAGGTGACGTGCTTCTTCCGCGTGCGCGCGAGCTCGAACGCGTACTTCATGATGCGGTCGGTGCCCTTGCGCGAGAACGTGGCGAGCTGCGTGACGACCTCGCGCTCGGTGCCTTCGAACATGCGGCCGCCGACGTTGCCGTACTCGCCTTCGGTGTTCTCGCGGATCACGAAGTAGTCGATGTCGCCCGGCTTGCGGCCGGCGAGCGGGCAGGGCATGCCCTTGAAGAGTCGCACCGGGCGCAGGTTGACGTAGAGGTCGAACCAGCGCCGGAAGTTGATCAGCAGCCCCCACACCGCGATGTGGTCGGGCACGAGCGCGGGATTGCCCACGGCCCCGAAGTACACCGCGTCGAACTTGCGCAGGATGTCGGCCGCGTCATCCGGGCACATCTTTCCGTGCGCCTTGTACCAGTCGCAGCTCCACGGAAACTCTTTCCACACGAGCTGGATGCCATGGCGCGCGGCGACGGCTTCGAGAACGCGCACGCCCTCGGGGATGACTTCGCGCCCGATGCCGTCGCCCGGGATGACCGCTATGCGATGTTCTTTCATGGCGGCCAGTATATAGAATCGGCTATGAGATTCGCAGCGTTCGAGACCTCGAGCGAGTGGTGTTCGGTCGCCTTGGCGCTCGACGGCGAGGTCGCCGCCATCGAGCGCCGCGCGGGGCACCGGCACTCGGAGCTGGCGCTGCCGATGCTGGAGGAGTTGCTGACCAACGCCGGCCTGACCGTGGCGAAGCTCGAGGCAGTGGCATTCGGCGCCGGGCCGGGTTCCTTCACCGGCCTGCGGATTGCATGCGGGCTCGCGCAGGGTCTGGCGCTCGCGCGCGGGCTGCCGGTGATCGGCATCTCGTCGCTGGAGGCGATCGCGCAGGAGTCGGGCGCGGCGCGCGTCGTCGCGTGCATCGATGCGAGGATGCGCGAAGTGTATTATTCGGCGCTCGAAAAAACCGCTCGCGGCTGGCGCGAAGTGATCGCGGCGCAGTGCATCGCGCCGCAAACTGCGCCGCGACCGCCGGGTGAGGGCTGGATGGGCGCCGGAAACGGCTTTGCGCTGTACGGAGACCTCGGCTTCGGCAAGGTGCTGCCGGAAGTGCATCCCACCGCCATCGCCGTGGCGCAGCTCGCGGCGCCGCGGCTCGAAGCGGGCGAGGGTGTGGATGCGGCCAAAGCCGCACCGATGTACGTGCGCGACAAGGTGGCGTTTACCCAACAGGAACTGGCAAGGCGATGAGCGCGGTCCTCAAAGACATCCCGGAGCTGCAGCCGATGCGCGAGGACGACCTCGCGCAGGTGATGGCGATCGAGAAGGCGATCTACTCGCATCCGTGGACGCAGGGCAACTTCGCGGATTCGCTCCGTGCCGGGTATGAGTGCCGCACCTGGCGGCTGGAGGGCGAGCTGATCGGCTACTTCGTACTGATGGTCGCCGCGGGCGAAGCGCACCTGCTCAACCTCTCGATCGCCGAGCCGCGCCAGCGGCGCGGGCATGGCGCGGCGCTCCTCACCGAAGCCGCAGGCCTCGCGCGTCGACTCGGCGCGAAGAACCTTTTCCTCGAGGTGCGGCCGAGCAACCGCGCCGCGCAAGGCCTCTACACGCGCTTCGGCTTCCGCAAGGTGGCGGTGCGCAAGGGCTACTATCCGGCGCACTCCGGGCGCGAAGACGCGCTGGTCCTGACGCTCGCGCTGTGACACGCCGGCACGATGTGCTCGCCGAGATGGGGCTCGCGCCCATCTGGCGGCTGCGCGATCGCCCGGCCGCCGCGGAAGCGCCGGCGGCCATGCCGGCGGGTCGTGGATGGATCGAGCTCAAGCAGGCGGTACCCGCGTGCATCGCGTGCGGCCTCCACAAGTCGCGCACGCAGACCGTGTTCGGCGTCGGCGACGAGAACGCGGACTGGATGCTGATCGGCGAGGCGCCGGGCGCGGAGGAGGATCGGCTCGGCGATCCGTTCGTCGGCCAGGCGGGCAGGCTCCTCGACAACATGCTCGCCGCGATCGGGCTCAGGCGCGGCGAGAACGTCTACATCGCCAACGTGCTCAAGTGCCGGCCGCCGGGCAACCGCAATCCCGAGCCCGACGAGGTCGCGAAATGCACGCCGTTCCTGAAGGAGCAGATCGCGCTGATCAAGCCGAAGCTCATCATCGCGATGGGGCGCTTCGCCGCGCAGACGCTTCTCGCCAGCGACGCCACCGTCGCCAGCATGCGCGGGCGCGTGTTCCGCTACGAAGGCGTGCCGCTGATCGTCACCTACCACCCTGCCTATCTGCTGCGGAATCTCCCGGACAAGGCAAAGGCCTGGGCCGACCTGCTCTTTGCGAAGAAAACCATGCAAACCCTATGAAGGGGTCAGAGCAATTTTCCTGTAACTACTGACGGGCGTAGGTGTTACAGGAAAATTGCTCTGACCCCTTTATTGCTTCTGCGGACGCGGGTCCTCGGCCCGCGCGAACGCGAGCAGGCGCTCGATCTCGTCGGGGTGCGCGCGGCGGCTGTGCGAGAACCAGACCTGCACGAGCCCCATCGTCCCCGCGACGAACAGGCCGAAGAACACGATCACGAGGGAGATCGAATGGCCGACGTTCAGGAGAACCGAGTAGAGCGCGATCATGATCAGCACCGAGGTGTTCTCGTTGAAGTTCTGCACGGCGATCGAGCGGCCGGCGCCGACCAGGTGATGCCCGCGGTGCTGCAGCAGCGCGTTCATCGGCACGACGAAGAACCCGGCCATCGCGCCGATCAGGATCATCAGGCCGACCGCCAGCCACACCTTATCGACGAAGACCATCAGGATGACGACGAGCCCCATCGCGATGCCGAGCGGAATCACGCGCACCGAGCGCTCGAGCGAGACCCAGGCCGAGGCGAGCACCGCGCCGATGGCGATGCCGACCGCGGTGACGCCCTGGAGGATTGCCGCCTTCGACAGATCGAAGTTGAGCGCGGAGCGCGCCCACTCGATGACGATGAACTGCAGCGTCGCGCCGGCGCCCCAGAAGAGCGTGGTCACCGCGAGCGAGATCTGGCCGAGCTTGTCGCGCCACAGGTGGCCGACGCAGAGCGCGAAGTCGCGCAGCGTCTCGAGCGGGTCGGCGGGCAGGTGCTTGAGCGTCACGCCGGTGCGCGGCACCTCCAGGTTGAAGAGCGCCGCGATCGCGTAGACCACCACGATCAACGCGATGGCGGCTTCGGCCGGCGTGTCGATGCCGGTGTCGATGAACGGGATGTCGAGGTGCAGCAGCACACCCGAAATGTTGGCGTGCAGGAGAATGCCGCCGAGCATCGTGCCGAGGATGATCGAGGCGACGGTGAGGCCCTCGATCCAGCCGTTCGCCACTACGAGCTGCTTGTGCGGCAGATATTCGGTGAGGATGCCGTACTTCGCCGGCGAGTAGGCCGCGGCGCCCAAGCCCACGACGGCGTAGGAGGCGAGCGGATCGATGCCCCAGAGCATCAGCACGCAGCCGACGATCTTCACGCTGTTGGCGAGGAACATCACCTGCCCCTTGGGCAGGCGGTCGGCGAAGGCGCCGACGTAGGGCGCGAGCACGACGTAGGAGGCGACGAAGAAGAACTTCAGGTACGGCGTGAGCCAGGATGGCGCGTCGGCCTGCATCAGCAGCGCGATCGCCGCGACGAGCAGCGCATTGTCGGCGAGCGACGAGAAAAACTGCGCCGCCATGATGATGTAGAAACCGCGGTTCACGTGCCTTTCATGGCGCGCGTCGACTCCGTCCTTGGAACGCGGGCGTTTATAGCACAATAGGGAAAATGCCACGCCCGATCCGCGCCGCCATTTCCGCCGGCGCTCTCGCGCACAATCTTCGCGTCGCGCGCAGCCATGGCGGTCCAGCGAAGATCTGGGCGGTCATCAAGGCGAATGCGTACGGCCACGGCCTCGAGCGCGCCGCGCGGGCGCTGGATGCGGCCGACGGCTTCGCCGTGCTCGATTTTCAGGAAGCGGCGCGGCTGCGCGTCGCCGGCGTCACCAAGCCGATCCTGATGCTCGAGGGCGTGTTCAAGCCGACCGACGTGGCGCTCCTGCACAAATATTCGCTGACACCGGTGATCCACAACGCCGCGCAGGTCGAGATGCTGCGCACCGGCGATCTGCCGGGCGCGATCGACGTCTACCTCAAGCTGAACAGCGGGATGAACCGCCTTGGCTTCACGGCCGACACGCTCGGCGCGCATTACAGGGCGCTGCGCGAGCACCCGCGTGTCAAGACGCTGACTTTGATGACGCATTTCGCCGATGCCGATGGTGCTACGGGGGTGAAAGCGCAGCTCGAATGGTTCGGGGAAATGACAAAATCTTTCCCCGGGCCGCGCTCGCTCGCGAATTCCGCCGCGCTGCTGCGCTTTCCCGAGGCGCACGCCGACTGGGTGCGCCCGGGGATCATGCTCTACGGCTGCTCGCCTTTTGCCGATCGCCCGGCGCAAGCCCTCGATTTGAAGCCGGCGATGACGCTGACCTCCGAGCTCATTGCGATGCAGCATCTGCGTCCGGGCGAACGCGTCGGCTACGGCTTCAGCTACGAGGCCTCGGGCGAGCTCGCGGTCGGCGTCGTCGCCTGCGGCTATGCCGACGGCTATCCGCGCCACGCGTTGGTCGGCACGCCGGTGCTCGTCAACGGAATCCGCACCCGCATCGTTGGGCGGGTATCGATGGACATGCTCACGGTCGACATCGGCGGCATTCCCGGCGCCGGCATCGGCATGCCGGTGACGCTGTGGGGCGACGGGCTTTCGGCGGACGAAGTCGCCGCGGCGGCGGGCACGCTGAGCTACCAGCTCCTCTGCGCGCTCGCGCCGCGCGTGCCGGTGACCGAGGTTCCATAGTGGCCAGGGCGAAGACCGCCTATGTGTGCGCCGAATGCGGCGCCTCGGCGCTGCAGTGGTTCGGCACCTGCCCCTCGTGCCGGGCGGTGGGCACGCTCGCCGAAACAGCGGTGGAGAAGGCTGGCTCGCATCGTTACGCCGCGGAAGCCGCGAAGGCGGTGACGCTCGAAGCGCTCGACGCCAAGGAGGTCGACCGCATCCCGAGCGGGCTTGGCGAGCTCGACCGCGCGCTCGGCGGCGGGCTGGTGGCGGGGCAGGTTGCGCTCCTCGGCGGCGATCCGGGCATCGGCAAGTCCACTTTGCTCCTGCAGGCGCTGCATGCCATCTCTGATTCCCTGCCCACGCTTTATGTCAGCGGGGAAGAGTCCGCCGACCAGGTCGCATTGCGCGCGCGGCGCCTCGCGCTGCAGTCCGGCGCGTTGCGCCTCCTCGCCGAGACGCAGCTCGAGCGCATCGTCGCCACGCTCGACTCGGCCAAGCCGCGCGTCGCGGTGGTCGACTCGATCCAGACGCTCTGGTCCGACACGCTGCAATCCGCGCCCGGCTCGGTCGCCCAGGTGCGCGAGTGCGCGGCGCAGCTGACGCGCCACGCGAAGCGCAGCGGCACCGCTTTGCTCTTGATCGGGCATGTCACGAAGGAGGGCGCGATCGCCGGCCCGCGCGTGCTCGAGCACATCGTCGACACCGTGCTCTACTTCGAAGGCGACCCGCATTCCTCGTTCCGCCTCGTTCGCGCGGTGAAGAACCGCTTTGGCGCGGTGAACGAGCTGGGGGTGTTCGCCATGACCGAGAAGGGCCTGCGCGGGGTGAACAACCCTTCAGCGCTGTTCCTCTCCACGCACGAAAAGCCGGTCGCCGGTTCCTGCGTGCTGGTGACCATCGAAGGCACGCGGCCGCTGCTCGTCGAGATCCAGGCGCTGGTCGATTCGGCGCATGCACCCAATCCGCGCCGCCTCTCGGTCGGCCTCGAACAGAACCGCCTCGCGATGCTTCTTGCGGTGCTGCACCGTCACGCGGGCATCGCGACCTGGGAGCAGGACGTCTTCGTCAACGCCGTCGGCGGCGTGCGCATCGCCGAGCCCGCGGCCGACCTCGCGGTGTCGCTGGCGGTGGTGTCATCCCTGACGGATCGGCCGATCGCCGAGAAGGTGGCCGTCTTCGGCGAAGTCGGCCTTGCCGGCGAGGTGCGCCCCGCGCCGCGCGGCCAGGAGCGCCTGCGCGAGGCGGCGAAGCTCGGCTTCGAGAAGGTGATCATCCCGCGCGCCAATGCGCCGAAGGCGAAGGTGCCAAACCTCGAGGTGCTGGCGGTCGAGCGCGTCGACCAGGCGGTGCAGCTATTGCGTAACCTCTAGCTGCGCGGAATAGCTCGCTGCGGTCTGTCTGGCGATGCTCGTCGCTACATTCGGGCTCGCTGGATTTACGTCCAGCGTTCGCGTCAGGGGGATGATCACCAGATCCATGTCCTCCATCGGGATCGCCCCCACGAGCACTTGATCGCCCATGACCAGGGCGCCGACGAATCCAATGCGGTTCTTGAATTCGATCTGGACCGGTCCAGCATACGGAACTGAGCGCACCGAGCCGTCCGCCAGCACGATTTCCTTGGTGCTGATGACCTCTAGCTGCAATTGCAGGCGAACGTGCTCGGGTATGCACAGGTGCAGCGCGCCTGAGTCTGCTATTGCCTGCACCTCCAACGGCTCCAGCGCCGGGAGACGGGGGTTCTTTAGGACGATCCTGGCGCTCACGATTCCCATTTTATTCCCGGCGTAACGCGGCAAGAGGAAATCGGATGACTAGACCGGCGGCGGATTGCGGTCGGAGAACGTGCCGGACCATGAAGCCGGATGCGCCGAGCCGCCTGTATTCCAAGTGAGCCTCTCCTATTGAACAGTCTGCGCCGCGCGCACGCCTGAGCGCACGGCCGCTTCGAGGGTGGGAGGATATTCCGGGTCGGTGTAGTCGCCCGCGAACGACACGCCGTCGATCGCGCCGGGCATTGTCTTGGCGCCGGGAGAGCAGGTGATCGTCGCGCGCTTCTCCGCGATGACGCGCGACCAGCTCGGGCTTCGGTTCACCAGGCGC
>Ga0137397_10002192_pt1 | contig 13687 bp, 11 predicted proteins | sample czorhiz116metaG_FD_106658 | JGI IMG/M metagenome (GOLD analysis project Ga0137397, IMG submission 106658) | Vadose zone soil microbial communities from Angelo Coast Range Reserve, California, USA - czorhiz1.16 metaG | ecosystem: Environmental > Terrestrial > Soil > Vadose zone | place: USA... | reverse complement strand
TCAGGCGACAGTATTGCGGACCCAGCCGCCTCGTGATTTTTGCCAAGATGATAAGGTTAGCCGCGATAAGGTATGTCGGTGCCATGATGGTCGTAGAAACTCTGTTTCGCATTAGAAGTCAGCATAGTCGTGACAATGCAATGGAACCGAGCGGGTATGCCACGAAGGCCACGACTAAGGCTCACTGCATAAGGAACGGCGTGTTTTCGTAAGGGCTCTGGCTGGACCAATATCTGCCGCTCCACCCTATTATTTCGAGAATGCCGCAGAGAACAGCGGTTGGGAACAACCACCGTAAACGGAAGTGAATTGCTTGGACGACATGTACGACTATAGGGGAAATAATCGTCGTAGGTTAGTTTACAGCGCGGAAGAATACTCGGTCGAGAGAAACTTACTGGTGGATAGCGCGTAGATCACTATGAAGAGGATACACACCCACGCAGTGGGGACATAATTATACGGAAGATAATCCAAAACTGAAGGTAGTGGTCGAATCAGTCAAAAAGAAAATACAATGCCACGACTATTCGGGCTGGGAAAGTGGACAAACCTGTCATGCAGGGAAACTGAAGCGTTAGTGCGGAGATGATTGTTGAAGAAAAGCGAGAGAGGGACGGCATATTTATATGCGTTGATCAAGGCGTCTGGCCATTCTATCGCTCGCCAATCAGTCTCTACACAAGGCGAGTGAACCAGGACAAGTCGACGCTGAATCACCAACGAATCATGGCAGCAGTGCACGGTGCCTGCCATTCAAGTTCATGGACATCAGCACGTATCGATCGAATTTGGCCCGTAGTCACGACCATTGTATCAGCTCCGAATCACAGGCGTACACAATAGAGTACACCCGAGGGATGCTGCTTCCAGTGTACGACATCCAACTTCGGAGCGTACAAGGCTCCGAAGCCTGAGGCATAGCGAGGACAGGAACGCTGTAGTGGAGCTGCACACGATTGTTTGCATATCGTAAAACGCTGGTTTCGTGCTTCAAGGTGGTGAAGAAAACGAGATCATCATCAGCCGATTTGTATTCCGACTGAATGCCAGTGCACATGGGCCTAACACAGCATTAGACGGGAAGCGGGGCCCGGGGAGGCAATACTTTGTCCCTAATTGATATACCGTGACAATATGACATCCATTAAAAAAATTGCTTGGAGTGTAATTTGAAGGTATTATAACTAGATAGAATATATCAGTTTATGTGGTAATTGAGTTCAAGTTGACTGCCCTTTGTCTTTTATCCGGAGTTCATTTGGTGAGCAATTACCGTAAACTGCGCACTGCCGGCCTGTACACTTGAACGACTATAGCCTTCCGACGTAGAGTTTGTTCTAGTTGCTCAGTATTGCCCTAGTTCGAACCCGCGCAAGTGGTTTCTTATTCTTAAGTTCGAATTCAGTCCTCCTCCGCGAAGGTCCTCGTTACCTTGTGTACCAGCCAACCCCGACGGGGAATCATGCTCACCAGGACTACGGGAGACTAACATATCGGTTGCGGTCAACACCGGTGACCGTGCACGTCTCGCGTAGTCGGAGATATCACCCATGACCGTCTCACCCATCCGTCTCCGCGCTTGGCCACAGGTGGGTGTACGCGATACGTGACGAGCGCATGGATAACTTCGTTAGAAGCGATAATGCTCTGCATGCTGTTACCGTCAAGCGGCAGGTGTAAATAGAGAGAGCGAGAGAAAATCGCGCTGCGGGTTTCACGGCTGTGGAGTACGTGGAATCCCCGAGCAAGTCTCCGAGAAGAACTTGAACGAGCCGGTCACGTGGCCGCTTGAATGGAGTGGGGCGCGCGCCGAGTCCGGATGGTGTCCGTCCGGAGGATGGGAAAGGCCATTTGCCTCGCTGTCGCAATGTCGTTGCTCATCACAGTTCTTTCCCCCCCACGGCGGCTATGCTGACTCATTCTATTCGTATGTGACTTGCCTGCCGCGCTCTGGTGCGGCGGTGCCACCCCAGCCTCGGGAGTTGGGACTTCACAGTCACTTCAGTACTTTCAGAAAATCGGGCAGAAGAAATGTTTCAGAAGCAAAATCCCACAGTGTACGACATGGTATGTAAGGCTGAGCCTAATGAGCAGAGCAGAGCGAGTTTATGGTGCGAGAAATGCCCAGAGCAGCCCGGGCCGGAACTGTCCGTGCGTATTTGGACACGGACTTGAAGTCATAACTGTTCCGGTTACGGCAAGAGCAATGCGGATAGCCTGAGATCGGGATAGCTTCCACGGAGCTGAAGAAAAGTCCAGATGTGGGAGGCGAGAGGCTAGTCGTGAACGATACGGACGCCTGTGAGTTGACTGGGTTCCGCAACGTCTGAAGGCGAGGAGAGCCTCCTCGAGAAAGAGAGATAAGGCTGACATTGCACGCAGAGACTCCTCAAGAAAGAAAACTATGGAATGACGATTACTTTGGGTCCGTAAGAACTAGATGATGAAAGGCACAAAAAGAGGCTACGGGTTCTACGAGTCATCATATACATGCATTCTTATGTTCTGGGTTCAGAGGGATTCCGCTCTAGCTCGAAAGTTTACCTAGTCTATAGGTCTATCTGAGTCCACACCCTCCTGCGCCGACTCCTGGTCTTTCATCCCATAGATGGACTTCTCGGGTTTGTCTGGTCCGGGCAGCAGCGCACCGGGATGGAACACACTGAGCGTAATCATCGCCAGAGCGATTGCGCCGGCATCAGACACGTCTGTTTTCACAGTCAGCGTCTCTATAGCTGAAGAACGGAAAGGCGGAGGCGGCACGGAGACGGACCGAAGAGCCACTGAGTCGCAATCACTTTGCTTGTCCAGCCTCCAGAGAGTTGTACTATCCGATAGATCGACCGAATGAGAAGGAGGATAATCATGACCGACATGCCGATCAGCATGAGTTTCATTGGCTTGTCAACCGTGCCACGCGGTGGACTGACGCCCTTCTCACGAATGCTTCGCATGGGCCTATCAGAATTGAAGCGGAGGAGAAATTCTGCTGCAAGAGCAGAATATAATATAAGGACCGCTGGAAGCACCGCACCGTCAGTGGAGCTCTTTGCGGCAGATATGATGAGAAACTGAACAAAATTGGATGGCGATACCACCGAGAGCCAAGTGACCGCCCAAGACTGTCTGTGAGCCCGACGCGAGTGTACCGCCGACTATCTGGAAAGTAAGGGCAGTGATGCCCTGAGGACAAACAAGATCTCAGTCTTAGAGCAAAAACGCGTCACGACAAAACCCTGCTTACGCCTGCAAGAAATAATTTTATGTCTACATGGGAATGTGCTCAGCACGAGCCTGCCAACGGATTTGTTTCTGAGGAAAAGTCACTCACACTGCTTTGGACTCAGGCGACAGTATTGCGGACCCAGCCGCCTCGTGATTTTTGCCAAGATGATAATGTTAGCCAACATAAAGTATGTTGGTGCCATGGCGATCGTAATAGCTCTGTTTCGCCCTACAAGTCAGCATAGTCGTGACAATGGAACCGAGCGGAGATGCCACGAAGGCCACGACTAAGGCTCACTGCAGAAGGAACGGCGTGCTTTCGTAAGGGCTCTGGCTGGACCAATATCTGCCGCTCCACCCTGTTATTTCGAGAATGCCGCAGAGAACGGCGGTTGGGAACAACCACCGTAAACGGAAGTGAATTGCCTGGGCGACATGCACGACTATAGGAGAAATAATCGTCGTAGGTTAGTTTACAGCGCGGAAGAATACTCGGTCGAGAGAAGCTTACTGGTGGATAGCGCGTAGATCACTATGAAGAGGATGCACACCCACGCAGTGGGGACATAATTATACGGGATATAGTCCAAAACTGAAGGTTGTGGTCGAATCAGTCAAAAAGAACATACGATGCCACGACCATTCGGGCTGGGAAAGTGGACCAACCTGTCATGTAGGGAAACTGAAGTGTTGGTGCGGAGATGATCGTTGAAGAAAAGCGAGAGAGGGACGGCATATTTATATGCGTTGATCAAGGCGTCTGGCCATTCTATCGCTCGCCAATCGGTCTCTACACCATCTAGAAAACCCTCAAGTGCTAATGGAGCCTTCACGTCCGCTAATATGATGAATATTGTTAAAATTAATTCGCTAGCACGGATTATTTTACCCCCCCCCCGACTACTGTAGTCGCAAATTTCGCTTACGGATTCGATAATGATCGATTAATATTGTCCGCTAACTAAGAGCGCGTTCGGGAACGCTTTTATGAGCGGTTTTTTCGAGATGAGGTCTCGATTATTAGATTTTTGTGTGTCACATCTGACAGGCATGACTGCACACGACCGAACATGAGCTGCGAATTGCACGTGAGGGAGGATGGTACAGTACATGCTGTAGAATATCGCGACCGCACCAGAAACTTGTGCCCGCGTCCGAGGTGTACATTCGTATCTGCTTATCTCATCGTGCCCCTGTCCCTTCAATTGCCTCGCATCGTCACCCTCGTTATCCTCGCGCCTGGATTCCTCACCCTCAACTCGCTGCCCATAGCCACTGCGGGACTGTCTCGTCTCGACACGTCTCACCCTCGACTCGCCGCCCTTCGGCGTGTGTCACGCCTCTTTTTAATCTCATGCCGAGCAGAGCAAAGCAGAGCAGACAGGGGCAAAATGAGCATCGTTGTGGGAACAAACGAACGACTGTTGCGTCAAGGTAACCCAAGCGTGCGTATGCATCCTTACAGGTCCGAGGACAATACTATTCTTGGCGCTGATACCCGATCCCTGCTTCTAATGTATGATATCATAATGCAGGTACACACTCACCCATTTCAAAGTCCGAGTGATTGAAGTTGCTCTCTTCAGATTCGAGTGTGTCAATAAAAAGGTTACTACATGGTACAGTATAAGCACGAGGAGCTCACACTCCATAGTGACGCTCTTACTGATGTCGCACTCCAACTGCCTGTATGTAACGCTCACCGCAACAGTCTCTCTGACTTATTCCTACTCCACCATCCGAGACATCATCGCCTGCCACTGAACGCTGCGGAACGCATAGCCGAGAAGGTGGAACGACAAAAGCCTGGGGTCTGGCCCACGTAGCCGGTCCAGGCAGCATTCAGACCACTTCCACGTCTTACCGCATCTCGGATTGCGGAGCGCGTCATTTCCGAAGGGCACAGGGACTGTTGTAGATGCCGCCTACACTGGGCCACTTCAAGTTGCAAGTGTCGATCTTTGCAGCTTTGCATATTCCGTTTTTTTTTGAAAGCGCTGTATTTCTCGGTAGCTAGACTATCGGGAAGTGCCGCTTGGCGGGAGACGAACGTCAGCCCCAAGGGCGGACCGGGGTCCGGGGGTGAAAAGAAAATGCGTTTACGCACATTCCGGGCGGGATAGTGTGGGACTCGGGGCACGTCATCGTGCTCTACTACCCACTAAAACCTCACATAATAATGTTGATTTGTTCGGGAGGACTCTACTTTCGCTTTGGCAAGGACATGTTCCTAGGTATTTACCACAAAGTTGGTAAACCTGTGTTTCGTTCGGTCTTGGTGCCGTTATTTTATCGTGTGGGGTTGTGGGATGGTTCATTGTCCGGGTGCACAGGTTGTTTATTAGGGCACCGGAAGTTCGTTGATCGGTCGGGCCAAGCTACGACAGACATACAACAGTGTATGTTGGGACATAGAGGGTTGACAGGTTGGTCGCGGCTGGGCGTGTCGACGTGGTATCCAGAAGGTGTACTGGCTGTCCGGCCTGTTCAGGGGTGTCTCATAGGACAGGATGGGTGTAATATTTTGCTCATTGTAAGAGCGGGGGGGGATGGTGTGTCCTTTTGATTCCTCGCCCCGACTTTTTGTCGTGGGAAAAACCGGGCTGGTGTTTGCAAGTGCCGGATTTGAGTCACGTGCAAGCCGGTCTTGCCCGAACCTTTCAAAATCGCTTCGGCGAATTTCCCGGGGTCCGCCGAGTTTCAAGTTTCTTCGAGTCGAAAATAGCTGAACGTTCCTCGATAACTTGGGGCTATCGCAACCCTCACAACCTCCGCCCTGGTTCTGTACGCCGGCAAAGAAAAAAAAAGAAAAGTCGAGACTATGGAAAGCCCACACGAGTATTCTCGTGCACAGAGCTGGAACCCGAACTGGCAGACGGGCCTCCTTCGGCACATACGTACAGCTCCTCCAGGCATCTCAGTCCCACCTCGTGCCCTCTCCATTGCGCACCGAACATTGGCGACTTGCGTTGACAACAAATTACAACGGAAAATACCGCAAATGGCTAGCGGGCAGGACACACACCACTAGTACTGTAACCCGGATGTCGGCGTGAAGTCACCGTATCTGTCTAATGAAGGTTTGTGGCCATGCTGCATCGCGTGGACCGCTCATGCTGAAACGCGAATCGACCGAGGTATTGATACATGCGTTCGGAAAAATTTTCCCTTGGAGAACTGCATCTTTTATAATTCACCATATTTGAATCGGTTCATGAAGCGCCCCTCGGGCCAAGTAATACAGTACCGTGATATGAAATCTACGTTCAGGTTTCAGCATTAGACGCTCAGGATCACTCAATTCTGAATCCTTCCAAAAAATTAGAATCTGTACTGTAACAGTACTTGACGCGAGGGTGCTCATACCGAGTCCTAACTTAGGTTACTAGTTTATTACCAAGTTAAAACGAGATAGTGCTACTGAAGGAGTGTCAGGGAATAAATCGAAAACAATGACTGTCTGGGAGCCGCAACAGCAGGCGTGTCCTAGGCACTTAGTTCTATAAATACTATGTACTTCGGTGTAAGTGTTCATGATCGCGTCATTGTGATAAAAAATGAGTCTGGGGCACACATGGCGTGGCACATAACACTGAGACCACAAATGGGATTCAACAGAGGTAGAGATCACGTATATTTGATCCAATATATTGTAGTATGTACAGTATTCGAATCGGTCTCAAACGCGACTGGGGAGAGTACTTCATATAATACACATACTGTACAGTAATATCAGCCAGGGCATGTCATCGTTGCGGCTGCTCTTCATTGAACACAATCCGACGACCAGACAGCGCCACGCGGCAGAAGAACGCCAGGGGTAATGGGAAATGATCATCTGCCAGTGCCAACGGGTTATGTATATTCGTATAGGACGAATGTACGTACTCCATCGGCGAATCTTGTACACAACATTAGATGGCGACGCTCGTATAGTATACTACGGTTCATAACCTCCGCATACAAGCTAGGAGCTGACAAGTGCTGGATGCTGTTGGATATTACACTGTTTGTTCATGTTCAAGAGTCCGGGCCCCGGGTTGTCGAGCCTTCTTGAACATTTATATCATTCGAGACGACCACTTTGAATGGTACGAACGTCAGCTGACAAACAGTTCAAAAACTAAGACGTTTGTCAAAGATCGGAGGAGAGCATTCACTTACGGGCAAGTCGGGCTGCTTTGTAGGATGGCGCCCTCCGGCTTCGTCCGGCAAGTCAGGCCAAGTGCCATTACTTCGGGTCGTATCTGTTAGTGTCGGGAAGTGAGTTAGATGGGCGAAAGTGGCTAGCTTGGCACGGCCCTCCCTACGAGAAAGTAACACCGATCATTTAGGACCAAAAAAAAACCGAGAAACTCAGAAGAGAACGTACAATGTCACGAAGAGTGAGATAAGGTATGACTTCCCAAGGATTACTTGTAGCATGACCGACCAGTAGGAGATAAATGGCCTCTAAATATCATCTCGCATTTTAGTCCACCTTTCCGAAACGGATTTAAGGATCGATCACCTACCGAAGCGATACAAGTGATAAAGGCGGCGATCGCACAGCCGCATGGCGGGACTGCAGATTCCCATGTGATTGTGATGAGTTGAGATAACACCTGGGGATTGATAAGCCTAGTCCAATTCGTAGTTGGGCGAGGATACAATCCCTTACCTTGCGAAATTGTCTTGTGTGTATTTTAGATCGTGACTTGGTGAGAAACACAAGAACTGTAGTGCGAGGTGACCGAGTCCGCGTTGGTTAGTCCAAGTTTAGCACAGTCGAATTCACACGCGACTTACGGATGCTGGTGACGGCGATGTCAATGACTGATTGGCACAAATGTCATCGTCAACGGGCTCTTTCGCTGTCATCCAAAAGAGCTTTACCTGCAGAGATGGAAACGGAGAGAAGGTCTTTTTTTGCGGGGGGGGATCGGAATCAGATGGTATGGACCGCTAGCTAGCAAGAGACAAGACATACAACATGTGTAAAAGGTTTCCAGAGATACCGCCTTGGTATCCGTGCTTTTGAATTGGATGAGGAAGAGTATGGCCGTGACGTAGCCGGTGGATACGAGCGTGCCAAAAACCAAAAAGACGAGGGGTAGCTGGATTGGATAGCAAGCCACAAACGATCCGTCATTTCCTCATCGATCATTTCAACGAAACGGGCGTAAACACGTACCGCAATGAGCCATCGCCGCTTCAAGAGCTACGCGGAGGGCAATGGTAAAAAACGAATGCGTGGTGGTTCAGAAAACACTTCATGCCACGAAACACTTACATGCCAGCAACGCCATATAAGAAATAGCTGAACCGGAGCAGCCAACACGGTTGTCTAAGCGAGTATGACCGCCACCGCAGGCAAGTACTGTCAATGGAAGATGCGACAGTAACCATGATTGTAGCACGCACCAACGAGGAGTGAATCTTCTGAGGCCACGCGGGTACTGCAGCCGCCGACTATTCATGAGTAGGCAGAGGAAAGGTAGGTGAGAGAGATCATGATAAGAAACGCATCGAGGGACGAGGTGGGTTTGTCGGATAGAAAGACACCGGCGTCATTGACAAAGAAAAGCCAAAAAAGGGGTTGACTTACCCAGTTGCCAAAGTCCACCACCGAGATCTTCCACCATGTCGCGAACGTAGCCCCCGTCTGCAGCCTATTCGTTCGTTCGAGCCCAAGGACGGACAGGTAAATGATGTGCGCAGCAGGGTGTGAGAGAAAGTTACTTGGTGTCAAGGTATCCAAAAAAGACAGAGTATGAAAAATCTCACGCACACGGCCACGAAAGTGAGGAAGTAGACCAAGGCCTTGATGCGGGTCTTCTCCTTATCCGAGCGCCCGACAAAGCGCATGAAGCACGCGATGATGACGCCCATCTCGATCGCGCTGACGAATATCGCGATGGCGTGAGGCCCGAGAAACGAGACGTCTTGTTGCTGGACTTGTGGGATCGTCGGTTCGTCTCGACGCACTGGCGCGGCTTCGAGTCGCGTGCGGACTGCGGACCAAATGCGTAGACCTTCTTCCATTTTGGGGGGAGAGGAAGTAGGAGCTGGGATGGCGGACCGACGTTGGGAGACGGGATAGCCGCAGTACGTAGCGGGAGAGAAGAGCGAAGAAAATGAGTGGGGGAGCGGAGGGGGGCAACGGTGTTACAGTTCAAGGGACCAACGAGTGAATCTATGATATACCCAAGTTGTGTGCCACTAGCCGCGCATCGCCAAAACGGTGCATTTGCCCCTGCCATGGCTGGCGTGCTGATTGTCAACGGAAGGCAGCATCTCGTAATGGGGGGAGGAACGGGTGAGCAGTAGATACAAACCGCGGCAAACAGTTGTAGTCAAATACCTGCAGCGGCAACGGTGTCTCAAGATCTCAAGATCCCAAGGGCTGCGCAACGCCCCATAGACCATAGAGTCCGGGCCGAATAAGGAATAACCTGGACAAAGTTGATTGGATTTCAGATGAGAGATAGTTCTGAATTCTGATAAGAGCCATTGCGAGGGAAGAGGAGTCAGAGGACTCGGAGAGAGCTTGTCGTGAATTTACCCAAAACTGCGATAGCCCAGATGAATGGATCGACCGGTCGCGAGGACAAGTGGCGGATTATTGTGCCTTGACTCGGACGAATCCTCGGGCATCAAAACTGGAGGTACCGAGGTACCGTCTCTCTTGACTGCTGTACGGCACCCTTCAACGCCGAACGCTGAATGTACGTTGGCTGAACTCGGTGAACTGACAGAAATGTAGCCTGGCTGCCTGGGCCTGAGACCTTCTCTTGAACACTCATCTTCAATTGCACCCCCTCTCGGCGTCCCGGCCACTCCCAGGGCATCTGCCTCGGTCCACCCCTTTCATTATCCAGAATTGCCGTTCGAGTCCGCTTTCCGGATTTACAGTACCGGTTTCCGGTACTTTGGGTATCGTCTTATGGGGTATGATTGGTACCTTCCAGAAGAGATCCTGCTTCGTGTCGAGCAGATGCACATGGTATAATTTCGGACGGGGAAATGTACGGCATCACCACCTGAATGGGCGATCATTTTTTCATTCCAACTCCGGACTTTCCTATATAAATGGTCACTTCAGTAGGACTAGCGCGAAACCTTTTCATTGCATTCACAAAAAAGTGGTCAGCCGCCATCTATCTATCGTCGTCTGGACGGATCAATTCCATGCCTCCTTTTCACTTTGGTGACTTTACGGTAACCAGTTTCGGATCTTGCATATATAGATACTCCTTGTTGGATCAGACACCACTTGTTTAAAGTTTCCACAGAAATAACTCAGGTAGAGCAATGCAACACCCATCGTTGCTGAATCTGATTGCGTGGTGTCAACGACGTGGCAACCTTCACCAGTAGCACCCTGACATGCGTCATCCCATGAACGGCACCTTGACCCCTTTCCAGTAGAACGCGGGCCAATCGGGACCGTGACAACTGCAAGCAATCTCGCCCGCCAAGACAACCTGGGCGACCTTCACGCTCACCTTGTACCCAAACGAACCATACACGCGCGGTGTCCCTTCCACACATGCCTGCACTACGCTCGTTGTCCGCTCCTGCACGATCCTCACACCAACGTACAGCGCACTGCCGCTTTGCTGTCCACCCAGGGCGGAACCCCAAGCACGAAGTCAGTCGCGTACTGCTCCGTCGTCATGGGTGTGCAGCGGAATCGTCGTAAGGTTGACGCCCATAAAAGTGACGTGCTCTCCAGTGCCCTCTACGGGTTTGAATTTTACAAAGTCATACTTGGGGAGGTATATCATCCCCATGGGATGCTGGTCAACAGTGATGATGGCCTACAGGACAAGTTCTATGGTCGTTGCGTTCTGCTCTGTTGCGGGTGAGACACTACAAAGCCCTTGCTGTAGTGCTCACACGAGGTTAAGGTGTCGCCAAGCCATCTCCCTATATTTTGTCTAGCGCCTGCGAACGTTGAACGGGTGATAACAAGAGTGTGTACAAGAACGACGAGCATGACCCCATCTTTTGCAAAGGACATCATCGTGGCATACAGGTTGTCAGTCTCGAGGTGTCGAGTAGTCTGCAAGAGCGTCAGTCCAACACGAGGTATGCTAAGGAGGGAGATCGTTCGTGGCCGCCTGGGCAAAGGGTCCGAAGGGTAAGGGACGCACACTCGCAGGTTCATCACGGCCACTCTAGGCACCGTATGTCAAAGCCTGCTACTGTAACAAAAATTCTCGGGTTTGCCCGTCTAGAATCTAAAACGGGTGTCTGGCCGTCCGACATTCTAGGGCCCGTTAAAGGGTCACAGAGAGTATGAGAGACTTACTCCATTACCTGCAGATCTTCGGATCGAACCAATACAATATAGACGATTGTGACTGAACGGATGGACGAAGTACATCTCTCCATATGGCCCGGGAGTGCTCCCACCGGCTAAACCCGTGAAACTTGTATGAATGCGTTTAAAGCTATGTTCCGTCCCAGGACAGTTGATCGGGACATACCTGTCGGGACTATGCCTAAGGTTGGGCTACTATTTGGACCCTTGAGGCAGTGATCAACGGTCATGAGGGCCATAACCTTTCCTGGGCAAGCGCCCAACAGTCGGGTTCGTCACGAGGATTGCCAGTGAAGCGCCCATGCCATCGCCTTCCGCGCAACTACTGCAGTCTGCAGTAAATACATGAGACAATGCTGGTGACACTTGTATAGGTATTGGACCGTGACGATCTCATGCATATGGGTAGTTGGGGGAACATCAATAAATCGGGAGGTTTCTGTGCTGGGACATAGCGTGATGCTGGTGACCAACTAGAGCCTAGAGGAGGTTCATAGAAAATAAAACACCCGAGAGGATAGAGGGCGGACACTGTGCGAGGCAGAGGGGTGAGAGAGATGAGGCCAGCAGAGGCCAGCCTCCAAGTCGGCCTGTGCCACGCCAGAATGGGGCAGTGCCGCACTGCAGTGGTCCCGCAGCAAAGATTATTTCACCCATCATGTTGTCGACGAACCGTGCCAGTGGATGACGTCGATTGGTGCTGCGCACGATTCACGACAACTTCAATTGCTGGATGACTCGGAAATGCTTGTCACCCCGTCCACGGTTACTAACAGCACCCGGTCCGGCCGCCCGTCACCAAGGCAGTTCTCCGCAGTCATCAGGTCCCTTGTTTCGCCGCGCTTCCGGATCAATTTGGTTCAGTTCGACCCGCTCGAGAGGGATTTGTTGTGAGCCTCTCGTCCAAGGGACAGTTTCCTTGCTTCCGTCGGCCCCTTGCAAGTTGCCCATTATCGATCTTCCTCTCCACCCTATTCACCAGTTACCGGTACCATAAAGGAGAATATCCGATTCTCTCCGATCGAGCGGAACCAAACTCTTTGAATGTCGCGCAGTATTTCAAACGGAGCCTTGTTCACCAAATCTACAATAGGACACAGGATAGATGTGCGTCGACGTCTTTGAAGCTGTAATTCCTTATTCTACATAGCTACCTCAGCCTGGGTTGGGCCGGCGAATAGCAACGATCTACAGCCCCGAGCCCTGAGAAACGAAGAGGTTAATGCGTGGTTGAAATTGGACAGCCCAGTAGGTCAGATTGCAACAGAGAAACAGAAACAGAAGGGCCGAAGGGGTTTGAAGAATGACTTACTGACACCAATAGAGGCAAAATGTGGGATCCATTACGATGCGCCGTGCCCCAGGAGTTATGTGCAAGCGTGGTTCCCGCGCTTACCGGCTCGAGGGCTGAGAGTCGAGGCGGGTGATTCAAGTTGAGGGTGAGGTCAGCCTGGGATGAAGTGCGCACGCGGGCGAGATGGGATATGTCAAGTTTGGCGTGTTGGAGGCAGGAATACAGCTCATGAGTCTTGTGTGCATATGGACTAACTAATACTTTCTTATCTCTTCCATATGGACATCTAATTAGCCTCAGACTTTACCAGGTCCGGCGATACTTCAAATGACGCTGTTCCTTCGAGGCCACCGTGACGCATACGTTCTCCCCCCAACAAGGTCTTTCTGAGCCCCTCCGTCAGACTGCGTGAAATGTTCATGGCGAATACCGATATCCTTTATCTCTACGACACCTTGTACACTGTTCAACGATTGTAAATTCGTAATTCTAATGCGGGACGTTATTAGTATATGGTTAGTATTCACCGATGCACGTTCAGTGCGCTGGAGAAAACATCTCTCTCATGTCGAATCTATGCACCGTCTAGGGCCGTTTCATCTAGCGGCCTCTCCCTCACTTTATCCACCTCCGCATATTCCTCATTTCTTTGCACCCCTCTGCCTATTAGTATATCCATTTCCATGCGTTCTTTCTGACGAACTCATCGAAAGACCACAGCTCCTTCTCTAGCCAGTTATCTTTCAGACGCCACACTACCGTGTGTGTTTCGATGGGCTGCGCAGCCTCCTCAGGCTCACTGTTGGTTCCGAGCGGGGGAAGAATGCCGTCACCATCTTCCGCAGCCTCGGGATTTG
>Ga0137397_10002191_pt1 | contig 13688 bp, 8 predicted proteins | sample czorhiz116metaG_FD_106658 | JGI IMG/M metagenome (GOLD analysis project Ga0137397, IMG submission 106658) | Vadose zone soil microbial communities from Angelo Coast Range Reserve, California, USA - czorhiz1.16 metaG | ecosystem: Environmental > Terrestrial > Soil > Vadose zone | place: USA... | reverse complement strand
CCGTCGATCACGCTCAGCTTACCGCCTTTCAAACGGACCCGCTTTCCTTTTGCCGTGGGCTGCAACCCCGCCGTGTCGATCATCGAGCCGTTTTTCATCGCCTCGCCGACAAATTCCCCCATCGCATCGAATAGAGACTGCGGGACTTCCTCCATTCTGTAGTCTTCTGTGTGCTTGATAAACATCATGTACCGCATCGTGTCGCCTCCTAAGATGAAAAAGTTCAGAATCCACCAACATATCGAATGGGGGATAGCGGAATCGACAAATGCGCAGCGTTGTAACGTGAAAATCTTCAGAACTGCACTCGTAGCGAAAGCTGGATCAATCGTGGACCGCCGACCGGACCGCCGGTTGTGCCAATGGAGGTTGCGACGGCCGAGCCGCGCGTCTGCGTGATCTTGCCGAAGTTCGCATTGCTGATATCGGCAATCGGATTGGCGAAGTTCGTGTGATTCAACAGATTGAAGAAGTCGGCACGAAGCAGCAGCTGCGATTGGTCACCGAGTCGTGGGTCCAGCCGGAAGCTCCTGGCTATCGCAAGGTCGAAGTTTTCGAGGGCCGGACCGTAATATGCATTACGACCGGCCGTCCCGCTGCGACCGGCGAGCGCCGCGGTGAACCGGCTGGGATCGAAAGCCGCATCGGGATTGCGATTGTCCTGCCGCAGCGGACCGCCTTCCGTGAGATCCGGACGATTTCCGGGATTGGGACTCGCGCCGCTGTTGGTTTGATTGAAGCCGCTGGTGTCCGGGCCGCCGGTGGTCACGGTGAATGGCGTTCCCGTTTGCAGCATCGTGATGCCGGAAACCTGGAATCCCCACGGCAGCTCCATCCGATATATAACCACCGCGCGGTGCCGGACGTCGAAGGCGGATGGCCCGTGATCGAGGCGAATATTGGTGGCGTCGATCGGCGCTCCGGTTTCGCCCGGTAGGTTGCCCGATCCGAAATACGATGAGTTGACGTCGAGCGATTTGCCGAACGTGTAGGAAGCCTGCACGAAGACGTTTCCGCGCCGCTGGTACCTGGCCGTTAACGTCCCCGCGTTGTAGTTGGAGTTGCCGATCGATTTGGCGACTTGCGCCTGCCCGAATGCGCTGTACGGAAAAACCTGTTCATTGGGCGCCACCGGACCGCGTCTGGTCGGATCGCGCACGATCACAGCCGGTTGATTGACGTCGACGTACATTCCAAGATGGTGGCCCGCACTTCCCTGGTAAAAGGCATCGATCGAAAACGTTTCGCCCACTGTGCGTTCAATGCCGAAATTGTAAAGATGGGCATAGGCGCTGCGCAGGTGCGGATCGACGCCTTGAAACGCGAGCACTCCCGCAGTCGGAGTACCGGGACCTTGCTTGCCGAAGTTCGAGATCAGCGGCACATTCTGATTGAATGCCACAGCCCAGGCGAATTTCGCAGGCTGCGTGACGTTTGCGGTTTGCGTCGTTTGCAGGTTTTGCGGCGGACCCAACGCCATGCCAGCCGGAACGTTGTTGAAAAGATCGTCGTAGGCCACGCGATAGCCGCCGCGGATTACCGTGTCTGCTAATCCACCGTAGGCAAAACCGAACATGGGCGCAACGTTATTCCTGTCGGCATAGACTCCGGTTGAAGGCAGTCTGAACGGTGCACTCGAATACGTCAGTGCCGCCGATCCAGTCAGCACGGGATTGATATTGATGATCTGGTTCGTTCCGACGACCATCGGCCCGTAGCCTGGCACGAAGTTCACGGCGTGATTGTCCCGCTCCGCGATGGCCGACGGAGACTCGTAGCGCACACCATAGTGGATTCTCAGATTTCTGGAGACCCGAAATTCATCCTGAAAGTAAATGTCCCAGGGATATCGCGTCCAGTGCGTTTGCGTGCTTCCGGTGCGGAAAGTGGAGCTTGTGAGTTGTCCCCTCGCGAAATCGGCGAAGTTTGCGAAGTTCATCGTCCCGCGTTCGGCACGATTGAGGTAGCGGCTCAAACCTTCGCGGCGTCCGTGCCAACCCCAGCGCAAGGCATGACGGCCGCCGGCGGATCGCCACGACATGTTGTCGAACAACTCGTATGTATCGGTCGTTCGTCCCTGCGGGAAATTCATGCCGGTGCCGATCGGAGCGAAACCGCCGCCCACGGTGATCTGCGGCAACCCCGAGTTCGCCGGATTGCTGGTGGCGCGCACCACGCCCGGCAGCGGACTGCCCGCATCGTCGGTGAAGATTGTCGATGCGTCCAGACCCGAGTCCTGGGTCGTACGGTTTTCGGAGTTCAACGAATATCCGAAGCGCAGTTCATTCAGGAATGATCGCGTGAACGTGTGCGATTCATTCATCATTACCGATCGTTGCCGGAAAGGTCCCAGGTTCCCGCCGGTGAGCGGCGTGGGACCGGCAGCGAAACTCCTGCCCCAATATCCCGTCCAGCGGCCGGAGAGTTGATCACGTTCGCGGATGCGGTGATCGATGCGTACCAGTCCCGTCGTATCGAAGTTTTCGCTGCGCACGTTGGCGATATAGTTCGATGCGCCGGCGCCGGCGGCGTTCGGCAGCGGCCAATACGCCAGCAATCGTTGTGAAATCGGATCGGCGACCGTTTCTCGTTGCGCCGCCGTGGGAACGAGTACCGACGAGACGGCGCGCGCCTCCTGCCGGAAAGCTTCGTACGACGCGAAGAAAAACGTCCTGTCGCGCACAATGGGTCCCCCGCCCGCACCGCCGAATTGGTTGCGGATCAGATCGTTTTTCCGTCCGCCAAGCTTGTTCGTAAAGAAATCGGAAGCATTCAAAGCCGTGTTGCGAAGGTATTCGAACGCGCTGCCATGTATCCGGTTGGTGCCGCTCCTGGTGACAATATTCACCTGCGCCCCAGAACCCCGCCCGAACTCGGGAAACGTGGCGCCGGTTTGCACAGCGAACTCCTGCACCGCCTCGGTGATCCGGAACAGGTTCAACGGGCCATCGGTTTGCGTGTCGATATTGCTGATGCCATCCAACAGGTAAACATTCGATTGCGAGCGCATGCCGGTGGAGCTGAATCCGCTGCCTTGCGTGCCGGGGGCTGTGGGTAAAACTCCCGGGGTCAGAGCCGCCAGATCGAGAAACTGGCGGCCGTTCAGCGGCAGGCTGGCGATGGACCGCTCGGTAACGATCGCGCCACTCGTCGACCGGTCGATGCCGACCAGTGGCAGCCTCGCATGCACTTCCACAATCTCGGAGACTTCACCCACAGGAAGCGTCACGTCCTGGTGCGTGATCTGGTCCACTTGCACGATCACTTCGAAAATGGCAACGCGCTTGAATTGCGGCGCCTCGACGACCATCGACCAGACGCCCGGCGAGAGTTGCACGAAGTCGTAAACGCCAGTCTGATCTGTGACGGTCGTACGGCGCACCAGCATTGCACGATTCTGCAGGGTGACCATTGCGCCCGGAATCGCCGCGTGCGAAGGATCGGACACCACGCCCCGTACACGGCCGGCCGGCGCCGCCTGCAGGGAACCAGCCATCCAGATAAAGGCGGTCACGACCACCATCGTGCTGATTCTCATATATATAAACTGGTTAGGAATTTACGTTGACAAAGTTTGTACGGCAAACACAAAATGCAGCCGATTTAGTTATTCAAGTTATTCGAGAATTTAAGTAGGGGCATTATGGGCCAGTTCCGCAACACCGTTCAGAGCGAAAACAACTCCAAGCCAAAGGGATTCACGCCGGCGCCGGAGACTGGGCATCAGGTGGGGCCCGTCCTCGTTCAAGACATGCAGTTGGGCGATTCCGTCTTTTGGTTCAACGAAGATCGCCACACGAGCCACCAGCCCTATCCCACTAATGGCAAGCCTGGAGATTGGGGACCGGTGATTCCGCCGCAAGGTTCCTCACAACAATTGAATCCGCCGGCCTCCGGAGTCTATCGATACCAATGTGCTCTTCATCCGGCTGAGACAGGCCAGATCGATGTGGCAAATGCGGTATTCATCGGCGTGACGCTGCAAGGCGGTGTGGCATTCAATCCCAATCCGTCCGTCCTGCCCGCCGTTGTTCCGCAGGCGTGGGGCGTGCCGGCGCAGTTGGTGTCCTTTACAAACTCGGATAGCAATCCCCATCAGCCAACGCCCAAAATCGGCCGGGCGTGGTTCACGGAACCCGTGCAATCCGGCGACACCACAGCGGAGGTGGCGATCGGCAACGGCGATATTGCGTACTTTTGCAAGCTGCATCCGGCAGAGACCGGCCTGCTCCAGAATCCGGTGAACATCAACAAATCCGGAGGCGTACTCTCTGTGGCTCCTGCGAATGCGACAGCTCTTGCGGGACAAACGATCAGTTGGACGAATAACGACACCGTTCCCCATCAACCCGCTCCGGTGTCGGGACCGGCGAACGCCTGGTTCGCACAGCCGATTCCTCCGCGAACGACAGTCCAGTCGAATCCTTTTAAAGCTGCCGGCAGTTTCGCTTACCAATGCGACGGCGCACAGGGAACCGTAAGTATCAGCTGACACCCCACTCTAATGGAGGCCTCGTATGGCAGCAGATGAAGCCACAAGCCCTTCGATTGAGAACAATACGGATAACGAACCGAACCGGCGCGAGTTCATGGGCTTTGCGTTTGCCGCCGCCGCTTCCGGACTATTGCTGCCGGAAGTTCTGTCTTCCGAACGGCCGGCGCCCGAGCTGCCGGCGTTTCAACAATCCGGAACCGCTTGTGACGCTCGCGCGCACATCGGCCAGGAACTGGTCTCGCCCGGAGAGATCAAGAGTGGTGTCGACAAGAAAGGATTCCTGACGGGCTTGATCGACTTGATAGTCGAGAACCGCGCGCTGAGCTACTACGCGGGCAACAGCACTTATGTGTGTCAGATGCATACCTTGCGCGCCTATCAGGGATACCAGGGCTGGGCCATCGATCCGAAAAAACGCGTGACGCAAGTGGGCGTCTGTTCTCCGGGTCCGACGCTGCGTCCAAACATCGGCGACACGGTGGAACTGGTTTTTCTCAACCGGATCGATCCGGGCAAATTCAACCAGACCACCCTCACTTCGATCAAGAGCGCGTTCGGACACTGTGACACGGTCAATGGGTCGGGATTCGCCGGGCCTGGTGGGAATCCGTATCCCAACGCGGATGCTTCGAACTTTCCGAATTGTTTCCATGCATCGGACACCACCAACCTGCACTGGCATGGCACACATACGGATCCAGGCGGATTCGGCGACAATGTTCTGGTTGGCGTGCTGCCGAATATCCACATGACGTCTATGGCCATGATCCAGCAGTGCGTGAACGCTTTCGGACAGTGGAACGAACGCAAGAATCCGACCGCAGCGTTTACGGCCGCGGCTTCAGCGGCCATGCGAAGGATGGCGGACCGGGTCGCGAACAATCCGGAGTTTTCCGCGCAGGTCAAGTCGGCGATCGCGAACAATCAAACCAACGTAAAGGCGGGTGAATGGCCCCAATACTGGCCGGGCTATTATCCGTATCATTTCGAACTTCCCGTCTGGAGCGGTAGACCCGACGTTTACCCGGTGATGGGCCAGGCGCCCGGAACGCACTGGTACCACTGTCACCAGCATGGCTCAACCTCGTTGCAATTGCTTAACGGCATGGCCGGCGCGCTGATCGTTACCGACAACTCGTCCGGCGGCTATGACGACATGCTCTTGCGGCTCGGCGGCGGCACTCCCGCGAATCCCAGGATCAAAGAGCTGGTGATGGTCTGCCAGTTGTTCTCCGAACAACCGAACCAGATCAACACGACTCCAAGTGTGGGTACTGTGGCAGTGAACGGCCAGGTTGCGCCGAAGGTCACCATGGCGCAGGGTGAGGTTCAATGGTGGCGAATGATCGACGCCATGATGAAAGCTCACGGCATCGAGAACTTCCTGTTTCTCAGCGAGCAGACCTTCAACTATTACAAGGCCAACCCGGGCCAGTTGCAGAACGGCCAACCGCCATCCGGCACCTCCCGGGGCGGTGTGGTTCCCTCGCTTTACCAGACGGCCCAGGATGGCGTTCAATTCGTCTGGCAGAATTTTCAGGCCCAGCTTCCGAATGGTCAGTCCACATTTCACTTCGCTCCAGGCAATCGCAGTGATTTCCTGGTGAAGGCTCCTGCGACGAACAGCACTTCATACCTTGTGTTCTGGCCACCTGCCGGCGGTCCACCGCCGATCACCGACATACAAAACAACCTGATTCTTACGGTTGTCGTGAATGGCCCGCCCAACGGTCAAAACACTCAGCTCCCGACTCAGAGCCAGTATCCGCAGCAGCCCGGATTCCTGGCCGACATTCCCCAGCCACGAATCACGCGGACGATCACGTTCGACATGCATCCTCCCGGAAATCCGGCTGTGCCGCATCAGCCTGGTGCGGGCGGTCCCGGGCAGCAGCCGTTCTTCTACATTAATGACGTGCAATTCTCGGAAGGAACCATCAACGAAACGATGATGAAGGGCGACGCCGAAGAGTGGATTCTGGAGAACAAATCGCTGAACAGCATCCAACATCCATTTCACATCCACATCAATCCATTCCAGGTCACGGAAATGTACGATCCGAACACCATGACCGCCCCGCAAAAGCTGCCGCAACCCTGGATCTGGTGGGATGTCATTCCGATTCCAGCCGGCAAGAAGAACGCGGACAACTCGATCACGGCGGGATTTGTGAAGATGCGGACCCGCTTTGTGGACTTTACCGGCAAGTACGTTTTCCATTGCCACATCCTGGGTCACGAGGATCGTGGAATGATGCACCTCGTGCAGGTGGTCGACAATCGCACGGTGGTGAAACACCACTAACGACAAGGCACCACATCATGGCCGATACCGCACAGACGACTCGTTACGAACGGGTGCTACAGATACTCGACCGTGCCGCCGGCGAAAGTTCTGCGGATTACGATGGCTGGGGCAAGTTCTGGCATCTCCCATTGGACCAGCTTCTGGACCTTCGGATTTACGGTGTCCGGATGATTGCTCCGATCGAAACCGCAGCTGCGGCCTCGTGCTGCAATCATGCGGAGGCCACAGGCGCCGCGTCCGGGCGTGGCGCAAAATCCGGGCTCATCCGTGGACTGCGGGGCGAGCCGCCGTTCGACGGTTCACGGCTCCCGCGACTTCCCTGGGGCGGCCAGCCTGTTTCCGACTCCGACATCAGTTTCATTTCAGACTGGATCGACGATGGCTGCCTGGCCGCCGACCACCAGGTCTCTTTGGAAGTTGAAGGATCGAGCGACCAGCCCTCGCTACAGAACGTTGTGGCACAGAGCTTCGAGGTTTACTCCGCTTCGCCTAGCGAATACGGCTATAAGTACGGAGAACTCAAACAGCGCGCGAATCTGGATTGTATGTCCAACACTCAAATCGAAAAGCTGCGCTGGGCTTTCCGCGAGTTGTACCGTTTCAACAAATGGCCGGAGGACCGGCGCAGCTACAACAACATGGCGCTGATCCATCAGAACCATTGCCAGCACGGCTGGGAACGGTTTCTTCCGTGGCACCGTGTCTATCTGTACGAGATGGAACAGGCGCTTCAGGATGTGTGTCCGGACGTTACCATGCCTTACTGGGACTGGACGATGCCGCAGTACTTCCCGCAACGGCCGGACAAAGGGTGGATCATTCCGCAGTCCTACAAGGCGTATCTGACGGAACAGTCCATCACCTACCTTGTTCAGCAGGCCGATCCGCCGCTGCCGGCCGCAGCCGGTGAAATCCTTTTGGAGAAGATGGTCAAGCCCGGCCTCCGTTACACCTCGCCTACGACGTTTTTCGCAGATGTGGCCTCGATGATCGGGGCCGAATTCACTGTCGGCGAGCGCCGAAATCGCTTTATCGATGCCCTGCTTGCCGCCAATGCTCTGTGGTATCCGCTGCGTTATCCGGCGGAATACTACGACAGCAACAAAAATCCGGTGCCGGTCAACAGGTCGATGTTTCATTACCACTACCCGACAGCGGAGGACATGGAGCAAATTCTCGCACTGCGAACGTTCCGCGACTTTGGCGGCGGCAGCTTCTACGACGACTCGTTCGGTTTCCTCGACCAGAATCCGCACAACACCATGCACATCTGGACGGGAGGACAGAACGCGGATCCTGCAAGCGCGAAAACCGCGTCCACAACCGCAGTTGCCGCAGACCGCAACCGGGGCGTAATAGTAGCGGGCAGAAATTTCCACTCGAGAAGCGACCTTTATTCCCAACCGGACTTTGGTGACATGCTCAGCAACCTGACCGCTTCCTATGATCCGATCTTCTGGCCCATTCACGCGAACATCGATCGCATCTGGTGGGAATGGCAACAGTGCAACCCTCACTCGCTGCCGACCGATCTTGGCGCCGTGCTCACACCGTGGAGCTACACGATAGCGAACACGCTGGATATGGCGCGTTTCGGATATGAGTACGTCAAGTGCGCATTCCTGGTTCCCGTCGGATTGGAGACGCCGGTGGGCCGCTTTGTGTCTCGTCCGATCGAGGTGCCCGGCCCGGTCCGAAGTTCCTTCCGGCAAGCGGAAGTGCGGCTGCATCGTGTTCCGCAGTTGCCGCGCTCGTGCTTCATCCGGGTCTTTCTGAACCTCCCGGATGCGGATGCGTCCACCTCGCTCGAGGATTCGCATTACGCAGGCTACCTCGCAGTCTTCGGCCACGGCTCTTGCATCGGTGGTCCGGGCCACTGCGACTTGCCGCCTGGCCGGCCGCGTCTGTACGATCAACGGCCGCGTCACCACAACACCCCGCGCAACCATCGCGTCAATGTCACGAAAGCGGCGAAACGCCTGCTGGATGAGGGCGCGACGTCTTTACAGATCACGCTTGTCGTCATCGGTGCCGATTACCGAGAAGATCCGGAGCTGCTGCGGCTGGATGGCGTGTCACTGGATTTTCTCGACTGACTTCTCACGGACAGGAGAACACAATGGCTACTGTCTTTCGCGTCCACCCCGGCGTCGGCATCGCCCGCCTCGGCAACTGTCCGGAAACGTTCTGCATCTCGCCCGAAGAGCCTGCAGCGCTGCCTGTCGACTGCGACGAACGCGGCAACCCGTTGCTATCGCCAGATGGAATGACCGAACTTCGGATCAAGACTTTCAAAGATACTGAGGGCAGGATCAAGCGCCAGGCGGCGCGTTTTCAGGTCTGGGCTTACGATGACGAACATCCGACGGGAAAGCCGCTGAGACTCGGCGACCACGTCGAAGGCGGGGGAAACGCCGGCACGCTCATCGACATTCAATGGCGTGTTTACCTGGCCAACAAGAAGGCCTCCTGGTACGAGTTCGACCAACTCCGGGGCGAACACGGATATTCCGCCGATCACCCTTTACGCAATGCTCTCATCACGGATCCGGGAGCGCGCCAACGTCTGATCATCGATCCCGGGCCTCGAACCGTCGACCACCGGACAAGGCGCCGCGCTCAATTCAGCCGCGCCGGAGCGGACGTCTATGCTCCGACGTTTCCACCGCCGCTGAAACCGCACTCCATCGATACGCTCGGCGATCTGATAACCGATGACACCGGCCGGTTGCTCGTCCTTGGAGGACACGGAAGATCCGGCTCGTATCGATTCGACGAATTCGGCGAGCCGCGGATCGTCGACTATGCAAACAACGACGGTTGGTTCGACGATACGTCGGACGGTCCCGTGATGGCGCGGCTGGTGATGTTTTCTCCTCTGGTCCAAAGGACGCGCTACGTGGATGTCGAGTACCCGGCCTGGGTTGTGGTTGGCTATCCAGCCTACGTTCCGCAAATCCTCGATGTGGTCACCATGGACGACGTCGTCCAGGATATGGCCATCCGCAAGTTCGCCGAACGAACCGATCTCTACGGCACCTCCGGCACCTTCGATGAACCGGAGCGCATCTCGCCGACCGACCAGGCGGCGCTGACTCACTGGCGCGCCGGACGTCTCCGTTGGAATTCGGGATACAAACCCTGGTTCTATCGCGACATCTGGACGATTCTCTATCGACCCGACCAGTACAGTTATCTGTGCGACGCTCTCGGTCAGTCGAACTATCCGCACAATCAGTCCACACGCGGCTCGTTCGATCCGGACAAACTCGGTCAACCGCCTCTTATCAATCGTCAGGCGGTGTCGGAATGTGAACGGAAGTGCCTTGAAGATCACCACTCCGGGCTTCTGTTCGTTCAAACGCTTGGCACTTACCGCGAAGAGCACCGGGAATTGCTTGGGAACTTCGCTCGCGCTGTTATGGGCGATGATCCCGGCAGCGACTGGAGAGATTATCTGGCGCGCTGGCGAGCCGCTTCCGAATCGGAATCGTTTGGGCAGGAGAGGGCCAAACTCGAAGCGGCATTCGAGCAGATCGACAGCGTGCGAGCCGGTCCGGCTGACGAACTGGGGAAGGAACTGCGTCAGGTCTTTCGCAACCAGCTTCGAAAATATTTCTCCGGTGAGCTGCTTCGGGAGTGCTGCCGCAAGTGTGTCGAATTGAACACCTACGATCCGTACCGCTCACTTCGTCAATATCTACTGGACTTGCTTCGCGGCCCGGGCGAAGAGAACCAGTTCGTCATTGCCGGCAGGCCAAGCAGCCGGGTGCACGATCTCCCGCGGATGCCCTTGTTGTGCGGCGACAATCCGATTACAAACACGCTCGTATCGAAGTTCCTGGCGTTGACCGACTATCAATACTATCTGCTGCGGCAGTGGGCCCACGGTTACTTCTACAACGAGAAACTCGAAGGCTGGAGTGCTCCGAACAAGTGGCAACCGTACGCCGATTGGGTAAACCGGACAGCGCGCGACCTCGATCGAGGTGTCATCACGAACATTCTGGGAGGTTCGTTCTGTCCCGGTGCCGAATTGGGCTGGGTCATGCGAAACCCAGCCGTCTGGCTCGAGCCGTATCGAATCAAGGCGGATCCGGTTTTCTATAACTTCGGACAGACTCCCGCTCAGGCCAATACCGGATCGGTGCCGGACAGCGGCTACGCATTCTATGCGGGCGAGGATCTCAGTCTCCAAAACAACTTCGAGTCGGGACTGCAACCGGGTGATCTTACGAAGTACATGTCCGTGCCGTGGCAAGCGGACTTCAACGAGTGTTCGACGCAGCCGATCGACGTCACTTACGAGACCTGGAATGTGATTAATCCTGACAGTGACAACGACAAGCTGATGGAGGCGAGACAAAAGGTGTGGGAAACCCTTTGGTGGCCCGCTCATCGTCCGCTTCAGACATGGGAACTGCTTTCGGTGGCAAGTGGAACGCCGGATATCCAATGGCGCGACTGGACACCCGGAGTGCCGCAAACAGACGCCGGCGATTTGAAGATGGTCACGGAGTGGTGGCTGCTGAGTTTCGTGCGGAATAACCCATTTCTTCCGGCTGACGTCACCCCGACGACCCTGCCGCCCGATCAAAAGTACATTGGCGTTGAGCGTACCGCATACAAGCGGACTGAGGAGGAGACATGACCGGCAATCCATTCGTTGGCGTCTGGACCTATCGAAGCCTGCTGAACGATAATGACGTCAATACGGACTTCGGCAAACTTGAATTTGGCCGCGGAACTCTGGCGCTCACAGCGCCGTCTGAGGATACGCTCGGCGGCACGATTGGCGGTCCAGGATGGTCGCTCGATCTGCACGGTTCGATTGGCCTTGGTTCGCCTGCCCAAATTCGCTTTCAGGGTCGCGGTCTGGTCGGGGGAGAGCAGTGGGTCTATGACTACATCGGCTGGCTCGTTCCGGTCTGGCCGAACAGCAATAGCACGCTGCAACGCCCGGCGATTGTCGGTTCAGTTGTCCGCACCGTTCCGCACTCCGGAAGCGAGCCCGGCACCGTGAATCCGGCGGGCGTTGTCGCTTCATTTTATGCAGTGCGAGCCGGGTAGCCAGGTTCCGAGCGCATGAACCGTTTCTTCGACGTTGCAATCATCGGCGGTGGACCCGCCGGGACTGCAACAGCTCTTTCGCTCCGTGAGCACGCGCCATCTCTCTCCGTCGTTCTGATCGAAGGCTCCCGCTCTCAGACGATCCGAATCGGGGAAACCCTTCCACCTCCGGCTCGCGCCATCCTTGATCATCTGGGTGTCTGGCGGGCGTACTGCGCTCAAGGTCATCGCGAGGTCCACGGTGCGAGAACGGCGTGGGGCATACCGGCCGCGCTCGATAATGACTTCATTTACATGTTCGAGAGCATCGGCTGGCACGTCGATCGCGCCGCTTTCGATTCGATGCTTGTCTCAGAAGCCGAACGCCGCGGCACAACTCTCATTCGCGAGACAGGGCTTCGCCATGCGGACCGCGCAGGGGAGCAGTGGCGTTTGACTCTGTCTAATCAAAGCCCTGTTCGCGCTCGATTTGTCGTCGATGCCACGGGTGGCCGCGCCGCCTTCGCTCGGCGCGCGGGCGCTCGTTTCGTAAGTGCGGATCGGCTCGTCGGCATCGCGAGAATCTTCCGCGATAGCAGCGACGATCCACGCCTCCTCGTTGAATCGTTCGAAGATGGTTGGTGGTATACCGCGGGCTTCCCCGGGGGTGCCCGCATCGCCGTTTGCATGACGGACTCGGATCTGGCCCACCGTCTGAAACTCGGGGATATCCATCAGTGGACCCGAACGCTTGCCGCAACTTCCAACGTGGCAGCGATGTTGCAGAAAAGCATTCCCAGCAGTCCGCTTCTGGCTCGCGGCGCCGCCTCGCGCCGCCTTGAACCGGCCGCAGGCGAAAACTGGCTGGCTGTCGGTGACGCCTCTTCCCGGTTCGATCCGCTGTCTTCCCAGGGCATCGCCAAAGCCTTACGCTCCGGAATCTTCGCGTCCTACGCTATTGGCGATCTCCTCACGCGTAACGACGATCGCGGCTTAAATCGATACCGTCATTACGTGCTTGAAGAATTCAAAAGCTATATGAAAGTTCGTACCCATTATTACCGTCAGGAACAGCGCTGGCCCGAAAGCGATTTCTGGCGGCGTAGACACGAAGCGTTACCATCCGTGGAGCGGAGTCTTTCATGGAGATAAAAATTGACGACTTATCGGGCCCGGAAATAGCGGAACTTTTGCGCGAACATTTGGAGAACATGGCCGAGAACTCTCCGCCAGAGAGCAGGCACGCATTAAACCTCGAACAATTACGCCACCCTGACATTACCTTCTGGAGCGCATGGAGCGATGGTGAATTACTGGGTTGTGGTGCTCTGAAAGAATTAGACGCGCAACATGGCGAAATCAAATCCATGCGTACTGCCGCCCCACATCGCCGCAAAGGAGTAGCCGCCAGGCTGCTGGAACACATATTAGAAGAGGCAAAAAGGCGAAATTATAAAAGCGTGAGCCTGGAGACTGGATCAATGGGTGCCTTCGCTCCAGCGCACAATTTATATACCAAATTCGGCTTCAAAACGTGCGGGCCGTTTGCAGACTATGTTGAAGATCCAAACAGCCTGTTTATGAGAAAAGAATTATGAAAAAGTTCGCCCACCCGTCCTTGATCAAAAGATTAACTTCAATCCGGCCTGAATCTGCCGAGACGTTGTTGCCGTACCCACCAACCGCGTATTACTCGGAACGATTTGCCCTTGCGCGGTGAAGGGCGTAAAGGGCTGGCCGCCGTTAGTGAAGTTCGTGTGGTTGAACAGATTGAACGTTTCCACTCGGAACTGAACCTTCAATCTATCCGTGAATAAGTTATTGTTCTTGAAGAGT
>Ga0137397_10002185_pt1 | contig 13720 bp, 13 predicted proteins | sample czorhiz116metaG_FD_106658 | JGI IMG/M metagenome (GOLD analysis project Ga0137397, IMG submission 106658) | Vadose zone soil microbial communities from Angelo Coast Range Reserve, California, USA - czorhiz1.16 metaG | ecosystem: Environmental > Terrestrial > Soil > Vadose zone | place: USA... | reverse complement strand
GTCGGTGTTCGGCTTGAAAGCGAGCCCGAGCAGCCCGATCACCCGGTTGGGAAGCTCATCGAGGCAGTCGCGGAGCTTGTCGATCACGACCATGCGCTGGTCGTGGTCACGGAGTGGAACGAGTTCCGTCTCCTGGACCTGGGCCGCATCAAGCGGTCGATGAGAAAGGCGGTCGTGATCGACGGCCGCAACATCTACGACCCGGCGGTGATGCGCGGGTTGGGCTTCACCTACCGAGGAATTGGCCGCGAGTAACCAGAGCAAGCCGCGAGCCGTGATCTCCGGCGGCGCCGGGTTCATCGGTTCACATCTGTGCGAGGCGCTCCTTGCGCGCGGCATGCGGGTGCTGGCGCTGGACAACTTCATCACGGGCTCTCGCGAAAACCTCAAGACGCTTGAAGGGAATCCTGACTTCGAGTTCCGCCAGGCAGACGTCAACCACGGCATCTTCCTGGGCGGGGACGTGCGCTACGTGCTGCACTTCGCCTCTCCCGCCTCGCCACCCCAGTACGACGCCAACCCGATCCACACCTTGAAGGTCGGCACCCTCGGCACGACCAATATGCTCGGCCTGGCCCGAGCCAAAGGCGCGACCTTCCTGCTCGCGTCGACCTCAGAGGTCTACGGCGACCCCCTCGTCCATCCGCAGCCGGAGACCTATTGGGGCAACGTCAACCCGATCGGGCCGCGTGGCTGCTACGACGAGGCCAAGCGCTGCGCCGAAGCGTTTGCCATGGCCTACAAGCGGTCTCACGACGTCGACACGAGGATCATCCGCATCTTCAACACGCACGGGCCCCGCATGCAGGTCTCCGACGGGCGCGCGGTGCCGAACTTCATGGCGCAGGCGATTCGGGGTGAGCCCATCACCGTGTACGGGGACGGCTCGCAGACCCGCAGCCTATGCTACGTCTCCGACCTCGTGCGGGGCGTCATCTTGAATCTCGAGCGTGGTGACGAGATGCCGGTCAACCTTGGCAACCCACACGAGGTGACCGTGCTGCAGCTCGCAGAGACCATCGTCCGCCTGACCGGCTCCAAGAGCAAGATCGTGCACCGCGAGCTGCCCGTCGACGACCCGAAGCAGCGCCAGCCGGACATCACCCGTGCTCGCAGCCTCCTCGGCTGGGAGCCGGAGGTGCCGCTCGAGGAGGGGCTGAAGCTCACCCTGGAATACTTCCGGTCAGTCGTATGAGCACGCCTGACGAGCTGAAGAAGTACGTTCGCGACATTCCCGACTTTCCGCAGCCCGGCATCATCTTTCGCGACATCACGCCGCTGCTCGGTCGCAAGGAGCTCTTTCGTGAGGTCGTCACCATGATGTCGAAGCGGTGGTCCAACCCCGAACCCGACCTTGTGGCCGCGATCGAGGCGCGTGGCTTCATACCCGGCGCCGCTGTCGCGGTCAAGCTCAACGCAGGGTTCGTACCCATACGCAAGACCGGAAAGCTGCCATGGCACACCATCAGCGACGCGTACCAGCTCGAGTACGGCACCGATCAGCTCCAGGTGCACGCGGACGCCGTCAAGCCCGGCCAGAAGGTGCTGATCGTCGATGATGTATTAGCCACGGGCGGCACGGCGGCTGCCGCGGTTCGCCTGATCCGCAAGCTCGGCGGCGAGGTGGTTGGCGTCCAGGTCCTGATCGAGCTCAAGGAGCTGGGCGGACGAAAGCATCTCTCCGACGTCGAAGTCGTCAGCGAGATCGTCTATTAGATAAAGTCCGAACCTGATCTCCCTCCCCTACCGAGGGAGGGCTAGGGGTGAGGGGCTGAAAGCAGATTTTGTCGTGAGGAGAAAACCATCGATTTGAAAGTCAGCGCGAAGGGTAACGACGTCAAAGACCTGAACCTGGCCGCGCAGGGCCAGGACCTCATCGACTGGGCGGCGCGGGAGATGCCCGTGCTGACTTTGATCCGCGAGCGGTTTGTCAAGGAACAGCCGCTCAAGGGCCTGAAAATCGCCGCGTGCCTCCACGTCACCAGCGAGACGGCCAACCTGATGCTGACCCTCAAAGCCGGCGGCGCCGACGTCGCCCTGTGCGCGTCCAATCCGCTTTCCACCAACGACGCGGTGGCAGCGGCTCTCGCGTCCCAGCACGCGATCAAGACCTATGCCATCCGCGGAGAGGACAACGACACCTACTACCAGCACATCGAGGCTGCGCTCGACCACCACCCGGCGCTGACGATGGACGACGGGGCCGACCTGGTCTCGGTGCTGCACAAGTCGCGCCAGGACCAGCTGCCCGAGATCATCGGTGGGACCGAGGAGACGACCACCGGGGTGGTCCGACTGCGTGCGATGGCGGAGAAAGGCGTCCTGCGCTACCCGATCGTCGCCGTCAACGAGGCGGATACGAAGCACATGTTCGACAACAGGTACGGGACGGGCCAGTCGACGATCGACGGCATCATCCGCGCGACCAACGTCCTGCTCGCCGGCAAGACGTTCGTCATCGCGGGATATGGCTGGGTCGGCCGCGGGCTGGCTTCACGGGCGAAAGGTCACGGCGCCGACGTCGTGATCACGGAGGTGAACTCAGTCAAGGCGCTCGAAGCGGCGATGGACGGCTTCAGGGTCATGAAAATGGACGAGGCGGCGATCGACGGCGACATCTTCGTCACGGTCACCGGGGACATCAACGTGCTGGACCGCAAGCACTTCGAGGCGATGAAAGACGGGGCCATCCTGGCCAACTCCGGCCACTTCAACTCGGAGATCAACCTGAAGGCGCTCGACGAGATGGCGACCGGCGTACGGCAGGTGAGGCCGTCGGTGCAGGAGTACAAGCTGGGCGACGGGCGCCGGCTCCACGTCCTGGCCGAGGGACGGCTCATCAATCTCGCGGCGGCCGAGGGTCATCCGGCCGCAGTCATGGATATGAGCTTCGCCAACCAGGCGCTGTGCGCGGAGTACGTGGTCAAGCACGCAAAGACGCTTGAGCGCAAGGTATACGACGTGCCCGCCGACATCGACGCCGAGGTTGCGCGCCTGAAGCTGAAGGCGATGCGCATCGACATCGACACGCTGACCAAAGAACAAGAGCACTACCTGACCTCCTGGGAAGAAGGCACGTAACGCTGTTCCAACTTAAGCCCCTCACCCGCACCCTCTCCCCGAGGGGGAGAGGGGACTAACGATGTTCGGACCCGCTCGGCGCACCTGGGTGCTGGGCGGAGGCGGCGCGCGAGGCGCCGCGCAGGTCGGGGTCCTACAAGCCCTCTTCGAGGCGGGCGTCGACGCCCCCGTAGCCGTCGTGGGCACCAGCGTGGGCGCTCTGAACGGGAGCGCGATCGCCGCCTACCCCTCGCTGGCCGGGACCATGATGCTCCGTGAAGTCTGGATGTCGCGCCAGGCGGTGGAAGTGTTTCGGGCGCACCCGCTCGGGATGATCTTCTCGGGCATCAAGCGGGACCAGGTGAGCGCGTTTCCCCAGCAGAACATCCGCCGGCTGATCGAGCGGGCCCAGGCTCTGACCGGGATCACCACCTTCGAGCAGCTGAGGGTGCCGCTCTCGGTCGTGGCCACCGACCTGAACGCCGGCAAGCCTGCCGTCTTCCGCTCCGGTGACCTGACCCCGGCGCTCCTGGCGTCTACCGCCATCCCCGGCCTGTTTCCGTCCGTCAGGATCGGCGAGCGCGAGCACCTGGACGGGGGAGTCGTCGACAACACCCCTCTCAACGTCGCCGTCGACGCCGGCGCGAAGGAGATCCTCGCCATCAGCCTCATGGGCGGGGGCGAATACGACCAGCAGCCGACCAGCCTGCCCGAGCTGATAGCACGCACGCTGCAGCTCTCGCTGCACCACCAGATGCTCGGCTACTACGAGCGGCTGCGCTATCGCGCTCGCATCGTCGTCCTGTGTCCGGTGACGGTCCCGACGGCGACGTGGGAGATGAAGCGGGAGCACCTGGAGGCTGTGATGGAAGGCTCGCGCGCCGCGACGGCCGCCCTGCTGTCGCAGCGGGGCTCGAAGCTGTTTCGACACTCCGGCATTCACTATTTGGCGATGTAACTGCGCTAGGATTCCCGCGTCCCAGAGGTATGAACCTGGCGCTTGGGGGCCCTCCCACCCGGAGGGGGGCTCTTGCCGGCGCGGGAGATTCAGTGGAGGACTCATCGCCATGACGGCATCGACCCTGTTCACTTCCGAGTCGGTCACCGAAGGCCATCCGGACAAGCTCGCCGACCAGATCTCCGACGCGATCCTCGACGCCATCCTTGCCAAGGACCCGCTGGCCAGAGTCGCGTGCGAGGCGATCATCACCACCGGCCTCGTGATCGTGGTTGGTGAGATCACCACGGACTGCTACGTCGACATTCCGCGCATCATCCGTCAGACGGTCCGGGAGGTTGGATATACGCGAGCCAAGTACGGCTTCGACGCCGAAACCTGCGGTGTGGTCACCAGCATCGACGAGCAGTCACCAGACATCGCACAGGGCGTGGACGTGGGCGGCGCCGGCGACTCAGGCATGGTGTTCGGCTTTGCGTGCGACGAAACGCCCGAGCTGATGCCGCTGCCGATCACGCTCGCCCATCGCCTGGCCCGGCGCCTGGCCGAGGTGCGGCGCAACAAGACGCTCAGCTACCTACGGCCTGACGGCAAGGTTCAGGTCACAGTTCGCTACGGCGACGATGGCAAGCCCGTCGCCGTGGACAACGTCGTGCTCTCCACTCAGCACCACGAAGAAATTGCCACCGAGCAGCTGCGGTCTGACATCAGCCAGCACGTGATCGACGCTGTGATCCCCGCCGAGCTGCGAGCCGAGGGCGTGCGCTCTTTCATCAACCCCACCGGCCGGTTCGTCGTCGGCGGCCCGGTGGCGGACGCGGGGCTCACGGGGCGCAAGATCATGGTCGACACGTACGGAGGCTATGCGCGTCACGGCGGCGGCTGCTTCTCGGGCAAGGACCCGACGAAGGTGGATCGCGCAGGTGCATACGGCGCTCGCTATGTGGCCAAGAACATCGTCGCCTCTGGGCTCGCGACACGCTGCGAGGTGCAGGTCTCGTATGCGATCGGCGTCGTCAAGCCGGTCGCGCTCCGGATCGAAACCTTCGGCACCGGCAAAGTGCCCGACGCAACGATCGCCGGCGCGGTGAGCAAGCTGTTCGATCTCAGCCCGCTCGGCATCATCAAGGAGCTCAACTTGAGGCGGCCGCTGTTCCGCCAGACAGCGGTTTACGGCCATTTCGGACGCACCGACATCGACGCGCCGTGGGAGTCGACGGCGCGCGCCAAGGAGCTCGCAGAAGAGGTCGTCGCCCGCGCTTGACGAAGACCGTTGCCGTCAGACCGGCCGGTGGCGCGGGCACGCGCCTGTGGCCGCGCTCGCGCCGCTCGACGCCCAAGCACACGCTGCCACTCGGCGGCGGGGGCCGATCGTTGCTGCGAGACACGTACGACAGGATCCGCGGGCTGTCGGCCGACGTTTATGTCGTCACCGAGCTGCGCCAGTGCGAGATCATCGAATCCGTCCTGCCGGAAATCGATGAGAAGCACCTGATCATCGAGCCGACGGCCAGGGGCACAACGAACGCGTACGGCCTGGCGGCGCTGACGGTGGCTGAGCGGCACCCCGATGCGGTGATGCTTGCGATGGCGTCGGATCACGTCGTGCGCGGCCGCGCGGAAGTGACGAAATCCGTCCGCGCAGCCGTGCGCGCCGCTGCCACCACGAACAGCCTGGTGTTGTTCGGACTGAAACCGACGTTTCCCTCCACCGGGCTCGGCTACGTTCACGCACCGCGGCGGGGACCGGCCGGCACACGCCGCGTCGAGCGCTTCATCGAAAAACCGGACCTCCACACCGCCCGGAAGTTCATCAAAGCAGGCGGCTACTTCTGGAACCTGGCCTGGTTCGCGTGGAAGGTCGATGTCTTCCTTGATGAGCTCGAGCGGCACGCGCCGCGCCACCTGGCCGGATTGCGGCGTGTCATGCAGGCGCGCCGGACCGGGGACGAGGAGTCTGCTGCGGCGCTCTACAAGCGATTGCCGGTGGAGGTCATCGACCGGAGCGTGCTCGAGAAGACAGACCGGCTGCTGCTCGTCCCGGCGACCTTCGATTGGGCCGACATCGGCAGCTGGTCCGAGCTCGGCGACCGCATCCATGCCGATGATCGAGGCAACTCGGTGGAGGGCGACGCCGTGCTGGTCGACACGTGGGGAAGCCTCATCCTCGGTGACCGCCGGCTCGTCGCCGCGATTGGCCTCGAGGACATGATCATCGTCGACACCGAAGACGCGCTGCTCGTGGTCCCGCGGTCTCGCGCCCAGGACGTGCGGAAGGTCGTCGAGGCGCTCAAGCGCGCCCGGAAGACCCGTTACCTTTAAGCAGCTCATGGCTCAAGAGATAAAGTTCGGCACCGACGGCTGGCGAGGGGTTATCGCGGACGATTTCACCTACGCGAACGTGCGCCGTGTTGCCCAGGGCACGGCCGAGTATCTGCGGTCGCGCTCCAACGATCCGCTCGCAGTCGTCGGATACGACTGCCGGTTCGCCTCCGAAGACTTCGCTCGCACGGTCGCGGACATATTCGCGACCAACGGTGTCCGCACGCTGATCTTCGACCGGCCCTCGCCGACCCAGGTCGCCTCATGGACCGTGATCGACCGCAAGGCGACCGGCGCGGCGGTGATCACCGCCAGCCACAATCCCTATCAGTTCAACGGCATCAAATACAAGCCGGAGACCGGCAGCTCGGCGCCGACCGAGGTGATCGACGATCTCGAGCGGCGCATCAATGCGCTCACCGACGTGCCGCAGATCGACCACGGCGCTGCTCGGGACCTCGTGTCCGTTTACGACCCTCGGGCGGCCTATTACGCGCAGGTCGCACGCATGGTCGAGGTCGACGCGATCAAGAATGCGGGGCTGCGGGTGGTTCACGAGTGCATGTACGGCTCGGGCTACGGGTACATCGCCGAGCTGATCGGCGGCGGCCGGACGACATTGACCGAGCTCCACAACCAGAGGAACCCGTTGTTCGGAGGCATCAGCCCCGAGCCGATCCGGCCCAACATCGATTCCGCGCTCGCCTTCATGAAGGTGGGGGGGCAGGACCTGTGCATCTGCACCGATGGAGACGCCGATCGGGTCGGGATCATCGATGAGACGGGGCGGTTCATCAACCAGCTGCAGGTCTTCGCCCTGCTGATGCTTTACCTGTTCGAGGTGCGCGGCATGCGCGGGCCGGTGATCAAGACCGTGAACATGACCGCGATGGTCGACAAGCTCGGCGCCGAATTTGGGGCGAGGGTGTTCGAGGTGCCGGTCGGTTTCAAGTACGTGGCGCCGAAGATGATGGAGACCGATGCTGTCCTCGGCGGTGAAGAGTCCGGCGGCTTCGGCATCCGCGGACACATCCCCGAGCGGGACGGCATCCTCGTGGGCCTGCTGTTCGCGGACATGATCGTCAAGGCCGGCAAGCCACTGTCGATGATCCTCGCCGACCTCGAGCAAAGGGTTGGACCCCACGCGTACGCGAGGCACGACATCCACCTCGTTCGCGAAACCTACGACGCGGACCGCAAGCGGATCCTCGAGATGCTCGAGAGAAACGAGCCGCAGGAGGTGGCCGGGGTCCGCGTCCAGAGAGTTCGGTCCGACGACGGCTTCAAGTTCTACCTCGAAGACGGCAGCTGGGTCCTGCTGCGCGCGAGCGGGACCGAACCGTTGATCAGGATCTACTCCGAGGCGGCGGACAGCGAAGCGGTCGAAGCGCGGCTTCGCGCGCTCGAGGACATCGTCGGAATCCGACAGCATGCCCCCGCCTGAGTTCGGGCGAGTCGAAACTTCGCGAGTCGAGAAGCCGTGGGGCTTCGAGCTGCGCTGGGCGGTCACCGACCGCTACGCGGGCAAGGTCCTGCACGTGAACAAGGGCGAGGCCCTGTCGCTCCAGTACCACGAGCGCAAAGACGAGTACCTGTACCTGACCAGCGGCGTGCTGGACATCGAGATTGGTGGGCCAGACGGCGAGCTGACGAAACATCGCATGCAGGTTGGCGACACTCTCCACATCACGCCGGGGACACGGCACCGGCTGACAGCTGTCGATGACGCCGAGATCTTCGAGGTCTCGACCGCTGAGCTCGATGACATCGTCCGGATCCAGGATCGCTACGGCCGCGCCACCCCGTGAGCTCGACGATTAGACTTCCAGACCGCACATGAAGACCCCGCCGATCCCGGCCGACAGGCTTGCGCCCACGACCACCGCCGACAAGTCGGAGCGAGATCGCAGCTTCCTGATCTTCGCCGGCGTGGTCCTGGTCGCGATCGCCATCGGCTTCAAGTCAGAGCTGTTGGGTCAGGGCCAGGTCTGGGCGCTCGCCCTCGGCCTCGTGGTCGTGGCCGCTCCCGCTTTGCTGGGATATCTGCGCGGAACCGAAGAGTTCCCACGCGTCGAGCACTACATCCCGGTCGCGCTTGGCGCCACCACCCTCGCCGGGCTCTCGCTGCTGGTGCCGGAGCTGTGGAAGTACCTCCTCCTGACCGCTGTGTTCGGTGCCGGGTTCATTCTCGCGGCACGCCTCGACTATTTGCGGCTGCGCGACGAGGAGAAGCGGGGCCATGTCGTGCTGCAGGAGACGATCATCATCCTCGCGCTCGCGGGCGCGTACCTGGTCGTCGTGTCACTCCACTTCAACTCGATCCTCCAGCTGTTCTGGATCTTCGCCATCACGTTCATGGCCTCGTTCCGAAGCTTTCGGATCAACGGTTCGGCCATCGCCCCTCGACGAGCCTTCATCTTTGCGCTCTTCGTGGCGCAGGTCGTCACGTTCCTTGCCTGGGCCATCACCGCCCTTTCCATCTACCTGGTCGTGAACGAGGGCACCTTCGCGGTGATGCTGCTGTTCGCCTGGTACATCAACCGGGGCCTCGTCAGGCACACGGTCGAGGAGAGCTTCACGCGCAACGTGGTGCTCGAGTACGGCGCGTTTGCCGTCGTCCTCGTCTACCTGTTCGTCTCGAGCCAGCCCGGGCGATAACCCCGGGCGGGTTTTACATGCCCAGGTAGGCTTTCTGGACTTCCTCTGAGGAAAGGAGCTCTTTTCCGCTGCCGGTCTGCACGATGACGCCGGTCTCGATGACGTAGCCCCGATGGGCAACCTCGAGGGCTTTGCGCGCGTTCTGCTCGACCAGAAGGACCGGTGTGCCCGTCGAGTTGATCTCGCCAATGATGCTGAAGATCGTCTCGACCAGGATGGGGGAGAGGCCGAGCGAAGGCTCGTCGAGCATCAGGAGCTTCGGCCGCGCCATCAACGCGCGGCCCATCGCGCACATCTGCTGCTCGCCTCCCGAGAGCGTGCCCGCGACCTGGTTCCGCCTCTCCTTCAAGCGCGGAAAGAGCTCGAAGACGTGCTCGGCGTCGGCTTTGATCTGGACTGGGTCGCGCCGGGTGTAAGCGCCCATCATCAGGTTGTCCATCACCGTCATGCGCGGGAATAGACGCCTGCCCTCTGGGGACTGGCAGATGCCCAGGTCGACGATCTTCTCGGGCCCGGTGCGGGTGATGTCGTTGCCATCGAACTTGATCGTGCCGGTACCGGGGTGCATGAGGCCGGAGATCGTGCGCAGGGTCGTCGTCTTGCCGGCTCCGTTGGAGCCGATCAGCGCCACGATCTCGCCCTTGTCGACGTCGAGGCTCAGCTTGCGGAGGGCCTGGATGCGGCCGTAATGGGCGTCGATCCCCGCGACTTCCAATAAAGCCATCTAAGCGGACTTGCCCAGGTAGGCTTCGATCACACGCGGGTCCTTTCGGACGTCCGCGGGCACGCCCTCGGCGATCTTCTCTCCGTGGTCAAGCACGACGATGCGCTGCGAGATCCCCATGACCACCTTCATGTCGTGCTCGATGAGGAACACGGTGATGCCGCGGCTCAGGATCTTCTTGACCAGGTCCATGAGCTCGACCTTCTCCTGGGGCGTGAACCCGGCGGCCGGCTCGTCGAGCAGCAGCAGCTTCGGGTCGGTGGCTAGCGCCCGGGCGATCTCCAGGCGCCGCTGCTGCCCATAGGGCAGGTTGCGCGCGTACTGGTGGGCGAATCGCTCTATGCCGACAAAGCGCAGGAGATCCATCGACTTCTGAGTGATCACTTCCTCTTCCTTCCGCTCAAGCGGCAGCTTGAAGAGGGAGTCCCAGAGCTTGGACTTCATCCGCACGTGATGCCCGACACGCACGTTGTCCATGGCGGTCATGTAGTCGAAGAGCCGGATGTTCTGGAAGGTCCGGGCAATGCCCGACCGGGCCACCTGGTGCGGTTTGGACCCGGTGATGTCATGTCCGTCGAAGATGACCGTGCCGCTGGTGGGCTGGAAAAGGCCGGTGACGCTGTTGAAGAGCGTGGTCTTGCCGGCCCCGTTGGGACCGATAAGGGCGAAGACCTCGCCCCGCCGGATCTGAAGGCTCACGCTGTCAACTGCCACCAGGCCGCCGAAGCGCTTGGTGAGATTGGTCAGCTCGAGGATGTTGTCTGTGGTGCCAGATCGATCCGTCATGCGTGCGTCTGCTCGACCACCGTCTCTTCTTCGACTACGGTTTGGCTCTTGAGCTCTTGCTCCCTGATCCGGCTTGGGAAAATCCCCTGCGGGCGCAGAAGCATCATCGCGACCAGGATCACTCCATACAGGAGGAACTGAAGGCGTTGGGCCACGCCGGCCAGACCCGGCCACTCGCCAGACTGCTCGTTGAGGGAGCCGAGGCCGACGGCGCTGGCCAGCGCCGTGACGTTCGGGGGCAGCGCCGGCAGGAAATTGTTGAGCACGAAGTAGATGACCAGGGCCCCGATGATGACGCCGGAGATGTTGCCCATGCCCCCCAGCACCACCATCACGAGCACGGTGACAGAGACCACGAACAGAAACGAGTCGGGGCTGACGATGCCGAGGCTGGCGCCGTAGTAGGCACCGGCGAAGCCGCTGAACGAAGCGCCGATCGCGAAGGCGAGGAGCTTGGTGGTCACGGTGTTGATTCCCATCGCTGCCGCCGCAACCTCGTCTTCCCGGATCGCCATCCAGGCGCGGCCGAGCCTGGAGCGGTGGAGGTTGGTGACCAGGATCACCGCCACGATGACCAGGATCACGACCAGGACGTAATAGGCCACAGGATCGTAAGCGAAGCTGAACTTCGGAACCGCCTCGATGATCGGGTTGCCCGCCCAAGGCCCGGTGATCCAGACCGGCAGCGTGGGCTGGTCTATGTTGCCGATCGCGTTGATGCCGCCAGTCCACTGCTCGAAGTTCAGAAAGAGCTGGGGCACGATCTCTCCGAACCCGAGCGTGACGATGGCGAGGTAGTCGCCCCGCAGGCGGAGGGTGGGGAAGCCCAGGACAGCGCCGAAGACCGCGGCCACGACCATCCCTACGAACAGCATCAACCAGAAGGGCAGGTGGAACTGGTGGTGGATCGGCGAGGACGCGAGCTGGTTGGAGGCGAATAGGGCGTAGCAGTAGGCCCCGATGGCGAAGAAGGCCGCGTAGCCGAGGTCGAGAAGGCCGGCAAATCCGACCACGACGTTGAGGCCGATCGCGAGCAGCACAAAAGTGCCGGCGTGACCTGCTTGGGCAACCAGGAACGTGCTGTCGGTCGCGTAGATGGTCGCCATCGGCCACACGAGCGCGACGATCAGGAGCACGCCGTAAATCGCCGTGTCCCGGTCTTTGATGCGCTCTCGCAGCCGGAGGCCCATCGGCTTCTTCACGGCGTTGGCGGCGCTCACTTCTCAGGCACCCGCATTCCCATCAGGCCGGTCGGGCGGAAGACGAGCACAGCGATCAGGATCCCGAATATGACCACCTGCGTCCATTTGGAACCGATATAGGCATCGCTGAACGCGGCGATCAAACCGATGATCATCCCGCCGAGCGCGGCGCCGGGGATGTTGCCGATGCCGCCGAAGACGGCGGAGGTGAAGGCGATCAGGCCGGTGCGGAAGCCGAGGTTGTAGGTGATGGTGTTGAAGTAAAGGCCCCAGATCATGCCGCCGGCTCCAGCCAGCAACGCCCCGATGAAGAACGTCGCCGCGATCGTGCGGTTGATGTTGATGCCCATCAGCTGCGAGGCGTCACGGTCCTGCGCGGTGGCGCGCATCGCCTTGCCCAGCTTGCTGCGGTTGATGAACAACGCCAGCAGAGCGACAAGGATGGCCGCCGCAACGACCACGAACACGTCCTTGAAGCCGATGAAGACGCCGCCAATGTATCCCTCATAACCAGGCCCGTGGGGAAGCAGGTTCGGGACATGGACGGTCGCGGGGCCGTGCCACAGGAACATGATGCCCTCGAGCAGGAACGACATGCCGATGGCGGTGATAAGGGGGGCCAACCGCGGCGCGTTCCGCAGCGGGCGGTAGGCGACCCGCTCGATCGTGACGTTCACCGCGCCCATGATCAGCATCGTGATCGGGAACACGAGGAGCAGCGCGACCAGGTTGCCGACCTGGAAAACGTTCTCGCTGGTGGAGAAGAAGGTGATCAGCGCGGCGCCGACGTATGCCGCCAGGGTGAAGACGTCCCCATGGGCGAAGTTGATCAGCTCGATGATGCCGTAGACCATCGTGTACCCAAGCGCGACCAGCGCGAACATCGCGCCGTCGGCAAGGCCGAAGACGAGGACCTGCGCGAACTGGGTCGGCGCGGTGACGGCCTGGACCGCGAGGAGCACGACCACGACGCCGCTGAGAACGAAGAAAACGAGGTCGGGAACGCTCATGCCGCCGAGCCGAGCGGAGCGCACTCGCTTGAGCGCCGCAACCCTGGGTTCTAATCCGCCTGTTGCCAGTGGTCGCCTCCCCTCTATCTAAGTGGAGGAGGCCCGGGGTGGGCCTCCTCCTTGATGGTCGTCCTAGTTTGGGGCTTTACGCCTTTGCGAAGTCGAACTGTGTGTTCCAGACGAAGCATGCATTCTTCGCCGTCTTGGAACCGCACACGCCGGTGGACTGGGCAGGGTCGCTGACCTGCTTGACCTGGTAAATCGACACGATTTTCAGGCTATTGTCGCCGTTGGCGTCGAAGTCATACGTCCCGATCACGCCCACGAAGCCTTTGGTCTTGGCCATCTCGGCTCGGACCTGTTCGCGGGTGGGTGAGTTGCCGCCGTTGCCCTTGATCGCGCGGCCGATGGCCGCCATCAGAGCGTTGGTGGCGTCGTACGCCTGCATCGTGTAGCCGCCGAAGTCGTTTGCGCCCGGGAAGGCTTTGCGGAATGCCGCGATCGTTGCAGCCGCCCCCGGGACCTGGGTCGCGTCGGCGCCAGCCGACGTGGCGTAGATGTTCACCTCGTTGCCGGTTGCCTGGTCGATGCAGTCCGGGGTTTCGATGCCGTCACCGCCGAGGAAGGGAACGTCCCAACCGATCTGCTTCATCTGTGCCCGAGGGATGCAGATGTTCTGGTCGTCCGTGCCGCCGACATAGACGGCTTGCGCGCCGAAGCTCTTGAAAGCCAGCAGCGTCGAGCGGAAGTCGCTGGTCTGCTCCTTTTTGTAGGACTTGCGCAGCGTCGTGCCGCCGAGCGCCTTGATCTTCGCTTCGAAGGTGTTGGCGATGCCGACTCCGAAGACTGTGCTGTCGTCCAGTACGCCGACCTTTGTCGTCTTGAGGGTGTTGTAGGCGTAGGCGGACATGGCCGGTCCCTGGTAGTCGTCAGTGGTCACGACGCGGAGGTAGTTGTTCGCGTTGCCCTGTCGAAGGTCCTGCGGGTGGTAGCTGCAGTC
>Ga0137397_10002183_pt1 | contig 13731 bp, 15 predicted proteins | sample czorhiz116metaG_FD_106658 | JGI IMG/M metagenome (GOLD analysis project Ga0137397, IMG submission 106658) | Vadose zone soil microbial communities from Angelo Coast Range Reserve, California, USA - czorhiz1.16 metaG | ecosystem: Environmental > Terrestrial > Soil > Vadose zone | place: USA... | reverse complement strand
TAGACAGGTCGGGCGGGAGACATCATCATGTTTGTCGCGCATTTGCAGACGAAGAAAGTCCTCTACCGAGTTATCACAGCTGCAGCAAGGATACTCGAGGGTTGCACGATGGTGTCAAGCAGACTGGCCTAAATCATATCCCACTGCCAGTGGCTCCGACGGAAGGACCGTTGTGCTGAGGTAAGCCACCACGTGCGCCCATCTAATCCGAGTCCTCACAGTAACTGAAGTTACCGGCATACAGTATCAGATCTCACTTGCATCCATCAAGGAACGACGGCCATCAGTTTCTCCGAGTAACGACGGAGAAGAGGAGGCAACAGGAAGGGCGGACGAGGGTGAGACCGCACCTAAGCGCCCAAGGCCAAGAGGCCCGGGTACTGCCGCATCCGAGTCGGCACCTGCTTCTTCAAAGAGCCACCGTCACGCAAGTGCACAAGCACTGCAAGCGACACTCCTCCCTCGCCTGGCCCGTGCCAAACGCGCTCCGCAAATCGGGGCTTTCGCGCGTGACGAGACGCTCAAGCAGCACCTCTTCTTCCCTCGGCACGCAAGCTGCAGGGACGCGGACCTGCGGATCCTCGCGCTCGATTCGATTCCCGCGTCCACTGCGATGACCCTGAGCGTCCATGGGAGCGGCGGACCTCGGAACGGTCAAAGCTGTGCGATCCCGACTTTGCGACCCTATCCTCAGCTGCGCCCATTATTCGTCGTCGTCTTTACAAATGAATCCCTGCCCTCGCCTTCTTTTTTCATCACCGCGTGCATCCCGTGGCGTCTGGGCCTATCCACCCCTAGATTTGCTCAATCTGGTGATTCCTAATTGTGGTTAACCTGAATTTTATCTCTTTTCCGACGTCCCTCATGCCCTGTTATCGAAACACTATCGAAACCTTGCTTGACATGTACTGTACAATAGGCATATAAGATCCACCTTTCTGGGACTCGTCTGGCCTTCAGGTCTTCTCGTGTAATGCAATCTCTCCAGTAGAACGGACGTTACCCACACTCCCCGTTCCCCGCTCCCGGAATCTGTACGTGTCTTAGGCAGGGCACGTTGTCGCACTGGAATGACAGCTCATGGATGATCGCAACATCGATAGATTTTCGCCAAGCTATAAACACATAAACGACTCGTCTACACTAACAAGCCCCATCCTACACACCTCAGCTTCCTCCCATCGGGCTCGGGCTAGTAACCAATGCTCCGAGGAAATGCACCCTGGCACGCGTTGCGCCCAACATAATTCCGTTTTTGTATCCTGGGATCACGGTCTCTTGAAAATAGATGCCAAATCCATACTTTCGATAGTTTTGGTAAGCGTTCGCAGTGACAATATCTGATTCTGATGCACGTGTGTCCGAGTCGGTGGTCTCGGCTCTTAGCGGGTTCGCCGGACTTCCATGAAAATGAGGCCTAGGTTGGTTGATTTGGTTGAGCGTTGTCATTACTGCATAGATCTGTCCATGTCTGGAACTTGGAACCATATTGGCTCCCTGGGACGAAACCTGAGCGCTGAGCAGCACCTCAACGGGTGCGGTACTACGTGGCATCGTATTTCCACAGGCACGCGAAGCCGCGTCGAGAAAGAGACATCACAATTCGGCTTTGCTTGGATTTGCTTGGCAACTCAGTACTCAATCGTTGCCGTGATATGTATACTCCCACATACTGTGTGAGGTCCACGGCCTGCCGCTACTGACAGGTGCTGTACCTCGCGGCATCTTCGGACGACTCGGGTCCTAGATCATCCGGCGGCTTGCGTGACCCCTGTCGAATACTGTACGCGTGCCCCGAATAGATGGTCTACCTTCGACTGGTAGGTGGTGCAGAGAAGTCCGATCTGGCGCATTTTGCCTACGCCGTTCTTGCATTTGTTCCCCGGTCTCCGTCCTCGCTGGCACTTGTCCAGGTACTGTGCCTCAAATACAGATATACCCCACGAAAAACGCATGACCCCGTGCATTTTTGGTGGGTTACAGCAGTCGTGAATCTGAAACGACAGGAGAGCGTTTCGGACCTACCACATCAGCAAATTCCTGCCCAGTGCTTGGGCGCTCACGTGATTGGTTCCGTCCTGGACGCTGGACAACGCAACCCCTGGGACGATTTGGGGAAGTTCAAAGGATAGGGTATTACCCTCTCCCATGCCCGAGTCCAGATCCAGCAGGAAAAACGTACATGTCGTGTCTTGCAATGTCTAGGTCATACGACTTGTCATACGTTACGTTCTGATCCTACTTCTGTCACCTACGCCTGCAACGTTGGCCAGGGGAAACGTGGCCCCTGCATTCTTGTGCAGCTCAGGTCCCGATGTACAAGCATATACCGCAGGCAGGGCTCAGCTTCCTTGAAATGATGCAGATAACGTAGGGACCGCATTCGAGCGGCTAGGAACGCTACAGAGAAGCTTTATAATCGTCAATGGCGACTATTCTTATTGTTTTCAAGCACAGCGAGAACACTGAAGGGGTTATGCAACTTACGTACGAGTAGATTAGCCAATGCTACGCCTGCCCATAACCAAAATTACGCCAAGTTACGGGCTTGTGTATTTGGTTGGAGGTCATTGGGTAGTACTGAATGGGTACTGGAAGAAGCCTCGGGATTGTGCTGTTTGCCAATCAACCACCAGACGAGTTTCTACACGCTGTAGAAACATCTCATTTTCCAAGCGCTCGATCACACTGCCTGCCTACGATGCTCCGCCCCAAAACTCAGCAGACTACGTAATTGTAAACTCAAATGGCGCTCACCATCGACATTTGAAGGACCGCGTGGCTTTGAGTTGAAAGAGCGGATGTGCCCGTGGGCATAGTGTCAGCAGGCAAACGACTTTACCGTGTTCTATCTCATCGCAGTGCTGCCCACTGTGACCGTGAGAAGTCGATTCCACCGTGCCAATGCTTCAAAAAAGCTAGATGTTGAACGCGTAAGAATCAACGCCCGTATTCCGCATGTTTGATAGGCGGTTAATACATTCGACTTGCCACGACTACCTGTATCAGGCACGGTGAACGAGCCTATGAATGAAAATGAATCAGATCCCCTGGAAAGACGGAGAAACGTATCCCCGTGTGGACACAGCCCGTGCACGTGGGAGACGAGCCAGGCCGGAGTTTATCGTTATCGTAGCGAAATTTCCCACTTTCCGCCTCCTTATCCTCAGCAACATTCCTAATGACGACTCACCGAGGTATGTACCAATAGACTTCTCCAGCTAGCAAATGGGGTCAGAGCTATCTGCCTGCGCCCACTGGACAGCGTATGTAAGTGCCATGCTGGGGAATGTGTGTTTCTGGACGTTTCTGGACCTCTGATTTAGCCGAATTGAGGATTGCCTGAATACGACAGTAGGGCGCTTCATCCCACGGACTGTGTAGCGCGGGTCACCAAGTGAAGAGAGCCAAGCGAAGAGAGGGTGCAATTCTACCTCATACCTCATTACCTCTCTGGTTTATTGACTGCACACCAATAACAAAGATCGTGTCAGATATGTTGGTGGCATTGGTTTTCTAAAAGCGGGGCTGTGACTTGGACGAGGCGGACGTCCCGAAGATACGTCGATCCTGACCAATATTCCGAAACGGAAAGTTCACCGATCGCTCGGGATGTGCTCCTAAGACTGAAGGGGCAGAGAATAGACAGAGGGGCGATGGAACTACGATTTGGAACCATGATGAGACATCAGGGTTGCGCCATGGCAGTCACAACGTATAGGCACGAACCGGACGGCAGTTACTGACTTCTGGGGTTAAGTTGAAAGGTTGGACCCATTCGGATCGATGGCGTAGACTCACCATTCCGGGCCTACAGTAGCTTGTCACCTAAATCGTAGCCACTCAGCTGCTGCTGGCGGTGAATGACAGAAGTTGGCGTGAGTGGTTCACTAAACTGTCGTCTTGTTTTTCGATACGTGTAGGTGTACTCTCACATGTATAAACGCCTTCGAGTGTATGATGCCGCAGAAATGAAGGTCTATTCGTGGTCAGACTCGTAGTAAAGTGGTTGTTAGAGAGAGGGAGCAGTCCGGACCGTCCCCAACACCTGGGACGTGAACAGAGCGTGACCTGCCGCCTGCTGCCTGAGGCTCACTCCGAAGTCCGGACATAGTCGCCTTTCGACGGTGACGACAGCGAAGACTTCCTAAGGGACTCATGAAGTTAAGCTTACAATCTAAGTATCAGGTACGTTCTTCAATAGGGTTCTCACGTTTGTCGTATTCACATTATGCCTCCACCCTCTGGCCGACTTCAGCTCAGTGATGGAAACCAGATCCCCGTGCTAGGCTTTGGTTCGCCGATACAACTACAACCTGGCATCTACGGATCTTTGATTTCTGTCAAGGTACCTACGAACTGTTGGGGGAGAATGCATACCGAGCAGTCAAGGGGCACTCGAGGTACGGATTTGAACACTCAGATTTCAGCGCTTCACTTTAACGCCAGTTCGTGTCACGTATCATAGGCGGGGTATCGGCACATCGTCAGAAAAATCGTTCCCTCCCGCCTTTTCTATCACCTCATGCAGGGACGACTAGGACTCTGCAGAGTGGTACGAGAACGAGCGCGAATGCGGTCGAGCGATTCTTGACTTTGCGTCGAGTCCGGCATATCGAGGGGAAACATATTCTTTACCATCAAGTTGAAACACAACGCAGGCGTCGATGCCACGAACAGGGCGATTGACCGCTCACTGGAACTCTGCGGCCTAGGTTACATCGACCTGTATCTCACTCACGGGCCCTGGGGCGGGCCCGATGCCCGTCAGCAAGCCTGGGAAGCCTGCGTGCCAGCTCAAAAGGTTGGAAAGGTGAAAAGCATCGGGATCAGCACATTTGGTATGCGTCACATGCAAGAGTTGTCTGATAGCGGGCTACCGCTACCCGCAGTTCATCAAGTGCGTTACGACGCAAGATCTCCTTGCACAATGTGACGTGATACACATTCGAAACCCAGATCGACCTACATCCTTTCATGACCCGAACCGAAATCGTGGAGTTCTGCAGGGGTCATGGTATTATTCTAGAAGTACATTCTTCGTTCTGGTCATGAGGAAATCATCGCCGTGACGCACTTGTAGGCGTGGGCTGCCATTGCGCGGGGGATGCGATTTGATCACCCATCGGTCGTCGGTCTCGCAAAGAAGTACGGGAAAGGACCCGCCCACATGACATTCGTTGCAAAAGGTGTGCCCTTTGTAGATGTGTATACCCTCACACCGATTCATGACGGGTTTTCCGCGTAGGGTTTCGTTCCACTCGTGAAATCCGCGGACCATGCCCGAATCGTCTCAAATGCAGACGTGTTCGGTTTTGAACTGGATCCCTTGGAGGTCAGGGAATTGGATCAATTGGACGAATGTGCGTCCTTCTTATCTGTCGTTCCTCGCGTTCCTAGTCTGCCTATTCATAGTAAATACTTTCGAAAAGACCTGTTGACCGACTGGGACCCGACTGATTGTCCATAGTTGCCGTAAAGATGATCTGGGCGCGAGGAGTATTAATTTGTTATATTTGGACCCCCATGTCGGCATAAGGTATCGTGCAGAACGACATAAATCGCCACCCCGGATGTGTTCCTGCAAGTCACTGCTAAGCCGAATGGCGATTCTCTTTCCCGTCGCCTCGAGATAGCCGTCTTTGAGACCTGTCGATCCCGACATGTCCCTACGATAACACCGGGATCAGTAGTTGCAGTCTTTACATCAACGACGACGTGAGGAAAGCGCCCGAAGCCGCATGACCCACACGCTCAGGCTCAAAAAGTGCAACCTCATGTGTTGCGCTCATGCGGAATGGGAAATTTCTCAGTTGGCAAATTGAAAGTGTCGAATATATTTGGTATCAGTCCTCTTGTGCTGCATTGAGGCAACTTTCCCGCGACTAATTGTAGCCGAGATGTTCCCACAATGCCATAACGGGGCCGCTTTGTAACACTTGGGCGCCTGCCGAAAGGTGCAAGCATATGTCCACAGGAGACAGGTTCGCTTTTCAGGAAAATCTCGCCAGAACATCAGTTTGAGTGCGTGGACGAGAGTCAATCTCACTCGCTGGGTTTTAAATTACGCTCCGCGACTAGTAACAGCGATAAACACCCGAAGCAGCAGAATCAAGAGTTTGTCTGTCATCGACGTACTGAACATGTACAAGCCACTGGCAGTCATCAAGTCATTCTGCGTACAGGCACACTTTACACGGGGTGTGCCGCAGGAGATTGACTGAACTGATAACCTCACCCGCAGCCAATCGCGCCATTTGCGCATTCCCATCGTTCACAGGGTAGATCCCACAGGGTTGACTCATACGATAGGTCAGATAGGCAGCACTTTACATACGACGGACTACCCGATGTGATGCGTGGGACACAATAGATGGCCCAATCAGTGCCGGTCTAGATTGATGGGTTGCCGATTGGCTTCTGTTCTTACACACAAATTCTGAAACAATAGTGGGCGTCGGGCCAGCCTAGACGGTCAAATCTTGGCTTGGCTGAACTCTTCTCTGCACCCGAACTCGGAGGGGCTATTCCCAGGTACCGGCACGGATCCGCATGACACGAATAGAGTTTGCGATGAGGGGGAACACGTTTACACCCCTCCATCCCTGGTCGAAGGTCTAACCTGAACAGGCATATGCGATGACCGGGCACAGCATCACGCCCGCACCGTAACTTGGTAGAAACGTATATTTTCCGTTGGTCCCTTCAGGAATTTCCCATCGGTATCTCGCGCACGGACCGTAATTCGGGGAGAAGACATGGGTTCTCTCGGGACCCTAGGCGCCTCGGGTTCACATGTAGATGAATCTCGCTACCCTATAGGTCACCTGGGTTCACTTAGCGCCAAATCGTCCCGTCCTCCCACAGCTCTTACATAACATTATCAAAGGTACAGTTGCTTGTGAGACGCCAGACCCCTCCCCATGAGTAACCATGCCATATGCAAACCCACACCGCGGAATCGCACATTTGCGGCCACGAGCGAATATGAAAAGGAATTTTTTGCTTCGACGTTTGGCGCGCATGGTTAACATTACGATGATACAAAGGACTGCTCCAGAACTGCGTGATGCTTCTGGATTATGAGCATCTGGGTAATACACCCCTTAAAAGGGGCCCAACTTGGCCTCTTGTTTGGAACCTTACATACCGTCTCATTCCTCAACTATGGCCGCGCCTCCAGGACGCCGCCCTTCCCAAGCCGCCGCCGACGTGCAACATTTCATAGGCTACGTAGAGACGACGACAGATGCCCTTCGCCTGATCATGGCCGCGCGTCAAGGCATCATCCCGCGCATCACCCGGCGGCTCAACGATTCTGAGCGCAGGTCGATGATAAGAAGTGGGGCTGTGTTCGTCTTCTGTGTCGAAGAGAGCGGCATTAGGCGTTGGACAGAGGGCCTCTCCTGGTCGCCATCGCGGATCGTGGGCAATTTCCTAGTATGTCATTGGTTTCCCTTTCTGCAGCCATGGTTACGCATCATGAGGGCGCCCCCGCTCCCGCTTACTGTAGATGTACCGCGAGGTCGGAGAGCGGAACTCAAATCGGGGTACCGACACTGCGCTGCTCCCTCCCGGAACATCGACCTTTCGCGTCGCTCCACCAAGCACTCCGGCTAACCCATACAATCATGGGAGATCAGATGCTGGTGGATCAAGCCTGAGAGATCCCAGTGGGGCCATCATGCGGCCGAGCGGTTTGATAAAGAAAGTAATGTAGAGTCATTAATCAAGACGAGCGCCTCTCTGACCTTACCGTGTACAGACAATTACCGTGAAGGTATCTGGCACGGACCACCACCTCGTTTCTTATTATCGAGAAGAAGACGTCGGGCGGGGCCTCTTACAGCGTCCGACCGGCCGACCAGACATCATGCGCCTTACCATCCCCCCCGAGATGGTACGAGCGACCAACTTTCGGCATCCACCCCACGTCGAGATCGGCCCTGACGGAAACGCACACATGTAACGAAAATTTTCCACGCGCCCCCGTAATTTTAAATGGGAGAAGTGATCATGACCATGTGCCACCTCCAGATACGATGCCGAAGAGGCCGATTCCTCCAGGCGCCCACTGGCATACGACAATAGACCCTTGTTAAGTTCCTCATCTGTACCACCCAACCGGGCGGCGGCGGCTTCTCCAGATCAGATGCTCGCATACCCCATTCAGCAGAGCGGGGCCTCCTCTCCAACCCGGTTGCCACCAGCGACTGGTTTCGGTGCAGGACGACCGCCGTCGGGTACTCACTTCCCGCCAGTCCCTGTCGACACAGCAGGGCGGGCGCACACCCGTTACTCCTGGTCGCCCCCATCTACGCCTGGCGACCCCACCTCCAGCACGCCACCTCCGATCGGCGGCCGCTCTTCGCAGCCGTGGTCACCTGCAGGACCGGCCTTACATGAGGCGAACCCTACTGGCACTCCAGAACACGCTTCGTACTATCCACAAAACACCCCACAACCCCAGGAACATCTGGCGAGCGCCTCGCCGAACATGAGCCACCACCAAAGGGAACACTATTATCCCCACGCTTACGCGCGCACGAGCCCGGGGGCAACCGGCTGGTCACCACGTACTCCAACTTCGCCGGACATCGCTCACAGGCGAATCTCTTCAGTACAGCCTCTAGGTTCTCTGACTCAGAATCCGACGCAGCAGCAGCATCAACAGCAGACGTCTTACACTTCGCAATACATGGACGGACATCGCAGAGATTACGATGGCCCAGCTGCACGTGGAGCCTAGCGGCGGCGCAGGACCGAAACTCGAAGGGGTCGAGGAAGCCCTTCATCATCACAGAAACTGTAATCAAAAAGAAGCCTGGACTGCTGGGCTTCTGATCATTATCGACGGACTATCGACGGCCGGAGTTTTTGCTCTATTGGGTTTGTGTCTATCTCGTCTTTTCTTCCTATTCTTTCCCTCCCTTCTTTTTTCCGGACATAAGTTACTGTTACGGGCACCGATCAAGGACGTCTGATGATTTTGATGATCTCGTCCATATCATGTACGATACGTCTTGCCACTGTCTCGCCTTCGACGCGTTGTGTGACACCAAAAAAAAAACAATGAATGGATTACGTCGCAGTCGTACATCGAGACATCACTGAGCATCCAGCCCCGAGTCTCCCAAAAATACCACACCGTTTCACCCTCGAGGGGGACCATTCAATTAACGCAGTCAGACTCGCGGTGTAGGGTGGGCCCGTTTCACAAACAGCTCAACAATGCGTTCGGAGTTTCTTGGCTCGTTATGGTTGTATGGATGGCCGTGCTGATGACAGACGCAGCAGCTGTCACCTTGAACCGTCCATGCTACCTCCTGCTCCAAACACCTTCCCTTGTTCTGGCGTTCCGAGTCCTATGTACCCCTCTCCCTTCTAACCCCCACCTCATAACGGTTTTCTCAAGGCTGCCTGTCACCAGTGTGTGCCTGCTAGGTTTTGACCGTTGTTCTGACTAGTAATATTTTTTGTCGTAGCTCCAGAGTCACACTGGCACACGTTGTCACCAACCCGAACCCAGTCGTTTCATATCGCCCCGATGTGCCGCTCGACATACATGAAGCTCGACATGCATGAAATACCTGGCCAGTCGACTGGATGCGCCCCCCTTTTTTTTTGCACCGACGAGGACATTGGGGGGGTACAGTTGCGTCGCCACCTTCCACCTTCCCTTTCCCTCCTGGGGTATCTCTGTTCCGACCACCTATCCACCGCCTGTACGTCGTTCGATAAACCCACGAATGTTCACATGCCCCTCGACACTGCCGAAGAAACAGCGCTTCGCTGCATTTTCCCACAACACGACATCCAGCTGTCGTGCGTAGTTGAGGACGTACTCGTAGTCGGCCTGGGACGCGAACGCGGTGTACAAGAACCCTGAGGCGAGACGAGTGACCAAATTGAGTATGATAAGCTATTCATAGAGATCGCCCAGCATACCTTCCTGGGTCTTGATGCGGTTGCGCTCCAGCTCCCAAAGCCGGACCTGATCCTGCACGGTCACAGGCAGCAGCGGCTTCTGTTAATCATGGAAAGAGGTCATCAGCTGCGGCCTCCTCGTCTGTGTATGTGACACACGTTTTTGCGCATCTGCGGATGCGCATAGGTGGTGAGGTAGCTGATGATCTGGTGATAGAGCGAATATAAGCATCCACCTTCCAGCCACACTTTTCCCCGCTCATGGATCGGGGTCGATCGGAGCCAGGGCTTGCTGCCGGGAAAGAAGGAAACCCCGGTGCAACGGGTACTCTCGGACAAGAGGACAATACTTGATCATCATACCTGATCCGCCGTGATGCCGTTTACGAGGGCCCTGCGTACACTCTCGCGTGTGATCGCACCCACGACCAGGTTGGGGAATCGCGATTTTACGGTCACGAACAGATTCAGAACCGCAGTCTGAAGTGGGTTGTCTAATCGGACGAGGTCAAGGAACGAACACGCCACGCCTTGCGGCGCGCAGCAGGTAACGGCGTACCGGTATATGCATAAAGACGGTAATTTGTCTCGAGGATGATGAACCCTTGGTCCTTTGCGTCACCGGTGCTGGTGGCCGTAGGTAACGGTGGCAGCGAGGACGTCAGTGTTGTCGCCAAGCGTGTCGGGCTAAAACGACGGGACGATGCCTGCGGAGCTGGCATAAACACTTCATAACGTTCACAAATACAACTGGCGCATTACTTTGCGCTGCCAAATGAGGCCATAGTCGCGCAAGTCCTCCAGCATTGCCCGTTGAGTATCGCTTAGATTCTCCGTCGAGTATTCCTAACAATAGCATTAAATTAACTTCTCCGAGTCGGAGAAGCGCAGCAGCAGGGCCTTACTCGTCCAAGCTCCATTGTCGATAACATGAACAAAAAGCTGAGCACCTCTACGAGATCCATTTGCCTTTCCTGGTGTTTGACCCCATATAAGTCGACGGCTGACAGCACGAGACAAGATAACTGTGCACGCACCTCGACCATTTGGAGATACTGCAATAACAGTTCCCAGAGCTGGGCGTGGGGCGTGTGTAACAAGAATTGAAATCCAGAAGACGTGATTTGCAATTGCCCCCTGCAGACAGACGTTACCACAGTTAGGTTTCGTTATGGTATGAATGATCAAAATCTCTGACTGGTTCATCGCCATGAGGCCGTTGCGCTGCAAAAGAAAGAGAACGCCCTGGGAAGGCTTAACGGGCATCTGACCAGTCCCTGAAGAAACCATGTAATGCAGAACAGTCTAGAAACCCATAAATTTGAAGCAAGATCCGCCCTAATCCATCTATACATACCTCCCAACGCTCGAGTGCGTATGCGTCCAATGAATCAGTTGATGGGGCAGAACGTTTTTCGTCCGATTCTGCTGGAACGCCGAAGCTAATACTAGTTCCGCTAAGTTGCCATAAGTCCACAGAGATAAAAGAAAGACATGGCCCAGATATCTACCCCCCAGTGATAGCGTGTCGCATGCTGGTCTTGAATGTGGGGCTCAGGCCAAGTTTGGTGGCGGAACTGCTTGACAGAATGTGTAATCGAGCGAGGGAGGCGATGGCGTCATCGAAATGCCTGACCACATACAAACGACATCGCATCTAACCAAATGGAAAAGTGGATGCGGTGCCTACACTTTCCCTTGTTTTGTAACCCAGGAAGACATGGTTAGAGTCAGAATAGGCAACTCAAGCCACAAAAGGTTCATGACGAGTTGCCGCTCGACTGACCCCAAGAGACTTTTCTCTTGTATTAGAACGTGCCCCAAAAGGACTCATTACATTCAGGCCTACCGAAATATAACAAGACATGAGGAAGGACGCTGATATAGGCGAGTGAGGGAGGTTTGTGACTGAGTTTGAAGAAAGGGGAGAAGTGCGTGGAGTCGGCGCTCTTGTTGGTCCTCGGCCTTTCCAGTGGCAGTAGGCATGTTCAACCCAGATGACACTAGTACTCCTCTAGTGGTTGCCTCGGAGTACAAGAATGCGTGTCAGTCGTTGTCGTTGTCGTCTCAGGCTCCGTCTCAGGCTCGATGAGGACACCGCACGGCACTCGGGACGATAAACCGAACCGAGTCATGTGCAGTCAGTCACACGTGACACCTCAGACAAAACAATTTTTTTTTTTTATCTAACCGTCCTAATATAAATAAAAACACCCAATATCCATTCAAACCCTGTGAAGAAACATTAGTTAGTAAACGGTGTTAACCCTCAAAGATGCCAAGCGCGTGCTATTAGAATCAGACATCCTCAGAAGGACTTTCGCCCTCATCGTGCCGACCCCCACCTCACGCCCAGCGCACCAACCCAGAGGACGGCGGTCCACACTCCACTCAGCTATTGGGTTCAGCGAGTGAGAGGGGAAATATAGACATTCGGCATTGGGGGAGTACTCCCTATGGGAGGGCACTAGAGTGGAAACTGCGAATTTCGGCAATAATTTCATCTTGCAGCGCGAGACGACGATGCAATCTGAATGAAAAAACAGACGCTCACCGTTCACTTCAACAACAACAGGCTGTTTTCAATCCAAACCGTTGCCTAAGAACGTGGAATTCGAGCAATTAGCGCATGTCTCCAGAAAACAAACAAAGACAGTATCAGACGAAATGGTACTGGCAAGCACACTGCGCGTCATAAAAAGACGCATGTCTGTTGCGAACAGACAACTCTGTTCCTCGGCATGGTCGTATAGGACGGGGAAGAGAATAAAGTCATCATGGAAAAATAAAGACGGTAATGGTTCACTTACAACGCGATACTGCACAATGACATGACGACAAGAGACCAACGTCGACCCAGCGGATTAAAATTTCTTTATAGGCGGACTTCGAATCCGTGGTCCGTGCGTTGATGACATAACACAGGATCACGTGCCTCAATCAGATGACGCCGTGATGCCGTCCACGAATTTCAGCTTAAACGTCGACATTGACAACAGCACGGCCTCCATTGCTCTTTCTTCACGGAACTTATGGACAGCGAGATGCCCGTAACGGTAGAAGGTGCCTCTACCCCTGCCATCCCCAGACGTCGCACCCACCATGAAGTCATCGACGTTGATGAGTTTGAAGATGAACGCCCATCTCGACGACCAAGACGCCCTGTGTCTCGGGGAAATTCTTCGAGAGATCCAGTATCATCGGATGTCATCATACTAGATAGCGACGATGGTTCAGAGGCTGGTTCATCCCCGCGGCGAAGGTCCTCCCGTAAGGCCACTCTTACCTTTTCTGTCGTTGCCCCACCTAATTCGGTCATTCGAGATGCTCGCCTACGCTCGCCTCCTCCTCCCGTCCAATTCGTTCACCTTCCACCTCCGGTCCCACCTTTACCGCGTCCTCGTCCACACCGCCACCCGCATGTTTTTCCTCCGGATGTCATTCGTCCGAACGCTGAGCCTTTTGCGTTCGAAACGGCCATGGCACCTCCTCACGTGACGAGACCCACGTCACATCCCCTTCCAGAGGATCTTCCACACCCTCGCCATCATCCCATAATCAATCTAGGTGGTGGATTTATTACCACGAATCACCAGCTTGAAGACGAGTTAATTCGCCGCCAGCAAGCACGAGATCGAGCGCGCCAGCGCTATTTTGATCACCTGCGCATTGCCCGGGGCATACACCAACGTCATGGCTTTCTTTCACAGACCATTGGTCGAATATTTCCTTCATGGCTCTTTGGAGATCCGACTCAGGAGGAAATGATGGATGCGCTCGCGTTTTCCGAATTGGCAGAACCTG
>Ga0137397_10002182_pt1 | contig 13731 bp, 12 predicted proteins | sample czorhiz116metaG_FD_106658 | JGI IMG/M metagenome (GOLD analysis project Ga0137397, IMG submission 106658) | Vadose zone soil microbial communities from Angelo Coast Range Reserve, California, USA - czorhiz1.16 metaG | ecosystem: Environmental > Terrestrial > Soil > Vadose zone | place: USA... | reverse complement strand
CGCGGCAGCGACGCTGACGGTGAACGCGGCGGCGGTAGCGCCAACGATCACGACGCAACCGGTGAATCAGACAGTGACAGCGGGACAGGCAGCGAGCTTCACGGTAGTGGCGGGAGGGACGGCGCCGCTGAGTTACCAGTGGCAGAAGAACGGGGCAAACATCGCCGGGGCGACGGCAGCGAGCTACACGACGCCGGTGACGACAACGGCGGATAGCGGATCGACGTTCCGGGCGGTGGTGACAAATACAGCAGGAACGGTGACGAGCGCGGCAGCGTCCCTGACGGTGAATGCGGCAGCGGTGGCGCCAACGATCACGACGCAACCGGTGAATCAGACGGTGACGGCGGGACAGACGGCGAGCTTCGCAGTGGTAGCGGGAGGAACCGCGCCGCTGAGCTATCAATGGCAAAAGAACGGGGCAAACATCGCCGGGGCGACGGCAGCGAGCTACACGACGCCGGTGACGACAACGGCGGATAGCGGATCGACGTTCCGGGCAGTGGCAACGAATACAGCAGGAACGGTGACAAGCGCGGCGGCGACGCTGACGGTGAATGCGGTGCCGACACCTGCTATTCAAGTGAGCTCCACTTCCATAAACTTTGGAAACGGTGTGGTCGGAAGTACCTCGTCGCAAGTCTTGGTCATCACCAATATCGGCACGGCCACACTAAGCGTCACTCAGGTGAATCCATCTTGCTCAAGTTCGTTCAGTACCAGCGGATTCTCCCTGCCCTTGAATGTGAACGCGGGGCAGCAGACCATGATCACAGTCGCATTCCTGCCGACGACAGTAGGCGCTGTGTCCGGCAACATCTCGATTGTCAGCAACGCGCCTACTTCGCCCACTTCAGTGGGGCTTAGCGGTACGGGAATCGCGGCCACGTTGACTCTCGGCATCAGCCCGATCACTCTGAGTTTCGGCAGCGTAACAACGGGCACTTCCTCTGCTTCGCAAAACGTGGCCATCACGAATACTGGCAATTCAAATGTTTCGATTTCACAGATAACCTTGAGCGGATCAGGCTACTCGATGATGGGAGGAAGTGCGCCCGTGACTCTTTCTCCGTCGCAGAACCTCACCCTGACTATCCAGTTCAATCCCACGGCAGCCGGGACCGTAAACGGAAGCATCTCGATTGCGAGCAACGCGACCGGGTCGCCCGCCTTGATCTCTCTATCAGGAACGGGAGTCACGCCTGTACAGCATTCGGTGGCGCTGGCCTGGAATGCAAGTACCTCGGCTGTGTCAGGGTATAACGTGTACCGCAGCACGGTGAGCGGGAATAATTACGCGAAAATAAATTCCTCGCTGGTTGTCGGTCTCAGCTATTCCGATGCAACAGTCCAGAACAGCACGACTTACTACTATGTGACCACAGCAGTGGATTCCAACGGTATCGAGAGCTCTTACTCGAATGAGGTGACCGCTCCGATACCGTAAGTGGAAAGGGAGACGCGAGGCTTACGCTTCGGGCTGCCAATAGGCAGCACATGAAAGTCTGGCCGGTGGATGCTTCGAGGATGACTTTTACTGGGTTCCGGACTGTAGAAAAATCAGGACCCTTGGGAAAAGTCCAGAAGGGATTAACGCCCCTGATGCACCAGTCCTGGATGCCGAAACTCGCATTTCATTGGCTTGAGGGACAGGGTAAATACCTGTACCTAATTTAGACTTCTAACCAGTTTCTCAGACCTCGTTATAGACGTACTCTCACGTCCAGGCAGACTTCTGAGGGGCCGGGACGATGAATTTCTCACGAAACGAAGACCGATTGAGCAAGCTTCCGCACTCGCAGAACATAAGTTCCCGCGCTCGCGGTGCGCTCTTGCTGGCGGGTATCCTTGCGCCGATGGCCCTCCTCTGGGGCTGCGCTGGCGTCGTGAGCGGACAAAATACCCAACCGCCGCCTCAAACATTCAGCATATCAGGGACGATCAGTCCGGCGACCGGCGGTAGCGGAACGACGGTAAGCTTAAGCGGAGCAGCAAGCGCCACGACTACCGCCAACAGCTCAGGGAATTACACCTTCAGTGGATTAGCAAACGGAACGTATACGATTACTCCAAGCCATGCGGGTTACACCTTTGGCCCCACCAGCCTGAGCGCAACGGTCAGCGGAGCCAATATCACGACGGGATTGAATTTCACAGCGACAGCTCAAGGTGGCACGCATAGCATCTCAGGGACGATTAGTCCGGTAACGGGGGGGAGCGGGTCGACAGTGACGCTAAGTGGAGCAGCTAGCGCCACGACCACCGCCAACGCGGCGGGCAACTACAATTTCACCGGATTGGCGAACGGAAATTATGCAGTCACCCCCAGCCATGCGGGATATACTTTCAGCCCGACTACCCAGGCAGTAACGATCAATGGAGCCAACGTCACAGGGCTTAATTTTGCCGCGACAGCCGGCCAGACTTTTAGCATTTCTGGAACAATAAGTCCGGCAGCAGGCGGGAGTGGGGCGACGGTGACGCTAAGTGGAGCGGCCAGCGCCAATGCAACTTCCAATATTTCCGGCATTTACACGTTCAGCGGCCTGGCCAATGGGATGTATACGGTCACCCCGAGCAATGCGGGGTACACTTTCACCCCCGTGAATCAGAGCGTTACGATAAATGGAACCAACGTCAGCGCCGTAAACTTTACAGCTACGCCGCAGCTGGCGCATTCTGCGGCACTGAGCTGGACGGCCAGCACGTCAACAGTCTCCGGTTACAACGTTTATAGAGGTACAGTGAACGGCGGGCCGTACACTCTAATAAATCTCTCTCTGGTTACGGGACTCAGCTACACGGACACAACCGTGGTAAGCGGGGTTACTTACTACTACGTGACAACGGCAGTGGACAGCACCGGCGCTCAGAGCGTCGACTCAAACCAAGTGACGGCGGTCATTCCATAAATAGCCCCAGGGAGTGTGCAGAAACCCAGAAACGAGCTGCTCCCCTTTTTCTATTGCTACCTGCAACAAATTCGACGGACATGGAGCTCTCTCAGTATTCGGAGGGCTACTGCCTGTGAGCAACCTAATACAGTCAATCTGAGATAAACTTGGCTACCACGAGCGTACAGTTCTAGCGTGGTTGGCGCTACTAACCCTGTAGAATCGGCAGGTCGTGCGTTCAACTCCCACTCTCGGCTCCGGAATCAAAGTTCAAGCCGCCGAAGCCCTGCCGATTTTGAGTTCAATATTTCCGCTACTCGCTCGCATAGGGAGTCCCGGCAGTTTAGGATTGAATGTGGTAGAGGCAGGAGTGATATTCTACCTCGATCTCGGCTGCTGAGGTATTTCAATCGAGCAGCCTCATATCCCCCAATTGTTCGTAAACCATGTTGTAGGATTTATCGCCGATCGTATCGCGCGTGATAGAGACAGCTTTTTCCCCACAAACAATCCAGACAGCATGGACCAGTGCGTCAGGTGTTCGCTTCTCGCGGGTTTGAACGGTACATTGAGAGTACCCCTGTTGATTCAGAGTGCTCACAGCCCCAAACAGCGATTCAACGATATCGTTATCAAACGATTTCCAGTAACGCTGGGCAAAACTTAGCCGACCATTCGTGAATTGTATGGTTTCAGTTGGCGACTCTTCACCACCAATTCCCCAGAGATCACCATGAATCCTGGTTATTTTGGTACCGGGAAGCTTCGCGGTTACTTCACGTGGGGTCATGCCAAGTCTTAATTTTATTCCCGCAATTTCGATGAAGGCCGAATCGGTGGGGGAGCGCTTTGTCTGGGCATAGAGAAAGGAACCGAGCATCGTTACGAAAACGAAAACCCAAGGCAATCTTCTCATCTCAGACCTCGTTCTACCGACTAGCGTGAACATACCGTTCAAGATGCTTATTTCCATTTCTTGATTAGAGCTTCGACTCTTTCACTCTTTCCGGGACACCGAACGAACCAGAATCTTGATCGTTATGTCTGACCGTTGACCGAAGACGCGCAGGTAACAACCTCAACTATCCTTACATTAGACAGTCTCAGGTAGGCCACTTAGCGTCAATCAAATCCAGAAAATGCGCCGCCCGTTCCATCGATCTTTTGGTGTAAACCTCCGTCCCAAAATCCAAAGCCATGTTTGGCTTCCGACTGTCGAAGTCCTGTCCATCTCACCGCGTGACCGGAATCCCGATCCTGACGCCCGCCTTAATTACTGGCGAGTGGTCTGGACGCGAAGAGCGGTGAGGTTCAAAGGGATGTACGGCAATTAAAAACTAGCGATGGGCCATTCTAGGCGATGTGCAACAAGAGCCTGCGGTCATTGTCGTCTGACTTACCTATCAACCTGTGAAGTTTGTTCAGATACCGCGCATCTTTGCCGGAACTACCCAAGCGATCTCGTCAGAAGACTTGCGCCTCGGAAGATTCGGTAGCTTGGGTGGCTCTTCGCCATCTGCAATAAGGCTGGTAGTGAGAAATTCTGCTGGCCTGGCCATGTTCTCAAACATTGAAATGCAGTCAACACCGTCTCCAAATAATCGTGAGGGAAGAAGAGGGGTGCTGGTAAGATGGGACGGGACATATGGAATTCGCACTTAATCTAGCCTGGCTGCTGCTGGCTACGACGAGCGCCGCCATACTTGGAACTCGGGTATTCCACGCCGATGGCTGGAAGCGGCCCGGAATACCAAAGTGGCGTTTCTTAGTTGCCTTAGGCCTCTGCTTGGTCATTCTTTTTTTCATCATTTCGATGACGGATGACCTCAATGAGCAACAGGCCATCGCCGAGGAGTCTGGGTCCTCGCAAGTCCTTTTGAAGGCGACGTCGGCGGCCCCACATCATAAACACTCTACGAGTCCCGATTTATCACACGCGACACTTACTGACACGCTTGGGCACTCCGTTACAAATTCCTGTTTTGGTTCTGTAGAAGACCTCCGTGTTTCAGAATCTTCTGACTCTCAACGTATCCCTCTCACCGGACGTGCCCCACCCTCGCCACAGTCTGTCTGATCGAGCAACTACAACAACTTACGGCCGGGTCATTGGGAGAACCAGATGTCGGGTATTATTGCAATTGGTATCGGTATTCGTATGTCCTCGAAGTGTGTATTTATTCCAGCGGCATACTACAGCTTGACTCATCAGTCGGGGTTGCGGCTCGGATACGGCGTGGCGTTGTTGGCGGCACTAGCTGTGCAATCTTACGTTCTAGTTGCCTACCTACGAGACCAGCGGTTCCTGCGCCAGTTGATGGATCGAATTGCTAGCCCAGCTCTCCCGCCTGGCGAGCAGGTGAAATGCATCGTCGATTCATTCCGCGGCAAACCGATAGTCACCAATGACAAGTTCTTCCTCGCTCCCGTATTTCGGTTTTTGCGCCCGACTCCGCGTCAAGTCGCAGAGTCGGGAGGGTGTTGCTCCGACCTTTGTAGGTTGATCGTGGTTCTTCTTCGTCTCAGGGGCATCTGGGCCTCCAAATGGGCTATTTACTCGCCCGATTTGGTGCCCTGCCACGCGGTCGTGGAACTCGAGGCGGAAGGCGGCAAGATGGTTGTTGATCCTTCGTTTGGTCTATGGTTTCCGAGGCCGGATGGAGGGTACTACGGCGTCGAACAGCTCCGGAATCACCCTGAAATACTGCCGCGGCGAATTCAGGAGCTACGCGCCAAGGGCAATCCAATTGGTTTGGCGAACCTGGCATCCTATCCCCTTGATGAATACGCTTTCACGCATGCGCGAACGATGAATTGGGACAAGATTTGGGTATCTCGCCTGCTTTATCGTCTGCTGTACCGCGTGATGGGTGCAAGAGTGAATAAGGTCTTTCGCCCCGCCTGGGCGGAGCAGCCGGCCCTGGTCATACTCTGCACCGTATTTCTGGTGGAGCTTCTGTGCTTCGCGGGTCGCTTGATTTAATCGCCTCGATCGCATCCTGGGAGGCGCGAGCTTCAGCTCGTCCCGAGCTTCGAAGGGCTCCCAAGTATGAGATCGATAGGGAAACGGGCATTCAGCCCCTTGGAGTAATCGCGCGTGTTCAGCTGAACTCATTTGATGTTCCATGTGGCCCAAGTCAAGAAGGCCCAGATATCCCCAGCTACCCCAACTACGGCGATGCTTATAATCAGAAGTGTTTTCCGAGCCTTGCTCATCTCCTACCTTGATCGAATTACGCCCGTCACAAAATAAGCTACCACACTGTCTGCTCCACTTGAATCAATTGAAGATGCAACGGAATAGTGTCGTTCTTGTCGTTCCTCACGACACTCGCTGCCGAATGTGCCCGCCAATTGTTTTGCTAATCTCTACATCGCAAAAATGGACTGCACCCTTGAAATGAGACAGCTAGGATGGGCACACTTTGCGCAACAAAGCCAAACGATCCAATAACATGCACTTTCTTGACTAATCGGGAGGGTTAGATTACGAATTTGACGGGCAGACTTGTTCGGGTGGTGGCTGGGGCTTTGGCGAGAAAGAAGTACGATATTGAACGATCGCAGAGCGAACTCCACGAATGGCGAAACCCCCGAGCAGGAACACCGAGCCAAGAAAGCACAACTGAGCAGAGTCCGAAAGCGTTTCGAGGAAAATCACGGTTTCTCCCTACGATCGCTATCAACGGGAGCATGCACGCCTCCAATGGTGTCGGCCCAGTAAAACTTTTGTTTTTAGTGATTTAGCATAATGTAGATTCAGTGGCTCTGTAGATACCCGGAACTGTTTCGCAGCATAAGAGCAAGTCTTTTCCCAAGCGCTCGTCTTGCTACGCGAATCCAACTGGCTCAAACAGCCTTACAAAAGGGAGAGAATGTTTTCAGGTGCGAGTCTCGGAAGGCGCAATTGGGAAATTTCTTTCCCACGACTGGACTTGGGATCTTGGAAAGCGAGCAAGGAGGATTGTAGTCTCGTCGCAAGATGCTGAAAAAAAGGAACTTAATTTTGCGGCTTTCTGGCAAGCTCTGAACTGACTGGAACATGATGTGCTTTATTGCGTATGTCGGAAACTTCTTGACATTCGTGCATCCCCGCGCGGATAGGGCTTAGGGGTCCGATTGGAGCGAAGACGTATCAAAGCATACGGAAAGGAAGCCGCTGCAGAAAAAGCCTGACTCTGGTGGCATCCGAGAACTTTAGCACCACAAGGACAGGCTCCGCCTAACATGTACACGACTTTCTACAATTTGCGCGAAGAGCCCTTTCGATTGACTTCCGACCCGAGGTTCTTTCACCTCTCCGAGCCTCACGCTGCGGCGCTTGCCGCACTCATTGAAGCGGTCATGCGCCGTAAAGGGTTTGTCCTCATGACCGGCCCGATTGGGACCGGGAAAACGACAGTTGTGCACACAGCCCTGCAAATCCTTTCGGAGCGAGCGACAACCTCCAATCCAATTTCCTCGGCATTTATTCTCAACCCCACTCTGAGCCGTGAAGAATTTCTGGAGATGATTCTTACGGAATTCGAAATCCCGTGTACGGGGACCAGTAAGCCGGCGCGCCTTTCGGCGCTTCAGCACATGCTACTGGATACCCAAAGGAGAGGCGGGACTTCGCTTTTATTCGTGGACGAGGCTCATTTGCTCTCACCGGAGCTTCTCGAAGAGATTCGTCTTCTGAGCAATGCGGACACGTACCAGGAGAAGCTCTTACAGATTGTCCTTTGCGGGCAACCGGAACTCCTGGGCATCTTACGCAAACCCGAGATGCGCGCGCTTCGGCAACGAGTTGCGATCAGTTGTTCGCTCCGACCCCTGAATCTTGCAGAGGTACGCGCATACGTCGCAGAGAGGCTTCGTTCTGCGGGATATCGTGGCGCCGCGCCTCTATTTTCTACGCAAGTTCTCCAAGAGATTGTCCGTCTGACGGAAGGAGTTCCGCGGCTCATCAACTTGCTCTGCGATGCCTGCTTGACGAACGGATACAAGGCGCGCCGGCCTATGATTGATCTGTTTACGGTCGAGGAGTCTGCTTCCGAGCTGGGATTGCGTGAGGCGCAAATCGAACTGCCAACCGAGGGGAATGGTGCCGGTTCCCCGGGCATGACCGGTGGGGCCGAAGTCGTGAGAGATGCGGAGGTCGGGTCGGCGCTCGACCGCTTAGTTCAAGCCATGAAAAAGCGGAGTGCTCTCGTGCCCGTGGCCGATGAAATTCGCCCCGAGATGAGCATCAAGAAACAGGTCGCGGAGGTGGTCAACGCGATGCAGGAAAGAGATCCTGTCGGCCACAAGATCATCGAGTCAGCCGTCGATGTTCTGGTACAAGCTATGAAGCTGCATCGCACTTCCTCTCTGGAGCTATAGATGAGCAAGTTTTTCAATGAAACGCAGAAGGCGAATCAGTGGGTGCAACGTAAGCCTTCGGACTCCGATATGGATGTGCGGGAGATGCTGGAGTCAATCAAACAGGGCTCGATATTGGAAACGCCAGCGGCTAGTGCGCCGCTCACTCAGTCTCAGCAAGTCCATGTGGGAAACGGGAACGCGACGCATCTGGTCCTCCGTCAGGATCAATCCTCCAAGGAGGCTCTTGAGGCTTATCGAGCATTGAGGATGAGACTCATGCGAGCCCAGTCGAAAGCAGGGTTTAAAACGATCGCCATTACCAGCTCACTGCCGGGAGAAGGCAAGACTCTGACGACCATGAATCTTGGCTTGTGCTATGCACAGCTCCCGCAACAGCGCGTGCTGGTTATCGATGGCGACTTGCGCACGTGCGGGCTGACGGCATTACTAGATCATCCGGGCGCACTGGGCCTTGCAGAAGTGCTCGCCGGTAAAGCGACTCTTGACGAAGCGATTGTTGCAACCAATCAGAAGAATTTCTTCGTGCTTCCAGCCGGCACCTTTTCCTCCCCTCCGCCGGAGCTTTTCACGGGATCGCATTGGCAGGAGCTTCTCGGGCGCTGCAGCGAACTATTCGAGGTCGTTCTTATAGACACACCGCCGAGTATCCCGCTGGCCGATTTTGAGCTGATCAGCGCGGCTTGCCAAGGGGTGGTGGTGGTAGTGCGAGCCTATCATGGGCAACGGGAAACTTTACAGAAATCCGCAAGCTCAGTGGATCGTAAGAAGCTTCTGGGTTTCGTTTTCAATGGCGCCGATGCAAACGAGAAGCAGTACTATGGGTACAAATATGAAGCCAAGCCTTGAAAAATCCATTTGTCCCGAAGTGTCGCTGGCAAACGGCCAACTCGCAGAGAAGAGAAGACCAGATTGCACTGACCAAAATGCCATATCGAGAGTTCCGAGGCGACTATGTATCTAAACATCAAGCTGCAAGTTTTTCGATTGGGTTTCCACCAGATCGATATCGCCAAAGCGCTCGGCATTGATGAGAGTGTGCTCAGCAAAATTATCCACGGCTATCGCGAGCCATCGAAAACACAACGCATGCGACTCGCGCGCTACCTGGATGCCGAAGAGAGCTGGCTCTTTGAAAAATACGATCGTACCCTCCGACCCACCGGGGCTGTGCCTAGCCTTCCTCCCAGAGAGGAGGAGGGCCTCTCATGAAAAGGTGTTTTGCAATTCTGCGCCCCTCGACACACACCTAGACGCAAGCAGGTCATTCAAGAGGGACCGCCTTTCAGCAAGCTCTGCTCCGCCGCTGTGAACTTTTGCGCTTTCTCAAGAAGGAGGCCACATTGCCAGCCATTCGTACGACTTGCTGTGCCTCTTCTATCGCGGTCTTCAGGTTGCCTAATTCTCCGTCGCACGTAGCTAAAAGTATCGAGCCAGAACTCCGGGCTGTGAACGTTCCTGGAGAGAAAGAAGAAACAGTTTTCCCACGCCCCGGTGGCCACTCCGGCAGGGTCTTTTAACCAACTGAAACAAAATGAGATATGTGGCTTGTGTCTGGACTCGGACGTGCATTCACCATCGTGGCTGGGGTTCAAAATAGCTTCCAAGGCGAAACCTCAGTTCCTGAGCTCTTATGCCCAAGATTGGTACTCATGAGGTTCCTGCCAGAACCTTACTCCTGGTCGGAGTTGACGGGGTGGCCATCATACTAGCCCTGTTGGCTGCCAGCGCTGCACGCACGTCCAGACCTTTCCCGGAACTGATTCTTCAACTGAGCCTGTGGACAAAAATTACTCTGATCACAATCGTCTGCGGGCTGTCACTTTACTTCAACGATCTCTACGATTTTCAAGTTGTTAGACGCAGAGACAACCTTTTTGTCCACACCATGCAAGCGCTTGGAGCCGCCTGCTTTTTGTTGGCGCTGTTGTTCTATATTTCGCCGGCAAGCAGTCTGGGCCGCGGCACTGCGCTCTTTGCGGCGCCAGCGATCCTTGCCCTCTTGCTAAGCTGGCGGTTGTCAGCAAACGCGACAAACCTCTTATCACGCGGTGATGAACGGGTACTGATCATGGGGACGGGAGAATCAGGCATATTGCTGGTGCGACATATCCTTGCCCATCCGGAATATAACTTGAGGGTTGTTGGATTCCTCGACGAGAATGGCCAAGACATTGGGCGGTCTCTTGTCAATCCCAAAATCATCGGCGACTTCGCGAACGTGGAGCAGATTGTAGCGCAGGAAAGAATCGACCGGATCATACTGTCATTGAAGGAACGAAGGGGCAGCACGCCGATCAAACAGCTACTCAATGTCAAATTCGGCGGTGTGCGAATAGAAGATGTGCACAGTTGCTTCGAGCGACTTCACGGCCGCATTCTGCTCGAGCGACTTTCTCCCAGTTGGCTAATCCTGTCTGATGGATTCAAAAAATCGCGACTCTTGCTGGCTGCAAAAAGATCCATGGATATCCTCGTTTCGTTGACCGTCGTCATTATCGTCTCGCCTCTAATACCGTTGATTGCACTGGCGATCTATTTGGACAGTGGCTGCCCGATCTTTTTCCGTCAAACGCGGGCTGGGCACAAAGGTCGCGAATTTGAACTGCTCAAATTCAGGTCCATGGTTCAAGACGCAGAGAAGGATGGGCCACGCTGGGCGGAACAGCGTGACAGCCGAATCACACGGATCGGTCGAATCCTCCGGAAAACTCGCCTGGATGAAATCCCGCAGCTTTTCAACGTGCTTCGCGGTGAGATGAGCCTCGTGGGGCCACGTCCAGAACGGCCTTACTTCTGTGACCAACTTGAGAAGGAGATCCCTTTCTACAACCTTCGGCACTCGATCCGGCCTGGTCTAACGGGATGGGCACAGGTGAGGTTTCGCTACGGCGCCAGCCTCGATGACGCCAAAGGGAAACTCGAATTTGATTTGTTTTACTTGAAGAATATGTCGCTGCTCGTTGATTGTGCAATTCTGTTTGAGACCGCCAAGGTTGTGATTCTTGGACGGGGCGCGCAATAACGCCTACTTTTCAGTTCCGGAATCTCCTGCTACCTGCCTGCTTTTGCGATGGGGAATATCCTAGCCTGCGCTGGGAAACAATTTTCTTCTTTACGTGTGGACCAAACCTGGAGTCGCTTGCAGACTCGTTGAAAATAAAGAGCTTAATTAGTACTCCCATTCCTCGTATGGCAGGTCACGTGCTTAAACCATACCTGCAGAGCTTCTGCGGAACTCGGCTGAAGGGACCTGAGAAGTATGATTGAGAGAGTTAAAAGCTGCGTGATCGGGACTGTGCTGGTAGCCGTCCTTGGATACGTCCAAGTCGGCTACGGTCAAGAAGCCGGGGCGAAAGTCCAAGCGAACCAGAAGGAGCCGCCTGTTCAGGGGAAAAACGCCGATTCGAAGGGATCTCAAACGGCTTCTGGACAGATCGCGACACCGAGCGACTTCGTCATCGGTGCATCCGATGTCCTAAACATCAATGTTTGGAAAGAGCCCGAAATATCCCAGAGTGTCGTCGTGCGACCGGACGGGAAGATTTCACTTCCACTCATTGGAGAGGTGCTTGTTAGCGGGCTGACTCCTGTTCAAACCCAGACTTTGTTAAGCAACAAGTTGCAATCCATTCTAACGAACCCCCAAGTCACAGTGACAGTGACGGAGATCCGAAGCAGGGTAGTGTCCATCACTGGAGAGGTGGTCAAGCCGGGAGCATATCCGCTGCTAGTTCCAACCACCATATTGCAGTTGATCACGAACGCAGGTGGGCTGGGGCCATTCGCGAACAAGAAGGGCATCTTCGTATTGAGAACGGTGGATGGAAAACAACAGAGATTTCCTTTTAATTATTCGCACGTCATCAAGGGCGAGAAACCGGAGCAGAACATACTGCTGCACCCTGGTGACACGGTGGTGGTGCCATGAGACAGAACAAAGATAGTAACCTTTGCAGTTTATGGATTCGAATTGTGCTTTGCCTCTTCACACTGAGCGGCACCAGCACGGTTCTTGTTGCGCAGCAAAACCTCGACAAGCCAGCTCCTTCGACGGATTCCCAGGATGTCAAGCCGACTGTACTGGTGCTACCTAGCTATTCCCAAAATATCGCACTCCTTGGAACGGATCAGCGGTACTTGGATCTCGGGGCCTTACAACCGAGGCGGCGTACATTCTTCATGTATGGCATGGGAATTTCGGAATCATACGTCCACAATTTTGCAGAGAATTCCGCAGGTCAGGACAACAGCCAATTCCTCTGGGGTCCGCATGTTGCTATCATTAATGCAAGTAATCACTCCTCGTTTAGCCTCCAATATGCGCCCTTCGTGATGCAAAGTACTTCCGGTCCGTCGAATCGCCAAGTGTTTCATACCGGAAACATTTCTTTTGGCCAGCCGATATCAACGAATTGGGTGCTCCAGTTGGGCACCTCGAATACGTACGGAACGGATTCATCTCGATTGCTGAGTCCGTTGGCGTTTGACGTCAATAAAGGGATTCCGGTCGTAGATCCCAATGCGGCCGTTTTCCAGTTCAATAGAGGCAACGTGTTTACAACAGCGAATAATGTTGGCCTCATCTGGCAGAGAAGCGCTTCCCAAGCGATGAGTTTCTCCGCCGGGGAGTCTTATTTTTCATCGTTTGAAAGTGGTCCAAGTAGCAGCTCGACTTCCGCTCGTGTGTCCTATTCTGCAGCGGTATCGCCGCGCACGTCTTTCAATGTCGGGGGCAACTACTTTCACCAAGCATTATCCCTGGGAAGTTGTGACGGCTACGGCTTTAGCTTCGGAATTTCGCGTCAACTTGGTCATAATGCCAATCTATCTGTTGCGGGCGGCCCCGAGTTTGAAGCTGCTCGATGTAACAAAGGAACCGGCGGAAATTACGATATTGCTCTGTCTTATCTCTTGAGCCGAAGGTCTCGAATGGGGCTGACGGCCGGCCGCTCCTACATGACCAACTATTTGGCTAATGCGAAATGGACCGATACTGGCGCAGTCTCGTACGGAAGAAAACTTTCGGAAGCTCTCGACATTAATTTGGACTCAGGCTATGCGCGGAGCGTTCGCATGCAACCTGGTCTGGGGGCCTATGTAGCCTATTTCGTAGGAGCTAATCTTTCTTGGAAGCTGTCGCGTACCATTGCCGTCGGAACAGCGTATAGGCGCTTCGAGCAAGTTTCCGGAGGGCCGATTCTAGGGCAGAATATGGCAGTGATCACGCTGGGATGGAACCCGCTTCCCGTCCGGATTGTCAAGTAAATCTCTTACATAGCGACTGGAAAGACCCATGAATACTTCAATTGCTGAACTGCCGATAACCCAAGTGTTGGAGTACTTGGAGGTTGTCCGGCGACACAAGTGGTGGGTCTATTTGATGACCGTGGGATTGACGCTCTGCGCGTTCATCGCGATCGCATTTTTGCCGAACAAATATAAAGCTACGACGACGGTCGAGGTGGACCCT
>Ga0137397_10002180_pt1 | contig 13735 bp, 15 predicted proteins | sample czorhiz116metaG_FD_106658 | JGI IMG/M metagenome (GOLD analysis project Ga0137397, IMG submission 106658) | Vadose zone soil microbial communities from Angelo Coast Range Reserve, California, USA - czorhiz1.16 metaG | ecosystem: Environmental > Terrestrial > Soil > Vadose zone | place: USA... | reverse complement strand
GATGGAACCTTTTGGCTTGTTTCGGTCGGTCTACTTCATAGTCGCTTCATAGGCCTCGACAGCCGCCGGACCCGCTGATTAGGAGTCACCTTGGTCAGAGCAGCATCGGACACCATCGCGCAGACTCCGCAGCAAGAATCCGCGTTCTGGGTCAGACGATCCGCCGCGACTCTGCGCGTCGATTGATCCTGGTTTGCCACGGTTTTTGACCCGCTGTCCGGCGCGCTGTGCTTTTCATAAACCTGCTGCGCGTGCCCGACCGCTACGTGGCCAACGCCCTTTCCACGGCGGCGACGGCGCGGTCAATATCGGCGTCGGTCGTCGCCCTCATCGCCTGTTCTTCAGAACAAGGGGTTCGAATCGCTAAGGGGCTGCGCTGCTCACACCCTGAAGTTGGGCGTTCACAAGAAGCTCCGCAAGAATAGCAGACCATCGCAGTTGGCCTAACCGCTCGTCTTGAGCTCTTGTTGCGGCCCAGTCGCGGCCGAACAGCGGCCCGCGTTTCTATTTCGGCGGTGCCAGTTGAAGTCTCGCAGCCATTGTCACCAGATCGGCGAGAGAGTCGGCCTTCATCTTTCGCATCACCTGGCCGCGGTGTGCCTTCACCGTGATTTCGCTGATGCCGAGCTCGCCTCCGACCTGTTTGTTCAGCAGGCCGGAGACTACCAACGCCATGACCTCCCGTTCGCGACGGCTGAGCGACGAGTGGAGGTCTCGGAGCGCTTTTACTTCCGCCTCGTGAGCAAGCGTAGTCCGGCTGCGCTCGATGGCGTGTCGGATGGCGGTCAACAGAACGTCATCGCCGAATGGCTTCGTCAAGAATTCGACAGCTCCCGCCTTCATGGCTTGCACCGTCATGGGCACATCGCCGTAGCCCGTGATGAAGATGATCGGCATGTCAGTCCGCTCAACGCCGACGCGCTTCTGCAGGTCGAGACCATTGAGGCCTGGAAGAGCAATATCAAGTACGAGGCAACTCGGAACAAGGCTTCGTGGGCGGGTAAGGAATTCTTGTGCAGACGCGAACGTCTCTGGCTGCCAGCCCTCGCTGCCAATCAATAATTCCAGCGATTCGCGCACCGAGACATCATCGTCGACAACGAACACGATTGGTGTGGCCTGCAACATGGGTGACAACTCCCATTCATGGGCCAAGGGGCACGCTAGATGATTCTATATCCACCAGGCACCTAGAAAAGGCGCGAATCACTCAGCTCGCTGGCAGTGCGGCATTGAGTGCCTTAAGCAGAGCAGTGTCGCTGAACGGTTTGAACAGGCACTCGACCGCGCCCTGTTCGAGCATTCGTGGACGGACAGTCTCATCTCTGTGAGCGGTAATGAAGACGATCGGAATGTCTTGCCGGCGAAGCTTCAATTCCCGTTGCAGGTCGGGTCCAGTCATGCCCGGCATGGCGATGTCGAGGATCAGACATCTGGTTTGGCCGACGCAATCGGATGCCAGGAACTCTTCGGCCGACGAGAACGCGCGGGCTGCAAAGCCGAACTCCATCAGCAAGTCGGGCAGCGACTCCCGCACGGACTCATCGTCATCGACCACTGACACAAGTGCATAAGTGTCTATCATAGATTCTCCGCCGCATCCGTCACGGCAGGCGTCCGAATGTCGCGATGAGTGCCGACGCCCGTCAAACCCCCAGGTGCGCTCGGGATAGCGAACGAGAACGTAGCTCCCGGACCATCATTTGGTGCCGCCCAAAGACGACCGTGATGACTTTCAATAATGGAGCGACTGACGCAAAGTCCGATTCCCATACCGTGATCCTTAGTTGTGTAGAACGCTTCGAAGAGTCTGTCGGCGGCGTGAGGGTCGAAACCGACTCCCGAATCTTGTACGGTCAGGCGCACATGATCGTCTTCATCTCGTTCCGTCTTGACCAGCACCAACCTTGGATGATCGACGACGGCGCTCATCGCGTCTGAGGCGTTCCGGAGCAAGTTTAGGATGACCTGCTGAAGCTGGACGCGATCCCCTGCCACAACCGGGAGGTCGTCGGCAAATTCAGACCGTAGGATTATCTGGTTTCTCTGACGTTCGCTCAACGACAGCGCGATCACTTCTCGTGTGGCCTCATTCAGGTCTACCGATTCGGCCGTGGCCTCCTTCTTGCAGAAGAGCGCGCGTAATCGCGTTATCACCTGAGATGCACGGTTACCATCGCGAATGGTGCGGCGCGCGGTTTCGCGCGCGCCGTCGACGTTGGGCGGATCGGCGGCAAGCATCCGCAGACAGGTGCTGGCGTTGGTGATAATGCCCGACAGCGGCTGGTTGACTTCGTGCGCGATTGACGCCGTCAATACTCCGAGGCTCGTGACTCTGGCCACGTGTGCGAGCTCCGATCGGGCCTTGCTGAGTGCCTCTTCCGAGAGTCGGCGCTGCGTCACATCCTGAACCGCGCCGATATACTCCTGACGGCCATCCCTGTCTCGGCTCCCGTGAGCGATCAAGTGCAGGTACTTAACGGAGTGATCGGGCATCAGCAGTCGGTGCTCGTATTCGAAATCGCTGACGGCGCCTCGCGCCCTTTCAATCATGTCATTCAACAACGGGATATCTTCCGGATGGACTCGACGACCGATCAGCTCGAGCGTCACGCGTACGCCGATGTCAAACTCGAAGATGCGATAGAGCTGCTCTGACCATGTGATTTCGTCGGTCGCCACACGCCAGGAAAAGCTGCCTATTCGGCTAAGATGTTGGCCTTCCGCCAAAAATGCCTCACTGCGCCGCAACTCTTGCTCGGCCCGCTTGCGCTCGGCGATTTCTGTTTCTAGCGCTCTGTTGGTGTCGAACAGATCTCGAGTACTACGTTCCAACTCTCCAGTCCGAACTCGAACTTGCGTCTCCAGTCCGTTTGCCAGTTCGCGCACCGCTGTTTCCGCCTTTTCGCGCGCGGCGATTTCCAATCTGAGGTTCTCAATGGATCCCACGACTTGATACGCCGCCGACGCGAAACGACTCATCCTTTCGAGCAGCCTTAGGTCCTCGGCGTCGAATTTGCGACGCTTATCGTGGGCGACCGCCCAAATTGTACCGACCGCTTTACCGTTTACGTAAAAAGGAACAAGCAGTCCCTCGTCGGCAAGGGGCATCGCCCAGCTCAAATACGGATAACGCCGTTCCCAATGGTTGAATAGCATCGGAATATTGTGGTCGAGCACATCGCCGCATGGGCCGAAATTGCGCGGGGCTTCGGCCCCGATGTGGGGCTGCCACGCGCCGGCAACAGCTGCCCAGTAGAACCTCTTTTCGTCTTTCGTCAGCAGACTTAGGCCAGCTGAATCGGCATGCAACACCTCGAAGACTTTATCAGCCAGCGTTTGCAGAACGGTGCGCGGGGAGTCGGCTAGCGCGCTGGCCAGTGCTACGAGTGCGCGGTTCTCGTTTTCGTACTCGGGCAAACGCGACGGGCGATTACGCAATTCCTCTGTGCAGAGGATCGACTCCAGAGGAACCGCGCCAATCGGAGTTGAACCGTCGAAAGGAATGTCATTTCTCGATCTGCCGGACTCGGTCACGTTTCACCTCCACGCCGAACGTTGGCACCGAGCGAATGTCAGCTTGGCCGTCCCCAGCAATCCGAGCAGCGTAGTGACTTCGCGTCTGAGATCGTTCTCGAAGGCGGTCCCTGCTTGGAGGCTCCACGTATAAGGATGCGCCGCCCCCTCGGAGAGCGTCCATTGTACTTTAGTATTGGTTTGCCGCCGATATCAGCACGACGGTGGCCGCGCCAGCAAATCTCTTTACCGTAGTTTAGGACGGTGTCCGCCACATCAGGGAACGACCGGCACGTCAGGTGCTTCCCCAAGCACTCCACCAGGCAAGCTCTCGTGCGGTCAAAGAATCTCGTGCAGCCACCTGGGTCCCGCCGACTGATGCGAACGCATTTGTCGATCCCATCGTCTAGTAGATTCGTCTCCACTCTTCTGGCTTAATCGTTAGGCTACCAGCTGATCTCGCCATTGACGCCGAAGTGGACTTGGGCACAAGCGGCGGCGCTCACCCCCTTCAACCTCGCCTCAACGTCAGCCTGCAGGGTCTAGAGCGCGAAGCCGCCCAGGCACTGGTAGACGGCACGCACCAGGAGTGTCCACACTCCAAGGCCACGCACGGCAGCATTAACGTTGTGACTAGCCTCGAAACCAGACCTGCCGCACATGTGGCGTGACGTGTTTGTCGAGAAGACTGTCTGCCGATTGGAGAGAGTGCGACGTTCGAAGAACTCAACCACAATGTCCGCAATCGCCGTCGCTTTCTTGGCGTTGCGCCATGACTATCGCCGCCGCCCCGTTCGCCATGACGGGTTGTTCGGGAGCGCAGTCCAGCAAGACAACACCGACAGGTCTGAAAAGGGCGCATCGAGCGACCAGGGTGGCGTTCGAGGTAATCGGGCGGACGGCTCAGACGGGAGGCGGATGGACGCTGGCGGGCTGTCTCTGAGGCCGGGGGGCAGCGGCGGCAAGTCCGCGGAACATGCGCAATCGACAGCCCGGGGCCGCGAGAACGGTCCGGTCACCGACCACGAATGGCCCGACGGGCTTCGTGAGGCGTCACATGGTCCGCTCAGCAAGCCGAGAGGGAAGCGTACATAGTCCACCTCGCGAATCCCGGTCCATATCGCACATTCCGGCCACAACACCTCGACCGATACCATCGTCCAATAGATTCCAATTCAATCGGGTGCGATACACATGAACCAGACGCGATCACATCAGAAGCGTGGAAGGAGATTCCAAGTGTCTGACAACATCCATCACACGACAACAAGCACAAAGCAGATAAATGTTACAAGGCGCTCATCCCACTATTGGCGGATAACGTTTGATCATCCGCCGCTCAACATCTTCGGTCCGGAAACCATTCCGCAACTAGATGAGGTCATCACAGCGCTCGAAACCGACGAGGACGTCAAAGTGGTCGTCTTTGACAGCGCCGTCGAAGGCTTCTTCCTTACGCACTACGATTTCCTTGCGAGGCTTGAGGATACAACTCGACTACCACCGGGACCGACAGGGCTGCAGCCTCTGCCCGACATGCTGGTACGGCTTAGTCGTGCTCCGGTGGTATCGATCGCGTCAATTCGCGGACGCGCTACCGGTGTCGGAAGTGAGCTTGCACTAACCTGCGACATGCGCTTCGCGAGCCGCGAAAAAGCCATCTTGTCCCAGTGGGAAGTCGGGGCTGGTGTGGTGCCTGGAGGTGGCCCAATGGCACGGCTACCGCGTCTGATGGGAAGAGGTCGCGCACTGGAAGTGCTTCTGGGCGCTGACGACATCTCGGGCGATCTGGCTGAACTATACGGATACGTCAATCGCTCATTCCCGGATGCTGACCTCGATGCGTTTGTCGACGCGTTAGCAACCCGCATCGCGTCGTTCGACAAAAGGGCGATCAGCGAAACCAAGCGCTTCGCCGACGTGGCCAGTTTGCCGCCTGACTTCGAAATCGCTCCGGAGTGGGATGTGTGTCTGGCCTCGATCATGCGGCCAGCCGCGCAAGAGAGAATCAAGAAGTTGATGGAGCAGGGATTTCACAAGCCCGGTGATGTGGAGAACCGCTTGGGCTATCACGTCGGTCAACTCGGGCGGTAAGAATCGGAAAAAGGAGAATCCAGATGTCACATCACGCCTCAGGTCCCAACTTCGGATTTCCTCGTGGCGATGCCCGGCTCGACATGACCGATCTCTATGCGTACCCCAAGCCAGGTGACCCGGGTAAGTCAATACTGATCTTAAATGTGCACCCGTCTTTCAGGTTGGATTCACCGGAGCCAACGACTACAGAGCCCTTTGCGCCCGGAGCGCTGTACGAAATCAAGATCGACACCAACGGTGATGCCATTGCCGATATTTGTTACAGCGTTCAGTTCGCATATTCCGAAGATGGGAAGCAGACTGCGACAGTTCGCCGTCTTCAGGGCGTGCAAGCCGCTGGCGTGGGCGAGGAGGGCGAAGTTATCGTCCAGCAAGCGCCGGTCTCAGTCGGGCGAGAAGCCCTGGTGGCGAAAGCCGGCGACTACCGTTTCTTCTTCGGTTGGCGTAGCGATCCTTTCTTCTTCGACGCAATGGGCAATTTCAATCACATGCAGTTCACGGGCGACGACTTCTTCGCGCATAAGAATGTTTGCGGCATCGTGATTGAATTGCCCAGCTCGGCTCTGGGAAGCAATGAGGTGGGAATCTGGGCTCGTACAGTGGACAAGACTGGGGAAGGCTGGACCCAGGCAGACAGGGGTGCAAGACCATTGCAGGCGGTTTTCCTCGTTGGAGAGGAGAGGGAGGCGTACCTAAGCGGGGAGCCAGCGAATGATGATCGCTTCATCGGCGTGTTCGCGCACGAGTTGGAACACACAGGCGGCTATACCCCGGAGGACGCAATGGGTGTGGCGAGAAAGTTGCTGCCAGACATTCTTTCCTATGACCCTCGAGGCCCGGCGCGCTTTCCGCACAATGGCCGGACACTGACCGACGATGTTGTCGACGTTTTCTTCTCTATGCTCACGAACGGGAAGGTGACAGGAGATAAGGTTGGGCCGCACGGCGATCTACTAGACGAGTTCCCGTACCTCGGGCCCTCGCACGACTAGCATCCGCGGCGCAGGCTACCAGATAAGGCGCAGTGCAAATCGAATTTGTCTCTTTAGACAAACACGTTGAGACTTCGACGACCCGCCTCGGATCGAGGTAATCCTCTGGCCTCCGTCTCTCGCCGCACATCCCTTCAGAAGCTCTTGTATCAGTCGTTTTCCGATCCAGATTTTCAGAAGCTGACGGAGGCCATAGGTGCTGACGAAATAGGACACCACGTAGGTCAGCAGCAGCTCGCAAGTCCTGATTACTGGTGGTTGGCTGACTGTCGTTCTGCACGATTCGAATGCCGCTTAGCGCAGGCGGCTGATACCAAAGTATCGACGATACCATCGTCCAATTGTTTCCCCTCCACGCTTCTGGTGTGATCGCTTCGTTGCATGCGACCCAGTTAATTAAAGAAATCTAGAGATGTCACACATCCAGAGCACAAAGGAGGCTCAGGGAAGAAACCATGTGGGTGACTATTACGAGGCAGGTATTGAGGGCTATCGCGTGGAGCGGAGCGGCGCCCCAAAACATTTTGGGCGGACGCATCGCCTCGCGTCGGCCGTGCCTCCCAAGGGCAACCGACCGCAGACGTAGACAGGAGTCGACCATGCCCCTCGACAAAGTGCTCTACACCGCGAAGACCCACACTACGGGTGGCCGCGACGGCGCTTCCCACAGTGATGACGGCCGCCTGGCGGTCAAGCTTTCGTCGCCCGGCACCCCCGGAAGCGGCACCAACCCGGAGCAGCTGTTCGCCGCCGGTTGGTCGGCGTGCTTCCTGAGCTCGATCAGGCTCGTGGCCGGCAGACAGAAGCTGCGACTCCCACCCGACGCGACCATCGACGCCGAGGTGGACATCGGACCCACGGACGGCGCCTATGGCCTCGCCGCACGGTTCAAGGTCAGCCTGCCGGGCATCGACCGCGAAACCGCACAGGCATTGGTGGACGGCGCCGATCAGGTATGCACGTATTCCCGTGCGACGCGCGGCAATGTCGACGTCACGATCACGCTGGTTTGAAGTCGAAACCGTGACGGGCCGCCGCCGCTGTGTGGCCGCTGGGGCCATGAGGGTCCTCGCCATCCAACTCGGAATGCTATGTTCTGCCCGCGTACAGGCCGACAGAACGCGTGAGTTGGCCAGGCGTGCCACGTTCGTGACCGCAACGACACTGGCTATCAGCCTCTCCCTGTTGGTTTCGATCCGGACCGGAGAGGCCGTCGACGCAAAGATCATCGACGCCACGTCGTTTCACTGCATCACGTCGATGACGCCGGTGCGCCACTTCTACGTGGACAATCTCCTCGGCGACTTGGCCGCGACCGTGGCGGTCGCGAATTCCGCGACGGGCGGGGTTTACCCACCCGGCTCGGTCATCCAGCTGATTCCCGGGGAGGCGATGGTGAAGCGGGACAACGGCTTCAACGCCGCAACGCGCGACTGGGAGTTCTTCGAGCTCGACGTCTCCACGAATGGCACGAAGATCCGCAAGCGCGGCTTCGCCGACGTGGTCAATCGATTCGGCGGCAATTGCTTCGCATGTCACATCGCGGCCCGTCCTCAGTGGGATCTGGTCTGCGAGAGGGACCACGGGTGCGCTCCCATCCCTTTCACCCGCGGGATGATCGGAGCACTGCAACGGACCGATCCCCGGTGTAACAATCCGCCACCGAGCCACGAGGACGTCGAAGCACTCCGACAGCTGCAGGAGTTGCTCAAGCCTAAGGAGTAAGCCGTCGCTGTACTCGTCGCGCCTTCCGGCGACGGCTTCCGTCAGTGGGACCTTGGAAGGCAGCGCAACGGGAGGCGCACCAATGGACCTTATGATCAACGGCGAGAGGCGTCAGATCGACGTGCCGTCAGACATGCCGGTGCTGTGGGTGCTGCGGGATGTGCTCGGCATGACGGGGACGAAGTTTGGCTGCGGGATGGCGCTCTGCGGCGCGTGCACGGTGCAGCTCGATGGACAGGCGATCCGCTCCTGCGTGACGCCGGTGAGCGTCGCTGCCGGCAAGGCGATCACCACCATCGAGGCGATCGGCGCCACGCCTGTCGGCAAGAAAGTGCAGGCGGCGTGGATCGCGTTGGACGTGCCTCAATGCGGCTACTGCCAATCAGGCCAGATCATGTCGGCCTCCGCTCTCCTGGCGAGAAACGCGCGCCCCACCGATGCCGACATCGACGCCGCGATGGCGGGCAACATCTGCCGCTGCGGCACTTACGGACGAGTCCGCGCTGCCATCAAGCGGGCAGCCAACGGGGCTTCGATCAGCGGGAGGGGGGTCCGGTGATGACCACGGTGTCTCGGCGAGAGTTCGTGACGGTCGTGGCAGCGGCTGGTGGAGGTTTGCTGCTCGGCTACCGGGCCGAAGGGGCGCAGCGCGCGGCATCCACAGCCACGGCCGTGGCGACTGCCGGCACGACGGCAGCGAGCTTTGCGCCCAACGCCTTCATTCGCATCCCGCCCGATGGCATCGTCACGCTTGTCATGCCGCAGGCCGAAATGGGTCAAGGCGTGTATACAGCGCTGTCCATGCTGCTGGCGGAAGAGCTCGAGGTCGCACCGGGCCAGATTCGACTCGAGCATGCTCCGCCCGACGACAAGCTGTACGGGAACCAATTCTTCGGCGAGCAGCTGACGGGGGCCTCGTCGTCCGTGCGCGCGTTCTACGAGCCGCTGCGCCGCGCCGGGGCGACCGCGCGCGCGATGCTAGTCGCCGCAGCCGCGGCGTCCTGGAATGTCGCCCCAGCTTCGTGCCGGGCGCACAAGGGCGTGGTGACCCACACGCCAACCCGCCGTTCCCTCACCTACGGCGTGCTGGCCGCCCGAGCAGCGGCGCTGCAGGTGCCCGACAAGGTCACGCTCAAAGACCCGAAGGACTTCACGCTGATCGGCACGCCGGCTAAGCGGCTCGATACGCCGAGCAAGGTAAACGGCACTGCGCAGTTCGGGATCGACGTGCAGCTGCCCGGCATGCTGATCGCGACGGTGGCCGCGAGCCCGGTCCTGGGCGGCAAGGTGGCCCGCCTCGACGAGCAGAAGGCGAAGGCGATGCCGGGCGTGCGGCAGATCGTGCGGCTTGATGATGGGGTCGCCGTGGTAGCGGACCACATGTGGGCGGCCAAGCAAGGGCTGGCGGCGCTCGACATTCGCTGGGATGACGGGCCGAATGCGAAGCTGAGTACCTCCGATATCGTGCAGGGGCTCGCGAAGGCGTCGGAGAGCCCGGGGGTGACGGCGCGGAAAGACGGCGACCCAGAGAGCGCGCTCGCCGGCGCGGCGAAAAAGGTCGAGGCGGCCTACGAGGCACCGTTCCTGGCGCACGTCACGATGGAGCCGATGAACTGCACGGTCCACGTGCGGAAGGACAGCTGTGAAGTGTGGACCGGCTCGCAGGTGCTGAGCCGCGCGCGCGCGGCAGCGGCCGAGGTCACGGGATTCCCCTTGGAGAAGGTCGTCGTCCACAACCATCTCCTGGGCGGCGGTTTCGGCCGCCGGCTCGAAGTCGACTACGTGACCCAAGCGGTGCGCATCGCCAAGCAGGTGAATGCTCCGGTCAAGGTCGTGTGGACGCGCGAGGAGGACGTCCAGCACGACGTCTATCGATCGTACTACTACGACCGAATGACGGCCGGACTCGATGCGCGCGGCACGCCGGTCGCGTGGACCCATCGGATCGTAGGCCCCGCGATCATTGCGCGCTATCTGCCACAGGCGTTCAAGGATGGCAAGGACATCGACGCCGTGGACGGCGCCGTCCAGCTCCTCTACGACATCCCGGCGATCCAGGTGGAGCACGTGCGCCAGGAGGAGCCCGTGCTCAACACCGGCTTCTGGCGCGGGGTGGGAGTCACCCATAACAACTTCGTCGTCGAGAGCTTCATCGACGAGCTCGCCGCCGCCTCGAAGCAGGATCCGGTGGCGTTCCGCCGCACGCTGCTGGGCAAGTCACCGCGCGCCGTGGCCGTGCTGGACCTCGCGGCGAGAGAAGGCCGATGGGGCAAGCCATTGCCCAGTGGCCGCGGGCGTGGCGTTGCCCTTCTCTACAGCGACTGGAGCACCTACTTGGCGCAGGTGGCCGAAGTGGAAGTGAACGCCTCGGGCGACGTACGAGTGCACCGGATCGTGTGCGCGGTGGACTGCGGCCGCATCGTCAACCCCGACATCGTCAAGGCGCAGATCGAGAGCGGCGTGGTGTACGGCATCAGTGGCGCCCTGTGGGGTGAAGTGACGCTCAAAGACGGCCGGGTCGAGCAGTCGAACTTTCACAACTACCGCGTGTTGCGGATGAACGAGGCCCCGCAGATCGAAGTGCACCTGGTGCGGAACGGCGAAGCGCCTGGCGGAATCGGCGAACCGGGTACAGCGGTTACGGCCGCCGCGCTGAACAATGCGATTTACGCAGCCACAGGAAAGCGGCTGCGAAAGCTGCCACTTCAGTCAGCGCTTGCGCTGGCGGCGCGGTAGATGATGCACGACGGAACGATCAGCGAAATCACCGGAACGGAAACGCGGGCGAAAGACGGTGGCCCGCTGGACGCGCTCATCGAGTTCTACCGCGCTTTCAACGCCGGAGATCTCGATGCGCTGGCCGCGAATTGGGCGGACGGCGATGCGCCGAGCATGGACAACCCGATCGGCGGCATACGGCGCGGTTGGCCGGCGATTCGCGAGGGATACTCGAAGCTGTTCAGTGGACCGGCGACGGTTCACGTGGCCTTCCACGACTTCACCAGTTGCGGCGGCAGCGATTGGCACGTCTTCGTTGGCCGCGAGAAGGGCGTGTGCACGACGCCGACTGCGAGCCTGGCGCTTCGCATACGGACGACACGCATATTCGTCAAGACGACCGGCGTCTGGCGTCAGCTTCATCATCATGGCTCGATCGAGGAGCCGGCGCTTCTTGCCGACTACCAGCGTGCAATCTTCGGAGCACCGCTCGACTAGCCGGCATAACCGCTATTGATCGCTGCGAAAGGAAAAGCGCCATGGACAGGGTCGGGCCCCGCGCATCGAACAAGGGGTCGAGGAAACGACAGTGAGCCGCCTATCGAGGACAGCCATCGTGACCGGAGCGTCGCAGGGGATCGGCGCGGGGATCGTAAAGGCGCTCGTCGAACGGGGCTTCAACGTCGTCGCCAATTCCAGAAAAGTGACCCAATCCACCGAGGTTGCGGCTTCCGACCAGGTCGCTCTGGTGGACGGTCACATCGGCGAGCCGGCAACCGCCGTCAAGATCATCGAGACAACGATAGCTCGCTTCAAGGTCGTTGACGTACTGGTCAATAACGCCGGCATCTTTTTCACCAAGCCGTTCACGGACTACACCGTCGAGGATTTCAAAGCGCTTGTATCGACGAACCTTGAGGGATTTCTGTATCTCACCCAACTCACCATAAAACAGATGCTCGCGCAGAAGAGCGGCGGCAGTGTCGTCACGATCACGGCCGCTCTGGCGCGCAACCCGATCCGCGGCGTAACCGCGGCAGTCCCAATGATCACGAAAGGCGGTCTTGCAACGATCACCCAGCACCTTGCGATGGAGTACGCGAAGGATGGCATCCGCGTAAACGCCGTCGCGCCAGGCGTCGTGTATACGCCGCTTCATCGGGACACCCCCAAGGAAGTGATGGAAAGTCTGTCGCCGATGGGTCGCCCTTCGACAGTCAAGGACATCACGGACGCCGTGATGTATCTCACCGACGCCGCGACGGTCACTGGCGACATTCTCTACGTCGATGGTGGCTCTCATTTCGGCCGCTGGTAGGCGGATGGAGCCAGGTTGGACCCAGCGCGTCCAGATCCCCCGCGCGATACCTTCGCGGACGCGATCAACGTGAAAGCCGGAGGCGCTACAGGTCACACGCGCGGGCGGACGTTCGAGGGAAGCCGGCTCAAGGAGACGCTTTCATGGCAACTCTAACAATGGCAAGCCGCCACCCTCTACCTCCGTTTACGCACGAGAGTGCGATTCGAAAAGTCCGTCTGGCGGAGGACGTCTGGAACACTCGCGACCCTGGGAAGGTAGCGCTGGCATACACGATCGATTCACGTTGGAGGAACCGCTCGGAATTCATCAACGGGCGGAACGAAATCATTGCGTTCCTCTCTCGCAAGTGGGCCAAGGAATTGAACTACCGGCTCATCAAGGAGCTGTGGGCGTTCACCGGAAACCGCATCGCGGTTCGCTTCGCGTATGAGTGGCACGACGATTCGGGGCAGTCGTATCGCTCGTATGGCAATGAGAACTGGGAGTTCAATGACGATGGGCTCATGGCCTCACGATTTGCGTCCATAAACGACCTCCCGATTTTGGAGTCAGATCGCAAATATCACTGGCCGCCCGAGCGTCGGCCCGATGACCACCCAGGATTGAGTGATCTCGGCCTCTAATTCTCTGACACCCCGAGGGTTTCGGAGACCGGACGTAGGATCCCCAGCGCGGAGTGGAGTCGTAGCACCTGGAGGGACGCGCTGAGCGACCGGCGGCGGCCCGGCGCGGACCGCCACCACGCGCGCTACGTGTGGTATCCCTCGGGCGGCGGGGGTGTCCACACCGGGCCGCCGTAGCTTCCGCCAGCGCCTCCGCCGTCTTCCGCTGCTGCTGCTTCTGACGCTCCGCCATGGCCCGACGGCGCATCGCCACGCCGAGCCCGCCGCTGGGCGTCGCTTTCTTCTTCGCGTGCTTCTTCATCGTCTTCTTCAATCGCGCCTCACCTCGCGGTGCGCTTTCCCGCGGAGCAGTCCGCGAGCGGGCATGCTTAGGTCTTCGCCGTCTCGCCTTCCTCCCTCACGCGGTACTCCACCTCGGCGGCAGCGATCTCCTCAAGGGCCAGGCTCGTCGGCTTGTTGTGTTTGCTCGTCACGCGGGCGGCGGCGCCGCGGTTGATCTGATGCGCGCGCTTGGAGGCGAGCGCCACGGCCAGCGCGTATTTCAGTCCAGCCCAGACCGTCGACATAGGAACGGCGAGACTTTAGCCCCTTATTTGAGTCTTGGGTGCCTAACCCAAGGCTCTGCTACAACCCAACGCGCTACCGCAAGCCATCGTCAGCACTACGCTTCCAAGGCCCTCCGAAGCTTCTATGAAACGACGAGATCGAACGGCGCAGACCCTCGCCACGCAACTGTCGTGTTT
>Ga0137397_10002177_pt1 | contig 13738 bp, 10 predicted proteins | sample czorhiz116metaG_FD_106658 | JGI IMG/M metagenome (GOLD analysis project Ga0137397, IMG submission 106658) | Vadose zone soil microbial communities from Angelo Coast Range Reserve, California, USA - czorhiz1.16 metaG | ecosystem: Environmental > Terrestrial > Soil > Vadose zone | place: USA... | reverse complement strand
CGGGAGCCGGCGCCGCCGTCGAAGCCGTCCGGAGACGGCGGGTGGAGGAAGAGCGTGCGGAGATAGTCGACGGTCATGTCTCCGTCACCTTAGCAAAAGCGGCGCGGCCTCACCACCCATTCCGGCGCGCCGGGCGCTTCTTCACGAACGCGGCCCGGATGCTCGTGCTACCATTTCGATGCTGTGGGTACGGCAGCTCCGCGAGTCCTCATCCTGTCGGCCAGCTACGGCTCCGGACACAATGCGGCCGCCCATGCTCTCGACGCCGCCCTCCAGGCGCTCGGCGCCGAGACGCGCATCGTCGATCACTTCCGCGATCTCGTGCATCCCGCCTTCGATCGATTGAGCCGCCGGCTCTACGGCGCCATCCTGCGCCGGGCGCCCACCCTCTGGGGCTTCGGCTACTGGGTCGGCGACCGGCTCACCCCGTCCTCGGGGCTCGTCTTCGGCATGGGCTCGCTGGGCACACCGCGGCTGCGGGCCCTCCTCGAGCGAGAGCGCCCCGATCTCGTCGTCTCCACGCACCCCACCCCCGCGGGCGCCTTGTCGGTCCTGCGCCGCCGCGGCGTCACGCGGCTTCCCCACGCCCTCGTGTACAGCGATTTCGCCGTCCACAGCCAGTGGATCCCTCCCCTGGTGGATCTCCACTGCGTGCCCGCGGAGAGCATCCGCGCCGATCTCATGGCTCGCGGGATCGCGGCGGATCGCGTGCTCGCCACCGGCCTGCCCGTGCGCGCCGAGTTCGACCGGCCCGCGGACCCCGGCCCCGCACGACGGGCCCTCGGCCTGGATCCCGAGCGCCCGGTCGTTCTCGCCATGGCGGGGGCGTTCGGCTGGACGGGCGAGCTGCCCGCGGCGACGCGCGTGCTCCGTGATCTCCCCGTGCCGCTCCAGGCGGTGATCGTGGCAGGTCATGACGACGCGCTCCGCGCGCGGCTGCGGGAATCCGTCCGCGGCGCCGGCCGCCGCGTGCGCGTGCTGGGCTACACGGAGGAGATGCGCCAGCTCATGGCCGCCGCCGATCTCCTCGTCACCAAGGCGGGAGGCGTGTCCCTGGCCGAAGCCATCGCCTGCGATCTTCCCGTCGTCTGCTTCGGGTCTCTCCCGGGCCACGAGCGGCGCAACGAGCGCTTCATCGTGGCCGCCTCCGCCGCGCTCAGGGCCCGATCGGCCGAGGAGCTGGGTGTCGTGGTCACGCGGAGCTTGACCGAGCCCGGTCTCCTCGACGATCTCGCCAAGCGCATGCGGGAGATCCAGCGCCCCGGCGCCGCGCGCGCCGTGGCCGAGGCCCTGCTCGATCGGCTGGCCGGCGCCCCCGCCGCTCGCTCGTGAGCCTCAGGGCATGATCGCGCTCATCCAGGTCTACCTGAGGGCGCTCGGCCTGGTGGGACAGTCCGTGGCGATAGGCGGGGCGGTTCTCGGGCTCCTCGTGCTGCGACGCTGGCTCGTCCGCGAGCCCGACGTCGAGCGCGACATGCGACGGGCGCTCCGGCTCGTTGCCGCGGGCGCGGGGCTCGCGGCAGGCTGCCAGATCTTCTCCTTTCTCGCGATCGTGGCCTCCACGGCCGGCCCCGAGGGCTGGCCGGTCGGCCGCGCCCTCGAGACGCCCCTCTTCTTCGCCGCCCTCGCTCGCACGCTTCTCCTGGCCTGCGTGATCGCGCTCTGCGCCGTCGTGCGCAGGAACCCGCGCTCGGCCAGTCCCTGGTTCGCCCTGGTCGCGCTGGCCGCGGCAGGGACGGTGAGCGCGGCGTGGATCAGCCATGCCGCCGGACGGCTCGCCCGTGGGCCGCTCTTCCTCACCCTCGATGCCGCCCATCAACTTGCCGCGGGGCTGTGGGTGGGCGGTCTCATCCATCTCCTCGTGCTCGCGTGGACTCGCGGGTCTCGTCCCTGGCCGGCGGAGATACTCCGGCGATTCTCGGTGCTGGCCCAGGGCGCGGTGGCGACGCTGGCCGCGGCGGCGATCGGGCTGTGGCTCCTGTACGTCGGCGAGCCCGGCGCCGCTCTCGGGACGGCGTATGGCGCCATGACCTTGACCAAGAGCGTGCTCTTTCTCGGTCTCCTCGGCCTGGGCGCGCTCAATTTCTTCGCCGTCCGTCGCCTTCGTCGCGACGCGGACGGGCCGCCGCTCATCCTCCGCCGGCTCGCCGAGGTGGAGGTGGGCGGAGCGGTGACCGTGCTCTTCCTGGCCGCGGCGCTGGGCTCCGTGCCTCCCGCCGTGGACCAGATCGCCGACCGCGCGACTCTCGCCGAGGTGGCGTTCCGCTTCACCCCGAGGTGGCCGACGCTCTCGACGCCGACCTTCACCGAGCTCGCCCAGGCATCGGACCTCACGAACAGGGAGGCGCCCCGCACCACCCAGGACAGCCTCTGGTCCGAGTACAACCACAACGTCTCCGGGCTCTTCGTGCTCGCCATGGGCCTCCTCGCCATGCTCGAGCGCACGGGCCGCGCGCCGTGGGCGCGCAACTGGCCGCTTCTCTTCGTGGGGCTGGGAGCCTTTCTGCTCTTCCGCAGCGATCCAGAGAGCTGGCCCCTGGGCCCGCAGGGCTTCTGGCAGAGCTTGTGGGATCCGGAGGTGCTGCAGCACCGCCTCCTCGGCTTGCTGCCCGTGATCTTCGGCGTCTTCGAGTGGCTCGTGCGCACGGGACGGCTGCGAGACGAGCGGCTCGCTCTCGTCTTTCCGTTCGTCTGCGCGGCGGCTGGAGCGCTGCTCCTGGCCCACGCCCATACACTCCAGAACGCCAAGGAGGCCTACCTGATGGAGGTGACTCACCTGCCTCTGGCCGTGGTGGGCATCGTCGTCGGTTGGTCTCGATGGCTCGAGCTCAGGCTCCCGCACCGGGAAGGCGCCATGGCCGGGAGGATCTGGGCGCCCTGCCTCGCCCTCATCGGATTTCTCCTGCTCTTCTATCGAGAAATCTGACGGGCAGGAGATCTTCGCAGTCTGCTGAAGAACTCGCAGGTTGCTTTTTTCAGCAACCTGCTACGCTCGGGGCGGAACGTTGCTCCAGAGCCAGCGACCCTGGCGGGAAGCCAGGAGATGCACGCGCCCGCGCGGCATTCTCGCCACGAGGCTCCTTTCGGGGTCGCGGGTCGTCACGAGCAGGATGGGGCGGCTCGAGAGCCACTCGCGCGTGAGCCGGTCGGCGTCCCAGAAGCTCTCGGCGGCCTCTGGAAAGGTCGACCCGATGCCGAGCACGCTGCGCCGTCCCTCCACGAGCACCGGCCGCACGCCCGAATAGAGCTCGAGGGCGCCGGAGTTCTCGAGGGGCCCCTCGTGGACGAGCACGACGTCAGGCTGCCAGCCGAGCCGTATCTCCGCCGCCACGCCGGAAACCGCTCGTGCCGTCGACACGAGGGCCAGGGCCTGGCCCACACTCGGCACGACGGCGAGCATTGTGGTGGCGACAGCGACGGCCGCGAGCCGGCCGGCCCGCCACATGGCCGCCGCGGCCAGCGCCGCCGCGCCCAGCGCGAAGACGAGGGCGGTACGCTCCACGAGCGGACGCAGGGCCGACCACGCGGGGAGCGGCGCGATCTGAGTCGCAACCGCCTCCTTGCGCGCGTAGACGTCGGCGGCCGAGAAGATCGTGTCCATGAAGGCGCGCCCGTCGGTGAAGGCGGCGACTCCGAGGATCGCGGCGAGCAGCGCGAACATGGCCAGATGCCAGAGGGCGGGGCGTCGGTCTCGCCCGTCTCGCCGCGACCACCATCGCGCGGCGAGGAGCGCGACGGCTGGATAGGCGGGCAGGCCGTAGTGCGGCAGCTTGAAGGCCGAGAGCGTGAAGACGAGAACGAGTGCGACCGCCCAGAGGGCGAGCGCCACCCACGGGATGTCCTCGGCGATTCTCCAGGCGCGGCGCCGGACGAGCTGCCCGACCTCGAGCAGAGCGGGGATCGTCCACGGAAAGGCTCCGAGTCCGGCCACGAGGAGGAACTCGAGCGACGAGAGCGGCACGTCCTCGTCGGGGAATCGGCGCAGCTGGACCGCGTTGAGAACATGATTGTCCACGACGGTGTACCAGAGAAAGCCCGGATTGCGCATGGAGGCGAGCGCGTACCAGCCCAGCCCCAGGACGAGGAGCGCGGCCAGGCCAGGCGCAGGCAGCCAGCCGCCGATCGGACGCAGCCGCCCGGCCAGGACGAGCGCCAGCGCGATGGCGGCGAGCGGTCCCGCGAGCCCGATGACATCCTTGGTGAGCGCGGCCACACCGAGCGCCGCGCACCCGACCACGGCCCACCGCCGGCTACGGGGCGATGAGCTTAGAGGAGCGGCGCCGCTCCCCCCCAGACCCAATAGAACGCCGGTGAATCCCCACTGAATGGCGGCGACGAAGAGCGTCTCGGGCCGGACATAGCGGCCGAAGGCGGCGAAGAGCGCGCACGAGAGCAGGGCCGCGCCGGCGAGGACGCCGGGCCCGGGGCCGAGAAGGCGGGCGCCGAGGAGCGTCGTCCCGGCCACGGCCGCCGCCGCTCCCAGCACGGCGGGCAGGCGCGCCGCCCACTCCGAGACGCCGAAGCCCTTGAACCCCGCCGCGATCAGCCAGTAGAGCAGAGGCGGCTTGTCGAAGTAGCGGACACCGGCGAGGCGGAGGGTGAGCCAGTCGCCCGAGACCGCGATCTCGCGGGCGATCTCCGCATGCTGCCCCTCGCCCGGATCGTCGAATGGCGCCGCGCCCAGCCACGGCAGCAGGAGGGCGAGGGTGAGCACCGCCATCAGGCCCGCGGCGCCCCCGGGCGAGCGGAGAATGCTCACGCGCCTCGAGGAGCGCTGCGGGCTGGTCCTGCCTTCATGAGGTGACGAGCCGCCCCTGGTCGAGACGGAGCACGCGATCGGCCCGGGCGCTCGCCTCGGTCCGGTGCGTGACGAGCATCACGGCGGTGCCGCGGTCGGCGGCGAGGGTGTGGAGCTCGTCCAGGATGACCCGAGCATGATCGTCGTCGAGATTGCCCGTCGGCTCGTCCGCGAGGACGAGAGGGGGACGGTTCAGCACGGCGCGGCAATAGGCGACGCGCTGCTGCTCGCCGCCCGAGAGCTGCGCGGGAAGATGCGCGGCCCGGTGGGCGACGCCCAGGCGCTCCATGAGCCCGAGGGCATCCCGGCGGGCGTCGTCGCGGTCGCGGCCGATGTAGCGCGCGGCGAGCAGCACGTTGTCGATCGCCGTCAAGCCCGCGAGGAGCAGGAAGGACTGGAACACGTAGCCGATGGAGGCGCCGCGCACGCGACACTGGGCGCGACGCCCCAGATGGCTCACGCGCTCGTCGCCGATCCAGATCTCTCCCGCGTCGGGCGGCTCCAGCAGCCCGATCAGGTTGAGGAGCGTGGATTTGCCGGAGCCCGAGGCGCCCGCGACGGCCACGAGCTCGCCGCCCTTGACCTCGAGGTCCACCCCATGAAGCACGGGAACGGGCGTGCCCCCCGGGCCCGTGAACGTCTTGCGGAGTCCCCTCGCCTTCAGCAGCATATTCGGTTCAGCCCTCGCCTCGCGACGGCCAGAGGCCGCCGCTCAGCTCGAACAGCGGGCCCCGTCTCGGCTCGAACATCAAGTGCCTCGCCGGATGGCTTCGGCGGGCGAGAGCCGCGCGATACGGAGGGTGGCGTACGTGGCGGCGAGCCCGCCCAGCACGACCGAGAAGACGACGGCGAATGCCAGGAGACGAGGCGAGAAGAGGAAGAGCTGCTGCCCTTCGCGTATGGCCCGCGAGTCGACGGCCATGCCGATGCCAAGGGCGAGGAGCACGCCCGCCACGCCGCCCGAAAGGCTGACTCCGAGCGCCTCGCCGAGGACCTCGCGAAGGAGGTGAAGGTCGGTGGCGCCCAGCGCCCGCTTGACGCCGAAGTCGCGAATACGCTCGAAGACGGCGGCCGTCACGGTATTGGAAAGCGACAGGCCGCCGATGAGAAGCCCCAGCACCCCGATGCCCAGGAGAAGGGCCGAGAAGAACGCCGTCGACTGACGCAGGAGCCGGCTGACCTCGCCGGGAATCGTGACGTTGACCTTGGCCACCGTCGCCTGGATGCGTCGCGCCACGGCGTCGGGGTCCTCGCCGTCCTTCCAGCCCACCGCCGCCCCCGTGTTGAGGTCGTTGCGCCGCAGGCTGCCCGCGCCGAAGGCCTGGACGAGGAGGGGATCGCGGCGCAGCCAGAGATCGCGCGCATCGTCGATCCCCACGAGCGCGAAGCGATCCGGGGCCGTGAACGTCTTGTCGAGGACGCCGACCACGGCGAAGTCCTGGCCTCCCAGGGAGACGGCGCTGCCCACCCCGAGCTTTCGCGAGGCCGCGAAATCGGCCCCGAGCACGGTCACACGCCGGTCTGCTGCGCGAAGGGGGCGACCGATCCGCACGGGCAGCTCGCGATAGTGGCGATTGGGAATGGGCACGCTCAGGTCCATGCCGAAGACCAGCTCCTGGGTGAGCGTGAGGAACTGCGAGGTGCTCGTGTTGAGCGGCATCATGACCTGGGCCTGGACGCCGGACACGCCCGGCACGGCGGCGATCTCGGCGATCCTGGCGGCCGAGAGCAGGCCGCCCGCCGTGAATCCGGTGCCCATGCCGATTCCCTCGCCGGCCACCGAGATCTGACCGAGGACGAAGCGGTCGCCGCCCTCGATGAAGCGGGTGATGCGCTCGGCCATGGCGCCGAGGGCCACGAGCCCCGCCACGCCGACCGCGATGCCCACGACCGTGAAGGTGTACCCGCGGGGGAGAAGCTCGCGAAGCCTCACGCGCGCACGCGACGTCGCCCTCTCGCCCTCACCACTCGAGCCGGGACTCGACGGGCAGGTGGCGGCGCCGGCGTCCCCATCGATTGAAGCGGACGATGGCGAAGAAGAGCACGAGGGAAAAGCGCATTCGCCAGCGCATGCGAACAAAGGCGCCACCCGCGAGCACGCCGGTGACGCTGTCGAGCATGGCGAAGTTCTTGCGAGGCTTGAGGAAGATCTCGAGGAAGGCGGGCTCGTAGTACTGGCGGATGAAGCGCACGAAAGGCCCGATGCCTCGCTGGAAGCACCGCTGGTAGGCGCGGAAGCGGTCCGCCGCGAAGCGGCCCGCCGCGAAGGCGCGGAGGATCTCCGCGGAGGCGATCTCGCCCGTCTGCATGGCGACGTAGACGCCCGAGGAGAAGATCGGGTCGACGAAGGCGAGGGCGTCGCCCACACAGAGGAAGCGGTCGCCCACCACGGGATCGGCGCGGTAGGAGAAATTGGCCGCGCTCATGACCGGGGTGATCCGGCGCGCCTCCCGCAGGCCTTCGGCGACGCGACGGCAGCGGCCGATCATCTCGTCGAAGAGCGCCTCGAGCGAACCCTCGCGGTCGCGGGCCGTCCGGGCATGGAGCACGCAGCCCACGCTCGTGACCGTCCCCGCGAACGGAATCCACCAGAACCAGCCGTCCTCGAAGACGAAGATCCGGATCATGCCCTCTTCCCGCCCCGCCCAGCGCGGCGCGCCCTCGAAGTGGGCGAAGAGAGAGACCTTGCCGAGCCCGGGAATGGCCGTGCGGCGGGTCTGCCGGCGCGAGGCGAGGAATCCGTCGCGCCCGCTGGCATCGACGAGGAAGCGGGCGCGGACGGCCCGGCGCGCATCGCCCTCGCGGATCTCGGCGGTCACGCCCTCGGAGTCGAACTCCACGCGCTCCACGGTGGCGGGCTGCAGGACGGAGACGCCGGACTCGGCGGCGGCGTGCTCGAGGAGGACCTGGTCGAACTCGGCCCGCGGGACTTCATAGGCGTGATTCGGCCAGGGCTTGCCTTCCTGGAAGTAGAAGGTGTACTCGAGATCGGACTCCTGGTCGTGAAAGGCGGCGCCGTACTTCGGGATGAAGCCGTGCCCCTCGATGCGCTCGCGCACCCCGAGACGGTCGAGGACGGGCAGATTGGCGGGCAAGAGCGACTCGCCGATGTGGAAGCGCGGGAAGACCTCGCGCTCGGCCACCGCCACCCGCAGGCCCCCGCGCGCCAGGAAAGTCGCCACTGTGGACCCGCCGGGACCGCCCCCCACGACCAACACGTCGTAGTCCGCGGGCGGATGCGCGCTCGCCGGGCGCGCAGATCCCGGCCCCGTCGCCGCGCGGGCCAGACGCTCCTGGGAATAGGCCGAGCGCACGAGGGGAGCGACGAGATCCACGCCGAGCCGGCGGAGCGCGAGGGCGGACTGGGCGGCCGCGGCCAGGCCCAGGGCGGGGAGCATGGCCGACGCGAGGGCAGCCCGGCGCATCACGCGCGCGCGCGGATCGCTCCACCAGCCCCGCCACGTCTCGGTGATCTGGTGGAGCGTGAAGACACCGAGCGCCGAGGCGAAGGCGCCTGGATTGTGGCGGTACGGCGCGGTGAACCGCGCGAGCTCCGCGTGGCGCGGTCTCCGCCGCGCCGTCGTGAAGGGACGCGCGAGGGCGCGGGCCACCAAGCCGGCGTCGCGGGCCCACCGGCGCAGGCCCTGGACGGCGAGATAGCGCGTGACGGCCACCCCGTCGCGTAACGGGCGGAAGCGGCTCGGCCGGCTCGCGGGGCGGGGCGAGCTGATGGAAACTTCCCGGATGGCATAGCCCGCCGCCGCGGCGCGCACGAGCACCTCTGTCTCGAACACGAAGCCGCCCCCACGGGGCGACACGCGCTCGAGGAGCTCGCGCGGATAGACGCGGAAGCCCGACTGCGTGTCCGCGACGTGCTGGCCGGTCAGCCAGTTGATGAAGAAGCCCGCCACTCGGAGGGCGTGCAGTCGCGCCGGCTCCATGAGGCTGCCGCCGCCGCTCAAGCGGCCTCCGATCACGAGGGCGCCGGGCTCGGGCTCGGATGCCGCGAGCAGTCGCGGGATATCGTCGGGATCGTGCTGGCCATCGCCGTCGAGCGTGACCACTCGCTCCGCCGCGCGGGCGAGGGCGCCGGCAAAGCCCAGGCGGAGGGCCGCGGCCTTGCCCGACCGTCCGCCCGTCCTGAGGATGACGGCGCCGGCGGCGGCGGCCGCCTCGTCGCTCCCGTCCCACGACCCGTCGTCCACCACGATGACGGGGCCGTGGAGGGCCGCCCGCTCGACGAGGCCGCCGATGGTGGCGGCCTCGTTGAAGACGGGAATGACGGTGACGTGATCGCTCATGCCGCGCGGTCGATCAGGAGCGCGGTGCGGCAGCCACCGCGCGCGAGGCCATGGACCATGACGAGCGTCGTCGCGGAAGGAGCCACCTTGTCCAGGCCGTCGAGGGCCGCGGCGGCGACCCGGAGCGCGCCGAGCCCGCCGTGCTGGCCGAAGCGAGAGGCGAGCGACCGGGGCGCGGGAAGGCGATCGGCGGCGAGAAGGCCGAGCTCCCAGTCGTCGAGAGCAGGATCACCGTTGCCCGAGCCATAGCACGTTCCGACGCCCGACGGCGTGCCGCCCGCGGAGACCAGGGCCCGGAGCGCCGGCGAGTGGAGATCACGACGGCGGCGGGGCGCGGTGTGGGGAGCCACGGGTACATTCCCCCACGCGGCGGACCGGATCTCGGCGTGGATGACGGCTCCGCGCGCGCGCGCCGAGTCCAGGTCTTCCAGGACGACAAAGGTCGCCCCTTCGCCGAGCACCACGCCGTTGTGGTCCGGCTCGTAAGGCCGGCAGCCTTCCGTACCGCGTCCGGCCGCGGGCGACAGCATGCCCATCTCGCTCAAGCGCCGGTAGACGTGCGCGAGCATCTCGTCGACGCCGCCCGCCACCACGGCGAGCGCGCGGCCGTCTCTCACGAGGGCAGCCGCGCGCGCCACCGCCAGATCTCCCGCCACCGTGGCCTGATTGACGGTGACGGACGGGCCGCGGGCGCCGATCTCGATGGCCGCCACCGCGGCCATGCTGTTCATCACGGTATTGGGGAAGATCATCGGGGAAAGCCCCGAGGGGCCGCGCTTGAGGTAGCCGGTCACGAACTCCTCGCTCGACCGGAAATCGCCATGCTCCGTACCCACGACGAGGCCGAGCGCGGGTCCCCGTGGCACGCCGGCGTCCTCGACGGCGAGACGACACGCGGCCACGGTCAAGCGGCAGATCCGCGAGAGCCGGCGCGCCGCGGCGGGATCGAGGAGACCTTCAAGCGCGGCATCGTCGACCTCGGCCCCGAGCCGGCTCGGCCAGCCCACGGTCTCGAAAGCGCGGACCGGACCGATGGGGCGCGCCGCGTCCGCGAGGATCCGGGCCACCACCGCGGTGCCGCCGATCCCGCCTGCGCTGAGCGAGCCCATCCCGGTGACGACCACCCGACGGGAGGCGCTCATCGGCCGAAGACCAGGCTCACGTTCTGGCCGCCGAAGCCGAAGGAGTTGGACAGGACCGCGTCGAGCTCGACCGCTCGGGCCGTCTCGGGCACGCAGTCGAACGGCACGTCCGGATCCGTGACGCGCAGATTGGCGGTGGGGGGAACGAGTCCATGCTGAAGCGTGAGCACGCTCGCCACCGCTTCCAGGCTGCCCGCGGCCGCCATGGTGTGCCCGACCAGCGACTTGGTCGAGCTGAGCAGCACGCGGCCCGGGCCGAAGACCCGCGCCAGGGCGAGGGCCTCCACGCGGTCGTTCTGCGGCGTGCCCGTGCCGTGGGCGTTGACATAGCCCACGTCGCCGGGGGCGCGCCCGGCCGCGGTCAGGGCGGCCTCGATGGCGCGGACCATCCCGTCGGCGCTCGGCTCGGGCGACGTGACATGGTGGGCATCGGTGGTCATGCCCGCCCCCCGGAGCTCCGCGTAGGCTCGTCCGCCCCGCTCGAGACAGTGGCCGGCCTCTTCGAGGACCACGAAGGCCGCGCCTTCGCCGATCGACATGCCTTTCCGGTCGCGATCGAAGGGACGGCACGGCTCGAGGTCGAGGAGGCGCAGGGCATTGAAGCCCATGAAGCAGACGCGCGTGAGCGCATCCACGCCGCCGCAGAGCGCGAGGGGGGCCGCGCCGGAGCGTATGAGATCGAGCCCGAGAGCGAGCGAGGCCGCGCCGGAGGCGCAGGCCATGACCACGGTCTCCTTGGGCCCGCAAAGACCGAGGCGAAAGCTCAGCGTCTCCGCGTGCGTCGAGGGCAGGATGGCGCGGAGGGCGCCGATCCTCGGCGAGGGGCGGCCCGTGCGCGCCTCCTCCCAGTACCACGCCTCCGCCTCGAGCATGCCGCCGCCCACGGCTCCCACGAAGAGCCCCGCGCACGCGCGGTCGGTCGGCGAGAGGTCGGCGTCGGCGAGCGCCTCGCGCGCAGCCGCCATCGCCAAGCGATCGGCGCGGGCGCGCCTTCGCGAGGGACCGAGCGAGGCGAGCACGTCGGCGGGCACCTCCGCGCCGATCCGGGAGCGAAAGCCTTCGGTGTCGATCGCGGTCAGCGGGCGGATCGCGCACGTCCCGCTCGCGAGCCCGGTCCAGAAGGTCTTGGCGCCGGTCCCATAGGGGCTGACCACGCCCAGCCCGCTGACCACCACGCGGGTCATGCGGTCTTGGAGAGGATCCAGCGCGAGAGGCTGTCGAGGGAGCGGAACTCGTCGGCCAGGTCCTGGCCCTCGTCGATGACGATGCCGAAACGCTCTTCCATGGCCACGGAGAGCTCGATGAAATCCAGCGAGTCGAGCCCGAGGGAGCCCTCGATGCCCTTGGGCAGGGTGGTGTCAGCCGTCATCTCGGCCGCGCGCCGCGGATCGAACTTCAGCCGCTCGACGATGATGGCCTTGAGCTCGTCCAGGATTTCCTTCTGCGTCATCCGCTCTGCCTCCGATCAGGCCGCGCGTCGGCGCGCCCGGTATGGTGCGTGACTCCACCGCAAGCTCGTGGTCTCCCCGCGCCAGGCCGCGTGAATCTCTACCGGTCCCGGTCGCCCTGACGCCCGGTGGAGGGCGAGGGCGGCGAGCGGCTCGCAGGCGAGCATCTCCCCCAATCGCCGCCGGGCGCCGTCGGCGCTGCCGCGCCGGCCCCGACCCCGGCTCAACGTCAGCGCGCCTTCCCCCGGCTCGAGCCAGAGACCGCAGGCGGCCTCGACGAGGGGCCCGTCAAGTCCGCCCGCCCGGTCATAGAGGTCCGCGCATTCCTCGAAGATCTCGACGCCGAGCACGAGCACGCGCCGGCATGTCCCCGCCTCGAGCATCTCGGCGGCGTGAGCGAGGGCGTCCACGCCCGCCGTGGGCCCGCCGATCAGGATGCCGTAGGGCCCCCGGATTCCGTACTCGATGGCGACTTCCCCGGATATCGCGGCCGGCGCGGTGTACGGGAAGTACACGTTCGAGCCGCGGGGCTCGATGTGCTGCCGGTTCGAGGCCGCGTAGGCCGCGGCCGTCACGAACACGAACCCGGTGTCCTCGCCCGCAATGGCCTCGGGCCCCTCTCCCGCATCTTCGAGCATCGCGGCGACGGCCGCAACTCCAAGCACGCATTCCCGGGGCGAGCGGCGGAAGCGCTCGGGATCGAGGGCGGGCCGGCCCAGGGCGAGCACGCGACGTTCCCCCGCGGCGGCCACGGCATCCGGGGGCACGGCAACCGCCCCCACGCCCCACCCCGTCATGAGCCCGATGGCGCGGATCGCCGGCCCTCGCATCACGCCGCCCCCTGCAGCACGAGCGCCGCATTGCATCCGCCGAAGCCGAGTGACGTGCTGAGCGAGACGCGAGGCCGGAGCGCCCGCGGCGGGCCCTGGATGAGGTCGAGATCGCAGGCGGGGTCGAGCTCTTCCAGGCCGAGGGTGGCGGGAACCTGCCCATGGCGCCCCGCGAGCAGGCAGAGGATGGCTTCGAGGGCGGCCGCGGCCCCCATGGTGTGGCCGATGGCGCCCTTGATCGAATTGACGGGGACGGGCCGCGTCCCCAGCACGCGTCGCAGGGCCTTGGCCTCGCTGGCGTCGTTGAGCGTGGTCGCCGTCCCATGGGCGCTCACGAAATCCACGTCGCCCGCGTCCACGCCGGCTTGAGCGAGCGCGCCCTGCATGGCCCGCTCGATCCCGCGGCCCTCCGGGTCGGGCGCCGCGATATGCGCCGCATCGCTCGCGCTGCCATAGCCCAGCAGCGTGCCCAGACGCCTGGCGCCCGCGTCAGGCTCGCGGCACAGCAAGACCAGCCCCGCCGCCTCGCCCAGCAGCAGTCCGCTCCGTCTCCGGTCGAACGGACGAATCTTGTCCCGGGTGAGCGATCGGAGGCCGTTGAAGCCCCGCAGGACGAAGCGGCAGAGGCCGTCATAACCGCCCGCCACCACCATGTCGGCCTCGCCTCGGCGCAGGAGCTCGGCGCCGATGCCCATGGCGGTGGCTCCCGAGGCGCAGGCCGTGGCGACGGTGATGGCGGGGCCGCGGGCGCCCAGCCAGCGCTTGAGCGCATGTGCCGGCGCATCGTAGAGAGCGCGCGGCAGCCGGCCGACCTCGCCCGCGAGCGCCCGCTCGCCCTCCTCGACACCACCGAGCGCCGTGCCCACCACCACGGCGAGGCGCTCCGGGGCCACGGGAAGAGGCCGTGCGCCCGCCTGACTCAGGAGGTCGTCCGCGGCGGAGACGAGCAGGCGGCTGGCCCGGCAATCGGGCACGCGAGACCACTCGATGGCGCGGGTGAGCTTCTTGATCTCGCCCCCGTTGCCGACGCGGAGATCGTCCACCGGGAAGCGCTCGATGCGCGAGATGCCGTCGGCGCCCGTGAGCAGGGCGGACCAGAAGGCGTCGACATCCTGGCCGATCGGCGTGCAGACGCCGCCGGCGAGAATCGCGATGGGCTCGGGTCTTGGCGTCGGCCGCCCTTCCCGCGAGGTCCCGGCCAGGCCCTGGACGCCCATGT
>Ga0137397_10002174_pt1 | contig 13742 bp, 14 predicted proteins | sample czorhiz116metaG_FD_106658 | JGI IMG/M metagenome (GOLD analysis project Ga0137397, IMG submission 106658) | Vadose zone soil microbial communities from Angelo Coast Range Reserve, California, USA - czorhiz1.16 metaG | ecosystem: Environmental > Terrestrial > Soil > Vadose zone | place: USA... | reverse complement strand
GAAGAAAAAAAAGAAGGCGGCCGAGAAACCGACCGTGGATTCCGTTGCTGCCGCCGTGATTCTGCGCGAATACCTCGCAAAACACGAAGCACAGGAGCGTGCGTAAGTGAAATACGTGCTTACCCTTCTCGTGGTCCTGCTGTTGATTGCAGCTGCCGCGGGAGCGTATCTCTGGTATGGAATTCAGAAGCCGTACAAGGCCTTCGGGAACGAAGGCGTTTTCGTCGCGGTTCCGCACGGCGCATCCGGCCGCAGCGCGGCCCGTATTTTGCAGAAAAATGGCGTGATTCGCAGCGCGCTGGCGTTTGAGCTCTATGGGCGCCACGCACACCGTTCGCCGCGAGCGGGGGAATATTTCTGTGACCATGCTACGTGCGGCAAAGAGGTTTTCTGGAAGCTCGTGCATGGCGAAGTCTACGTCCTACCGTTCACGGTCCGCGAAGGCGAGACGATGTTTGACATCGCGCACGAACTAGAAGCGGCAAAATTCCTTCCCGCCGAGGACTTCCTGCGAGCCGCTAGAGACCCCTCAAGCATCAAAGATTTAGCGCCCCATGCGGCGACGCTGGAGGGGTTTCTGTTTCCCGCGACGTATCAGTTGCCTAGGCATCCGGTGGCGACGGAATTGGCAGCGAACATGGTGCAAAAGTTCCGCGAAGAGTGGGGCAAAGTCGTAGCGTCAGATCCGGCTCCGGCCACCGCCGCCATGCCGACGATTTCCACGGTGACGCTTGCCTCGCTCGTCGAACGCGAGACACCTAAGCCGGAAGAGCGGCCGCTCGTCGCGGGCGTGTTCGAGAACCGTTTGCATAAAGGCATGCTGTTGCAGTGCGATCCCACGGTGATTTACGCGCTTGAGCAGGTTGGGCAATACAACGGCACGCTGACCGGCAAGGATTTGCACTACGACTCGCCATACAATACGTACGCGCATAGGGGGCTGCCACCGGGACCGATCGGCAATCCGGGCGAGATTTCGCTCCGCGCGGCGCTCGAGCCGGCGCAGACGGACTATCTTTATTTTGTGGCCAACACACAGGGCGGCCATTTTTTCAGCGCAACGCTGGAGGAACACAACAAGAACGTAAACAGGTATCATCGTTTGCTGAAAGGCTTGCCAGCGGACCCGCCGCCGGCTCCTCCCGTGAAGAAACGGACGCCTGCTAAGACGGGGAAAAAGGCGAAGAAGCACTAGAGCGCATGACTGACGAGCTGAAAACAAAAAAGGCGATGATCCTGGAGACGGCGCACGAAATCGGCGCGGAAAAGTGGACCCCTGCGGAAATTGACCAGCTGCGGCGCAAGCTGATCGCGGAACACGGCGAAGAAGGCAAGACCGGCGCGGACTACGTGGCGGACGTTTTGAAAGCCGCCGGCTTGAAAGTAAATTTGTCGGTCCAGGAAGAAGTTGAGGATCAATTCGAAGAAGAGTTTGAAGACCTGCTGCACTTCAAGACTCTGAGCGACGCGGAAGTCAGCCTGATGCGTCTCGATGAGCTGTGGCGGCGATTTCACACTCACGGCGAAAAAGCGGCTGGAGAACGGGTGCTCGACGTTGCGCGGCTCGGCAAACGGCGCGCAGAAATGATTGCGCGCAATCCGAAGGTCGAGCCACAGAAGCGGCAAGAGAAGGAAGAGATTGCCAGTTGGTTCCGCATCTGGCTGGAAACGCCAGACGCTTTTTTCGACTGGCTGGACGTGCGCAAGCAGTCGCCGGAATTCCGTGCGAAATTTCCTCACGCTGAAGACGAAGAATGAGCGAGCTGGACCTCCCCCCCTTTTCCCTGGACGTGGAAACTCTGAACCTTGGGCCGGATGTGAAGGCCATAGGCATGGAGTTGATTGAAACGGAGAGCCGCGAGCCGGTGCGCGGCCCCGAAGCGACGGCGATCTGGACGGGTATTTTACCTGCGGTTGTTGCACAGGAACCGTTTGTGCTGGATTTCTTCAGCCATCTGGATCGCGTTCGCGATTTTTGCGTTTCGCGCAAAATTGTCTTTCGCGAAGCAGCAGGCCGCTGCATCGTTTTGCCGCAGCCGACCGATGAGCAGTTGCGCGATTTGGTGGAGCGGTTTGCGAGTGAAACATTTGGCTTGCGCGCGGGGCCGGCAGTGCAGAACGAGGATGCCCCGCTCGAAGGCGAGCTTTCGAAACGCGGTTTGGACGCTTATCAGGCGGCCTACACGCGCTATACTTTTTGTGCGGTCTGCGAATTGGAAGATGGCTGGTTTACGATTTTGAGCGAGACGCTTTGGCCAAGCGAAGCAATCCGCCGTGTGCGTCCGGCAGTACAGCCGTTTGACGTGCACATTGCGAGGCCACATTAGAGGGGGCGGCCAGGGCATAACCGCCAGTTGGCCGCACGATTGCATTGCATAGGGTTGAGAAGGATCCAAACTATTGATGAGACGTGTGTGGACATGTCTGGGATTGGCGACACTGACGGCGCTGGCTGGCGGCTGCGCGAATGTCAGCAAGAAGCTCAACATCCCTAAAACGCAAATTGCGGTGGCAAAGGACGCCACACGCGAAGAGCTAATTGAGAAATTCAACGCCCTTACGGCGAGCGTGAAGAGTTTGAACGTGACTGTGGAATTGCGGCCGACGGCCGGCTCGAAATACAGCGGCCTCATCGAGGAATATCATGAAGTGAAGGCGTTCCTGTTGGCGAAACGTCCGGCGAGCATTCGTATGATCGGGCAGGCGCCAGTGATTTCGAAAACGATTTTTGACATGGCCAGCGACGGACAAACGTTTCGCGTATCGCTCCCGACCAAGAACAAATTTCTTGTCGGCGAAGTCAGCGTTGAACGCAACAGCGCGAAGCCATTGGAAAATCTGCGCCCGCAGCATCTTTTCGATGCCTTACTGTGGCCGGAGATTGTGAAGGGCGAAGCGGTCTTGTTTGAAGAATTCAATGACGAGAATGCGCGCTACTATGTTTTGACGGTGCTGCGCGGCGGGTACACGACAGAAATTCGCCGCAAAATCTGGTTTGACCGCGCGGATTTGAGTGTTGTTCGGCTTGAAAGTTTTGGACCGAAAGGAGCGTTGCTTTCCGACGTTCACTATTGGGATTGGCAAGCGGCCGGCGATTCCACGGGAACGGCTACCGCGGCAACGTATCCGCGCACCATTCGCATTGACCGTCCGCACGATGATTACCGCATTGACCTGCAAATCGCGAAGCTTTCGCTGAACGAAGATTTGCCCGCCGAGCGCTTCCAGCTTGCGCAACCCCCGAATTCCGAACTTGTTCGAGTGGGCGAAGAGAAAGACGCGCAGCCTGCAAAGGGATCGAAGCCATGATGGGCGAACTCGTTTTTCGCAATCTGTTGCATCGCCCTATTCGCACGTTCATCGGCGTGCTGGCGATTGGCTTCGAAGTGATGCTAATCGTCTTCATCGTCGGCTTGACCAGCGGCCTGCTCGCGGAAACCGCAAAGCGGATTGAAGGCGTCGGCGCGGACATCATGCTGCAACCATCTTCCGCCGGAGTTTTGATTGGCATGAGCAACGCCCCAATGCCCATCAAGATCAGGGACAGACTCGCGGAACTCCAGTACGTGCAATCGGTCGCGCCGGTGCTGCTGCAATTCAATTCGTCGGGCGGCGTGGAACTCGTTTACGGCATAGACAAAACATTCGACGAAGTTTCCGGCGGGTTCGTTTTTCTTCAAGGCCGAGGCCTCGAAGGACCAGACGACCTGCTCATGGATGACTTGGCCGCAAAGTCAAAAAACTCCCGTGTCGGCCAGAAGTTCAAGCTTTTTAATCATGACTGGAACGTCGTGGGAATCGTAGAACACGGTAAGGGCTCGCGCATTTTTGTGCCGCTGGCGACGCTCCAAGATCTTTCCGGTTCAACGGATAAAGCTTCTCTGTTTTTCATCAAATGTACGCGACCCGAACACACCGAAGACGTGATGGCGGAAATGAGAGCCATCCTTCCGAACTACACGGTTCGAGCGGTCAAAGAATATGTTTCCCTGATGACCTCCACGAACATTCCAGGCCTGAACGTATTTGTTGACGCGATGATTTCGCTGGCTGTGTGCATTGGCCTGCTGGTAATTTTCCTGACGATGTACACTACAGTCATCGAGCGCACGCGCGATATTGGCGTTCTAAAGTCTTTGGGAGCAAATTCTCCCTTCATTGTGCGCGCTTTGCTTTTCGAATCGGCCGCCTTGTGCCTGTTCGGAATCATTGCTGGTGTCGGCCTAAGCTATGCGGCTCGCGCAAGTTTCTTGAAAGTATTTCCCACGCTTTCCATTCTGATTACGACGGAGTGGGTTCTGCGTGCCGGAGGCATCGCCCTGTTCGGAGCGATTCTTGGGACCATATATCCTGCGTGGATCGCCAGCCGCCGGGACGCTGTGGAAGCGTTGACTTTCGATTAGTCAGATAAATGAAAGCTGAGGCACGAAGCTAGGCACAGATGGCAATCGCGGCTACAATTCCAAGCGCGCAATTTGGCGGGTTGCGCCCTGCGGAGTGCCAAGGGCTGGTAAAGAAGAGCGTGGAGCCGATACTCAAAACGGAGAATTTGTGGAAGTTGTACAGGGCGGGCAAGGTGGAAGTGCCTGCTCTGCGCGGCGTGAATTTTGCCGTGCAGCCTGGTGAATCGGTCGCCGTTATGGGTCCTTCTGGTTGCGGCAAATCCACGTTGCTCTATGTGATCGGCGGCCTTGCTTCGGCTTCGCGCGGGACGGTTTTGGTGGATGGCAACGATCTCGCGGAAATGTCTGATGCCGAAAGGACAAAGCTGCGCCGGAGCAAGATTGGTTTCGTTTTCCAACGGTTCAATCTTCTTCCGACGATGACCGCGAAAGGCAACATCGCCATCGCCCAGTACATTCATGGCGACGGCTTCGACCCGCACCGCTTTGCAGTCGTCACGAAGCTCCTCGGCCTCGAAGGACGTCTGAATCACAAGCCTTCGGAAATGTCCGGCGGTGAGCAACAGCGCGTGGCGATTGCTCGCGCCATCATCAATGAGCCGAAAATTCTTCTCGCCGATGAGCCCACCGGAAATCTGGACACGAAAAACTCGGATGTCGTGCTGGAGATGCTGCGCCAGCTAAATAAAGAGCTTGGCCAGACGATCGTAATGATTACGCACAACCCGGAAGCGGTTACCTATTTCGACCGCGTCGTGCACATGCGCGACGGCGTCATTGTGGATGGGATTCCAGCGGACTGAAATGGCCAGCGGCGGACAAATTCTCTCGCGTATTTTCTTCTGGTCGTTCGAACGCGGCTCGTGGCAATACGACCTCGCCGTAATCGCCATTCTTATTTTCGTTTTTTTCATGCCGCGTCGCTGGCTGCACGATCAGCCGGAGACTTCCCAGCCGCAGCAGGCGCAACGGATTGAGCTGCTCTCCAGCACAGGGCTGGAGAGTGCGTACCGCGTGGACGCGCGCGTGCTGACGCCCCCCGACCAGATGCCGCAGCTTCAAAATGAATTGCATCGCGCCCTGCAGCGGGCTTTGCCGGACCTGCAAAGCGGCCGCTTTGAAATTCTCAAGGTCGAAGCCCAACGCGATGAACACGGCGCAGTAATCGCCTATCAGGTAGCAGTGCGCCGCAAGTAAAAATTTCTCATTCGCGCTTACCGCAGCGCGTAGCGAAACGCTATCCAGGACCGCCGCATCCAACTTTTAGATATACTGAAGGCACGCGTTTTGCGCAGTTGGAACGTCAGGACAGGGGCTGAATTTGCTCGCAACGAGAAAATCGCTTTTTGGCTTGGTAATTTTGGCGCTTTGCATTTCGGCCCGCCCCGCCTCCACACAAGGCACCCAGCGATGGACCCCCGACGCGATCCTCACGATGATGGATCACGCCGCCCAAGATTTTCACAGTCTTACCGCGAACATCGAGCGCATTAAGTACACCGACGTCGTGAAGGACACGTCCACGGAGACGGGGCAGCTTTGGGTGCGCAAGGATGACAAAATGCGCATTCAAATCGCGAAGCCTGACCCCCGCACGGTTCTGCGCTCGGGCGATTTGCTTTACATATTCAATCCTAAGATTAATCGCGTGGAGGAATACGACCTCGGCAAGAACCGTGAGGTAGTGGATCAATATTTGGAGCTTGGGTTCAATACACGCGGTGAACACCTGAAGAAAAGTTACCTCGTGGCGATAAACGGCGAGCAGGAATTGGACGGCCGTAAAACCGTATTGATCGAGTTGACGCCGAAGTCGGAGAAAACGCGCGAGCAGATCACGAAGATTCAGATGTGGGTGGACACCGGTTCCTGGATGCCCATCCAGCAGAAATTTTTTGAAGCCAATTCCGGCGATTACTTCATCATTCACTACACCGGCATGATGAAGAACCTGAAGATTGACGATTCGCGATTCAAACCGGACTGGCCAAAGAACGCCACGAAAGTGAAACCGCGCGGCTAATTCGCCGCGCCGACCTCCACCTTTTCAGTCTTCAGCAACTGCTCCTTGCGTTCGATGCCCCAGCGATAGCCCGCCAAATTGCCATCTCCGCGAATCACGCGGTGGCACGGAACCACGATGGACACGGGATTCGTGGCGCAAGCCCGCGCCACGGCGCGGCTGGCGCTCGGACGCCCTAGCGCGCGGGCAACTTGCGCGTAGGTGCGCGTTTTGCCCAGCGGAATACGCTGCAGCTCCTGCCAAACCCGTCGTTGAAACGCCGTCGCCAGCAAATCGAGCGGCAGTTCCTGGCGCGGCGGTTTGCCTTCCGTGCGCGCAACGATTTCCCTCACCCACTTCTCCAGCCCATTGCGCGCCGGAGCGATCTCCGCCCGCGGATATTCTTCGCGAAGTTCCGCGAGCAACTTGGCTTCGGAATCTCCGAGATACACGGCGGAAACACCGCGTTCCGTGGCGGCCACCAAAACTTTTCCCAACTTTGCATTTGCGATCGTGAATCCGAGTTTCATTCCCTTTCCTCCCTTTTGATAGGTCGCCGGCGTCATGCCAAGCTGCGCGTTGCTGCGCTCATAAACGCGGCTTGCCGAGCCGTAGCCTGTTTCGTAGAGCGCGTCCGTAATTTTTCTTCCCTGCCGCAGGAGTTTCTTAAAGCGATTGAGCCGCAGAGCTTCCGCGAGTTCACGCGGTGAGAGCCCCGTGACCTGGACGAACGCGCGCCGCAAACGACTCACCGAACTATTGAGCCTCTTTGCAATCGCACTGAGACGCAGAGACTCTTCGTCGCTCTCTGCGAGCAAAGCGGCGGCCTTTTGCACAAGCGCCGTGGCGCTCGAGATCTCATTTGGCCGGCAGCGCAGGCACGGACGAAAACCGTGCTGCTCCGCTTCTCTCTGCGTCGCAAAGAATTCCACATTGCGTCGGAGCGGACGCCGTGCCGGGCAGCTTGGCCGGCAATAGATCCGCGTCGAACGCACGGCGAGGAAAAACACACCATCCGAGCGAGCATCGCGCGCAACGGTTGCTTGCCAATACTGTTCCGCGATGCGGGAATTCATTTGTCCGGTTTGTTGTGTTTTGCTCATGGTCATTTGCAACGAGGCAAAGATAACGCGTGCCAAAAAACGATTCTATCCGGAAAGCAGCGTCAAAGTGGAAATGTGCAGCGGCAGCTGTGGGCGATCAAGCCTCGCTGGCACTGGGTAGCGGGGCGGCTTCCATTTCTTGTTTCGGAGCGCGATGCGGCGCGGTGATTACGAGAACGACAGCGCCGAGGATCACGGTGGCCGCGAGAAGCGTGCGCAGCGTCAACGCTTCTCGGGCAAAAAGCCATCCGAGCAGCAACGCAACGACAGGATTTACAAACGCGTAAGTCGCCACACGCGCGGCCGTGCTGTTCTTCAAAATGTAGATATATGCCGTAAAGCCGATACCAGACCCGAAAACGATCAGGTATGCCACAGCAAGCCAGGAGCGCAGGGTAATCGCGGCAAGATGAAAATGCTGCACTTCGCCGGTGAGAAATCCGCCAATCCAGAGTGCAACCCCGCCTGCCAGACATTGCATAGACATGCTCAGCATCGCGGAGCTGGGCAGTTCGCCATGCTTTGAATAGAGCGAGCCGCACGCCCAGGAAAAGGAGGCCAACGCCAGCACGCCAGCTCCAATAGGGTCAATTCTGCCTGAAGAGCCGAGGTGCGTGGGTCCTACGAGCAAGGCCAAACCCGCAAAACCCAGCAAGATGCCAAAGAATACTCTTGGAGAAGGCCGGAGGCCTCCTGGGCGCAGCCAGTCTATTAGGACCATCCAAAGGGTAACCATGGCCACGAGGAGCGCCGCTACGCCGGAAGGAACAGTCAGCTCCGCCCAGCAGACGCCTCCGTTGCCCACGCAAAGCAACAGGAAACCTGTGATCGCCGCCGTCTTCCAATGAGCGGCGGTAGGGCGGATACCGGTCTTCCACCTCAAAATGGGGTAAAAAACGAGTCCGGTAATAAGGTGCCGTGTCCCCGCGAGTAAGAGAGGAGGAAAGGACTCATCTCCAATGCGCATCCCAAGGTAGGTCGAACCCCAGACCACATAAACAGCCAGGAACGCCAAGATCAGCATTGAGGAACTGCGTACGGGGGAATTGGGCATCGGTTGACCTGTCAAGCTAGTTCCCTGGGAGTATAAAAACTATCCGGAATCGCGCTCCAAATTTGATGTACAAGGGTAAGGGGCCGGCACACCGAGAAGAAGCACCATTTTGGCAAACCAATTTGCTTTGACGGCCGGCGAATTCGCACAGAGTGCAGAAACCGAGGCAGTACTATAACTATCTAGTTGAAGATAGGACACTTCGCACGTTTTCCACAGATTGACGCCGTGCGCATGTAGTGGCATTTTGACAGTCCATTCTTTTTCCTTGGGAACTTAGGCCAGATTGAGTGAGTGAATTCTTGCGGCGGCTTCGCGGAAGCCCGCCGAGGCGTCTCTGGGGTCGAGATGAAAGCAACCAACAGGATTGCTTTACCTGAAACGCAAAAAGAAGTCTCGCTGCCGCATTTCGTCGAGACCAGCGGGATTCCGCAATCACTGTCGGCCTCAACTCCCGCACCGACGCGCACTCCATCCCTGAAAGTGGTTCCTCTGTGCACGACAAATTCGATTCGTCGCTTCGCGCGAATTCCAACGCATGCTGTCGGCGTTTTTCACGAGCAACGTGAATATCCCCGGGCGTCGCTGCGCCTTCCGCTGAGGTTACGCAGCGTAGGCAGCGTGCCGGAGGATTTTCCAATCACGCTCGTCACGCGCGACATCAGTTCGACCGGCGTTTTTTTCCTTTGCCCGAAGCGCCTCGAAATTAATTCCGCCATCGAAATAGAAATTATTCTGGTCAGCCGACCGATGGGGCGCGGGAATGTTGTTGCCGTCACCGCTGCATGTGTTCGCCGCGTGGAACCCGCAAACATGCCCGGGTGGTTCGGCATCGCCGCTTCGTTCGACGATTTGAAGTTTGACCGCGATGATGGCGTTCCCACCCGTTTCCCTGCCGTTTGATTCATTCCGCTAGCTCGCGCTAACCATCAAAATGTGGCTGCCAAAAAATATGTCCACTCGATAAAAAGTTTCCACAGCCTCACCCCTTGTGATTTTGTGTTCTCTTTGCGAAACTCTTCTCATCAATAGCTAAAGCGTGCGTCTCCATCCTCTGGAGGAATTTCTTGCACGTAAGGCCAGGGGAAAGTGTCTGGGGGAAAAATGAAAAAAGTGTTTTCTTGCGTCTGTTTGTTGGCACTGTGCTTACTATTTGCATCATCCAGTTGGGGTCAAGCGCAAATCACCACGGGCACCGTCCAAGGCGATGTGCTGGACGAAAGAGGCGGCAGCGTTCCCGGAGCCTCCGTCGAAGCGAAAAATCTGGATACAAACTTTGTTCGCACCGAAACCAGCGATAACGACGGCCACTATGCTTTCCTAAGCCTCGCGCCGGGCCGTTACACGCTAACGATTACCAAGAGTGGCTTCACAACGATCGTGCAGCAAAACGTCAACCTCACGGTCGGTCAGGTTCTCACCATTCCGGTCACTGTGAAGGTCTCGTCGGTCGCTACGCAGGTCATCGTGACCGATGTCCCGGCAATTGAAGTCACGAAGACAGAATCGAGCGCAACGCTAGAAGAAGCCACCATTGCGACGACGCCAGTTCTCGGCCGCAAGTTTGAAGACTTACTCACGCTCACGCCCGGCGTAAGCATTTCGCAGGGACCGGACGGCGACGAAATCAACATCAACGGACAGCGCGGTATCTTTAATAACATCAGCCTCGACGGCGGCGACTACAACAACGGCTTTTTCGGCGAGCAAGTTGGAGGCCAGCGCGCAGCCGTGGACATCTCCCTGGAAGCGGTGAAGGAATTCCAGATCATCGCAAGCGGTGCAAATGCTGAATTCGGCCGGACTGCTGGCGGAGTTGTGAACGTCATCACAAAGTCTGGCACCAACAATATCCACGGCAGTGCCTTTGAGTATTTCCGCACCGAGGCTCTGACTGCGGCCACTTCCGATGGCAAGCCTCTCGACAATTTCCGCCGCAATCAGTTTGGCGGCAGTGTCGGTGGCCCAATCAAGAAAGATAAGCTCTTCTTCTTCGGCGCCACGGAAGGCATCCGCGAAGATCTAAGCCGTAAGAATCTGAGCGTTACGCTTGGCGGAACGCCTTGCCCAATCAGCAGCCCCGTCTTCAACACGAACATCACCGACGCTGGAATCGAGGCCAACGCAGATTGCCAACGTTTGGTACTGCTCAACTGGATGAAGACCAACTACAACCAGGATGATAGCCTGCCCGTGGACCACACTGTCCGCAATGGTTCAGCGTTTGGCCGTGTGGACTATAACCTCAACTCCAAAAACCAGGTCTTCGGGTCTTACAGTTACGACTACTCCAAGAACACCAACCAGACCTTCGACGTTCCTACCTACGGCACCACTGCCAACGGTATCGAGGGTGCGTCCAAGATTCAGGTGGTGAACGGCAACTGGTACAGCACTATTTCCGGCACCAAGCTTAACGAAGCTCACTTCACCTATTCTCGCGAGAATCGTCCGCGTAATACCGTGGATCCGAACTCCGTACCGGATACCGCCATGGGCTTTGGCACCACGTTCCGTTTCGGCCAGCCGTTCTTTCTCGAGCCCAACATCGACGAAGTCTTTTGGCGGACGGATGTTCGTGACAACTTCTCCATCGTGAAGGGTAAACATACCTTCAAATTCGGAGGCGAGTGGATTCACAGCCGCAATACCCAGGTGTTCCGTGGCTTCTTTGCTGGCCGTTATATTTTCGACAGCGTTGCCGGCTTCCTCCACTATGCCTCGCCGGCTTCCATGGGCGGCGGCTTCGGCCCCGATACCATCGAATGCGCGAACGGTACATTTGACAGTCTGACGGACGCGTGTGCAGCAACTGGCTCTACGGTCGTCGGCGGTCCTCTACTCCTCTATCTCCAGCACGGCCGCACGACCAACACTCAGAGTCTGGACGCTTCTGGCTTCTCCGATATCGCCAACGAGGATTACTCTCTCTTTGCGCAAGACACCTGGAAGATCACTCGCAACCTGACTTTGAACTTCGGCCTTCGTTGGGATGCACAGATCTTCCCCGATCCGGTCGTAGCTCCATCACAGACATCTTATGGTCAGTATTTAAGCGATCCCGCATTTCCTTCCACGGGTAAATTGCCGAATCAGAAGAAGGAATTTCAGCCGCGCCTTGGCTTTGCCTGGGACATTACTGGAAAAGGCACTTCGGCTTTGCGCGCCAGCTGGGGCATTTTCAATGCTCGCCAGAACATGCTCACCCAGGTCGGCGCAATCACGACCAACGGCGTACAGCAGTTGGCCAGCGTCGCCGGCTCCTGCTTGAGTGGACCGCCAGGTTGCTTCTTCCGCAGCACTGCCCCCAATGGCGAACCCCCAACGTATCCGGGAATCCTCGACCCGGGAAACGCCACGCTTCCCATCCAAGGCGCGGACGTCACCGTGTTCAGCCGGGATTACGCCAACCCTCGCGTTTATAGCACCAATGTCGGCTACGAACAGAAGCTGGTAGGAGACTACACCGCCTACGCCGACTTCAGTATGTCCAAGGGCGTCCATCTGACGCGCTTCATTAATCCGAACGTCGGCAGCACAGTCACAATTCCGGTGAACGGCGACACTGTCAGCTACTCGGGACCAGTTCCTTTCCCGAACCTTGGCGCTATCACCGATACCGCCAGTTCCGCGAAGTCGCTTTATCGCGCCTTCACCATTGGCGCGCGCAAGCGCATGAGTCACCGATTCCTGTTCGACGCAAACTACACCTACTCCAAGGACTACGATGACGACTCTAACGAGCGCGATCCCTTTACCTTCCGTTACGCGAATCTCTTCAATCTCGCGTCGGAATATTCCTATTCGGATCGCGACGAGCGCCACAAGTTCAACTTCTACACGGTGGCCAATCTACCTTGGGGCTTCGACGCCAATGTGCGCATGCAAGCACACTCGGCACAGCCCATCACGGCTGAGCCGCGTTTCCAAAATAGTGTGGACACCGGCCGTAACTCTCTGCGCAAAGACAATGCCTTCTTTACCTTCGATTTCGGTGTGGCCCGTCCGTTCCGATTCGGCGAGCGCTATGCCTTGATTCCAAAAATCGAAGTGTTCAACACGTTCAACAACAAGAACAACGTCAACCCGCTTTCGACTCCGGCGTTGTTTGATTTCAATGGCTTCCTGCGTGTCGGTGTCGGCGATCCGCGCCAGGCGCAGCTGTCCGTCCGGTTTGAGTTCTAGGCCGGGTTGCATTTTCACTTGATGAAAGAGGAGCGCTTGGGCGCTCCTCTTTTGTTTTTGTGGACGTCCTGTCACACTCGAATCGTTTTTAAATCTGATGAGAAGAAATTCGCAATTGCGCGGTGTGCTTTTTGATTGGGATGGCACACTGCTCAATTCACACGCCGCGGACGCTGCGGCTTACCTCGCCATGTTCCGCGCGATGGGAGTCCCTTGGGGGCTTGCGGAACTTGAGCAACACTATTCGCCTGATTGGTACCGGGTTTATCGAGCGGCCAAACTTCCGAAACATAAGTGGGACGCTGCGGACCAGGTCTGGCGCGAACATTATTCGCTCCATAAACCGAAACTCATCGTAGGTGCGCGGCGCGTTCTATCGCGCCTTGGCGTTCGTCACCGTCTTGGTCTCGTCACGAGCGGCGATCGCGACCGCGTGCACCGCCAACTGCGGGAATTCGAATTGTGGGACACTTTTGCCGCGCGCGTATGCAGCGGCGACACCGTGGAGCGAAAACCGCATCCCGCACCGTTGCAACTGGCGCTTCGGCGTATGAGACTCGATCCCGCCGACACGGTGTATGTGGGCGACGCTCCGGAAGATTTGCAGATGGCACGCCGCACCGGCGTTCGCGCCGCAATCGCTGTGCTTGGAGCTTTTCCCACCGAGAAGCGGTTGCGCGCGGCAAAGCCGGATGCTCTGCTCGAATCCATACAAGAATTGCCGAAAGCACTCGAACAATTTCTCTAACGTTTGATTCATTGCAGGAAGTTACTGCGGCTTGCTCGCAGGCGCCGACGTGGACACACTCGCGGGATTCGCGGTCAACGGCTTGAATTCCGTCCATTTGATCACCACGCGCAGCGGCACGTCGCCATCCTGAAAATGCAATCGGTCATCCGACCGCGCGTAATTCGGAAACCAGTATTTCCCTTCCACATTTTCCCGGTACGTTTCAAAATTTGAAAACGGCAATTCCGGCGAATGAAAATCTCCT